>Ga0065705_10001987_pt1 | contig 20225 bp, 21 predicted proteins | sample SwibulcommuniRL2_FD_59092 | JGI IMG/M metagenome (GOLD analysis project Ga0065705, IMG submission 59092) | Bulk soil microbial communities from switchgrass field near Rose Lake, East Lansing, Michigan, USA - RL2 Bulk Soil v2 (version 2) | ecosystem: Environmental > Terrestrial > Soil >...
GTCGTCCACAAGCAGGATGTCTACCGATCGGTAGCGTTCACGAAAATCGAGGATGCGGTCATAACGAACGGCGTTGATCATTTCGTTCATGAACCGCTCGGACGAGATGTAGGTGAGTTTGAGCGTGCGNTCGTGCTCCAGCACGAACTGTCCGACGNCGTGCATCAGGTGCGTCTTGCCGAGACCCACGCCACCGTAGATGAACAGCGGGTTATACGAGCGAGATGGCGCCTCGGCGACCGCGCGACAGGCAGCGTGCGCGAATTGGTTCGATGGGCCGACGATGAAGGTGTCGAACGTGTATCGCGGATTCAACCCTGCCGGCGTGCGCCCGTCACCGCTCACTTCGTCGATCGCAGCGGGAGGAGGAATGGGTTCCTCGGCGGCAGCAGGCAACGCTGCGCCCGGTTCCGCCACAAATACCAGGGACGTCTCAGGACGCCGGACCTCGGCAAGCGCTTCCGACAGGACAACCGAGTAGTGTTTGGTGAGCCAGTCCTTGAAGAGGGGGTTCGGGACCCGCACAGTTATTGCGCGGCCGCCGTCAGCGACAAACGCCGTCGGCTTGAACCAGGTCGAGAAGCTGTGGCGGTTAACTTTTGTTTCGACGCGGGCGAGAATCTGGTCCCAGATGCTCGTTTCCATGCAAGATCACCCGAAAAATCGTGAACGCGGGACTTTCGCCCTTAGCAACGCGGCGCAACTGCAGGTATTTTCGCGATGGCTCCTCGCCGGAAGCCGGAAAACCCGGGTAGTACCCGCCTTCGCCTGCGCCAAATTCACCGAAATCTCCGCATCCGGCGTCAGCTCAGCCGTCCATCGATGTTTTCCACAGTGTTTTCCACAGTTGTGGAAATCTTGGGGAACAAACCGAAGGGTCGAAGCGAAAGCGAGTCGGAGAGCGCTAAATCGGAAGCGGGGAATGTAGCACAAGGACGCCAGAATCGATCCTGCGTTGACACTCCGTTTGAGCGACGACTAGTATTGACAGTTCGCCAGACTCGGCTGAGTCCAGCCTTCGCCAACAGGCTCCAGCGAGGCAGGCTCAAAGGACAAGATGAAGGGGAAGCGCACCTATCAGCCCAATACCCGTCGCCGCAAGAAAACGCACGGCTTCCGGGTACGCATGTCGACGAAAAATGGCCGGATCGTTCTCAAGCGGCGCCGAGGCAAGGGACGGAAGCGCCTGACTGTCGCCGACGAACGGTAGACTGACAGCTTTAGCGGCCGTGGAAGGACGTGGCCGGACGGTGGCGCATCGCATTCGGCGTCGCGCCGAGTTCGAGCGGATCTACGCCGGCGGGGCAAAGATTCACGGCCGCTACATGACGATTTTCGTCATGCTTAATGGTGCCGCCGTCCCGCGGCTGGGTATCGCCGCGACGCGGAAACTCGGGTCGGCCGTCGATCGCAACCGGGCGAAACGACGCGCCCGCGAGTTGTTCAGGCGGCGGAAACACATTGGCGGTCTCGATATCGTCATCGTGCCGCGCCGGGAAATGCTCGATGCACCGTTCGCAACGCTCGAAGCCGAATACGCCGCTCTCCTCGCCCGCCGCCGCGATCGTCCTCGGGTTGCTTCGACTCTATAAGGTTCTTTTGTCGCCTCTTTTTGCCGGGTCCTGCCGCTTCTATCCTTCCTGCGCGGACTATATGCGCGAGGCCGTCGAGCTGCACGGAGCGATCAGGGGTGTTTGGATGGGCACGCGCCGGCTCGCGCGCTGCCACCCGCTGGGGAGCCACGGCGTGGATCCCGTTCCACGGCCCTGACTAGTTAATGGAACGCCGCGTTTTTATTGCCATCGTTCTCTCATTCCTGGTGCTGTACTTCTACCAGGCATACTTCGCACCGCCACCTCCGGCAGCGCCAAAACCAGCGGCCTCCACTCCCGCACCTGCGGCGCCATCACAGGCGCCGTCGGACAGCGGCCGTTCGTCGCCATCACCCTCAACGCCAGAAACTGGTGCGGCTGTTTCCAGCGCGTCTGCGGAACCGCAGGCGGTTGTATCCGACAGTGCGCAGCGCGAAATCACCGTTGAGACGGCCAAAGTCACCGCTGTGTTTACGAACAGGGGCGGGCGCCTCGTCCACTGGCGACTGAAGGAATATCGGGATAATGCCGGCGAGCCGGTGGATCTCGTACCGAGCGGACTGCCGCCGTCTGAGGCACTGCCATTCTCGCTGCGTGTGCCCGACGATTCAAACCTCACGACGCATCTCAACGACGTGCTGTACCGTGTCGATGGCGGCGCAGATCACATCGACGCGACGCGATCGCCAGCGTCGATAGTCTTCGAGTTCGAGGACGCCACAGGCGTGCACGTCCGCAAGGAGTTTCGATTCGACCCTGCCACCTACGTCGTCGCCCTTTCAGTAGATGCAAGGAACGGCGATCGGACAATCAACCCGAGCGTTGCGTGGGGGCCTGGCCCTGGCGACGTCACCCCTGCGGCTGCCAATCCGGGGTTCTTCAATCGCAGCGCATCGCTTGCCCCGCCGGAGTTGATTCTTCATCGGGCCGGTAAGGTCGAGCGCATTGCGATCAACAAGATCAGCGAGGCGCCGATTCAGGAGGGTCAATTCCGGTTCGCCGGCGTGGACGATCACTACTTCATGATTGCGGCGGTCAATCCTGGGCAGACGCGCCTCGAATCGCGCGCGCTGGTCGTGCCGGGGCCCGCTGACCAACGCCGGCAATTCATTTCTTACGCGTTCCGATTCCCGCAACCGCCGATGAATGTGCGTTTCTTCGTCGGACCCAAGCAGTTCGACCTGCTACGCTCAATCGACAGTGAACTTGTCCGCGCCGTGAACTACGGCATGTTCGGATGGCTTGCAGTGCCGCTGCTGGGCGCGCTCAAATGGCTGCACGGCATCGTTGGCAACTGGGGTTGGTCGATCGTGCTCTTGACGGTGCTGATCAACCTGGCCATGTTCCCGCTACGGCACAAGAGCGTCGTGTCGATGCGACGGATGCAGGAGCTGCAGCCGCAACTCAAAGCCATCCAGGATCGCTACGCGAACCTGAAGGTTACCGATCCGGCACGTCAGAAAATGAATACGGAGGTGATGAACCTCTATCGCGAGAAAGGCGTCAACCCAGCAAGCGGTTGCATTCCGATGCTGCTGATGATGCCGGTCCTCTTTGCGTTCTATCAACTGCTTTCGCAGTCAATCGAGTTGCGGGGCGCCGCTTTCGGCTGGTGGATCAAGGATCTCTCGCAGCCCGATCCGTTTTTCATCATCCCGATTCTGGTTTCGCTGACGATGTTCTGGCAGCAGAAGATGACGCCTGCCGCCGGGGCGGATCCCACGCAGCGCCAGATGATGATGTTCATGCCGATTGTCTTCGGCTTTATCTTTCTGACGACCGCGGCCGGGACGGCGCTGTACTGGTTCGTCAGCAACATCTGGGCAATCGCACAGCAGTACTTCACGAACTGGCTAATCGGACCTCCGGTCGTTCACACCGCCCGGCCGGCGGCGGAGCGGCGGCTGAAAAACGCCGGAACCGGGCGCACTGCCGGCGCGGAGAAGCATTCGTAACGATGGCTGCGTTGACCGCTCAAATAGCGAGGTTCGTACAGGACGTCGTCGATGCAATGGGCGTGGCGTTGACGGTTAAGACCGAGGAAACGACGGAAGGCACGCGCATCAATCTCGAAGGCGAAGACGGCGGAGTACTCGTGCGACGCGGCGGCGAAGGACTGCAGGCTCTGCAGCACATCGTCGCCACAGCGTTTCGCAAGCAGCTCGGCGACGACAACCGCATTGTGATTGACTGTAACGGCTTCCGAAGAGACAAGGACGCGGAGCTGCGTCAGATGGCGCGATTCATTGCGGAGAAAGCACGCTCGAGTGGAATGCCACAGGAAATGGGTCCGCTCAATCCCTACGAGCGCCGCATCGTGCACCTGGCTATTGCGGAAGATCCGACCGTCACCTCGGAAAGCATCGGCGACGCTTTCCTCAAGACCGTCATCATTTCTACAAGCAGATAATTGTTTGCGACCGATGACACCATCGTTGCCATTGCGACACCGGCAGGACGAGGCGCACTCGGCGTAGTCAGGCTCAGCGGTCCGCGGGCGCTCGACTTTGCGGGCGCGCTCCTCGCGTGTGGTGCGGCATTGCCGCCGCGACATGCAACGGTGACGCGCGTCACCTCCGACGACGGCGCCGGCGCGGTGGACGAAGTAGTTGCCACATTTTTTCCCGCGCCCCATTCGTATACCGGCGAGCACGTTGTCGAGATCACCGGCCACGGAAGCCCCGTGCTGCTTCATACGATGCTGGAGCGTGCGATGGCGACCGGCGCCCGACTTGCCGAACCCGGCGAGTTCACGCTGCGCTCGTTCCTGAACGGCAAACGTGATTTGGTTCAGTCGGAAGCCGTCGCGGATCTCATCGACGCTGCGACGCCGTTGCAGGCACGGATTGCGTTCGATCAGCTCGAAGGGACACTCACCGAGCGCATCACGACGATTGACGCGCGACTGTTCGATCTGATCGCCCGATTGGAAGCCTCGCTCGACTTTCCTGACGAAGGGTTTCACTTTATTGAGCCGGCTCGCGCTGCGGCGGAGATCGATGCGGTGATTGCGGCGCTCGACGATCTGCTCAGAGGCGCTGCGGCTGGACGGATGATTCGCGAGGGGGCGACAGTCGTCATCGCCGGGCGTACGAATGTAGGTAAGTCAAGCGTTTTCAATAAGTTATCAGGCTATGCCCGTGCGATCGTGACGCCCATTCCGGGCACAACGCGCGATCTGGTGACCGAGAACCTGAACATCTCCGGCGTCGCCATTACGCTCGTGGATACGGCGGGGTGGCGGGAAACAGTGGACCTGGTCGAGTCTGAGGGCGTTTCGCGCGGCAATCAAGCGCGCCGCATTGCGGATCTGGTTCTGCTCGTGCTCGACAGCAGTGAACCGCTCACACCTGCGGATGAACAACTCGTTGCGGAGACGGCCACAGCGAACCGGATTGTCGTGTCGAATAAGAGCGATCTACAGTGCGATGCATTTTTCGCGGAGCCAGGCTCCAGCGTTCTGTCTGCAACTATTCGAGTGAGTGCGCTCACCGGCGATGGGTTCGCCACATTGAGTGAAGCAATCTCCCGTGCGCTCGTTGGAGAAGAACGGCTGCGCGACCCTGCGCCGATCTCAAACAGGCGACATATCTCGTTGCTCGAGCAGTGCCGTGTTTCTCTCGTCGCCGCGCGTGACGCGGCCACGGCGGCGAACGTCCCGGAGGAATTCGTGCTGACGGATCTACAGGCTGCTCGGGCATGCCTGGACGAGATCGTCGGGCGCCGCACGAGCGAAGATGTATTGCGTCACATCTTCGAGCGGTTCTGCATAGGCAAGTAGATGCGATTCGACGTCATCGTCATCGGGGCCGGGCATGCGGGGGTCGAAGCCGCTTATTCGGCCGCGCGACTCGGGTGCAGCGTGGGATTGTGCACGCTCTCGAAGGAAACCGTCGCGCATATGCCGTGCAATCCCGCCGTTGGCGGGACGGCGAAGGGACATCTGGTTCGAGAGATCGACGCGCTCGGTGGATTGATGGGGCGCGCCATCGACGCGACAGGCATTCAGTTCAAATTGCTCAATCGCAGCCGCGGACCGGCCGTGTGGTCGCCGCGCGCGCAGGCGGACAAGAAGCGCTATGGCGCGTGGGTTGCCGCAGCGCTATCGGCAGAACCGAATATCAGCTGGCTGCTGGGCAAGGCGGGACGAATCCTGACGGGGCACGGCCGCGTTGTTGGTCTTGCGATGGAAGACGGCGACGAGCTCCAATGCGATGCGCTCATCGTCACCACCGGAACGTTTCTAAATGGCCTTATCCATATAGGTTGCGAGCAACGGGCTGCCGGCCGACATGGTGAGCCGCCATCGCGTGAGCTCGCGGAGTCGATTCGCTCGTTCGGTTTCGAGATGGGTCGCCTGAAGACCGGCACGCCACCTCGCCTCGATCGTAAGAGCATTGATTTCAGCGCACATGTTCGCGACGGCGTATTCGTCGAGGAGCCAGGCGACAGTGTNCCGGTTCCGTTCTCGTTCGACACGACGGCGCCGCTTCAGAATCAGGTTCGCTGCTGGCTGATTCACACNAACGAGCGCATTCGCGATCTCGTGCGGAGCAACATCGAACGAAGTCCNTTGTTCAATGGCCAGATTCAGGGGATCGGGCCGCGCTATTGCCCGTCGCTCGAGGACAAGATCATGCGCTTTCCCGATCGGGAGCGGCATCAGATCTACCTGGAGCCGGAAGGGCTCGACGTTGACGAAATCTACGTGAACGGCTTCTCGATGTCATTACCTCGAGACGTCCAGGTCGATCTTGTTCATGCACTGCCGGGCCTTGGCGACGCCGTGATGTTGCGTCCCGCGTACGCGATCGAATACGACTTCGTCCAACCCACCGAGCTGAGATCCACGCTTGAAACGCATCGCGTCAGTGGCCTCTTCTTCGCTGGCCAGATAAACGGAACTTCCGGGTACGAAGAGGCCGCCGGGCAGGGAATCGTTGCAGGTTTGAACGCGGCCAGGGCTGTTCGTCGCGAATCACCCATCGTCTTCCGAAGAGATGAGGCGTACATCGGCATTCTCGTAGACGACCTCGTCACGCGCGGGTGTCTTGAGCCGTACAGAATGTTCACCTCACGAGCCGAACATCGACTGTTGCTGCGCGTCGACAATGCGGACCTGCGTCTCACGCCGATCGGGCGTTCTGCCGGCCTCGTCACCGACGAGCGTTGGGAACGATTTCAGGCGCGGCGCCACAGGTACGAAACGAATCTCGATGTCCTGCACCGCACAGACGTGCGCGACGATGGCGGCGCTCGCGTCAGCGCGGCACGGCTGCTGAAGCAGCCGGCCGTTCGTCTCGAGCGCCTTTTTGAGGAGAAGCAGGTCGCGCTCTCGATTGCGGAGGAGACGCGCGCGGTCGATATCGCTAGCGTCGAGACAACCGTGAAATACGACGGCTACCTGAAACAGGAGCAGGCGCGGGCGGAACGCGCGCGGCGTGAAGAGCGACGCCGCATTCCGTGCGATTTTCCGTTTGGCCGCGTCCCTGGCTTGTCGCGGGAAGTCGTGCAGCGTCTGTCACAGGTACGGCCCGAGACACTCGGTCAGGCCTCGAGGATTCCTGGTGTGACGCCGGCCGCCGTCGCCGTGCTTGGCGTGTTCCTCGGGCGGATCTCTGCTACTTCGTGACAAGCCGCGAGTTCCAGGACCGTCTGGGTCGCCGTGCGAAACGCGCCGGCGTCAACTTGACGCCGCAGCTTGCCTCGCGTCTGGAAACGTACTTCCGCCTTCTCGAGACCTGGAATCGCAAAATCAATCTGACCGGCTTGACTCTCGCGGAAGCCACGCCGGAGACAATCGACCGACTCGTGATTGAGCCACTCGTTGCGGCGAGGCACATTCCGACGGCCGTCGCTCGAATGCTCGACGTCGGCAGCGGCGGAGGCTCGCCGGCAATCCCTATAGCGCTTGCGCTGCCGTCGATCAGGCTCCTGATGGTCGAATCGAAGACTCGCAAGGCGGTGTTTCTGCGCGAAGCAGTCCGCGCTGTGGAGCTTGACGGGGCTGAAGTGGCGGCGTCGCGTTTCGAAGAACTGCTGACACGTCCCGAATTGCACGAAGCGCACGACCTTGTCACCATTCGCGCGGTTCGCATCGAGCCGCGCGTGTTATCCAACCTGCAAGCGTTCCTGAAGCCACGCGGGCTCCTGTTTTTGTTTCGCGGAGCGACGACAGCCGACCCTTCGGAGACCGTTCCACCGCCCCTTACCTGGTCCGCCACGTATCCCTTGCTGGAGTCGATGCGAAGCCGGCTGGTCGTCCTGGAAAAGCGACCGGTAGGTCAGCAGCGTGTTGTTCCACGTGAAACAAAAGGGTTGACACGCGATTAGCTGCGTACTACATTGTCACGGACCACAAGATGTTGGTTGGGCATACACCAGAAAATGAGCCAGGCTCCGCCGGAGCTCATCCAAGTCAGGGAAGAGTGGTCGCCGTTGCGAACCAGAAGGGCGGAGTGGGGAAGACCACGACCGCGATCAACGTGGCCACTTCGTTGGCGCTCGAACGCCGTGAGGTTCTGGTCGTTGACATCGACCCGCAAGCAAATCTGACCAGCGGCCTCGGATTCAAAGGCCAGCGGGCACCTGGCGGGACCGCGTACGAGGCGCTGATGACCGAGGCGTCGCCTCACTCATTCGTCCTCGAGACGCGCGTCGAGCACCTCTCGCTGATTCCCGCCGATCGGAACCTCACGGGCGCCGAGATCGAAATGGTGCCGATGCTCGCGCGCGAGCGCCGGCTGCAGCGTGTGCTGGATCCGCTACGTTCACAATTCGAGTTCATCTTCATCGACTGCCCGCCGTCGCTCGGTCTGCTGACACTGAATGCGCTGGTGGCCGCCGACGCGGTGCTGATTCCACTTCATTGCGAGTACTTCGCGCTCGAGGGGCTCGCCGATCTCGTCGGAACGATGCGTCGCGTACGCGGCGTCCTCAATCCTTCACTCGATATCGAGGGCGTGCTGCTGACCATGTACGACGATCGCACGAACCTCGGTCAGCTCGTTGCGCGCGACGTCCGCGATTTCTTCAAGGAAAAGGTGTTCAACACGATCATCCCGCGCAACGTTCGGCTTGGAGAGGCGCCGAGTCACGGGATGCCGGCCGTGCTCTACGACACGAAATCGCGGGGCGCCGCAGCCTACATCGCGCTCGCGAAAGAGATGCTTTCACGCCACGGGGACCGCGCGGCGTGATCGAGCGGGAGTAAAGATGAGCGAGAAACGTTCTGCCCTCGGCAAAGGGTTGAGTGCGCTGATTCCCGACGCACCCGAACCGACACGGCAGGGGCCAGTCGAAATCGATATCGATCTGCTCGCGCCCAACGAAAAACAGCCCCGGGTGCAGATGGATGACAACAAGCTCGAGGAGTTGGCGCAATCCATCAAGGAAAACGGCGTCATTCAGCCGATCCTGGTGCAGAAGATTGGCGACCTGTATCGCATCATCGCGGGCGAGCGGCGATGGCGCGCCGCGCAGCGTGCCGGTCTGTTGAAGGTGCCGGTAGTCGTGCGGCACGTTCCGATTGACGACGAACGGCAGCTGCTGCAGCTCGCGCTGATCGAGAACATTCAACGTGAGAATCTGAACGCGATCGACGAAGCGGCTGCGTATCAGCGGCTGGCCGACGAATTCGGACTGACGCACGATCAGATTGCCGCCGCGGTCGGAAAGGATCGCAGCTCCGTCGCCAACTACGTGCGGTTGCTGAAACTCGCCGATGAAGTTCGCGCCGAACTCGCGTCGGGGCGGCTCACGATGGGACACGCCCGCGCGCTGCTTGCGCTGACCGATCCCGCACAACAGCGCGAGGCGTCGCGAGAAGTCATTTCGCGTGGGTTGTCGGTTCGGGACACCGAAGCGCTCGCCAAACGGATCGCGGCGCCCGCGGCGCCAAAGATCGCAAAGTCAGCACCGCCAAACGATGTGCACACGCGCGCGGCGGAGGATCGCCTGCGCTTCGCGCTCGGAACGAAGGTTCGCATCCTGCGTCGCGCGCAGGGNGGCACCATCGAAATTGCGTTTGCNTCGGAAGCGGAATTGAATCGCCTGTACGAACAAATCACGAATATGCAGTAGCGCTCCCTTCCCACTCGGCTCATTTCCTGATATAAGTAGCGAGTTTGTGCCGTTCAGGTACAAGCTGGCCCAGCACGTCCGTCCGTAAAGAGAACGTCATCACCGCCTGACACGATGCCATCTCGAGCTTCCGCCGCGCGCTACGCGAGAGCCCTGTTCGACGTCGCGCTGAAAGAATCCGATCCGGTCCAAATCGAGCGCGAGCTCGCCTTGTTCGCTGGCTTGATGTCGTCGAACGCCGAACTGCATGCCGCGCTCACTAATCCGGCAGTGCCTCTTGGGGCCAAGCGCCGCATCGCGGAAGCGCTCGGCACGCGACTGAATGCGGCGCCGCCCGTGCGGAAACTTCTCCTGCTGCTCGCCGATCGCGATCGCCTCGGAATCGTGCCGGACCTGCTCGCCATCTACCGTGAGCGCCTGATGGATCATCAGCAGGTGGTGAGCGCCGAGGTCACGACCGCAGCGCCGCTGACGCCCGAACGCGTGACGCAGATCCAGCAGCAGCTCGCGGCGTTGACGGGCCGCAAGGTGAACATGAAGACGAGCGTGGATCCCACAATTATTGGCGGCGTTGTGACGCGGATCGGCAGTACCGTGTACGACGGCAGCATCGCGACGCAATTGACAAAGCTGAAAGAGAAATTGACGGTGTAGGCCGAGGTCTGTTGGACCGGCACAAGGACAGACATGGACATTAGAGCCGACGAAATCTCCAAACTCATTCGCGACCAGATCGGCAGCTTCACCGCGACCGTTGACGTCGCCGAAGTTGGAACCGTGATCGCGATAGGCGACGGCATTTCCCGTGTGCACGGTCTCGAACGCGCAATGGCCGGCGAGATGCTCGAGTTTCCGCACGGTGTATTTGGCATCGCGCTCAATCTCGAGGAGGAAAGCGTTGGCGCGGTGCTCCTCGGCGACTTCAAGGAAATCAAAGAAGGGGACCAGGTCAAACGTACGGGCCGCATCATTTCCGTCCCCGTCGGTGACGAGATGCTTGGCCGAGTCGTCAATGCCCTCGGTCAGCCAATCGACGGCAAAGGTCCAATTACCACGAAGCAATTTCTGCCGATCGAACGTCTTGCTCCGGGGGTTGTCGATCGCCAGCCGGTCAAAGAACCGCTGCAGACAGGTCTGAAGGCCATCGACGGGATGGTGCCGATCGGCCGCGGACAGCGCGAACTGATCATTGGCGACCGACAGACCGGAAAGACAGCCGTTGCCGTCGACACGATCATCAATCAGCGCGGCAAGGGAGTGATCTGCATCTACAACGCGATTGGTCAGAAGCAGTCGACGGTCGCGCAGGTCGTCCGCACCTTCGAAGAGTACGACGCGATGAGCTACACGATCGTCGTCGCCGCCGCGGCCTCGGATCCCGCGCCGATGCTCTACATCAGCCCGTATTCGGCGTGCGCGATTGGCGAGTACTTTCGTGACAGCAATCGCCACGCGCTATGCGTTTACGACGACCTTTCCAAACATGCACAGGCGTATCGCGAGATTTCGCTGCTGCTGCGTCGCCCACCGGGGCGGGAGGCGTATCCGGGCGACGTGTTCTACCTCCACTCGCGGTTGCTGGAGCGCGCGGCGAAATTGAATAACGCGCATGGCGGCGGCTCGTTGACCGCGCTTCCGATTATCGAGACGCAGGCCGGCGATCTTTCTGCCTACATTCCGACGAACGTCATTTCCATTACCGACGGCCAGATCTTCCTGGAGAGTGACCTGTTCCACCAGGGCGTCCGTCCCGCGATCAACGTCGGCAACTCGGTGTCGCGCGTCGGCGGCTCGGCACAGATTCGCGCGATGCGGCAGGTCGCCGGCTCGCTGCGTCTGGACCTCGCCCAGTATCGGGAGCTTGCCGCGTTCGCGCAGTTTGGCAGCGATCTCGACAAGGCCACACAGGCGCAGCTCAATCGCGGCCGTCGTCTCGTCGAGATCCTCAAGCAGCCGCAGTACCAGCCGCTGCCCGTTGAAAAGCAGGTCGCGATTGTCTATGCCGCGACGAAGGGCCACCTTGATCCCGTACCGGTCGAGGAGGTGCGCCGGTACGAGGAGGAGCTCTATCGTTTCCTCGAAACGCGCGCGCCGGGCGTGCTGAGCGCCATCGCCGAAAAGAAGATCCTCGACGACGAGGTGAGGCCGGCTCTCGAAGCGGCGCTGGCGGAGTTCACGAAGCAATTCACGAGCACCGTTGCCGCGACCGCGGCGGCGTAGCAGATGCCGTCACTGATCGATCTCCGGCGCCGGATCCGTGCGGTCAAGTCGACGCAGCAGATCACCAAGGCGATGAAGATGATCGCCGCGTCGCGCCTCAGGCGCGCGCAGGATCGGGTGATCGCGGCGCGGCCGTTTGCCCAGCGAATGCTGAAAGTGCTGAACGGGCTCGTATCGCGGGTCGATCAAGAGGCGCATCCGCTGCTTCGCATTCCGCCACAGGGCTCCGGCCGACCGCTGCTGATTGTCATCACGGCGGATCGCGGCCTGTGCGGCAGTTTCAATTCCAACGTCATCAAAGCGGCCGGACAGTTCATCCTCAACGAAGCGCCGGGACGCGACATCGCGCTCGGTCTGGTCGGCCGAAAGGGACGCGATTTTTTCCGCCGCCGCGGGTTTGACATCCGGTATGAGACCGTCGGCATCTTTCAGAAGATGACGTTCGCCGACGCGATTGATATTGCGGATGCGGCCATCGAGGATTTCACTGCCGGCGCGGCATCGAGCGTCTACCTCGTGTACAACGAGTTCAAGTCGGTCATGACCCAGCGGATCGTCGTCGAACGGTTGCTGCCGATTCCGAGGCTTGAAGGGGAGGCGGCACGGCAGGATGTGGAAGGCGCGGGGCCGACCGTCGACTACCTCTATGAGCCGGCGCCCGAAGAAATCTTCCGCGATCTGCTGCCGCGTCACGTCCAGATTCAGGTGTATCGCGCGCTGCTTGAATCCAACGCGGCGTTCTTTGCGGCGCAGATGACGGCGATGGATGCGGCGTCGAGGAACTCGACCGACATGATCGAGAACCTCACGCTCTATATGAACAAGGTCAGGCAGGCTGCGATCACGCGCGAGATCATCGAGGTGGTCTCCGGCGCCGCCGCGACATAGTGGAGGCCGGGTCCTTGTTGGATCCGGCAATCGAATGGCACAAACAGCAACGCCACAGCGAACCGGCAAGGTTGTCCAGGTCATCGGACCCGTCATCGACATCGAATTCCCCGAGGGGCTGCCTGCGATTTACAACGCGGTGCGCATCGTCTCCGACGGGAGGGGCGGCGCCGAGAAGATCGACGTGGTCGCCGAGGTCGAACAGCATCTCGGTGAAAACCGCGTGCGCGCGGTCGCGATGAAGCCAACGGACGGGATGACCCGCGGCATGCAGGTTATCGACACGGGTGCACCGATATCGGTGCCCGTTGGTCCCGAGACGCTCGGTCGCGTCCTCAACGTGCTTGGTGAGCCGGTGGACTTCCCGGACCGTCCCGTCAACGCGAAGGATCACTGGCCCATCCATCGACACGCACCGACACTCGAGCAGCAATCCACGGAACTGAAGATGTTCGAGACGGGTATCAAGGTCATCGACTTGCTCGAGCCGTACCTGCAGGGCGGCAAGATTGGCCTCTTTGGCGGGGCCGGTGTCGGCAAGACCGTGATCATCATGGAGCTGATTCACAACATCGCCTTGAAGCACGGCGGTGTCTCCGTGTTCGGCGGTGTCGGGGAACGCACGCGCGAAGGCAACGACCTGTGGCTCGAATTCCAGGAGTCCGGTGTCATCGACATGAAGGACTTGTCGAAATCGCGCGCGGCGCTGGTCTACGGACAGATGACGGAACCGCCGGGCGCGCGCCTTCGCGTCGGCCTTTCGGCGTTGACCGTCGCCGAATACTTCCGCGACGCGGAAGGAAAGGACGTGCTCCTCTTCATCGACAACATCTTCCGATTCACGCAGGCGGGCTCTGAGGTGTCGGCGCTGCTCGGCCGGATGCCGTCCGCGGTCGGTTATCAACCGACGTTGCTGACTGAAATGGGCGAACTGCAGGAGCGCATCACGTCGACGAAGAAAGGATCGATCACGTCCGTCCAGGCGATTTACGTCCCGGCTGACGACTACACCGATCCGGCGCCAGCCACGACGTTCGCGCATCTGGACGCGACGACGAACCTGTCGCGCCAGATCGCGGAGCTTGGCATCTACCCGGCCGTCGACCCGCTTGCTTCGACGTCGCGCATCCTCGATCCGCGCATTCTGGGCGACGAGCACTACACCGTCGCGCGATCTGTGAAACAGATCCTGCAGCGTTACAAGGACCTGCAGGACATCATTGCGATTCTCGGCATCGACGAACTGTCGGAAGACGACAAGCTGACCGTTGCCCGCGCGCGCAAAATCCAGCGCTTCCTGTCGCAGCCGTTCTTCGTCGCACAGCAGTTCACCGGCTTCGAAGGGAAGTACGTGCAGGTTGCCGACACGGTGCGCGGATTCAAAGAGGTCGTCGAAGGGAAGCACGACGAGTTGCCCGAACAGGCGTTCTACATGGTCGGCACCATTGAAGAGGCCGTCGAGAAGGCGCGCGGCATGAAGGCCGCCGCGTAACATGGCGTTACCGACGAAGCTGACGCTCGAAATCGTGACGCCGGATCGTGCCTTGCTGCGCGAGGAGGTCGACGAGGTTGTGGTCCCTGGCAGCCAGGGCGAATTCGGCGTGCTGCCAGGACACACCCCGTTGCTGTCGACGCTGAAGGTCGGCGAGCTGTGGTACCGGCAGGGGCAGGAGCGGCATTACCTTGCGATTGCGTTCGGTTTCGTCGAAGTGCTGCCCGATCGCGTCACCGTGTTGGCACAGGTGGGCGAACGGGCTCAGGAGATCGACGTGCAACGCGCAGAACGCGCCAAGCAGCGCGCCGAGCAGCGGCTGGCACAGGCGCAGCCGCATCTGACGCAGGTCGATTTCGACATTGAGCGTGCGCGAATCGCGCTCATGAAGTCGCTCCTTCGACTGCAGGTCGCGTCGCGGGCGCGGACTCGCGTCTGAACTAGGCGACTGATACCTTATTGCTGATCTGCTCGCCAATCTCCAGCAGCTTTTCCGCTACCGGGCCCTCATCTCGAGCCTCGTCGCGCGTGAACTGAAGGCGCGGTATCGCGGCTCGTGGCTGGGAGTGATCTGGTCATTCATCAATCCGCTTCTGCTGCTCGTCATCTACTCATTCGTGTTCACCGTCGTGCTGCCTGGCGCCCATCCTCGGGAGCTCGAACCGTTTGCCCTGTTTCTGTTCTGCGGGATTCTTCCCTGGACCTGGTTCTCTTCGTCGCTGGTTGAATCTGCCAGTGTGCTGATTACCGGCGGCAATCTAATCAAGAAGGTGTTGTTTCCGGCAGAGGTGCTGCCGATCGTCGTGGTGCTCTCTGGCCTTGTACACTTCTGTTTTGGTCTCCCAATCCTTGCCGCTTTCTTGATCTATTACCGTGTGCCGCTGTGGCCTACCGATCTCCTCTGGTTTCCCATCATCGTCTGCGTTCAACTGGTGCTGACGACTGGCATCGCGCTGTTCGTGTCGGCGCTGACGGTGCACTTCCGCGACGTTCGTGATCTGCTGGCCAATCTGTTGACGCTCTGGTTTTTCGCCACGCCAATCATTTATCCGATCGAACTGGCACCCGAACGCGTGCGGCGCCTGTTGAATCTGAATCCGTTCACGCATCTGGTCATCGCGTACCAGGAGGTTCTCTTCCGGCCAGGTCCCTTCGCGCAGGTGACACGGCTGTTCTTTGTGGCTGTGGCCTCAATTCTGATCTTCTTGTTCGGCTACTTCGTGTTCGACCGCTTGAGGGACACGCTGCCGGAGGAAGTGTGAACAGGAAGCAGGTGGCAGGGCGCCGGGGGCAGGAAGCCGCGAATCTTGCGATTCAGGTTCGAGACGTGCACAAGGTGTATCGCCGCTACGGGCGTCGAAGGCAGTTTGCGACGTTGAAAAGTGCGCTGCTCTCGGGGAGCGTGATGAGAGATTTGCGTCCTGACGCAGTCTTCCAGGCACTCAAGGGTGTTTCCTTCGACGTGCGCAAAGGCAAGACTTTCGGCATCGTCGGGCGCAACGGATCCGGCAAGAGCACGATGCTCAAGCTGATTGCGGGAATAGGCAAACCGACGGCCGGGAGCGTTCGTGTTCAGGGGCGCGTGTCGGCGCTCATCGAGCTGGGTGCCGGATTTCATCCGGAGATCTCCGGTCGCGAGAACGTACAGATCAACGGACTGATGCTCGGCCTCAGTCGCCGCGAGATCGCCGACCGCTTCGAAGACATTGTCCGATTCGCGGAGCTCGAGGAATTTATTGACGCGCCAGTAAAGACCTACTCATCGGGCATGTACATGCGCCTTGGTTTTGCGGTCGCGATCAATGTCGACCCCGATGTTCTGCTGGTCGACGAAGTGCTCGCGGTCGGTGACGAGGCATTTACGCACAAATGTCTCGACAAGTTTGCCGAATTCCGCCGCCGCGGCCGGACCGTTCTGCTCGTCACCCATTCGTTGGATCTCGTCACGCGATTCTGCGACGAGGCGCTCTGGCTGGATTCGGGCGTCGTCAAGGCGGACGGTGATCCGAAGCGGGTAATCGACGCATATCTGATGGATGTTGCGGCATCAGAGAACCGCGAATTGGCTGGTGCCGCGCCAACTTCAGAACTTCAGGTGTCGCACCCCAATCCCGATGTGGAACCGACCGACATGTTCAAGGCGGCAGAGGGACGATGGGGCTCGCGCGAGGCCGAAATCACGGGAGTTGAAATGATCGGTGCGAGCGGACAACCGGCGCATCTGTTCAAGTCGGGCGAGCGCGTTGACATCCGGCTGCACGTGCGCGCGAACCAGCGCGTCAACGACTTTGCTTTTGGCGTCGGCATTTTCAATGCGGATGGCATCTGCTGTTACGGTACCAATACGCACATCGAGGGTGGTTCCGCGAACGAATTGGTTGGCGAGGGAATGGTAGTCCTGACGATCGATTCACTCGATCTCGTCGAGGGAACCTACAAACTCGATGTCGCCGTCCACCGGCGGAACGGAGTCCCGTACGACTATCACCGGCTGCTCTATACGTTCCGCGTGAGATCAGCGCGGAAGGATGTCGGTATTTTTCGTCCTCCGCATCACTGGTCGTTTTCCGGCGGGATCCGGATGTCCGGATTGTGAAATGGCGTCAGATTCGCGCCATTCGATCGATGCCGCCGCGCGGTTTGCGGAGCAGGTGCAGGCGCGAGGTGGAACGGTTGTGTTCACCAATGGCGTCTTTGATCTCCTCCATCCCGGTCACGTGCGGTATCTGCAGGACGCGCGGCGGCTTGGCGATGCGCTAATCGTCGGCCTCAATTCGGATCGATCAGTGCGCGCGAACAAAGGAGCCGAGCGTCCAATTACGCGCGAAACCGAGCGCGCGGAGATCCTTCTGGCGCTCGAATGTGTCGATGCGGTCGCAATTTTCGACGAGGACACACCCGCGGAGATCGTCAAGCGCATTCACCCTGACGTTCTGGTCAAAGGCGCCGATTGGGCCGCAGACAACATAATCGGCCGAGACACCGTGGAGGCGAGCGGCGGGCGAGTCGTCAGGATACCGCTGCTGGAAGGCTATTCGACGACGGAGCTTCTTCGGCGTGTTCGCAAAAGTAGGTGACGACGATGTCGCGGAGCTCCTGGACGCTGGTCGTAGCGTTGACGCGCACCCGCAAATGCGACCCACAGTCAATGCCCTTCGAATACCAGGCGCATAGCGCACGGAGTTTGTTGATGACCCACCGCTCACGCCCTCTGGCTTCACGCGGCCTGATTTCCGCGACGTGGCGGAATCCCTCTGATTCGTTGATGCCTTCGCCCAGCAGCAGGTCGATGTAATCCAGAAGAAACTGGCCGCGGTCACGGAGGGTTACTTCACGCGGCGTGCGCCCCGCCGACAGCGCCGCTGCCTGCGCCAGAATCCAGGGATTGCGCAGCACGCCGCGGCCAACAAGCACCCCGCTCACCCCGGAGCCGAGTCGCTCGACAACGTGACTTGGCTCGATGCAGTCGCCGCTGCCAAGCACCGGAATCGAGAGATCGTGGGCGACTTCGGACACCAGACTCCAGTCCGCTGATCCGCTGTAGGACTGTTCCGCGGTTCGTCCGTGTATGGTGACGGCGGCTGCGCCGGCGTCCTGGACGCGCCGCGCCAGATCGGGCGCATTGCGGAGGCGGTCGTTCCATCCGGCGCGCATTTTGACCGTCACCGGAATCTTGACGGCCTTCGCCATTGCGCCGATGACGGTGGCCGCATGTTCCGGTTCCCGCATGAGGCTGCAGCCCGCATTGTGGTTCGCGATTTTGGGCACCGGACAACCCATGTTGACGTCGACAATGTCGGCGCCGAGCCCTTCGACAACCTGCGCGGCAGCGGCCATTTTGGCAGGATCGCCGCCGAAGATTTGAATGGAGACCGGCCGCTCCTCTTCCGTGTACTCCGCGTATTCGAGCGTGCGATCGATGCCGCGAACCAAACCTTCCGAAGAAACCATCTCCGTCACGACCAGACCACAGCCGCCGTGCCGCTTGACGAGGCGGCGGAAAGCCGAATCGGTCATGCCGGCCATCGGCGCCACGACAAATGGCGACGTCAGTTGAAGCGAACCGATTTTCATAACAGGAATGGGCGCTTCGGCGAGCCGTCAGTAGGCGCGAACGTCCGCGGCATCCACCTCGACGCTAACCGCCTGGCCGATCAAATCGACCGACAGCACGAGCCGCGCGCGTGAACCTTTCCGAATCAGGCGACCGATGACGCCCTTCAGCGGCCCATGCACGACCTCCACCATCATTCCTTCTCGGATCATCGGGCAGGGGTCATACGCAAGCTCGCTGTCGACGAGCGCACGGATGCCGTCGATTTCATGCTCGGGGATCGGCGCCGGCTCGCCCTCAAACGAAATGATGCTGACGACGCCGCTGCATTTCAGGATCGGCAGCCGCTCACGCGCATTGAAACGCGCAAAGCAGTAGCCTGGAAACAGCGGCCAGTCGATCTTTTTCTTGCGGTCTTTCCACCGACTCCAGCGGGTCACGGTCGGCAGGAACGCCTCAACGTGTTTCTGTTCAAGCTGTTCGCGCACCACCTGCTCGTGGCGGGAACGCGTCCACAGCGCGTACCAACGGACTTCCTGATTGGAGGCCAGCATAACGTCCGACGCCATGGGCCCAGTCGACGAATCGTCCATCGCGCTTCAGTTTTTTGCGGGAGCCTGCCCGGTTTCCACCTGTTTCTGCCGCTCGGCCAGGGCCTGCTCGTATGCCTTCTTCAACTCGTCGTTGTGCCAGGTGATGGTCGCCGAGCCGCGCAGCTTCTCGAGATACTTCTGCGTCTCGCCCCGACGCTTCTCGTCGGCAATCTTGTCGCTGATGTCCTGCCGCGCCTCGTCGAAGGTCTTGACCTTCGTCTCGGTGCGCGACTCGAGCGCGAGGAGCTGATAGCCACGCTGCGTGCGAATGACCTCCGATACATCGCCCACCTGAAGCTTGCCGAGAATGGTCTGCAAAGCCGGCGCGAGTTCGTCCATCTTGATCGGGCCAATCAAACCGCCGTTGGCCTTCGAGGCGGCATCCGACACCTCGCCGGCGAGGCGAGCGAACGGTTCCCCGGCCAGCAACCGATGACGAATGTCATCCGCCTTTGCTTTCGCCGCGTCATCCTGCCCAACGTTGACGCCGCGATCAGTCGTCGGGACCGCAATCAGGATTTCGCGCAGCATGAGTTCAGAGGGTGTGGTGAATTCGTTCTTGTGCGCGTCGTAATACGCATGCGCCTCGTCCTCGGTAACGCTGATCTTGGCCATAACTTCGTTCTGCTGCACGCGGCTCTCGAGCATGTTCTTTTCGAGCTGCCGCCGCAGGTCCGCCAGGGTCATCCCCTCCTGCTTCAGCGCCTCCTGGAACTTTTCATCGGTGTCGATGTTGTTGTCCTTCTTGATGTTGTCGAGGACGCTTTTGAACTGCTCGTCCGACATGACGTAGCCGAGCTCGCGGCCACGTTGAACGAGCAGGAGCTCATCGACCGCACCGAGAATCAGCTGTGGCGTGCTTTCCGCAACTGCCTTCTGCAGTTCAGGGCTGTCGGCGGTGACGTTCTGAAGCTCCGGGCGTTGCCGGAGAAATTCGACCTGCAAACGTTCGAAGTCGCTCTTGGTGACGATGTCTCCGTTCACCTTGACGAGGACCTGCTCGAGAATCTCGGCGCGAAGCGACACCGTGAGAGCGAGTGCGAGGAGCGCGGCGGCGACGACAACAGGCTTCATCATCTGCAATTCCTTGGAATCCAACATTTTAACCCAGCGCCCCGAGCAGCTCTTCAAGCCGGTCGAAGACGCCGCCTTCTGCCCGAGGATCCTGCTTCGGCTTTCGCAGAATTTCTTCCTTGGTGAATCCCGACGTGACAACGCCCGCCGTCGCCCGCGCTGTCCACCACGACGTCTCCTTGCTCCGCGAGCCTTTATGGCTCGCCTGGCGCGCCGTTGAGGCGCGCCCC
>Ga0065705_10001895_pt1 | contig 20209 bp, 21 predicted proteins | sample SwibulcommuniRL2_FD_59092 | JGI IMG/M metagenome (GOLD analysis project Ga0065705, IMG submission 59092) | Bulk soil microbial communities from switchgrass field near Rose Lake, East Lansing, Michigan, USA - RL2 Bulk Soil v2 (version 2) | ecosystem: Environmental > Terrestrial > Soil >...
GTGTCAATGCTGGACCTATTCCCCTCAACCACTGGACGCAGGACCCGGAAATCGGCGGCGGACGCATCATCGGCGAGGGTTGTCACTTCGTAGATTTCATCACGTTCCTCGTCGGCTCAGCTCCCATATCTGTGACAGCGCATGCCTTACCAGATGGCGGCAGATATCGCGAGGACAATGTCTCGATGACCTTCACGTTTCCCGATGGTTCGATTGGCGTTGTAGATTATCTCGCCAATGGCGACAAATCCTTTCCTAAGGAGCGCGTCGAAGTCTTCTGTGGAGGGCGGATCGCGGTGCTGGATGATTTTGTTTCCCTGCAGACGGTGAAAGACGGTAAGAAGAAAGAAGTAAAAAGCGCACAGAACAAAGGCTGGGTGGAGGAATGGAAGGTCTTCGCCAGTGCCATCCGCGAAGGCGGTGAACCACCCATTCCCTATGAACAGCTCATCGGTGTGACCAGGTCCACGTTCGGTGCGGTGGAATCGTTACAGAAGCAGGAAACAATCAGGTTGTCATAATGGACTACATCCTCCAGCTCCGGCAATTGATTGGTCACCGACCCATTCTCATGGTTGGTGCGGCGATTCTTGTTCTCGACAAACAGGATCGGTTGTTGATGTTGAGACGCTCCGATATTGGATTGTGGGGAATTCCAGGCGGAGCAACAGAACCTGGGGAAGTGGTCGAAGAGGCTGCTAAACGAGAAACCATGGAGGAAGCCAATCTTGAGATCGACGAGATGTCGCTGTTTGGTGTGTTTTCAGGACCAGAGTTTTATTACAAATATCCAAATGGGGATGAAGTTCATAATATCACCGTGATGTATCTATCTCGCCACTGGCGCGGCGACGTGAAACTCAACCATGAACATACCGAATGGCGTTGGTTTTCTGCCTGGGAAATTCCAGAAGATAGCAGCCCACCGATAAAACCTATTCTGGAGCGATTCAAGAGTTCTTTTGTAGAAACCAAGACATTCAAGGTTGGATAGCCTATGCCGATTAAGCCCTGGAAAGTCCTTGAGACAGCTTACTTTCGCCCCAGGTTTCGGATCGACAAGTGCGAACTGTCGAATGGTAATCTGCTGGATGCAACGATTATAGAATTCCGATCCTGGGCAAATATTGTTGCCTTGACGAAGGATAACAAAGTAGTTTTGGTAAGGCAGTACCGTCATGGGATTTGTGACGTCTTATTGGAATTCCCTGGCGGTGTCGTGGAAGATGGCGAAGATCCTGTCGATGGCGCGCGGCGGGAACTGCTCGAGGAGACAGGCTTTCAAGCCCCCAGATGGATAGAAGTGGGACGGATCTATCCCAACCCTGCGTTCCAAACCAATACGCTGTTTTGCTACCTGGCGCTGGATGCCGAAAAAGTGAGCGAACAGAATCTTGATGCTGGCGAAGATATTGAAGTCGATCTAAAACCTCTTGAGGAATTGATCGATCTTGCAAAACGCGGTGAATTTCCGCATGCATTGATGACCGCTGTTCTGTTCTCTGTGCTATCTTATCTGGATAGAGTCCACTAAATTCGGAGTCGGGAGGAGTACGATGCGAATTCGTGCGGGGATTGTTTTGATTCAAAATGGCAGGGTCGCACTGATCGAGCGTCACCGTGCCGGGCTCGATTACTTTGTCTTTCCCGGAGGCGGCGTGGATGAAGGGGAAACCCCCGAGCAGGCTGCGGTCCGCGAGGCGATGGAAGAGCTGGGAATCGAAGTTGCCATCCAAAAAAAGGTCGCAGAGATTCAGCTTGGACAAAAGAGCAGGCAGGTATATTTTCTTGTGGAACAAACCGGCGGCGAGTTTGGCACAGGAGCCGGCGAGGAATTTACGGATTCGGATCCCAACGATCCAGATGAGGGGATTTACATCCCGGTTTGGATGCCGATTGAGGAGCTTATTCTCCATCAAAATATCTATCCTGTCGATGTCATGCATCTGGTTATTCGATCTGTGAACCAGGGATGGTCTGCTGTTGCAGCTGTTTCTTTTGAAGAGCCCAAATGAGGATCCGGTCGTAAGTAGTTTATGTCGGTAAAATAGAGCTACGAACTAGCAACGCGGCACGGAGAAGGAACTATTTCCATCCATCTGTGCCGTTTCATCCTGTGTGAGGAGAATTGCTATGCCCAATCCTCGTTTCAATAAGTTCTACCGCTACAATGACCTGACTAGTCTTTTGAGGGAATATGCAAAGGAATATCCGAACCTCATTCGGCTGGAATCGATTGGGAAAAGCCACGAGGGGAGGGACGTCTGGTTGATTACGGCGACCAACTTCAAGTCTGGGGACGACGCGGAGAAGCCTGCATTTTGGGTGGATGGCAACATCCATGCCTCCGAAGTCACCACGTCGGCAGCAGCGCTGTACCTGATCCATGCCCTGGTATCAAAATACAGGCAGGATGCGAACACCACCCGGGCACTCGACACGCGCGCGTTTTACATTGTACCGCGTGTGAATCCGGATGGGGCGGAATGGGCGCTTGCCGACAAGCCGAAGGTCATCCGTTCAAGTACACGCGAATACCCGTATGCCGATGACCCGCTGGACGGTCTGGTCACAGGAGAAGATCTCGATGGGGATGGACGGATTCTGCAGATGCGTATTGAGGATCCAAACGGCGCGTGGAAGGTACATGCCGACGAGCCGCGCCTGATGATCCGCCGCGACCCGATCGAGACTGGCGGAAAGTATTATCGGATCCTGCCAGAGGGCTTGCTGAAAAACTATGATGGGGTCACGATCAAAGTGCTTGGACCAAAACAGGGCTTGGATCTAAATCGCAATTTTCCCGCGGCTTGGCGCACAGAAAGCGATCAGCACGGTGCAGGTCCCTACCCTGCATCCGAGCCGGAGGCGCGCAACCTTGTCGACTTCATTGCCAGGCATCCCAATATCACCGGCACGATCTCCTTCCACACAATGAGCGGCGTGCTGCTGCGCCCTTATGATGACCGCTCAGATGATGAATTCCCAACGGATGATCTGTGGACGTATCAAAAAATCGGTGAGAAGGGAACCGAGATCACGGGCTATCCGAATGTGTCTGTGTTTCATGATTTCAAATATCATCCCAAGCAGGTGATTACGGGTGGCTTCGATAACTGGACCTACGATCACATCGGCGTTTTTTCGTGGACGGTTGAATTCTGGAGTCCCATGAAACAGGCAGGTATCGAGAAATTCAAGTTCATCGACTGGTACCGCGAACATCCCATCGCCGATGATCTCAAAATGCTCAAATGGAACGATGAAGTGCTCAAGGGTAAGGGTTATGTGGATTGGTACAAATACAGACATCCACAGCTTGGGCAGGTGGAACTGGGTGGCTGGGATTCCCTGAATATGTGGACGAACCCACCGCCCGAATTTCTGGAGAAGGAAATCAGTCCGTTCCCTGATTGGATTGTCTGGCACGCTCTGATCTCCCCGCGGCTTGTTCAGTTGGAAACGAAGGTTTTCCGACTTGGTCCGGATTCCTACCGCGTCCGATTCGTGATTCAGAACGAGGGCTGGCTTCCCACCTATGTAACGAAGAAAGCGCTGGAACGAAAAGTGACGCGCGGCGTCATTGCGGAAATCACGCTGCCAAAAGGCGCCTCGCTGGAATCAGGGAAGCACAGGGATGAACTCGGCGAGCTGGAAGGTCGAGCCTATAAAACAGTGAACCCGGAAGAGACGGATGAAAGCACAAGTGAACGCGTCAAGGTCGAGTGGGTTGTGAAAGCAAAGAAGGGGACAAAGATCAAACTGCTTGCCAAACATGAGCGTGCCGGAGTGGTGAGAGCAGAAGTGGTGTTGAAATAAAGACCATAGACGATTGACCGTAGACCGTGGACGATTTCTTGTTCACGGTCTTTTGTTTTTTCCATCGTGCATGATCCGCGGCCCATGGTCCATTTTGCGGAACTTTTATGTTTCCCCATCGTCATTCGATTAACGCCGAATAAAAACTTTCTCAAAACGGAGGCTGAAATGAAATCTCGAGCCAGTCTATTTATGCTGCTTGTTCTCGTCGCTATGCTTGTCCTCGCCGCATGTGGAGGTGCGGCGCCTGCCACCGAATCCCCTGATGTTTATATTGAAGAGCCTGCTGCGACAGAAGCTCCTGCTATGCCGGAATCGTTCCTGGCTCAAGAATCCGCTGCCAAAAATGGAGAGGTTGAAGGCGTTCCACAGGATCAGGCTGCATTGGCGCCCATGGCCACTGCTGCTGCATTCGAAATCTCTGATCCGTCCGGCGCCTTGACGGTGATCGAGCGTTCCAATCGTATGATCGTCAAGAACGCGGATGTCCGTCTGACCGTGAAGGACACAGATGTCGCCATCGACCGTGCCACACAGATCATTGGCGATGCCGGCGGCTATATCGTCAGCTCGCGTGTCTGGTATCAGGATTATTATGGTAACAACTTAAAGTATGCAACGATCACCATTGGTGTTCCGGTGGATGAGTTCGAGAAAGTCCTGAGCCGACTGCGTGGACTGGCTTTGAAAGTTGTGGACGAGACTGCCTCCGGCGATGATGTCACTGAACAATATGTGGATCTGCAATCACAACTCACGAATCTCGAATCCACGCGGGCACGCATCCAGGATTTTCTCCAGGACGCAAAGACCGTGGATGAGGCATTACGCATCAATATGGAACTGGCAAACATCGAGGCACAGATAGAGCAGATCAAGGGTCGGATGAACTATCTCAATGACCGGTCCGCCTACTCGACGATCACCACCAACCTCGAGCCTGAGTTCCCGGTGCTAACTCCCACGCCGACTGCAACGCCACAGCCCACGGCTACAGCAATCCCCTGGAATCCCGGTGAAGAATTCGGCAGAGCGAAGGGGACGGTTACAGTGCTGTACCAGGGAATTGCCAACTTCCTCATCTGGCTCGGTGTTGTCATCCTTCCGATCATCCTCCCGCCAGCGTTGATCTTGTGGGGAATCTGGAAATGGTTGAATCGAAAAACGGTGAAAGTCGCGAGTGCAAAGGGTGAAGGTGATTAGAACGAGTAATTGGTAATTTCAACAGGGACAGCAGTGAGACGCTGTCCCTGTTTTCTATTTTGCATGCAGTCACTGCTTCTTATGGCTTCGGTTGTTGCGTTTCCTGTTCGGTTAACCAATTGACAATCTCTTCCTGTACCTGGTCTGCCTGCTTGAGCAGCAGGAAATGGTCGCCTTCAAAAGGATGATAGGTGACGTGTGTCCCGGCCGCAGCGACGTATTGTTCCATCAAGGCGACTGATATCCGTTCATCGTTTTTCCCATGAATGACCAGGACCGGTAATCCTGTGATCGTCGCATCCGGATCAGCTCCGGAAATCAGGATTAATCCCGCGAGATCGCTTTCATGGTGCTCCGCCAGTCGGCTCGAGCCGATCGCGCCATTGGAGAGCCCCGCCAGGTAGATTCGTTTTATCCCGCGCTGGTGAAGATACGCTATCGTTTCCTGTAGTATCGCCTCACCCTGAGAGTTCCACCAATGCCCATTGACACTGGTAGATGGACAAACGGTGACAGCATCCATGCGGAAGCCCGCTTTGGCGATCAACCAGCATTGCACGGTGAAATTGCCGCCGTAACCATGCAGAAAGATAATTCCACGTTGCGGTTGTGTCACTGATTGCGGCTCGGCAAGAACGACATCAAATTTTTTGGGTCCTTGCAGGTTTAGGTAGGTTGTAAGAAACGGGGATAAAGGCGTTGCCCCGTTCTGATACATCTCATCGAAGGTTCGAGAAAACGTGGAGATCAGGGATTTCTCTTCAGCTGGCGTAATAACGCCCATATGAGGACCCACTTGTGCACCAAAGAGGACAGCATCCTGTTCATTCAAGATGCGATTCAATACACGAGGCCCCGATTGATTGGGCAGGCTAATCAACTTCAATTGCGATCCTGAAGGTGAGGATACAAGACGGAATGCAATCAGGGATACGGCAACAACGATCCCAATCAGCATTAATTTCATTGAACCGCCTGACCACCACGGAGCGCAGACCATCCCGGCAACAATTGTGAGATAACTGACGAGATAAATGACCCCCACTTGGGAAATTGGCGTCTTTGGTACCAAAGACAATAGGAGGATCAAAGGTATGCCCATGAACATACCGAAGGGGAAGAGGAGATACCGCAGGACTTTGAACAATCGACTCTCCGTCAGAAGGTAGCGGGCTGAGCAGGCCGATCGATCAACAAAACCGGAACTCTACAGAAACAAAATTCCCAGCAAAGCGATCGCCGCGCCGCAGACGCTGCACGCAAAATTCACCCAATCGTTATCCAGCCACTTCCAGCCATGAATGTGAACGGTCTCTGTACCACAAGTGTGGATGGGATGTTTTTCAGTCTCTTTTTGGTCGTTAGGGCAGAAGTACATCGCCTGTACTGTCGCCCCAAGAAATGAATCAAAGAGCGAGCCAGCCAGCCCGGCGGCAGTAATAAGCAAAAAGTAATTCGTATCTAGGGCTCTAGTGGGAGAAAACAAAACCGCAGGCAAAGCAATAATGGATGAACCCAACAGGGATGCGAGCGTTCCAAACAATGAGATTCCGCCTGAAGTCCCTTTTTCGACTCGCCTGCCAAAATCTGTGATCATGCGTGGAGCGGTTGGATTGAGGACTCCCAGTTCGGTCGCCCACGTGTCTGCATTGACGGCAGCCAGCGAGGCAGCGAATCCCAGCCAGCCGATCATTGATTCCGGATACAGGGCATGGACCAATACGAAAAGCGTCGCCAGTCCACCGTTCCCGAAGACTTGTCCGGCGTCGCGTTCATGGCCCTTGGAAAATTTCTCTTCGAGCCCCTGTTTCCGCTTCCTGAACGCGCGGCTCAAGCCTGACGATGTAATGAAGAAAATCAACAAAAGGATTGCCCATTGCAATCCGCCTAAACCAAAGATAACCGTGCCAACCAGGGTCGCGGCGAATGCACCGCTTTTATTCAGGCTGTGGGCGCGATAAGCCAGATAGGCGACGATGACTGCGAGGATGAGACCGGAAACGATTTGCATTTAGACCGGTGTGGAAACGAGGAACAGGACTGCCATGAGGAAGAGAAATGCGCAGAGCGTGCTTGACACCCAGACGATGAATGCCAGTGGGCGCTGCCGCTCCCAGCGATAAAAATATAACCCGGCGGTGACCCCGGTGACAAACATCAATCCGCTGACCAGGGGAAGCAAAATCAATTGGGTGGACGAAGCTGTCTCATTGGGTGCACCCAATGGATTGAATCCAAACGGTATCTGTGAAAGGGATGGGACGAGAATTCCAACCCAAACGATGAGTCCAAGATTCAGAAGGAGTCCACTCATCCACAGAAAACGGGCGACGGGACTCTCCCATGCCTGGGTAATGATAAAGGATGGGTATACAGACTTTGCCTCCGTGGGCATCAGGCTGCCCATTTCGGTGGCACGTGCAAACGTCTGAACGAGACCTGCCGCGTTTTGTGGCGAAATGGCGAAGATCCGTTTGGATGTCGCGATCAGGATCAAATTTCGAGAGCTGGAGGCGATGAACTCGACCAATCCCAGGTCCGGGTGCCGACGGGTGCCGAGGACGGCTCCCGGCAATCGAAAACGCGGCAACAACAGCGGACGCGTCAAATCTGACGCCGGCCGCACCCATTCGATGTCGGTCAGTGGAATATCTTCGATGCGGAGTCCCCACAACATGGCAAGGCTGTCGCGGTCAATATAGTAGTCTGCGCGCATGAGGGCATACGCGCGATATCCAAAGAAGGGAATTGGCGCGAATGCCAGGAATCCGATCAGCATATAGGAGACAAACATCGGTCCCACTTCTGCGCGCGTCAGATTAAGAAATCCCCAGGATGAAGCCAGCGCCAGAAGGATAATGATGACTGCATGCAAAACCAAGCCGAGTCGTCTGGCAGGGGGAAAATGTCCAGTTCTGGGATTGTTCATTCGCTTGTATAGGGATGAGCTGCATCCCTACGGATTATTGAAAAAGGATTTTACGCTTTCCACAATCATTGCTCTGTAGGGTTGGGCGCGCTCTGCGTGCTTCGCGAGCTGCCCAGCCCTACATGAGGAAAATTATTCTTCTTTTTTCTTGCGGGTGATTTTTCGGGTTGTTCCCTCGGTAATCGAGTCGGGTACCACGATTGGCGTCGAAGCAATGGACTCTGCCTGGGCTGCCTCCGAAGGTGTCGTCTCGGGAGCAGGTTCCAGGTCCAGATCGACCGTTTCCTCCATCCGGATCTGACCCCGCAGGAACGCACCTTCCTCCGTGACGAAAGCCGTGGTCACCACGTCTCCCCATACGCGTCCGGAGCCGCGGATTTCCAATTTTTGTGTCGTAATATTGCCGCGCACCGCCCCCGCCACGATGACCGCATTGGCGCGCACATTCTGACAGGTCACGCGTCCTGTTTCACCGATGACCAGCATCCCCCGCAAAGCGATTTCACCTTCGAACGCGCCCTCAATACGGACGCCGCCCGAGCCGTTGATCGAGCCGTGCCAAATGACGCCCGAACCCAGCACCGATGTGATGCGTTCTACAGCCTGGACAGGTTGTTGGGTTTCGGTTGGAGTAGTATTGCGTTTGAACATATGGAGATTATTTTACCGTAGAAACAAAAAGGGCGGACAAGCCATCCGCCCTACTGTTCACCGGTGACCAATAACTGGTTACTATCCCTCGCTCTTCTCTTCCTTGCCCGCAATTTGCACCCCGATCGTGTTAAATCCTGAGTCCACATATAACACTTCGCCCGTAATCCGGCTGGAAAGCCCTGAAGCCAAAAACACCGCTGCATTGCCAACATCGTCAATGGTCACATTTTCGCGCATCGGAGACATATCCGCAAAATGCTTGTACATATCGCGGAATCCACCCACACCGGCTGCTGCCAGGGTGCGAATGGGTCCGGCGGAAATCGCATTCACGCGGATTTTTTCCGGTCCCAGATCGTACGCCAAATACCTCGTGGAAGATTCAAGTGCTGCCTTTGCAACACCCATGACGTTGTAGTGCGGAGCGACTTTCACCGAGCCGTAATAGGTCAGGCACATGACGGACGCGCCGGGATTCAATATCGAGTGAAACGCATTCGTCAACGCCACGAAGGAAAAGACGGAAATATCCAGGGCATTCCTGAATCCTTCGCGGCTGGTCTGGTAATAGGGCTTGCTTAACTCTTCCCGACCTGCAAAGGCAATCGAATGAACCAGCACATCGATCTTTCCGAAATGCTGCGCTGCCTTGTCAGCTACTAGTGCGATCTGATCATCCTTCGTTACATCGCACTCTTCAACCCATTGACAGCCAACTTTTTCCGCCAGCGGCTTGACGCGTCGTTCAAGCATTTCGCCCGCGTAACTGATCCCAATGTTTGCACCTTCGCGGTGAAACGCCTGCGTAATTCCCCATGCGATCGATTTGTCGTTTGCCAGACCAAAAATCAGTGCATTCTTACCTTCAAGTAAACCCATTGCTCCTCCAAAAATAAGAGATTAGAGAACAGAGCGCAGATGACTAGTCTCTACTCACTAGTCTCTACTCTCCAACCCTTTACCAAAAACCTCCATGGCTTGGACAACCACGGTTCCGGCGTATTATTTAAACCCACACGCGGACCTTTCGTCACGAGCGAATTTGGAACTTTGACCCCCGCTTCGATCCACAAACCGCCGCTCTTTTCCGTTAGATCGACTCCGTTCTCACTTTTGGTAATTCCCAACGCCTGACAAAGCTTCCCGGGGCCAAACGTATCGCGCCCGTTTCGCCGTTCCAGCATAATATCCACGCCCTCGACGGGCTGGATAGCGCGGATCAACACCGCGGCGGGGAATGCCGGACGCTCGGTGACTACGTTCAACATCCAGTGATTGCCATACGTGAAATAGACGTATGCATGCCCCGCTTCGCCAAACATGACCTGGGTCCGTGGAGTAATTCCCGCTTTGGCATGACAGGCTAAATCCTTCCGGCTGATATACGCTTCGGTTTCCGCAATAAGACCAACCAGCTTTACTCCATCGAGAATCCGAACCAGTTGCGCACCGATCAGTTCCCGCGCAACGGTCAAAGTGGGGCGGTCATAAAAGGAACGGGGGAGTGGTTTCAAACTTTCACCGCAGAGTTCATGGAGAGCACAGAGAGTAAATCAGCCAGGAGAACCCCGTGGTGAATTACTTGAATCTGGCATCTCTCTTCAAAGTCAACCTCAATCCGTCAGCCAGCCCAATCGAAGGACGAAAATTCAATTTCTGGCTCGCAAGCGACAAGTCTGCACAAAGTCGGGAGACGCCTCCTGATGTTTTTGAGCTGTAAATGACCTCGGCATTGCTGCCTGTTACATCCTGCACACACTTGATCAATTCTCTGACGCTCGTTTCATTACCGGATCCAATATTGATCACCAACCCGTTGATGTTGGGTGCCGTGGCTGCCGCGACCAATCCACTGACCACATCGTCCACATATACATAATCGCGGGTCTGGCTTCCGTCACCATGAGCAACCAGGGTTCCGTTGCGCAGAGCCTGCTTCAAATAGTGGGGCACCACAGGCGGATGCGAGGCTGGCAAATGCTGACCCGGTCCGTAGGCGTTGAAAATCCGCAGGCTGACAGTTTCAATCCCCCACAATCCGCCGATCGTGCGCACGTAATACTCTGCGGCGAGCTTGGAAACCGCATACGGCGAACGCGGATTTGGAGTGAGAGTCTCTCTGAGTGGCTGATCGGCAAGGTCACCGTAAACCGCTCCGGACGAGGCGAGAACGACGCGTCCAACACCGACATCACGCATTGCCTCCATGAGTGCCACTGTGCCGCCAACGTTGACAGTGTTGTAATCCCGCGGATACAAAATGGACTCCGGTACTGAGACACGTGCCGCGAGGTGATAAACGACGTCTACTTCCTGGAGCAGAGTCCACAGTTTGGGGCGATCGCTGACGTCCCCGCGCGTGAAATGGACATCCGGGGCGAGTGCCTGCGGATCGCCTGTGGATAGATCGTCGAGCCCGCGGACCTGGTGCCCCTCGCGCGCGAGATGGTTGGCAAGAGAAGAGCCCAGGAATCCCGCAACTCCAGTGATGAGAAAGTTCATCAGGAAGTAATACCTTCTGCCATCATTAATTTGTCGCGCCTAGTGTTCCTTGTCATATTTCAAATGCTGCCGGTTGAATGAACAGCCAGTTTCATGCCTTTTGCCCGATGATGGGCGAGGCTGTCACAATTTTCTTTTTCAAATTAAGAAACGGTGTTTCAAACCAGCGATACGACACAAATGCAATTGCCCAAGTGCTTGCGAGGGCGACTCCTAAGAGAAGAAATGGAGATGTCCATAGCCCTGTAACTCCGGTTCTATAGGCCGCGATGTAGATCAAATACAAAATCGGAAAATGATAGAGGTATAAGCCATAACTGATTTCGCCAAGCTTTTCCGCAAGAGGGTAATTGAGTCTCAGAATGGATTGCGGGTTTGTGGCTACATTCATGATTAGGACGATGTGAACCAATGAAGACCACATCGTATTATACGTGTTAATAGGAACACTAAATAGGACCAGACAGGCAAAAGCAACAAGAGCCAATACTTGAACCCAGCGATGGTAAACCCACTTCAAAACATGATGGTTTGCGGAATATACATAGGCCCCCAGAGCTCCAATCGCCATACATTCGAAACGTAAACTATAAAACATGATGATTGCTTCTTTGTCATAAAAAGCTACGATGATCGGCGTTAGAAGCAATTTTATGATTATGATTCCAAAACAGGCCCTAAGCAGTATCCTGTCGGATCGAACAGCCCATGGCCAGAACGCATAAAATTGTTCTTCGACTCCGATGGACCACATGTGGATCATGGGCGCTGTTAGGCTGGCAAAATTGGGTAGAAGGCTCAATGCCAGTAAAAGCCTATGGCGAGGTAAGGCTGTTAATGGGTAGCTTGAACCCAATACGATTGGAAAAATGACCAAACCCAGCAAGATGACCCAATAATACAGAGGTAAGATCCGCAACGCGCGCCGAAGATAAAAATTTCTAATCTGTATCTCACCAGATATCATCCGTTCATTCAAAAGCAGGAAGGTAATTAAAAAGCCACTCAGCACAAAGAACAAATTGACGGCATGCTGGGCGTTAAGAAAAAAAAGAGTAATCACCCGAAACAGGGTGGTGGTCGTGGGAAATTGGATGCTCACATGTTCTATAATCACCGCCAAAGCCGCATAAAAACGCAGCGTATTTAATCCTGGAAACTGAACGCGTGAATGCACTGTAGATCGTTGGCTTTGTGAAGTTACAATGCCGGTTTGATAATCAGTCATATGGGATGGCTCTTACTGGCAAGAGAAGAGCCGGGGAATCCCGCGGCTCCGGCGATGAGAAAATCCATAGAAAAGATTATAGCATTAAGAGAATCCGGACTTATGGACCCTGTAACTTTGTAAATCGCTTATAAAATGGTTGACTCATCCCTATTCCTGTGATATCCTTCTGTTTGTAGGATAACAGTAAGTTCGTGTTGGAAGTACAAATGCCAGCGGCTCACGGTTTGATACGTGGGTCGTTTTGTTTTTGCCCTCCGATGGAACTAAACAGAACACCTCAATTTTTACAATTGCCAAAGGAGGCAAACAATGTCTGAACGTATAACTGGTACCGTCAAGTGGTTTAATGGTGACAAGGGCTTCGGCTTCATCGAGCGCGAAGGTGGAAAGGACGTTTTCGTCCATTTTTCCGCCATTCAAGGCGATGGTTTCCGTAACTTGATGGAAGGCCAAAAAGTCGAATTCAACGTTGAGCAGGGTCCCAAGGGACCCCAGGCAAGCAACGTCACGATGGCTAGCTAGTCCAGGACAAAGAAAGAGTCCCGCGTTTTGCGGGACTCTTTTTGATTCACGTTGTGATCCATCATAAATCGAAGTTAGGTCCTGTATTGTGCAGCGGCCTCTTCGGCAAATGGTCGCCCGCTTTCAAGGTAAATACGGACCATTTCGTTTGGATCGAAGGGGATGCGACGAAACTCCAGGCTGACCTGACCGTACGCGACTGTTAAGATCGCATATTCTGCCCAGGAGTCAGCATGGAACTCATCATCAGGCTGGTTGTGGCTGTAAGCAAAGCCAACACTTCCCGGGTTGAAGAAGAAATATTTACCATTCCGCCGGATCTGTTGTGCATGCGTATGACCACCGGTAAGAATCTGATCGGTGTACGCGCCAAGCAACTTCTGAAACTCCTCCTCCGGTGCAGCAGGCAGGATCACGTCATCAAATGAAGTGGGGGAGCCGTGAAAGCACAATAAGCGAAGATCATTTTCCAGTCGTATTGTGACTGTTGGTTGAAAATTCGAGATAAAGAGGCGGTCATCTTCAGCAAGTTGCGACAAAGACCAGAGTCGAATCTCACCCATCCTGCGGAGCCGTTCCGGTGGAATCCCTTCGTCGGCGGTTTCCTCGCCGCTGATCAACCAGGCATCTGCATTGCCCATGACGACGGGACAATTCAACCTGCGTAATCGCTGTACGACGGCCGCGGGTTGGGGTCCACCTTGAACCGCATCGCCGAGACAGACGATCTGTTGTATATCTAATCCACGGATATCGGCTTCGACCGCCTCGAAAGCGAGGTCATTCCCGTGCATGTCAGAGATGATGGCAACTCGCATAACAACAATCCTCCTTATGACACCATGACTGTAATCGCATCCACATCCTTGATTTCTGGCAGAGTACGGTGCCATTCCAGATCGGAGAGTGAGGCGCTGAGAAGTTCACCGTTCGAGAGCACGGCAAACAACTCCTCGTCGGCTTGAAAGAATCGTTCGACCATGCCGCGTCGCCAGGGGACCTTGAGTCCGTTCGATGCCATTGACCAACTATTCCCACCATCTCGAGACTCCTCGATCCGACCATTCGAATCTACATGGTCAGCGGGACTTAAAATGATATGCTCAGAATCGAGGGGATCCACCCAGACCGCGCGGCAATAACAATCGTAGCAGCTCTTCCATGTTTTTCCGCCGTCGAATGAGCGATAGAAATCGCCACCGGTCGGCGCGTAGACGAGATCCGGCGAGGACGGATGAACTTCTAGCGAATGGACATCGGGGTAGATAAACGGCGCGGGCGGACCCTGGAGATCGGGCTTCCCATCGCTGCCTTCCGCCAGTTGCCATGTTTCTCCCTTATCATCCGAAACCAGTACCCCACCAACTTCCACCGCGGCATAGGCGCGTATGCCATGAAAAGCAAAGCCGCGCACGCAGCCTGCTTCCGGGGAATATGGAAGGGACCACTTGAATTTGTCTCTCAGGTCAGCGACCTCTGGGCATACACGCCAGAGATCGCCTCCATTGCGAGAAATGAATATATTGGCTGGTTCCGTGCCTACGAACTCGAAATCGGAAATGTCGGGATGAAATGCCATCCATCGGACGTGCGGCGAAGATAAACCGTCACTTGCTGCTTTCCAGGTTTGCCCTTCATCGTCGGAGCGAAAGACCCCATTCTCAGTTCCGGCAAGGATCACTCCTTCGCGGGCAATCACGCTGGTCACATGTTGATCTTTGAGTCCGTGTGAAGATTTGTGCCAGTTCTTGTCATCGCGTTCACAGATGACAATCCCCTTTTGGGTTGCAAGAATTAATTTGTTCATAGTTCCTTACTTCTACCGCTTGCCCACACTGCCGCCCGTAGGGACGGCGTGCTGCGCTTATCATACGCATGTGGAACATGCGTAAGTTTACTTTTGGTATGGACTTATAGGCAGAACTTCCAATCCAAAGTAAAGCAAATTATCCACAGGACTGCTGCGCTTGTGCGGCACTTTGTAAAGCTCACTGGTGTGGAAGTTGCCGATGGGCATTATTTATTAATGACATAACTTCCTCATCTGTTGTTTGAGAGAAATCATCATACCACTTTCCAACGCCTTCGAACGGGTCCGGGGAGATCACAGAAACGATTTCGTCCACTTTTGATTCGAGCAACTCGATCGCCTGTGGTGCGGCAGCCGGCGCAGCGACAACGATCCGGGCAGGTGATTGATCCCGCAATCCTGTGACCGCGGCGAGCATGCTTGCACCGGTTGCCAGTCCATCATCGACAAGCATCACTGTTCGATTTTTGACTTCCGGAGCCGGGCGATTCCCGCGATAACTTTCCTCACGTCTCGTCAGTTCCTGCAGCTCCTGTTCCAAAACGGACCTGATTGTCGATGGATCGATGCCCAGTGCACGAACGATATCCTGGTTCAAGATCTGAATGCCACCCGAGGCAATCGCGCCGATTGCCAGTTCTTCGCGTCCAGGCAGCCCCAGTTTGCGCACGAGAAATACATCCAGTGGAGCATTCAGCGCGAGTGCCACTTCATAGGCAACGGGGACGCCCCCGCGCGGCAGCGCTAACACGATGACGTCCGAACGATTCTCATACTTCGTTAGTTTGCGTGCCAGTTCCTTACCTGCTTCACGGCGATTCAGAAATCGTGCGATCATTCTCAAGTTAATAGTCATACATCCAGTACTTGTGGCTTGTCCACACTGTCGCTGAGCGGCGTGCTACGCTTATCTCACGCATGTTCCACATGCGTAAGTTTACTCTTTGCACGGACTTGGAGGATGAACTTCCAAGCTACCGCTTGTCTCATAAATAAATAAACGCTTGAATGAAATTCATAGGCTATATTCCAAAGACTAAGTTTAGATACGCCAGAGGCGTGCGGCACTTTGTAAAGTAAACAAATTGTGCGGCACTCTTTAAAACGAAAACCCGCCTCGATAAGAGACGGGCTTTCGTTCATTCTACGGAAGCGCCGGTACCGACCATCCCTGCGGATAGATCAGGTATACCGTTCCCCCGGATGCCTCGAGCCAGAGGGGCTCGAACTCCGAACGTAGATATGTGCGCTGGACGGTATCATTGGCTGGTGAGGCGGGATCGTTGATAATCGGATTTCCAGCGGCATCGAAACCAACCAGGACAAGCAGATGCCCGTTCGTGGAGGAAATGTCCGAACCGGTCAAATCGTTGCTGCCCCAGGCAATGGACATGACGACAGGCACTCCCGCGGCTACAAACTGCTCCGCGTTTGCCAGGCTGGTGAAGCGTGCAACATAACCTTCGTAGCCTTGCGTTGCGGCATAAGCAGTATTGAAGGGCCAGTTCCCGTGGCCATCATAGATCCAATCATAGACGCCATCCACTGCCCGGCGAACGCGGGGTTCACAAGCTTCGCCATCCTGTGCCCAATAGCCTAACACCATCGAAGTGGACGTTGGGCTGCACCAGACTTCGCCTCCATCAGGGTATACCATCTGTGAGCATTCAGGGACAGCGAGCAAAGTGTTCCATTGAGGATTGTCATTAGGAGGAATATCGGCGTGCTTGGGTGGTGCCGTGGAATAAGCAACGGATGCATTCCGCACGATGGGAGTTGAAGTTCCATCTTCACTGAACAAGCGGATCTTAAGTTGGAATGTGCTTGTCGTTTCCTTTTTGTTCGATGAGACAAACGTGTCTACTGCAACGAATCCGTCTGAGTCTCCTTGTAAGCGAACGGAATGGCGGTTAATCGTGGATGTCTCTGAGGAGTCTGCTGCCCAGATACCCAGGACATACCATTTGCTCCAGCGTGAGCCATATTCGGCGCGGAACTGCACCTCTACCCAGGAGCCTGGAGGCGTGGACGCATTCCATGAGGCGATGGCTTCCGTGTAGTTGAATGGAGTTGTGATCTCGAGGCTGGTGGCTTCCCCGACGATAAACGAGCCGCCGTTATAGTAGTTTCCTCCGCTATACCCACCTGGGAGATACGGATCGGAACCCGCACTGGCTGTTGTTGGATCAATTTCAAGCGTGCCGTCCCCATTGAGTTTCACGCCGCTCAACGTCCAGCCACTGAAGCCCCTATCTGCAGCGCGCCAGCGGATGAAGCCCGTTTGGTAATCCTCTCTTCCCTTTGCTGAAGCCGATGAAACGATGCTCAGTACGAAAGCGGCTACCAATATGAAACGTGCAAATGCCAGAATCTTATTCTTCATCACTTACTCTCCTCATAAGTGGTTTGGCGAACATCCTTACTGTACAGGAAAAGTGGACAAAAATCAACCAAGAATTTGTTACACACTCTAAGGAATGAAAACCCCGCCTCTCTTTCGGGGAAGCGGGTGTCTGATTCCGTTACGTAATTATTTCCTACGTCGTGGAGCGAGCCTGTTCTTTGCAAAACTCGTCGGTGTGAAAGCGGGCCGCCGGGGGCGATTCCCTTCTCGTCTTTCGTGACCAGATCTCGGTGGCGCGGGAGGCGAGTAGTCAAAATCGGTAAGAACCTCGCGCTTAATGGGTCCTCCCATGATGCGTTCAAGTGCCCGAATCATGTCGTTGTCTTCAGGCGTGACAAGCGTGAACGCGTCGCCCGTGCGCTCGGCGCGTCCTGTGCGCCCAATACGATGGATATAAGCGTCGGCTGTATCGGGCATGTCGAAATTAATAACGTGCGAAATGCTTTCGATATCGAGTCCACGCGCCGCGATGTCCGTGGCGACCATGATGTGAAAATGTCCTGTTTTGAAACCATGCAGGGCTTGTTCGCGCTGTCCCTGTGTGCGGTTGCTGTGCAGGCTTGTCACGCGATGACCGGCATGCGCGATCTGGCGCGCCAGCTTGTCGGCGCGATGCTTAGTGCGGGTGAAAATGAGCACGGAATCTGTATCGGTCTGCTTGAGCAGTTTTAATAACAACCCCGATTTCAAATGTTGGGGTACAGGGTACAGCGCGTGCGTCACTGTGAGTGCGGGTTTGCTGATGCCCATGGCGATCTTTTGCGGTTCTACAAGGGCACTTTTCGCAAGCAGTTCCACCTCAGGCGGAAAGGTCGCGGAGAAAAGCATGGTCTGTCGTTTCACGGGTACAGCCTTGATGATGCGTTTCACATCGGGCAGGAAGCCCATGTCGAACATGCGGTCGCCTTCATCGAGCACCAGGATTTCGATGCGCTCCAGCTTTGCATAGCGTTGTTGAACGAGATCGAGTAAGCGGCCCGGACAAGCCACAAGGATTTCCACGCCATCCCTCAACGCCTTTATCTGCCGGCTGGCTGTGACACCTCCGTAGATAGTTGTACTTCTCAGCTTCGTGCCTACAGATAAGGCGCGGATAACCTGGTGGATCTGCTCCGCAAGTTCACGCGTCGGTGTGACAATGAGGGCGCGCGGCATCCCGCGTGGACCGTCCAGCAGCTTGTTGAGAATAGGGAGGACGAACGCGGCGGTTTTGCCTGTGCCTGTCTGCGCGGTACCGATGATATCGCGGCCGCGCAAAGCCGCGGGGATGGCTGCTTCCTGGATGGGCGTGGCAGTCTGATAGTCCGCGTTTTTGACTCCCTGCATTAAGCGGGAATCCAAATTAAATTGCTCGAAGTTCAAAATTGTTCCTTGTCTTCAGAAGTCTTGTAGATGTTTGGGGAATTGAGTTGCTTGCTCAAAAGCGAAAACAGCGGTGGACTGCTGATATGTGAGTCAACAGATTGGTAAATCGGGACTCTATAGAATGTAGTAGAGTAATTATACACTACTCCGGTCCTTCTTCATTGCGAGCCGCACGGTGGGTGACAAAATTGCCGGTGCTGGGGTCAGCAGCTGCCGATCCATGGATTCTCGCCGATTCCTAGCGACAAATCCTCAAAAATTGCGAAATCCGTGGCAGATCGAGACCTTAGATTACTCAACGAGCGGTGCTTCGAGTGCCGGTTTCTTTTCCAATTCGCCTCGGGTCAGTAAAATCACGGCAACCAGAATGAGTCCACCACCGAGGATGACGATTGCCTGTAGCCGTTCTTCGAATATCCATGCTGCCAGCAGCACGGTGACGACAGGCTCCAGCGTCGAGAGCATCGCCGCATTCGTGGGACCGATGCGCTCCAGGCCAGCCAGGAATGTGACCACGGGAATCACCGTCGCGACCATTACAATCCCGGCGATATTGATCCATCCATGACTCGTCGCCGGAAGATGTACGCCATTGATCGCCATCAAAACTCCATATGCCGCGCCCGCAGATGCAAAGATCACCATAGAGGATTGAACGGCGGAAACATGTTTCATTACCTTGGTTCCGACAATAATATAAACCGAGTAGATCAGCGCCGCGGCAATCGAGAATAGAACGCCAGGCAGTTGTCCGCCCGCAGGGTCTACTGTCAATGCGGTACCCAGCAGCGCCAGGACCAGCGCGGTAACCTTGATCCATGTCACTTTTTCACGGAGGACGATTGCCGATAGAATGAAAACAAATGCCGGGTACAAATAAAGCAGCAGCGCAACCAACCCAGCCGATGCGTATTTGATGGCGCTAAGATAGGAAAACGATTGCCCAACATATCCGAGCGCTCCCATGCCGATCAATTGCAGAAGGACTTTCCCTTGCGGAAATTTCTCCTTGCGCACGAGCAGGATAACCGTCATCAACAGTGCTGCAAACCCGAAGCGCAGGAAGAGCATGGTGAATGTGTCCAAGCCGTCTGCGTAGAGAAAACGCCCGAAGATGGCAAGCGTCCCAAATGAGGCGGCGGAGACGGCGATGAGCAGTATCCCGGTGACTTGTTTCATTTGTATCCCGTTTCGATGAGTAAATTCAATTTACTATAACATATCCCCTTGATTCAGACCCGGACTGAACTGAACACAGCATTATGCAAACGGCACGAAAATAGCCGCATGAAGCCCCCTTAACCAGTGGCAGGTATGATTCTTATGCTGATGTGTTTGCTGCTACGTGAGCGTCCGCAATCGGAGGTAGTTCACGCTTCGCGGCGCGGTGACTAAACCCATCCCAGATCTCCTGCGGGTAAATGATCGCATTCGTCCCCGGGAGTTGTTCCATCGCCAGGCCGGTGTTCAGGTTGATCCCGACCTGTTCGTATGCCTTGTAAGCCAGTTGACTGCAATAGAACGACTCCTCGGCTTCGGAATTGAGAAAATTCAGATTGTACGGTTTGCCGACCTGTTCCAGGCAATATTTTGCGACGCGCGATCGCATCTTAAACTCTTCCTCTTCCGAAAGCCCGAGTCCATCGAGCGGAGACGCAATCCCGTAAAACGTATCAAATAGATGTCCGCGGCGACGCGCCATGCGTTCCGTATCCCATTCGCCATTGAAGGCGGTGAATTTGATCACACCATGCGCGCCCGCTTCCACAC
>Ga0065705_10104331_pt1 | contig 20201 bp, 16 predicted proteins | sample SwibulcommuniRL2_FD_59092 | JGI IMG/M metagenome (GOLD analysis project Ga0065705, IMG submission 59092) | Bulk soil microbial communities from switchgrass field near Rose Lake, East Lansing, Michigan, USA - RL2 Bulk Soil v2 (version 2) | ecosystem: Environmental > Terrestrial > Soil >...
GATTTATGAGGGGCGCATTGGATCCGATGTTTTATACGTACAGAACATGGCCATCTTTCGCTCTGCCTTTGACGAGGTCGGATTTTTTGATCCAGATATGGGTCCTGGAACCCCATTTCCCGGTGCTGAAGATAATGACTTTGGGCTGCGATTGCTTGAGGCAGGCTACCGGATTCTCTACGATTCACGCGCAGTGAATTACCATCGTGCCTGGCGCTCTGAAGATGAATATCTGTGGCTGCATTGGAATTATGGTCGTGGGCAAGGGGCGTATTACTCCAAGCATTTTAGCTTAAAGGATCCCCACATGATCAAGAGAATGATAAGGGATATTTGGGGCTACTCAATTCGTTTCCCCTATCGGATCGTGCGCGATCGCAATCAAGCTTGGCGAGATATTCTTTACGTGGGCGGGCTCATTTACGGTGCCGTGCGCTGGCGACTCAAACGACCAAGCTAATTCATATGATCGAATTAAGCATCATAATCCCGACTTATAACCGCGCGAAACGTCTGTGGAATTGTCTGCAGGCACTCACTCATCAGACACAATCATCCGATACATTTGAGGTTATTGTTGTGGTTGATGGATCGACTGATGAAACTGTCGAAATGTTGAAAAGTTTCGCTGCTCCATATTTGCTGCGAATGGTCCGGCAGAGCAACAATGGACAGCCCAGCGCCCTCAACCGAGGAATTCGTGAGGCGGATGGTCGTTACTGCCTGTTCATCGATGATGATATTGCTGCAACGCCCCAACTAGTTGCCGAACACCTCCAGGCACAACATCAATATCCGAATACAGTCGCCATCGGACAAATTACACTGGCGACCCCATCGGATGCAGACTGGTATGCCAATGCGTTTGCCCAGGGATGGCGTGATCACTATGATTTGTTAAGCCAGGAAGCTTACGGGCCCACCTGGGAAGACTGCTATAGTGGGAACATGTCAGCCCCACGAGAAGTTTTGCTGGCCTGCGGGGGATTCGCCGAGGAAATGATGCGTGGCTTTGATTTAGAGTTTGCCAACCGTCTGGAAAAGCAGGGTTGTTCTTTTGTCTACGTGCCTAATGCGCTGGGCTGCCAGGATGAGCAGAAGGGCTTCTGGGAGTTAAGCCAGGATGCGGAAAAGTCAGGCAAAGCGGACGTTATGCTTTTTCAAAAAGACCGGCGAATGCTTTCGCAGGCACTTGCCTCGTTTCCTCAAGGAAGCTGGCGCAAGCTGTTATTGCATCGATTGCTCTTGAAACTCCATATACCTCCTGGATTCCTAGAACTTATTGGACGGCCGATCAAAAATCCTGCTCGTAAGTATTCGTGGTTTAGTGCTATACAAAAGTATTGTTATTGGCGAGGAGTACGACAGGTTATAGGGACGACAGGGCTTTGGCAGCAATTGATATCTGGTACACCCATTCTCATGTACCACGCAATCTGTCTACCTCACGAACCTGCGGGTCCTTTTGTGATGAGGGCGAGCCACTTTGCAAAACAGATGACCTGGCTCAAAAGGTTGGGATACCATCCCATTTCCCTTACACAATTCTTGATCTGCAAGCGCGACAATCAACTGCCCCCTGCTCGCTCGGTTGTAATTACATTTGACGATGGTTACGCGGATAATTATACGTATGCGTTCCCAATATTGCATCAATATGACATTCCAGGTACGATTTTTCTCGTGAGCGATCTCATTGGTAGTACTAATAATTGGGATCATGAGGGTCAATTAGGTGGCCGGCCGCTGATGTCTTGGTCACAAATACGGGATATGCATGGGCAGGGAATTCACTTTGGTGCTCACTCCCGGACTCATCCCGCATTGACAGCCATTTCATCATTGCAGGCGGAGAGTGAAATAATAGGTTCTCGTAAACTTTTGGAAAGTAAGTTGGGTGTACCGGTTAACTTCTTTGCCTATCCCTACGGAGAATACGATCCATCCATCCAGGCAATGGTTCAGGATGCAGGCTTTATGGCAAGTTGTACGATCAATACAGGTCTAAATACTCTTATCACTCCAACCCTACTATTACGTCGTGCTGAAGTTCAGGGCACTGATTCTTTTATCCGCTTTTGGCTGGTGTTGTGGATGGGGGACGGTGAGGCATTCTGGTGGCGTCGAAGCAAAAATTACAGCGGTCGTATGGGAAGGATCCAATCCGCCGAGAATTGAAAACCATGAACAGTCAAAAAGAACAACTAACTATACAGCTACCCCTTACATTTGATGAAATTGTGGCGGAGATCATCCAATATACCGGCTTGCCCCAGGCTGAGGTGAAACACCGTGTCTGGATGGAAGCGCTTGAAACCGGCTGGAATGTCATGCGCGATGTAAAGCGATTTGGCGTTACGCCCTTTGTATTTAATGAAAAAATGGTCCGCCTGTATACGGAAGGCGACGGATTTATTTTTGATTCCCTTGTTTTCTGGTCAAAACCGAGCAGGCGTCTCTGGATAGAACATGCAAGGGATCGAATTCAACTTCATGCAAATCGGTCAGGTCTTCCAATTGAGGATCTCAAAATACTTATGTACGGCGATGGTCCGGCAAACGATTCCCTGTTCCTGGCAAATTGTGGTTTGAAGCTTGATTACTTTGAAGTGCCTGGCAGCAAAACCTATGACTTTGCTGTGAAACGCTTCCAGCACTACGGAATATGGGAAAAAAACATCAATCCGGTCCATGATTACCAATCAATCCTGCATGGCCAATATGATGTTGTCCTCTCCTTTGAGGTTCTTGAACATCTTCCCAAGCCTGTGGCGGCGATCGAAGGGATCAACTCAGCTCTTAAATCCGGGGGCACGGCGATCATCACAGAGGACTTCGGTGATTTGGCAGGAAACCTGCCTACCCATCTCAAGAGCACGGCCAGATTTCTTGGAGCAGCTCCATTTTTATTTCTAAAAAATCATATGATTCTTTCCTGGTACAGCCGGGACGAGTTGTTTAAACCGTATGAATTTGTAAAGGTAGAACGGGTTTCAACCAAAGATTGGACTCAGTTGGTGCGTGACTATAACGTAAGAAGCGTCTATCTATCGAAACATGCGAGAAAGGCTGCCCGATTTATTGATAAACTCCCCTATTTTAGGTTCAAACGGGCATGACCGACGCGTCTAACCGGAATAAAGTAGCGCGTCATGTGCTCCTCAGCAGCCTGAGCAACTATATTGGCAAGATCATCAACTTGGGAATCTGGTTCGTCCTGACGCCATTTATTTTGACTCAGCTTGGGGATGTAACGTATGGTCTATGGGCATTGGTTGGTTCCGTAGTCGCCTACGGTTACTTACTGGATTTCGGTATTACGGGTGCCGTCACCAAATATGTGGCTGAGTATAGTACCAGGGGAGAGGGTGAACGAGCCAGCACTATTATTGCTACAGCTCTCTGGACCAATGCAGGGGTGGGCCTCCTGCTTGTTTTAGCCAGCGTGCTCCTTGCACCTGTGTTTACCAGAATATTCGACATTCCACCTGCAGAACAAAGTACAGCGTTCTGGCTTTTCCTGCTTGCCGGAATCGGAGTGGGGATTACCCTTCCTTGCGCCACAACAACCGCCGTTTTACGCGGCTTACAGCGGTTCGATCTTATTAACCTTGTTGGCGTGATGGCTACACTGGCCACGGCTGGAGCCACCGTTCTCGTCTTCGTCCAGGATAGAGGAGTGATAGGACTTGCGTGGATTGGAATTGCTGTGCCTCTCCTGATGCAAATCCCAAGTATTGGGTTCATCTATCGGATTGCTCCTGAACTGCGGTATGGCAAGTTTGCTGTCAGCCGTGCTCATATGAGAACACTTGTTACCTATAGCTCATCCCTATTTCTTATGAACCTGGGTGGATATCTGGAAAGCCGATCGGATGAAATAGTGATCGGCGGCTTTCTTCCGGTCAGCGCGGTCACGCCCTATAACCTGGCGCGGCGGTTAAGTACACTACCGCAAACTATTACAGAACAGTTCCTAACCCTGCTGCTTCCGATGGCTTCCGCAATCCATGCCAGGGAGGATTCGGCGCAACTACGTTCCCTATATATTGTGAGTACCCGCGTCACCCTGGCGATGTTTCTATCCCTGAGCATGGTTCTGGCCCTTCTGGTAAGGCCCCTGCTAACGGCCTGGGTAGGCGCCGAATATGCGAGTTACTCTTACCTGGTGGTGATCCTGATTGTCGCCAGTTTGATCGATACGAGCACCTGGCCCGCTGGTTTTGTTCTTCAAGGTATGGCGAGGCACTCCCCGCTTGCGGCAATGACCATTGGCTCCGGGGTTGCCAACCTGATCCTGTCGATTCTGTTGGTGCGGCAGTTCGGTTTGATGGGTGTGGCTCTGGGTACCTTGTTACCGACAACTATCATATGTCTGGGATTTGTTACCCCATATGCCATGCGGGTGATTGGAGCCAGTGCGCGGGATATGTACACCAAGGTGCTTTTGCCCACTCTGCTCCCGTTGATTCCCATGAGCATTATCATAATTGTATTGCGCGAGGTCATCCAGCCTGCCTCGCTCATTATGATCCTACTTGTAGGTGCAGCTGGTCCGCTGGTCTATTTTGCTGTGTATCTTCGATTAGGAGCAAACGAGTTTGAAAGAGGAATCATGCACAAAGCTTTAACCGAAATCTTGTCTCGTGCCGGCTTCCGTTCGAAAGCAACTGAAAGGAGTTCGTAGAAGAGTTATGTCAAAAGAAACCGTAGCCGCTGCATTTCCTGATTCAAAACGCGTGGTCAGCCGAACCGTATCCTTACCCGTGGCTGTTTTCATACTGGTCGCCATTCTATTCGTCACCCTCCGGTTTTGGAAGATTAGCGTGTACAGCATATGGGGGGGCGAAGCATTTTCCATGATTGGCGCGAAGCAGGATTGGCAGGGAATGTTCTCCTATGTGATCGCTGACATTGTTCATCCTCCGCTTTTCTATATCCTGTTGAAACTTTGGATTGCCATAGGCGGGGAATCCGTGCTGTGGCTCAAACTGCTGCCTGTTCTAAGCGGCATTGTGCTGGTAGTACCTTTTTATTTCCTGTGCCGCGAACTGGATTTTGAGTGGCCTGAAATGAGTTTGGCGTTGTTCCTGGCATCTGTCAGTGCCTACATGATTCACTATGCCCAGGAACTGCGCATGTACAGCTTGTTTACGTTCCTGTCGCTGTGTTCGTTCTGGCTTTTCATGCGCTTTTTCAATTCAATGAACGGGACTACGGGACAGTTAGCGGTTCTTACCTTCGTCAATCTGCTTAACATCTATAGTCATTACTACGGCTGGGTGGTTGTAGGGTTGGAGTTTCTATTCCTGTTTATCTGGCAGCGCCGGAAGCTGTTGAAATTTGGACTGGCGGCATTGATCCTGCTATTTGCCTTTGCCCCGTGGGCCAACCGAGTAATCCACGAGGCACAATCGATTGGCGGGCTGGATAGAAATCTGGATTGGATTCCCAAGCCAGGCATCATTGACATCCTGTATTTTTATTCCATTTTGGATGGGCCAATGGGTTCCCGCTATTTGAATGCTGCGGGATTGTTTCTCTTTCTTTTACCAGCGGCATGGTGGCTCTGGAAGATTATGAGGTCCGATTTCAAATCGAAACGTGGCGAAATGATCACCTTTTCCTGGCTGGCACTGCTGTCATTTCTGCCCGTTATCGCTCTTTATTTTATTAGCCAAAAAACTAAGCAGGCAGTATGGATCGATCGATATTTCATCTTTATTTCGTTACCCTATCTGATGCTGGTGGCCGCTGCAGTATTCCGCCTGCAGCCAAAGTGGCTGAGATATTCATGGATTGCCTTGATGCTCCTTTGGAGTCTGTACGCGGGGATAAAAGATATGAGCACCAACCGGATGGCATGGGAAGGTGCCCAAATGGGAAGCCGGGTTCCGTGGGAGGATCTGACTCAACAACTGATCGCCGCCGAGGCTGACAACTCCGGACCCGTCAATATCTATACCCTTACAGTTATATCCAAAGGATTGCGTACAGGCGATTGGGCCAGTTCCACTTCTTTAGACTATTTTTTGGACTCGTATGGTATCGACAAATTCCATTTTGTATACGCCCAGGATATACAAGCGTTGGTGAAGCGGTCGCCCGCAGAGAACCATTTTTGGATTGCATTCTTTCAACTGGCAGACTCATCACGATCCTACCAGACAGTGGCACTCGAAAAGAGTGGCTATCGCGTCGGTGACCCAATCGTGTTCCAGGAAAAGTACAACAGAATTGTATTGTTGCCTGTCTGGCGAAAGTGAATTGCTTTTTCCCGGTTGCAGGCTTCGTAGCTAAAGTAGCTTGCATCATGCCTGGATCAAAGTAAGAACGGTAATCATGACAATAGATTCCGTTACACGATTAATGATCACCTCGTAAACGCAAATGAAACGTCTCGTGAAACCCAGCACTTTGCAGCTCACAATGCCATTTGGGAAGACACTTACCTTTACAGTTGTTTTCCTCATCCTTTTTGGGTCGGCTGCAGAAGGCATGGCACGCTTGGATGTTTTTCAAGCGCGTCTGACGCCTCCCACACTCGGATCCCGCCACTCACAGTTGGGATATAAACTGACTTTGCTCAATGCAGATATCAGGAACAAAGGTCCCGTGGATTGCATCATGGTGGGCAGTTCTACAGTTGATGTGGGATTCGACCCGGAAGTCTTTCAACACGCTTACTATGCGGTCACCGGGCATGAGATTCATTGTTTTAATTTTGGGATCGATGCCTCTTCGTCGATCAGCGCGGCAGTATTGGCAAACATCCTCGTCGAGGATTACCATCCTCGACTCTTGATTTTTGGGACGGATGCTCGTGATTACGCGGTGAAACGGGAAGACCGGGATACTGCAGTGGTATTGGATTCCCCATGGATTCGCTACCGTGATGGACATTTTTCTCCGGAGGGCTGGTTACTGGACCATTCCTATCTCTACCAATATCGCCAGCATCTTGCCGTCCTCCTCCGGTTCAATTCCCAGGGGGCTCTTTGGTCGACCACAAACATGAGCTACAAGCTCCGCTCGAATGGCTTGAATCCGATCGAAACGGTAGGCGCCTACATCAACGATCCTCCAGATCCGGACGATGATTCTTACGAAGTGGTGTATTACAAACGCATTTACTCGTCCTATCAAATGCTCGATGAAAATCTGGCGGCGTTGGAACAAATCATGGATCATAAGAGATCAGGCACGGAAGTGATTGTCGTAGAAATGCCGGTCTCGGATGGTTTGTACTATTTCTTTGGCAACGGAGAATTAGACTATGACCGGTTCGTCGCTCAAGTGGAGAAGCGGGCAAGCCGGCATCAGGTGCCATTTTGGCGAACCGAACCCCTGGATTCGATTCCTGATAATGACTGGTCCGATTACAGTCATTTGAATCTGAGCGGTGCGGAAATATTCAGCAGTTGGCTCGGCGAAAAGGTCGCTAGGCTGGAGACGCAAAAAGATGCGGATAGTATCCAGCAATAACCTAATATTGAAAAGATGAATATTACCTCTCTCCACTTCGTTTTATTTACGGCATTCGTTGTGGCACTCTATTATTGCCTCCCACAACGTCTGCAGAACTTTTGGTTGTTATTTGCATCCTATGTATTTATCGCCACCTGGAACTGGCATTTTGCGGTCATAGTAGGATTGGTGACAATCGCCAACTTCCTGATCGGTCTGCGGTTACGCGTGAACGGTCAAGGCTGGCGAGGATTGTTATGGTTTGGGATCGGTGTCAACGTTAGTACGCTCGTATTATTTCGTGCCGCCAAATTCTTTTTACCGGAACTGGAAGCCGTGCTGGGTTCTTTGGGTATATCTACACAGGCAGGCAGTTTGAAAATACTGATTCCACTCGGGCTTTCCTATTATGTATTGCAGGCTATCTCTTACCTGGTGGACGTTTATAGGGGACAACTGAAGGCGGAATCCAATATTGTAAATTTTGCCCTGTATCTTGCCTACTTTCCAAAACTCATCGCCGGTCCCATCGAACGGGCGCGGACTTTCCTGCCGAAACTAGCCCAACCCCGAGTTGTAGACAACCAAGTGATTGCCCGAAGCGTGATGTTGATCTTCATTGGCGTGGCGCGGAAACTGCTGATTGCCGATCTGTTAAACGTTTCCTTATTGTCAGACGTTTTTGAAATTCCTGCAAAATATACTCCGCCGGAACTGGTCCTCTGGCTGGTAATCTACGCGTTTGCCCTGTACAATGACTTTGCCGGGTACACGGACATGGTGCGCGGGGTCAGCGGTCTGTTCGGGATCGAGCTGTCAGCCAATTTTCGAGCACCATATTTTGCCCGCAATTTCACCGAATTTTGGAAGCGTTGGCATATTACACTATCGGAATGGTTGCGCGATTACATCTATTTCCCTTTGAGTCGTTTATTGAGCCGCAATGCTCCCGGACAGCACAAAGTGGCAAACCTCATTTTGCCTCCCATGTTGACCATGTTGGTAAGCGGCATGTGGCATGGACTCAGTCTGCACATGCTCGTTTGGGGTGGGCTGCACGGTTTGTATCAGATCATTGAGCGGATCCCCGCGTTGTGGCGTCCGACTGTCCCTCCGCAAAGCCAGCCGATCTGGAGGCAATGGCTCGGGATGGGAGTCGTTTTTACGTTTGTTATTTTGGCCTGGGTCCCTTTTCGTTGGGAACTACCCGCCGCTTTTGAGCTCTGGGGCGCGCTGCTCAACTGGTCGGACGTTGCGATCAGATACCGGCGGTTGTTCCTTGTCATGCCCATCCTGTTTGCTTCACTGCTTATTGATCTCCTGCAACATAAAAGTGAGGACGAATTTATTTTTTTGAATTGGTCCCCGCTGGCTCGAGCAGCTTGTATGGCAATTATTCTGTTGCTGGTCTTTATTGCGACCGGGGACGATTTCGAACAAGCTTTCGTCTATCAGGCATTTTAGCGGGTATCAGAGGGTATCAATTGAAGCGACTACGATTCTGGTCGAGAAAACTATACCGGCGAGTTGTTCAAGAGTTTGGCAGTCGTTTCTATGTCAACCCCGATGCAGATTTGCGCAAAAGCATTCTAGTGGCGGGCGCCGCCCGAAGCGGAACAACGTGGCTGGGGGATATGATCGCTTCGCAGATTCCCTGCCGAATCCTGTTCGAACCGTTCAATCCGGATCTTGTTCCGGAGTATCGTGGATTTCACTATTTCCAATACATGCGGCCCGGAACGGCGAATCAGGAGTTCCACGAATTTGCACAAAAGGTGTTCACCGGTGAAATCCGTAACCGTTGGATCGACCACCAGAACGAACGCATACGCTCGGAGTACCGCATCATCAAGGAGATTCGAGCTAATCTTGCACTGAAGTGGTTGCATGACAATTTCCTTGATATCCCGATCATATTTCTGATCCGGCATCCATGTGCAGTGGTTTCATCGAGAATGGAATTGGGCTGGGCCACTGACGGCGATATCGAACCTTTTCTGTCACAGCCCCATCTGGTCACAGACTTCCTCAGTCAACACCAGGAGTTCATAAGAAGCGCCAGGACGGAAGAAGAAAAACATGCGATCATTTGGAGTATCAGCACCATGGTGCCAGTGAGGCAGTTCCAAGGGGGCGAACTTAAGATCGTGTATTACGAAAATCTATGTACACAACCGGAATTGGAACTACCTTCGATCTTTGCCTTCATCGGGCATCAATATGATTCTTCAACCTTCGATACAATTTCTCGTCCATCGACAACGACGCAGGAAACAAGTCCCATCGTCAGTGGAATGGATAAGGTCGCGCATTGGAGGAAGAAGTTGAATCCAGCGCAGGTCGACAATATACTTCGAGTAGTTGAACGATTTGGGTTGCATAACTTGTATGGCGATTCCTTATTTCCACAGAAGAAAATTGTGGCTTAGCAGAAGATGATAAAACAATTCCGCCTCCTTGCACGCCGCCACCTATCGCGTGAGACCCGGCGCCGACTCGCCCGGTTAGCCGTCTGGCCCCCCGTCGGGTGGGTACGCTTCGGTCATCTCCGCCGCCTCAAGCCGGTCAGTTCGGATTATGGTAACAGCCGGGGATTGGAGATTGACCGTTACTATATAGAGAAGTTCCTCTCCGAAAACGCAAGTGATATTTACGGGCATGTGCTGGAGATCAAGCACAATGTGTATACGGCAAAATACGGAAGAGATCGCGTGACGAGAAGTGACGTCCTGCATCCTGTGGAGGGCAACCCCGATGCTACGATCGTTGCTGATCTGACGAAAGCCGAGCATCTGCCGTCGAATGTCTACGATGCGATCATATTCACCCAAACTTTGCAGGTCATCTACGATATCCGCACCGTGATTGCTACTCTGTACCGCATCCTAAAACCAGGCGGCGTTCTTCTGGCGACCGCCTCGGGAATGGCACAACTCAGCCTTGATGACTTTGACCGCTGGGGAGAGTATTGGCGGTTCACGTCTTTATCTGCCAGGCTTCTTTTTGAGGAAGCGTTTTCAGCAGGGAATGTCACCGTCCGTTCCTATGGAAATGTCCTTGCGGCGATTTCGTTCCTTGAAGGCTTGGCAGCTGAAGATTTGAAGCAGAAAGAACTGGATACAGGGGATCGCAGTTACGAAATACTGATCGCCATCCGCGCAGTCAAACCGGAAGATGCCACGTGAGAATCCCCGGCATTAAAACAGCGAAAACTTTTTCCCGCTGGTTGCAGGCCCGCCTCCTCGGCGGCGCGCTGATATTGGGTTATCACCGTGTTGCCGATGTGACGCGCGATACTTACGAAGTCTGTGTAACTCCGGATCATTTTTCCGAACACATGGAGATGGTAAATAAATACGCTCATCCAATCGCCCTTGCCGAACTGGCGCAATATTTGAAGGCTGGTTCACTGCCGCCTAAATCTGTGGCGGTGACATTTGACGATGGGTACGTTGATAATCTATATAATGCCAAACCGATTCTGGAAAAACATGAAATCCCTGCAACGGTCTTCGTATGCACAGGTTATGCAGGCAGAGAATTTTGGTGGGATGAACTGGAACGACTCGTCATGTCTTCGCGGGCGGATATGGGCGCGCTCCGTTTCCGGGTGGGAGAAAGCCAGTTTGCGTGGAATCAGCCCAAAGGGAGTGTCGACGCGGGTGCTGATGTCCGAAGGAAATTCTGCCGCGCGTTGTACAATTTTCTTCTCACATTGGATGTCGAAGAGCAAAATCAGTCGATGAGTACAATTCACACTTGGTCTGGCGTTTCGTCCCAGGATGCAACATCACGCACACTTACCCATGAAGAACTTCTGCAACTTGTTGATGGCGGGCTGATTGAAATCGGCGCGCACACGCAGCATCATCCGATGTTGCCGCAGCTTTCTTTGGAGCGGCAAACGGAGGAGATCCTTTCTAGCAAACAGGATTTGGAGATGTGGCTGGGCAGGCAGATCGATGGCTTTGCATATCCCAACGGCAAGGTCAACGAAAATGCCAAACGGATCGTGCGCGAAGCAGGTTTCGCTTTTGCATGCACCAGTTTGCACGATGTCATCAGACCCGGGAGCGACCGACTTGAATTGAGGCGCTTCTGGCAAAGGGATGTAGATGGCGATAGGTTCATGCGAGGCCTGCGATTATGGGTGAAGATGGGAAGAAACTAAAAAAATGAAGCATTTTGCCTCGGCACAGGAGCCGGGTTTGGGTGCATCACGTGAAGTTTAATTCCATCCAATTTCTTCTGTTTTTCCCGCTCGTAGCCATCCTGTTCTTCATCATCCCGCACCGATGGCGCTGGTTTCTGCTTTTAGGAGCCAGTTATGTGTTTTACATAAGTTGGAACCCGAAGTACATTGTCGTGCTTTTTACCGTAACGGTCATTGGATATCTCGGCGGACTTTTACTCGAAAGGAATACGCTCCCGACACGGCGGCGGATCATCCTGATCGTTAGCCTGTTCGCGAATTTAGGGATTCTGTTCTTTTTCAAATATTTCCAACTTTCGAGCCGCGCGTTGCACGCCGTTTTCGAGCAATTGGGGATCTCGCATTTGATCCCTGCGTTCAATATTTTGTTGCCGCTGGGAATCTCCTTCTTTACATTCCAGACCATGAGTTATATCCTGGATGTTTATCGCGGCATTATCCAGGCTGAGAAACATGCTGGGATTTACGCCCTGTTCATCGCCTTTTTCCCTCACTTGACGGCAGGACCGATCGCGCGGGCGAAGCAACTGCTTCCCCAATTCCATACAGTGCACACACCTGATTATGAAATGATCGTCAGCGGTCTCCAGCGGATGGTGTGGGGGTTCTTCAAGAAACTGGTCATTGCCGACCGTCTGGCACTGTTGGTCAACACAGTTTATGGAGACCCAACGGCGTTTACTGGCACTGCCCTGATCCTTGCTACGTATGCGTTTGCCTTTCAAGTCTATTGCGATTTTTCGGGGTATGCAGACATCGCCATCGGCGCGGCGAGGGTCATGGGCTTCGAACTGCAGGAGAATTTTCGACAACCGTATTTTGCACAATCCATACCCGACTTTTGGCGGCGGTGGCACATCACTCTTTATAACTGGTTCAGGGACTATATTTTCTATCCGCTCAGCCGTGCGTTAAAGCGGAGTAGTATTAACTCGAAGAATATCCCTGCGCTCATACTTCCGCCCATGGTGACGATGCTGGCAAGCGGACTCTGGCACGGCACCAACTGGACATTTATCCTATGGGGCGCGTTGCATGGCATCTACATGGTGAGTTCAGCATTGTGGAATCGGGAAAAGAGCCGCATACCTTTGCCATTCTCCCTGCCTCCAAGGCTTGCAATCGGGATAAAGATTTTTGGAACATTCAACCTGGTCTGCTTTGCATGGATATTTTTCCGGGCAAATTCATTCTCAGATGCGGTTTTCATCATCCAACATCTGTTCGTAAATTTGGAAATACATGCATCCCTATTCAACCTTATGCCTGGCGGGTGGTATGAATGGATCATTGCCCTGCTGGCGATCCTCCTGATGGAGATAGTCCATTGGCAGCAAACGAAGAATGGCGATCTGCGCGAAGTGATCCATCGCCAGCCGGTCTGGTTGCGCTGGGCGATTTATTACGGGCTGGTAATGGTTATTTTCATGTTCGGAAAATTCCAGGCAGGCGAATTCATTTATGCCCGGTTCTAATGCCGTGGGAAAATTCTTCGTAAAAGCGCTTGCTTTGATTGTTGGGACAAGCCTTATTTTCAATGTGATCGGTACCCTGGCAGACCGGATCGCTCCATTGGACGACTGGCGTGTTGAACATGAACAGAGGCTGGCAAGTTTACAGGCGCGAAGGGGACTGATTGAAGCTGTCACGCTGGGGAATTCGCACAGCGACGCGATCGATTATTCCGTTCTGGGGATCGAGGGTCAATCCCTGGCGTTTGTTGCTGCCGACCTCTTCGAGGTCGAAAAATATGCCATGTACTTGGAAGACAGATTGCCCAATTTGAAGACGGTCTTCATTACGATCTCCTATTATTCGTTCAGCCGGGATAACGCCACTTTTGAGCCGTTTCGCACGAGGAGGCTCAGGTTTTATTCGCTGGTTCCTACCTGGTCTCCCATCGAGGGGGATTTTTCCAATTTTTTGCTGGGAAGGTTTGAATCTTTTACACACGTCATGAGCGTTGTCCGTTCGGATAGTTGGCAGGGCGTTTGGATAGGATTGAGGAACGATGCCCCGTCAGCGGATCCGTTCCCATATGATGGAGTTCGTACCGTTTCAGTCTGGGGGGAATGTTCCCATTACACCGCAGAACAACTTGAATTACATGCCGGGGAGATTGCACCGCGGAATGTAACAAGCTCCAGCCAGATGGCGGCGGTCCATCCAGGGCTGGAGCAGGATGCCTATGACGCGCTTGCCAGGACGATCGAACGATTACAATCAAGAGGGATTCGGGTTATCCTTTTTACACCCACATATTATGAAAAATACAATGAGTATTTTATGGAGCAGGGATCCTATATGGTTGAAAACATGAAACAGGCAACTAGCAGGCTGCGACAAGCCTATGGGGTCGAGTATTACAATTATTCCGATGAGCTGGAAATCACGAGCCACCCTGAACTTTTCTATAATAGCGACCACCTGAGCGAATGCGGACACAGGGTCTTTTCTGCAAAATTGCTCGAAGCGATGAGAACGAACAGCCGTTTAATGAAATGATCCCTGACGCGATTTTGAAAAATATTGTGAACGATACTTCCTTGAAACCTGATCTATCTTCCACGCCAATCGATGACAATGATTTGTTGCGGAGCGTGGTTGTCATAATCCTGACCTATAACCAACGGGATAAGACACTTGCCTGTTTATCTTCTCTGTTTAGCGGTGAAGATATCCCATTCAGGGTCCTTGTTTGGGATAATGGTTCGCAAGATGACACGATTGCTGCTGTGAATAGAGCTTTTCCGGAGGTCCTTGCCCATTATTGTGAGGAAAACCTGGGCGTCGCCGGTGGTCGAAATGCATCGGCAAAGCTCGCAATCGGCCAGTACGGTGCAACGCATGTACTTTTTCTGGACAATGACATTCTGGTGGAACCTGGTTTCGTTGAGGCCCTTTACGAATCATTCCAAGCCGATGCTAAAGTCGGACAGACGCAGTCCAAACTGCGCTTCATGCATGACCGAAGCCTGATTAACGATGGCGGCGGCGCGCGCATCAACTTTGTTTTCTGGCGGGTGAAGCCGGTTGGGTTTGGCGAATTGGATCATGGGCAGTATGATACGCCACATTCATGCATCTCATGTGGTGGGGCAATGATGGTAAGGGCGGACGTATTTCAACAGTTGCACGGATTTGACCCATTGTTCGGCCCTTTTGGTCCGGAGGATCTCGATTTCTCACTGAGGCTCCGGAACGCTGGTTACAAAGCGATGTATATTCCGAAGGCAGTGGGATACCACCAGGTTAGTCATACGTTTGGGGAAGGATATAGCGAAGAGTATGCGAGGCATAAGTCACGTCATTGGCTATTGTTTATGCGTCGGCACGCGACTATCCTGCAAAAAATCACATTTTATACGATTGGCGCACCCGTTTTGGCAATACACGTATTTACCCGCGAAGCGCTGCGAGGAAACGTACGCGCCATACGCGGCCTGATCCAGGGATTACTCTCCCACAGGAAATAATATGAGTATGAATATCAAACGCATAGCAACCATCGCAATGGATATCTCAAGAAGCTCCTGGTTTGAATATGCACTTCTGTTGTTGATCACACTTCTGGCGACCGCATTACGGTTTTACAAATTAGGCACCTGGAGTTTTTGGATCGACGAGATCTACACCATCGGACACGCAACGGCACATTTCACCACTCCGGATCTAATCCTTGCCAATATTCCGCCTGAAAGAAATTGGATTCCTGTCTCAGTTCTATTTACAGCGCAGGCGTTGAACATATGGGGGGTCAGCGAATGGAGTGCAAGGCTGGCAGCTGTGCTCATTGGCATTGTGTCGATTCCAATCTTGTACTTTCCGATACGTGGAATCTTTGACAATCAGGTTGCGCTGATCACATCTCTATTGATCGCGGTTGCGCCCTGGCATATTTTCTGGTCACAAAATGCACGGTTTTATACGTCCTTGTTATTGTTCTATTCACTGGCATGCATCGCCTTTCACTTTGGACTGGAACGCAACAAACCTGGTTATTTCATTGCTTTTTGTGCTTTGATTTACCTGGCGGCTTCGGAAAGACTAACGGCCGTTTTTATCTTTCCAGTTATTGCAGTCTACATAGTTGCCTTGTGGGTGCTGCGATTTGAGAAACCTGCTGGATTAAATCTTAAGAATATGCGGTTGCTGGGATTGCCGGTTCTTGCAGGCGGGATGATCGAAGCCTATAGCTGGATCGTCAATGGAGAGTCGCGGTTCTTCGGTGATTTCAACTGGTTCTTCCTCTATCGAAACGATGACCCCTTCCGGTTGCTGGCAAACATAGGTTTCAGCATGGGCATCCCATTGGTGGTGTTGGCGCTTTTCAGTGGGTTATTCCTAATCCTCAAAAAGGATCGCGCCGGCCTTTGGTTGGCAGTTAATGCTTTTATCCCCGTCGCAGTATTGGTTGCTGCAAATCCATTTATCTTTACGAAGGATCGCTATGTTTTCATGACCCTCTTTAGCTGGATCATTCTTGCGGCGATTGGGATCAGCGAATTGTTGAGGCAGGTCAATGGCATTCATCGGTGGCTCGCCGTTGGAGTTTTAGTACTTTTCTTGGGGGATGCAGGTGGTGACAGCCTGTTGTACTATCGAGTAAATAATGGCAACCGGGGAGATTGGAGGGCCGCCCTATACATTATTCAAGCGCAGAGCCAGCCAGACGATATCGTCGTAACGTACTGGCCGGAAGTTGGTTCTTACTACCTGGATCGGCAATTTATTCAATATGAGGATATTGATGTCCCAACCATGCTTAACGGTGACAGACAATACTGGTTCGTGCTCGACGCGGAAACAATCTGGGCGAATGAAGATGTCAAGGATTTTCTGGAAAGCCAGGCTCAACTCATAGACATCCGCTACCTGCGAACACCTGATGATTTCTATTTGCGCATCTATCATTTTGACCCACAACAATCCAGGGCAGATGATCATCTTCCAAAGAACTGATATCCATGTTTATTTCCACAATCATTCCAACCATCGGACGCTCCACGCTTTCCCGGGCTGTCTACAGTGTCTTACAACAAGAGTTCCCTCAGGAAGAGTGCGAGGTGGTGGTCGTCAATGACTCGGGCGGAGACCTGCCAGCTGAAGAATGGCAACAACATGCAAACGTGCGGATTATTGCCACCAATCGCGTTAATCGAAGCCTTGCGCGCAACATGGGCGCGTCGATTGCAACAGGAAGATATTTTCATTTCCTGGATGATGATGACTGGATGCTACCCGGCGCGTTTGAGGCATTCTGGGAAACAACGCGGAATTCTTCCGCTGCATGGATTCACGGTGCATTTCGAATGGTGGACAATGCAGGCGAGAGGATTGTTGATGTTTTTCCTGAGGAAAAGGGGAATTGTTATGTCAATCTTATATCGTGGGAATGGTTGCCTTTACAAGCCTCTATTGTGGAAGCACGAGTATTTCATAAAGTGGGCGGTTTTGCTACACTGGAATCGCTGAAAGGCGGTTTTGAAGATATTGATCTCACCAGACATATAGCGCTTAATGACGATTTCATGAACGTATCAAAGTTATTGGCAGTGATCCGTTCAGGCGATCAGGGCAGCACCACTAACTATGCAGATATATTTATTCAAAATCGACAATCACGCGAAAGAAACCTTAACATGCAGGGGTCCTATCGACGATTGTTTTCCTCTGCCCGCGCTAACGATACTCGTCAGGGGTACTGGTACGGGAAAGCTGTACACTATTTATTGGCTTCGGCTGTTATAAACTTTCAATCGGGACGATACTCTGTATCAACGAGTCGAATGTTCCATGCAATTGCCGGCACAATCGCAGCTGGGCAGCACCTGTTACAAACCGATTTTTGGAATGCCGTGACCAAACCTCATTATTCGCGTGTCAGGAGGGCACTGGAGAGTTCTGGTAAGGTACTATACCAAAACACCCGCTGGAGCTAAGGATTGTAAACAGGAAAGCACTGTCACACCAAATATGGAAATCTTTATTACAACTGTCATTCCAACGATCGGTCGTTCCTCTGTGAAACAGGCGGTAGAGAGTGTCTTAGCGCAGAGTCTCCCGAGGGGAGAATTCGAAGTGATTGTCGTTAACGATTCGGGTAGTTCCTTGCTCGAAGCAGCCTGGCAAAAATCAGAGCAGGTCAAGGTAATCAATACCAATAAACGGGAACGGAGTGTGGCGCGAAATACAGGAGCCACAATGGCCCGCGGAAAATATCTGCATTTCCTGGACGATGACGACTGGCTGGCTCCAGACGCGTATCAACACTTGTGGGAGCTCAGTCAGGTCAGTCCTGCCAAATGGTTGTATGGAATGACTCAACTCGTCGATCGTCAACATCATCCCTTGATCCAACTCAGGCATAACCTTCATGGAAATTGCTTTGTGCAGGCGATGTCCGGGGAATGGATTCCGCTGCAGGCGTCCTGGATAGAACGGGAAACATTCATGCGGATAGGCGGATTCAACCCACTTCTTGCAGGACCCGAGGATATTGACCTGCTCCGACGCCTCCTGCTAGAGGAGGAAATCGCTGAAACTCCGAATATCGTTGCACACGTCATCATGGCTGGCGAAGGAAGCACTACGAATTATGCTCGTCACCCGCGCAGCAGTCGCTGGGCACGTGAAGCCATTCTGGAGACAACGGGTGCTTACAACAGAATCGTTTCATCGGCTGTTAATTCATTCTGGCATGGACGGATTTCAAGAGTGTATTTAACATCCACGATGTGGAACCTGCAACATTGGCGGCCGTTCACTGCCATGGGTCGCATGTTGTTTTTTATTGTGGCTATGCTACACGGCGGGACAGATCTGTTCACAAAAGATTTTTGGCAGGCTGTAGTCAAACCCTATGCCAGTATCGCGTTTGAAAAGGGCCACGGGGACGCCAAAAGGAAAAAACAACTTGAACTCTGAAATCCTTTTCTCTTACATCATCCCAACCATTGGACGTTCAAGTTTGGAAATCGCAGCAAACAGCGTATTATCGCAGGATTTCTCGCAGGCGGATTTCGAAGTCATCGTTGTGAATGATTCGGGTGTCCCATTACAGAAAGCGGACTGGCACGACTCGCCGCGTGTCAAAATCATGAATACCAACAGGTGTGAACGCAGCCTTGCCCGCAACAGCGGCGCAGCCGTTGCCAGAGGCAGATATCTAGCTTTCCTGGATGACGATGATTGGATACTACCCGGTGCACTCGATGCTTTCTGGGAACTTGCAAACCGCTATCCAAGTGCCGTATGGTTATACGGCGGGATACAGATCCTGGATGAACAAAACCACGTACTGGCAGAAATCAATTCCAATCTTTCCGGTAATTGCTTTGCTCATATCATGGGAGGTGCATGGGCACCGATACAGGCCTCGCTCATAAAGTCCCAGGCCTTTTTTGAGATTGGAGGATTTAACCCATTTATCTGTGGCACCGAGGATGAAGACCTCTGCCGCCGCACCGCCTATTACGGGGAATTTGCCAACACACCGAATGTAGTTGCCTGTCTGTTTCGTGGGCCGACATGGAAAACATCCACGAATTACCTGCGCGCTCCTGAGGATACAAAATACTCCCGTGACTTAATCCTCTCCAAGCCAGGAGTTTTTCAACGATTGCGTGCATCTGCCAGTTCAAGCTATACATGGGGTCGGGTTCTGCGCGTCTATGTGAGTACGCTTACCTGGAATCTGAAGAAGAAGCGCTTTTTTACTGCCTTGAGTCGATTCTTATATAGTTTAACCTTATTGGGGTTATCGATCACTCAGCTTTTTTCACGCGAATACTGGGCAGGCCTAAGAGCGGATCATGTGCCTGAGAGTCTCCACTTTGTTATGAAAAATTATGATCGCAAAACTCACTTTCGGGCAGATGACCTTAATTCTCACGATTAAGTTCAGCAGAAGAATCAAATCTTGATCAATCGACAAAGGGCATCGTTATGCTGATTCGAATGCCTGACATATGAAGGCCGAATCGCGAAGTCCAAAAGAAATAACCATTCATAGACCCAGCGACGCGTAACTACAGAGTGCCACATGCCTCCGGCGTATCTAAATTTCAGGCTTTGGTTCTGACCTACAAAGCAGATCAGCAAGTTTCCTTTCGCATGTGGAACGTGCGTGAGATAAGCGTAGCACGCCGCTCAGCGGAAGTATAAGGCTCACGGCATTGAGAAAAGTGGCTAATAAAACGAAAGAACCAAGCGATTCGCTTGGTTCTTTCGTTTTATTACGTAGCGGTCCCGACGGGAGTAGGGTTAACGACGCGTAACCAGCAGGGGGCCCAGTAATTCGAGTGATTTCTCTCTGATCATAGCAGTACAAAAGAAATCTATCAAATTTCGACAAGCTCACTCTTGTGAGGATGCTATCTACATAAATACTGATTAGTGCTTGAACATCCTTTCAATGGATCGCATCGATATTCATATCGAAGTGCCCAGAGTGGATTACGAAAAGTTAAGCATCGATCAGTTAGGGGAGAGCAGTGAATCCATTCGAGCAAGGGTATAA
>Ga0065705_10002140_pt1 | contig 20181 bp, 16 predicted proteins | sample SwibulcommuniRL2_FD_59092 | JGI IMG/M metagenome (GOLD analysis project Ga0065705, IMG submission 59092) | Bulk soil microbial communities from switchgrass field near Rose Lake, East Lansing, Michigan, USA - RL2 Bulk Soil v2 (version 2) | ecosystem: Environmental > Terrestrial > Soil >...
CGACCTGGCGCTGCGCGGCGTCCTGCGCGCGGCGGATCTGCCGCAGGCGCGCGACGGCCGGCGCGTGCGCGTCGCCGGCATGGTGATCACGCGTCAGCGTCCAGGGACCGCGAAAGGGTTTGTCTTTCTCACGCTCGAGGACGAGACCGGCGTCTCGAACATCATCGTCCGCCCCGACCTCTTCGATCGTGAGCGGATGACGGTCATCCGCCAGCCGTTCCTGCTCGTCGAAGGCGTGCTGCAGCATCAGGACGGCGTGCTGTCCGTGAAAGCTGAGCGCCTGCAGGCGATTGATGGCGGCGCATCGGTGGACGCGCACGATTTTTATTAAGTTCGATCGGGATTCGGGATTCGAGATCCGGAGATTAAGGTTCGTCGGGATTGCTGTCACGGAATTTGCTCTTGGCCTCGCTATGCAGACAATCACTTCATCTCGGGACCTCGAAGCGTGGCAGCTTGGGATGGACTTCGCTATCGCCATCACGTCACGATCGCCTTGGGATCTCAGGGGGAATGTGAAACGCAACTCGAACTGGCGCTTCTACGGACTCGCGCGCAGCCTGCCTCGCGCCTGACGCAACTTGAATGGGAACGAAGAACCCTTCAATGGGATCTTCGGACCCGTGAACGGGCAGCGTCCGTCGGCGGAGAACCAACGAATCCCGAACCGAATCCCGAATCCCGGTCTAGTAAACTGAATCCTCATTGGGCGCCCTGCGGATTGCATTTCTCGGCTGCGGATTCATCACTGGCGTTCATAGCCGCCATCTGAAATCGCTTCGTGGCGAGATCGCGTGCAGCTACGCAAGCCGGTCGCGTGACAAGGCTGAAGCCTTTTGCCGCGAGTTCGGCGGTGCCGCTTCCTACGGCGACTACGCGGCGGCGATTGACGATCCCCGCATAGACGCGGTCGTGATCGCGGTGCCGCCACGCTATCACCTGATGCTGACGCTTGCGGCGCTCGCCGCGCGCAAGCATGTGCTGGTCGAGAAGCCGGCGTACCTGCGGCTCGAGGATTACGTCGACGTGATCGCCGCACGGGATCGCGCCCGGCGCGTCGTCCTCGTCGGTGAGAACGATCATTACAAGCCGCTCGCGGTGTATCTTCGGCGCCTGATTTCCACCGGCGCACTCGGCGAGATGGTGTTTGCGCATTTCACGACCATCGCCCACAAGCTGAAAGCGGCCGCCGACTGGCGCAACGACGAAGCGATGGCGGGCGGCGACGCCTTCTTCGAAGAGGGGATCCACTGGCTGCATCTGGCCAACAGTCTCGGGCCGCGCATCGTCGAGGCGCATGGCTATCGCCCTCCGGTATCCGGCAACGGGCCGGATCGGCGGGCCAAAAGCATGCTCGTCTCCTTCACGTATGACAACGGAGCGGTCGGATCGCTTTACTATTCCCGCGAGATCCCGTCGCTCCTTCGCGGACTTCGTCTGTCGAAACTGTTCGGTCGCCGGCGGGTGATTACGTTCGAATCCAATGGTTCATTCGTGTTCGTTCGCGGCGAAGGCGCACCGCAGCTTCGCTTTCCGGGTTTTCGCGATATGCGGGGTTACCGTGCAATGTATGGCGATTTCGTGCGCGCGATCCGTGATCAGAGCGCACCCGAGATGAGCCTCGAAGCCGCAATGGACGATCAACGGCTGATGGATCAGATTTACGCGTCTTTGCGAACTGAGAACGGCGAACCCAGAACCCCGGATCCCGGATCCCGGATCCCGGATCCCGGTCGGATTCACGTCCAGTGATCCACCGATACGACATCATCATCATCGGGACCGGCGCGGGCGGCGGCACGCTCGCGCACGCGCTCGCCGATTCCGGCGCCCGCATCCTCGTACTCGAGCGCGGCGACTTTGTTCCGCGCGAGGCGGAAAACTGGGATCCGGAAGCCGTGTGGAAACATCTGCGTTACCGGATCAACGAGCACTGGCTGGACGAACAGGGCCGCGCGTTCCGGCCGTATACGCACTACTGCGTCGGCGGCAACACGAAGTTCTGGGGAAGCGTGCTGTACCGGTTGCGCCGTGAGGACTTCGAGGAGGTCGAGCACGCGGACGGCCTGTCGCCCGCGTGGCCGATCTCGTACGACGACCTGGAGCCGTACTACGAACGCGCCGAGCAGCTCTATCACGTGCGCGGCCAGCATGGCGTCGACCCCACCGAGGTTTCACGCGGTCCGTTTCCCTACGAGGCCGTGCCGCACTCGGGCATGATGCAGGAGATCGTCGGCGGGCTCCGCTCCCTCGGGTTGAATCCGTCGCCATTGCCGCTCGGACTCCTCCGGCCGGGAGAAGCCGATGGCTGCATGCTGTGCAACACCTGCAATTCGTTCCCGTGCAAGGTCGGCGCGAAAAGCGACGCGGAGGTCTGCTGCCTCCGCCATGCGGCCATGCAGCCGACGGTGACGCTCTGGACGCGCGCGTTCGCGCGTCGGTTGCTCGTTAATGGTTGTGTCCGCAGGGTCGCGGCCGTGGAAGTGGAGCGGAACGGCGAAACGGTTCGCGTCGAGGCGCCGGTCGTCGTTGTCGCGTGCGGCGCGGTAAATTCGGCGGCGTTGCTGCTCCGGTCGGCGAACGATGCGCACCGCGACGGCCTGGCGAATTCGTCGGGGCTGGTCGGACGGCGCTATATGGCGCATCTCGCGACGATGATGCAGGGATTTCATCCGTTCAAGCGCAACCAGACGGTGTTCCAGAAGACGGTCGCCATTAACGACTATTACCTGCGGGGCACCGACGACATGCCGTATCCACTCGGCCAGATTCAGTCGCAGGGGCGGACGCACGGTGTCATGGCCCAGACCATCGTGCCCTGGATTCCACTCTGGGCCTACGACGCGTGGGTCGCGCGTGGTGTTGACTGGCTGGCCATCTCGGAGGATCTGCCCCGCGACGACAACCGCATAACACTGGCGGCGGACGGTCGCATCCAGCTTCACTATCGCCCGAACAATGTCTCGAGTCACGCGAGGCTCGTCGTCGAAATGAAACGGATTCTCCGGCGGCTCGGTTTCTGGGTCGTCGTGGCGCACTCGCACAAGGAAAAGAACACGACCCATCAGTGCGGGACACTCTGCTTCGGCATCGATCCGCGCAGCTCAGTCCTCGATCCCTTCTGTCGCGCGCACGACGTCGACAACCTATTCGTCGTCGACGCATCGTTCTTTCCCTCGTCGGCTGCGGTGAACCCCGGGCTGACGATCGCGGCGCAGGCGCTGCGCGTCGCGGATCACATCAGGGACACCCACCTCTCGTGAAGGTTCGGTCGTTCAGCCACTGCGGAATCACCGTGTCGGACTTCAACCGCGCCGTGAAGTTCTACTGGGAAGTGTTTGGCTGTCCGCTGGTCGGCGTCGCCGACACGCCGTCCGAACGCGCGCGCTCGTTTTTTCAAGTTCCTGCTGATACCCCGGCCTGCAAGATTGGCTGGATTCGTGTCCCTGGCGGCGGTGTGCTCGAGATCTTCGAATTCCAGCCGCAGCAATCGGCAATCCCGATTCCCTGGAACCGCGTTGGCCTGACGCACATCTCCTTCAACGTCCGCAACCTGCAGGGTTGGTACGACTACCTCATCGCCAAAGGCGTGGACTGCATCAGCCGGCCTGAAAGGTCGCCGCGCGGTCACTCCTTCTTTTTTGTGAAGGATTTCGACGGCAACCTCATCGAGCTGATGGACCTCGGCTACATGTATTACGTCCTCGGCTGGCTGGGCCCCCTCGGCGGCTGGCTGTTCAGGCGGGGCATGTACAAGAGGTATTACCAATAGATATAATTCCCACCTTCGGAGGGAAGCATGAAACGACGCATCATCCTGGGCTCGTTGCTGGTCCTCGGCGCGCTGTCAATTGCGGTCGCGCAGCAGGCACCGCCGCAGCCCTCAGCAGACGCGCTGATGGTAACCAAGCTGAAAGACAACCTCTTCGTGCTCAAGGGCGGCGGCGGCAACACATCCGTGTTCATCACCGCCAACGGCGTCGTTGTCGTGGACTCGAAGAACCCCGGGTGGGGGCAGCCGGTTCTCGACAAGATCAAGACGCTCACCGACAAGCCGGTGACGACGCTGATCAACACGCACACGCATGGCGACCACGTCAGCGGGAACGTGTCGTTCCCGGCGACAGTGGACATCGTTGTCCAGGCGAACACCGCCGAGAACATGAAGAAGATGATCCCCAACAGCACCGCCGCGGATCAGACGGTGCCGGCGCAGACCATCTTCGCGCAGAACGGCGGCAAGGGGCTGCCGAAGCGGACGTTCAAGGACAAGATGACGATCGGCAAAGGTGCTGACGAAGTGGATCTCTTCTACTTCGGCCGCGGGCATACCAACGGCGACGCGTGGGTGCTATTTGCCGCGCCCCGCGTGCTGCACGCGGCGGACATCTTCTCGGGCAAGAACATTCCGCTGCTCGACGCCAATAACGGCGGCAGCGCCACGGAGATCGGCACCAGCCTCGACAAGGCCTACAACGCGCTGAACGGCAAGTTCGACACCATCATCACCGGCCACGCAAATGAGATGAAGCCGGCGGACCTGAAGGAGTACGCGCAATTCAACCGTGATTTCGTGGCCGACGTGCAGGCCGCGATCAAGGCGGGCAAGAGCGCCGACGATGTGGCGAACAGCTGGACGATCCCGGCGAAGTATCAGGGTTATGCGCCGATCAGCACTCCGAACGACAAGGTCCGCGTCAAGAACAACGCGAGCCTTGCGATGAAGGAACTGAACGGGAAGGGCACCAGGTAGTGAAGGCCGGGTCCTTTCGGACCCGGTAGATCAGATCTTCGCTAGCGAGAGCAGCTCGCGGTCGTACTGGCCGCGGGCTTCTCCGTAGATCGGCTTCACGGTGTCCGCGAATTTCTGGTGTTCCTCGGGCGAGAGCTCGACAATCTCACCGCCCTCTTTCCGGATCTCCACCATCGCATCTTCTTCTTCCTTGACGTGCAGCGCACGCTGGAAGCCAACGGCGTCCTTGACGGCCGCGCGCATCTCCTCCTGCAACTCCTTCGGCCACGCATCGAATGCAGTCTTGTTGAAGAAGATCGGCCGTGACAGATAGAAGTGATTTGACGCGGTGTGGAATTTGTGGAACTTGTGCACGCCGTAGGTCGTGGTGTTCGAGAACGGGTTCTCCTGCGCATCGAGCGTACCGGCCTTGATCGCGGGCAGCAGCTCTGACAGATCCATGACCCGCGGCGTGGCGCCGAGCAGCGCAAACGTCCTTTCCTGTACCTTGCTGGGCAGCACGCGGATGGTCATCCCCTTCATGTCCGCCGGCGTGTGAATCGGCCGCAGCCGGTTCGAGATGTGACGGAACCCGTTCTCGAACCACCCGAGGATCCGGTAGTTCCCCTTCGTCTCCATCCGCTGCGCGAGCGTAGCGCCAAACCGTCCATCCATCTCGGCGCGAGCCGTGGTGGTGTCGGAGAACAGGAAGGGAAGATCGGCGATTCCGAGGTCGGGAATCTGCTCGGTGAAATAGCTGCTCGACTGATAGGCCATCGTCAGCACGCCGTCTTCCACGAGCCACGGGAGGTCTTCGCCTTTGTAGCCGAGATCGAGGATGTTGTAGAGATACTTGACGTCGACATCCTTGCCGAATTTCATCTGAATGCGGTCGCCGATTCGCTTCAGCGACAGGCTGAAGCCGTTGTTCGGCGGCGCATAACCTGCCAGGAGTATCCGGATTGGTTTCGTCGTCGCACTCCTTGGCGCTTTCTGCTGCGCAAACAGCGTGGACGCGCTGCCGAACGCGCCCGTCACCGCGCCAGCGCCAATGACCGCCGACGCCTTCAGGAATCTTCGTCTCGACATGAAACGGATTGTAAGCTCTCGGGGTGCCGCTTCGCATCGGAATCGATCTGGGCGGGACCAAGATCGAAGGCATCGTGCTCGACGGCAGCAGGGAAGCCGCCCGGCTGCGAATCGACACACCGCGAAATGACTACGAGGCCACACTTGCCGCTATCGGTAGGCTCGTCGTCGATCTCGAGAAGCTCGCAGATGCCGCAGGCGGATCCCGGATCCCGGATCCCGGATCCCGGCCGAACGCCACCGTCGGCATAGGTATTCCGGGAACCATTTCCGCGTCCACCGACCTCGTCAAGAACGCGAACTCCACGTGGCTCATCGGCAGACCGCTTCACCGGGACCTCGAGCACGTCTTGCGCCGGCCGATTCGCATCGCCAACGACGCAAATTGCTTTGCGATATCGGAGGCTGCTGATGGCGCGGCTGCCGGCGCGAACGTCGTGTTCGGCGTCATCGCCGGAACCGGCGTAGGAGGCGGGATCGTGGTCCAAGGCCGAATCGTCACCGGCGCCAACGGCGTTGCCGGAGAGTGGGGGCACAACCCTTTGCCGTGGCCGGACGCCGAAGACGATGGTCGTTTGTGTTATTGCGGCAAACACGGGTGCATCGAAACATTTCTCTCTGGACCCGGGATGTCGGCCGATCACGAACGCTTCGCGGGCATTCGACTGCTTCCGCCGCAGATCGTCGAGGCGGCCGGTAGAGGAGATGCCGCCGCGGAACAGACACTGCGCCGGTACGAGCGTCGATTCGCCCGCGCGCTGGCGAGCATCGTCAACGTGCTCGATCCAGATGTCATTGTTCTCGGCGGAGGCATGTCGAACCTGACACGCCTGTACACGAACGTGCCGCGTTTGTGGGGCGAATTCATCTTTGCCGCTCGGGCAACGACCCCTGGACCGATTGAACCCAAGACAAAGCTCGTCGCCGCACGTCATGGCGCGGCAAGCGGGGTACGCGGAGCTGCATGGTTGTGGCCTGCGAGCGAGGACGGGGGCCCTTGGCGTGCGCAATAATGTGCCGTCAAAAGCGGCCAGCTCTTTGCTGTGATAGGTCGTGGAACTAGACCGCCCTCACAGTTGAGCTGGCGGCGGGAGGACATGTGGAGCTCATCGTCCAGCCCACGGACGGCATCAAGCCGCTCATCGACACGATCACAAAAGCCCAGAAGTCCATCGACGTGATGATCTTCAGGTTCGACCTCAAGCCGATGGAGAAGGAGCTCGAGGCTGCCAGGGATCGTGGGGTGGTCGTCCGCGTCCTCATCGCGCATGAAAGCTCGCAGGGCGACAAGCGGCTCCGGCAGCTCGAACTGCGCATGCTCGACAAGGGCATTCTCGTCGCACGCACCGGCGATGCATTCGTGCGCTACCACGGAAAGTCGATGATCGTCGACCGCGAAGAGCTGCACGTTTACGGCTTCAACTTCACCACGCTCGATCTCAAGAGCCGCAGCTTCGGTATCGTCACCCGCGAACGCAAAGCGGTGACCGAGGCAATACGGCTCTTCGAGGCGGATACGCTGCGCCAGGAATACGACCCGCAGGAAGACGGTACGTTCGTCGTGAGCCCGGAAAATGCGCGCGAGATTCTGGCGACGTTCATCAAGCGGGCCCGCAAGCAGCTTCTGATCTACGACCCCAAAGTCACGGACCTCCAGATGCTCCGGTTGATTAATCAGCGCATCAAAGCCGGTGTGGACGTGCGTATCATCGGGAAGGTCTCAAAGCGGGGGGCAAACATGCGCGTGCAGAAGTTGCCCACGCACCGTCTGCATGTGCGCGCGATGGTTCGCGACGGGGATGCGGCGTTTGTCGGAAGTCAGAGCCTGCGCGCGATGGAACTCGACGCTCGCCGCGAAGTCGGGCTGATCGTGAAGGAGCCGAAAACCGTGAAGCGGCTGCTCGAAACGTTCGAGACCGACTGGGCGAAGACGGATCTCAGCGCCAAAGAAGCCAAAGAGGCGAAGAAGGAAGAGAAGGAAAAGAAGGAGGAGGCGCTCGCCGAAGTGGCAGCCCGCTGATCACGACGCGGCTTTGCGCACGCGCTCGACCGTACGTCCCACCTCTAACGACGCGTAAAATATCCGGCCAACGGTAATGCCGCCGCGCAGCTTGTGGCGGCCGATCGCCTCCAGCCCGGCCGATGCAATACATCCACAGCTCGAGCAATCAGGATTGCCGCCGAACTGGCAGGGCATGATGCGACGCTCGAGATCTGCGGAGTAGCACTCGGTCGTCTGCGCGAAGACGCACTCATCCGGTGAGGCCGGCGGCTTGGCATAGACGTTTAGCATCCCATCGAGCAACTGGAGCTTCGAAAACAGCGGGCGCAGACGACGTAAGTCGGCGATCACCCGCGCACGATCGGACGGCGTCAGCCGTTCGTCCGAGATTTCACCCTTTTGCGGCGTATACAGGCTGATCCAGATCAGGCGCGTGTGCGGGTTGGCTTCCCAGAAGTTGAGGAATTCCTCGAGATAGCCGTCGCGGCGGACCTGCTGGCGGGTCACCGTGCAGTGCACAGTGATCTCATGTCCTTCGATGTGCTTGAGGATGCGGTCGTAGGTGGCCGGCGTGCGCCGCGCGTCGTGTTCCGGCTGAAGGCCGTCGATCGACACGACGACTTGAAGGCGCGGCAATCCAATCCACTCCGACGGAATCGGACGAACGGCGCTCGTCACGAGCTGCGTGTGAATGCCGCGCTCGGTGAGCATCGGAAGAATGCGTCCAAGCTCGCGATATCGCACGAGGGGCTCACCACCGACGATCGATACGTGCAGCGGGCGATGACTGTCGACAAGGGCCATGAAGCGCGTGACCAGTTCGTCCCCTTTGTAGTCTGTCAGACCGCGAAGCGTGACGCCGCCGCCAAGATGATCGTCGCCATATGCGTAGCAGCCCGGACAGCGAAGCGGACACTCTCGTGTGATTTCGATGGAGAGGTTCGGGCGGTAGCCCGTAAGGATGCGGCCCCAGGCCTGAACGACCTCGCGCGCGCCAACGCTTCTCGACATGTTGCCGCCTATTATCTCCTGTTATCCTCTCTGAACAGATGGTGGATGACCCCGACTTCCCTAAAATCGTGCGGCGACGATCCAGAGTTCATGGATGGGGAGTGTTCGCCGCGCAGCCAATTTCGAAAAACAAGCGGATTATCGACTATGCAGGTGAGTTGATCGATCACAAGGAAAGCTTGCAGCGCGAGACGGAATATCTCGAGAACGGCTGCATCTGGTGCTTCACGGTGAATCGCCGCTGGGTACGCGATGCGAACGTCGGCGGCAACCTCTCGCGTTTTATCAATCACTCGTGTCGTCCGAATTGTTACAGCCACGTCATCGGCAGCACGATCTGGATTCGCGCGTCGCGCAATATCGATCCGGGCGAAGAACTGACCTACAACTACTACACGGATGGCGAGAAGCTGATTCCGTGTCGATGCAGGCCGGGTTGCAAGACGCGGCTGTGACGCGATTGAGGTTGACCACGAAGCCACTATTTCTCTGCTTCGTGTTCTTCGTGACCTTCGTGGTTGCATTTTTTCGTGGACTCGACATCGAACTNCCTGCGCAATCGGAAGTTACCGAAACCGACCTCACNGCTGCGAGCGGGGTCCGGACGATTCGACTCGGTTCCGTCGCTGACGGACGCGTGATNACCGTCCCACTCGAGGTGTACGTGGCGCGCGTGCTGGCCGGAGAGGCGGACCCGAAGGCCGGCGATGCCGCGCAGCAGGCGCTGGCGATTGCGATCCGGACCTACACGCTGAAAAACGTCGACCGCCACGCCCGCGACGGCTACGACCTGTGCGACAGCACGCATTGTCAGGTGCCGCGTCCCTCGACGCCGACATCGCGGCGCGCGGCCATGGCGACTGTCGGCCGGGTGTTGACCTGGCACGGAGACATTGCCGAGGTGTTTTATTCCGCGTCGTGCGGAGGCAAGTCAGAGCGGGCAGCGGAGGTATGGCCAGGCGCCAACTATCCGTACCTGTTGTCACGCCCGGACGATGTCTGTGATGACGACCCGGAATGGACCGTTGAGTTTTCGATAGACGAGGTGCGCCGCGTCCTGGCAGCGGTGGGCTTTGAGGGTGACCGGTTAAGGGATGTTCACGTCGATGCACGGACATCATCCGGCCGCGCTGCGCGGCTGCGCCTGTCGGGGCTGCAGCCGGACGTGATTGCCGGCGACCAGTTCCGCTTGGCGATCGGCGCGACGAAATTGAGAAGTACGGCGTTTACGGTTGAGAGACAGGGCGACCGATTGCGTTTCACCGGCCGTGGATTCGGCCATGGCGTCGGCATGTGCGTCATCGGCGCGGGCCGCCGTGCCTTGCGTGGCGAAACGGCGACCGCCATTCTGGCGCAGTACTACCCGGGTCTCGAGTTGACTTCACTGGGCGCGACCGCTCGAAGGCCGGCAGTCGCGCCAACAGCTGCCGTTGTGGCCCGTGACAACGGCATTCGAGTCATGGTTCCCCGTTCGTCGCCGCTCGCGGCCTCGTCCATCGAGCGAATGGCCATCAGCGCGCATGAGCGGCTCGCGCGTTCTCTCGGAGCGACCGCCCTGCCCATCACGATCCGTGTTCACGAAACGCTCGACAGCTTCCGCCTGGCGACCAACCGGCCATGGTGGGTCAGCCACGTGGCCGAGGGCACTGCGATCGATTTGGCGCCCGTCGCGGTGCTGGCCCAGCGTGGCGGGATAGAAGGTGCCGTGCGGACCGCTGTTGCCGAGTTGCTGGTGGCCGGACCGCTGGCAGGACGTCCCGCATGGGTTCGAATTGGTGCGGCTCGATACTTTGCGGATCCGCCAGCCGCGCGACCGCCGGACACGCGCACACGTTGCCCGTCTGATGCGGAACTGCTGCTGGCCGTTTCAGCGACAGCGCAACGTGAAGCAGAGCTCCGCGCGGAAGCCTGCTTTACCCGTGAGCTGGCAAAAACCAACGATTGGAGGCTGGTGCGCTAAGCCGGAGTCAGCCGTGGTTGACGCGTATTCCGCCAAAGCATGACCGCCGAGAGGATCGTCCCGAGTACGGCGAGGATGATGAAGCCGACAATCACGCGCTGGAAGGCATCGGACTCCAGCAGGCGCAGCACGCCGCGCCCGTAGATCCGTGCCAGCGCCGCTTCGCTGCCGAAACGAATCAACCGCATTGCGGCGAAGGTCGGAAAGAAGATCCGTCGATTTGCCTTCAGCGCCCCGCAGGTCAGCACGAAGGGCGTCAACGGGAACGGCGGTGGGAGCAGCGCCGGAACCGCCATTGCGACGGCGCCACCCTTCTGAACCCGCATCCGGAACCGCTCCAGCCGGCCGCGCGCTATCAATCGTTCGAGACCGAGTTCGCCGCCCTTGTGACCGATCCAGTAGGTCATAGCGGCGCCTGTCACCGATCCCGCTGTCGCGAGCAGCGGATAAATCCAGAACAACATGCCGTTACGCGCGGACAGGTAGATTACGAGCGCGTCGATGCCAAAGGGGAGGAAGAACACCATGCTTGCGTCCAGCGCGCCGAGGACGTACGCGCCCCACCAGGTGAGAAAGAAACGGAAGGCATGCGGAAACAGGCCCATTCACCAGCAAATGCCATCGTAGTGAGCCTGCACCGCCGAAAAGTCGATCGGAATGCGCACCAGGTCGATGATCGTCTGATCGGGGCGGCAGCGGGTGACCGCATCGGAAAACTCCGGTGCGCCGTTGCCGATCACGATCACATCGCTTCGCGCGATGACCTCATCCACCGAGTCGCACAGATGGCGCGAGAGGTGAGGGATCTGTTCCTCGATATATTCCTTGTTCGCACCCATCAACCGCGCCATCGACACGTTGCGGTCGTAGATGCACAGCTCGTACCCCTTGCCGAGTAGCGCTTCGCCGAGGATCACCATCGGCGATTCGCGCAGGTCGTCGGTGCCTGCCTTGAAACTGAAGCCCAGAATCCCGATTCGCTTCTTTCCGGTTTCGACGATCTGATCCAGCGCGTGCCGGATCTGCAGCTGATTGCTCCCGAGCAGCGCGTTGATGAGCGGCATCTCCAGGTCGACTTCGCGTGCGCGGTACTGCAGCGCACGGACGTCCTTGGGGAGGCACGAACCGCCGAACGCGAACCCTGGCTTTAGGTAGTACGGCGATATGTTCAGCTTTTCATCACGGCAGAAGATGTCCATGACTTCATGGCTGTCGATGCCGACCCGTTTGCAGAGGTTGCCAATCTCGTTGGCGAAAACGACCTTCACCGCATGCCAGGCGTTGCTGGTGTACTTCATCATCTCGGCGACGCGGATACTCGTGCTGTGCCGCGGCGCCTCAATCCGGTCGTATAGCGCCTGGGTAGGCGCCGCATCCCAGGCGTGGTTGTGGCCAACGAGCGTCAGCGGTGGATGGTGGAAATCCTTCAGCGCCGTTCCTTCTCGAAGAAATTCAGGATTGACGGCGACACCGAATCCCTCTCCGTATTTCTTGCCCGAATGTGCTTCGAGCGTCGGGATCACGTGACCGTGCGTCGTTCCGGGCAGCACTGTGCTCCGTACGACGACAACGTGATACGTCGTCTTCTCCTTGAGGGCATCCCCGATCTGCTCGCAGACGCGGATCAGATACTTCAAATCGAGACTGCCGTTCTTCCGGCTTGGCGTTCCGACGCAAATCAACGACAGGTCGGTGTCGGCGATTGCCTCTGCGGTGCTGGTCGTCGCCCGCAGCCGGCGAGACTTGACTCCGCTTTCGAGAAGCGCGTCGAGGCCTGGCTCGACGATGGGACTGCGGCCACGGTTGACGGCTGCAACCTTGTCGGGATTGACGTCCACGCCGATGACCTCGTGTCCGTCGGCCGCGAAACTCGCAGCCGATACGCTGCCGACGTAACCGAGGCCGAAGACTGCAATTTTCATAAGGTGCTCTCTCGGGATTCGGGATTCGGGATTCGGGATTCGGGGTGCGGAGTTCGGGATTCGAGGGTTCGATCTGGACACGAATCCCAAGTCCCTAATCCCGAGTTCCGGCTGGGGCAAGGCAACGTCTGGACACCCTCTCCGTCGATGAACGTGCGGAACCAGAGCTCAAAGTTCATGAGCGCCCAGATGGCGTCGGCTCCATTGACTGTTCCCTCACGGTGCGCGTCCAGGAGGCGCTCCACCGCATTGGCGTTGAGGAAACCCCGCTCGCGCGTGCGCCGGTCCAGCAGCACTTCCCGTACAACCGGTTGCCACCGGTTGCGTGTCCAATCGGCGAACGGCACAGGGAAGCCCATCTTTCTTCGTGAAAGGATCTCTTCGGGCAGCAGCCCGCGGATCGCTTCGCGCAGGATTCGCTTCGTCGTGAACCCTCGAAGCTTCAGCCGATCCGGCAGCCGCGCGGCGAACTCGACGAGCACGTGATCCAGAAATGGCACGCGGCTCTCGATGGAAGCCGACATGCTCATCTGGTCCTGTTTCATCAGCAATTCGACCAGATACGTCTTGATGTCCGTATGGAGCAGGCGGCCGAGGATGCCACTTGCGCCGTTCACCTGCTGGAAATAGGCGAGCGACGAGGCGTACGGATCGTCGCTGCCGATTGCTTCGGGCGAAAGCAGTTCATGCTGCTGTCGCATAGGCACGCCAGCGAAGTTGTCGAGGAGCATTGCCGAGACGTTTCGTGGCATCGCGAGAAACGATCGGCGCGCGTACCGCCCCGCGCGGCCTGGGAGCCGCGGCACCACCGACTGCGCGATCGTCGTGCGAAGCGCAGCTGGGACCATCGACTCGTAGGCTGTTCCCGCGTGCCAGTTGATGACCGCACGCAGGTACTTTCCATATCCCGCCAGCAGCTCGTCGCTCCCTTCGCCCGTCAGCACGACGGTGACATGCCGCCGCGCGAGCATCGAGACAAAGTGCAGCGGCACGCTCGACGGATGCGCGATCGGCTCGTCTTCGTGCCAGACGAGGCGCGGCAGCGCCGTGAAGAAGTCGTTGTCGTCAATGACCACTTCGTGCGGGTTCGCGCCGATTGCCCGCGCGACCGCGCGCGCGTACTCCAGCTCGCTGAAGCGGCGATCGGCGAAGGCCACCGAGAACGTGTCCACCGGTCTGTCGATTTCGCGCGCCATCAGCGCCGCGATCGCGCTGCTGTCGATGCCTCCGGAAAGAAACATTCCCAGCGGCACGTCCGACATCAGCCGCAGCCGCACCGATTCCTGCAGCAACGTGCGGAATCGATAGATAAGTTCAGCGTCGCCGAGCCGGTCCAATTCGGGATCCGGGCCGTCAAGTGGCAGCTCCCAGTAGCGTTCGGTTGTGACCCGTCCGTCTTCGAATATCAGGCGATGTCCCGGAAGGAGCTTGTAGATCCCTTCGAACATCGTCTCGATGCCCGCGGTGCCGCGCGTCGCCAACACCTCCGAAAACACCGCGTGGTTTGGACATGGCGCGATCAATCCGCTCTCGAGAATTGCCTTGATCTCCGATGCGAAGAGGAGCCGGTCACCAACGTGCGCCCAGTACAGTGGCTTCACGCCAAGCCGATCACGTACGAGGAGCAGCCGACGCCTGCGCGCATCCCAGATGCCGAACGCGAACATCCCGCGGAAGCGATGCACGCAGTCGTCGCCCCACTGCTCGTACGCATGGACGATGGTTTCCGTATCCGAGCGGGTTCGATAGACATGCCCCGCTGCCTCGAGGCGGGGCCGCACGGCGCCGTGGTTGTAAATTTCTCCGTTGTAGGTGACCCAGACGTCGCCTGTTTCGTTCGACAAGGGCTGACGACCGCCCGCAACATCCACGATGCTCAGTCGTCGATGGGCAAGGGCGGCGCGATCGTCGGTGTAAAGTCCCGCGCCGTCCGGACCCCGATAGCTGATGAGGTCGCGCATGGCGACGGCGCGCGCGCTGTCGTCAGGTCCGAGTCGGTCGGCGGCGACGATTCCTGCGATGCCACACATGTCAGGCAGCCTTCACTAGCACGGCGTATTCCAGCGGTTCGGCGGCCGCATCGCCATCGATGAATTCACGGAACCAGAACTCGAGCATCAGCAACGACCACAGGCGTCGCGCGTGCTCCGCGCGTCCCGCCAGGTGTTCGTCCCATATCCGACGGAGCGACGGCCGCGACACAATGTCGCGGGCGTCGAACCGCGGACCGAGGAGCATCGTGGGCACGAGCGCCGTAAGCACTGGAGGAAGCCAGGCGTGACCGGCCGTGTGCCGCCATCCCCGAGGCAGCAGCCGTCGTGGAAGCCGTGGCGCAAGCAACTGACCGATGGAGTGCATTGCAACACCGCGGCGACACCTGACCGCGAGCGGCGTTTGCATTGCCAGCTCCGTCATCTGATAGTCGAGAAACGGAAACCGCAGCGAAATTCCAGCCGCCAGCGACGCGTTCGCCGCGGTGGCGAGGACGTTGTCCGGCAGCAGCGTTCGGGCGTTTACATAGCGCGTCCGATCGTCCGGCGCATCGTCGACTCGCGATCGCCAGCGCTCCAGATGCCAGTGAAAGGGGTTGGTGTCGCGGATCTTCCAGGCGAACGCGCGCGTATAGATAGATCGCCGACGCGTGTCATCCCACACGGCACAACAGAGCGTGGCTCGATCGTGTCCGCCCCAGAGAATGGCGGCCCCGTGGCCCGTCAGCGCGACCTGTGCACGACGTGCGGCTGCGGTACAGATCGCAAACTGGTTCAGCGCCGATGGATCCGCAAACGGCTCACCGCTGGTCGCTGCGAGTGTCTCAATGAGCGAGGAGACAGGTTGTTCGAGCGTCTCGAGTTCACGGACGCGACCGAGGAGCGAGGCCGCTTGTTCGCTTCGTGCGAGTTCGGCCGGATCCTGGTCGACGTGCACCGTTATTGGTATGCCCAACGGTCCGGGCGACACGCACAACAAGGCGGATGACGCGATTCCACCGGAGTAGAGCAGCGCCTCGGTCTGCTCTTTCAGTTCACGGCGAATCGCGCTTCGCAGACTTATCGCAATCGCTGTTGGCGAACCGGATCGTGTGGCGGTGCGCGGCGTGGGGAAATCCCAGTACTCCTCCAGGTGTAGCCGTCGCCCCTCAACCAGCAGATAGTGCGCCGGCTGGAGCTTGCCGATCTGACGATACGCGGTCAGCGGCGCCGGGATGTATCCGAGGGCCAGGTATGCGTCGATGCCGTTCGGACACCATTCGCGCCCAACGCTGGGGTCGCGCCACAACGCGCGAACGTCGGATGCAAAGACGATCTCTTGTCCACGCACCACCGCGAAGTAGAGACTGCGGACGCCGACGTGATCACGCGCGAGCACGAGCCGACGGTTCGGCTCATCCCAGATCGCGCACGCAAACGCTCCGCGCAAACGCTCGAATGCGCGTGTTCCCCAGCGGTCGTAGGCGTGAGCAATGAGTTCGGCGTCGGTGCGCGCAGAAAATCGATGGCCACCGCGTTCCAGCGCGTCGCGGAGCTCTGCCGCGTTGAGCAACTGCGAATCAGCAACCGCTCGAATATTGCGAGCATCGCTCGTCCCGGCACATTGCTCGTCGAAGGGAGAGACCAGCCGGTCGAAGCTGAGTTTGCCGAAGATGGTGGCCATCGGTTTCTTCGCTGCCGGACTCGGGATTCGGGATTGGGGATTCGATTCGTGATCGATCGAATCGTCGAATCCCAGTCCCGAATCCCGAATCCCGGCTGACTACCTCTTCGACAACGTGACTTCCGGACCCTTGTAGTTGATGCGGTTGTTTCTCGCATCGCTCCCGCTGAAGTCGGTTCGCGTGTGGTGCTCGAAGTTGTTCGCGCTGCACCAGCGTGTGGTCAGTGTCGTCTTGGAGCCGGCGGGAATCACAATGCCGAGGCCGCTCTTCTGGCTGGCCAGCGCGTTGTCGAAGTAGTCAGCGCGATCGCTGAGCGTGATTTCCACCGAACCGAGGTTGTCCAGAATCTGCGTGTAGGTCCAGGTGTTAGTGAGCGTGCAGTTCGGGATGGGATTGCTGCTCCAAGGGACCGGGTTTGGCGAAATCGTTACCTGCAGGCCGCCGCCAGATGGTGCGGGCTGTGGACTCGGCGCAGGTGCGGGCGCCGGTGCGGGCGCTGGTGCGGGCGCCGGCGCGGGTGCTGGCGTCGGGCTAGGTGCCGGCGACGGAGACGGCGTCGCTGACGGAGCAGTCGGGGAGGGTTCGACGCTTCCACAAGTTGATGTTGCGATGGCCGCCGTCGCCAGAAATACCGTTAATAGCCAAATCCGTGGAACGTTGGACGAAGTCTTCACCATGGACTCTCCCTCAAAGACGAATTCTTTTCACACCCGCGATGGGTGCACCTCGTCCAACGCAAAACGCACACCCAAACGGTCGAGTGGCGTTGCCGTCCATTCAGTGCCGGAGATCAGGAGAGTGTCCGGTGGGTCGGCCGGAGCAAGCGCACGGCTTCGACCGTTGAGTCGGATGGTGCGGAGGCCCAGGAGCCCGCCGCCGAGGATGCGCAATTGCCGCGGCGGCTCGGACGCACACAACTCCAACAAGTCGTCATTCAACTGGACGTGGAGGTCGCGTACGGGTTCGCTCATGGCGAGGCTCAGCCAGCCGTCGCGAAGGGCCAGCGCGTGGCTGGCGTCTACGAGATCGAGAGCGACCAGCGTCTCACCTCGTGTGCGGAAATGCAGGACGCGCGCATCGGTCTGGTAGTCGAGCGTTCCGCAAGCTCGACCTTCACGCCACGATGGTTCGCCGGGACGCACCAAGTAGACAGAAGCGAAATCGCCGTTGACGACGCGTGCGGCAATTGCCTCGCCGGTCGGGTCAGCATTCGTGGCGATCCGCTGAAGGTCGGGTGTCGAGTGTCCAGTGGCCGTATCGATCCAGGAGAGCATCGAAAACGGCAGCGGCATGCTGCGTGCAACTCGTGCACTCCACGTTGCCACCAGCGTCCCGTACACGGGCGCATACCATCCCAGCCCGCTCTCCTCGTCGCCATGTACGAGCGACAGGTCCCCTGCGTCGACCAGCAGCCACGCGTCGGTACCGTCCAAATGGGTCGCCCGCAGCACGCCGATTCCTTCGTCGCGCAGCATCCATCCCGGATGGAAGTGCCAATGAGTCGCAGCAGAGTGAATCGCGTCGCCGCCACCTCCGACGTCAGTACTTCGAATCTCGTCGACGATCAGCCAGCCTGAACCATCGGCGCGAACAACCGATCGGCGGTGCTGGACCGGTGCGTAGCCGTCATGGGTCGCCTCCGCCCAATCGAAACACGCGTGATGCCGCGACGCGTGCAGGCGCGCGTCGGCTGCCGTCGACCAGTGGAAGGGACCGGCAGGAATCGATTGTGGGTCGCCATCAACGCAGACGGTGTTGTGATTGAGGCTTCCGCGCATCCGGTCGCGCAGCTGCGGGTCCATTGTGTAGGTCGCCGTACCCGGATCGATAAGCAGCGGACGGCCGCCTATGCTGAGCGTCAGCGACAGCGCATCTGCGTGCGCATGGCCGCCATTCATGTAGCCGTGCGTGCCGGCGTCGAGCACCGCATGATCCCGGTCCGACCGCATGACCACGTAGCCCGCGTCGGGGAATGTTTGCGAGCGCGTCCCCAAATGGGGTCGGTGGTGATCATTTTCGAATGCGATGGCTTCGGGCGCGGCCATCCAGAAGGTCTCTTCCTGTAACCCCCACGCCGCGAGATGAGGCCGATTCAAGACGACGGCTGCGGTCGCGAGTGAGTCACGCACGTCGGCACAATCGCGTCCGGTGACCGGCCACAACATCCCGCCGTCGTCATCGCCTATGAGTGGTAAACATCCTTCATCGTCGGCAATTCCGTATGTGAACTCCGCGAGCCTGGCGGCGGCCTCGGCAAATGCATCCTCCGCCTCGACATCGCCAGCACGACGAGCCGTCAGCAGCGCAAGCAGATAGAAGTCGAGCATGTAGCGCTGGTAATGCATCGACCGCTCGGCATGACCACCATCCCGCAGAATCTGACGATCGATTTCGCGAATGAGAATTTGCCGACCGGTCTCGACCCAGCGTTGGCTTGAATCGAGCTCGGGAAATGCCTGTCCCACGACGTAGAGCGCCAATGCCTCGCCGGTGAGATGGGTGTTCGGGCTGAAAAAATACGAGAGGTGCTCTTCGACGTGCGTCAACTGGCGCTCGAGCGCAACCAGGCAACGAGCCGTTGGAACTGCAACGTCACCGTTGGAGGCGAGGAAGTGAATCGCCATGGTCCACGAAATCGTCCTTAGACCAATCTCGAGCATGCTCGCCCAGTTGATGCCTGTCAGCGGCGGATTCGCTTCCAGCCAGCTTTCCAGCTGATCGACGATCGCGCGGACGTACCGGGAATCACCCGTCAGCCAGTACGCGCGCCCAAGCTGCAGCCAGTACTGATGGCGATTCAGCTCCCAGATGATCTTGTGGTCACCGATTGACTGATCGAGATACGGCACTTCCGCCCAGCAGACGAGCGGAGCGCGGCGATGGTGCACGGGGTCGGAATGCCAGTCGGAAATCGTCAGTCCCCGATAGCCGAGTAAGTCGTGTTGCCCGCCAAGAAGGCGATCGCCGCGCATGGCGGCATCGGCGACGGCGTTCGGAAATCGACTCGAGATCTCTTGTCGCACCATGGGCGCCAGACGTGGGTCGATGACGCAGCGGGATTGCCCTTCGCGCAGTCGGCCGATCACGTCAGTGACTGTCGACGAATCGCATGTGTTCGGCCACTCGGGTCTCCGAATCCTGAAGCGAATGCGATCGCCGAGCGTTGCCGCGAGCTCGCGCGTGCGCCAGCGCGCTTCGGGGAACGTCAACTGTCTTATGCGCCTCAGACGGCCTGGCATCATGCGGGATTGAGCGGCGTGGATTCGACGGCGTGTTCCGACGTCTGTTGATGGATTCGACCGACCGCACGGCCATACGCCTGAAGCCATCCGTCACGCACGACAGGCCATTGATAGGCGGCCAACGTGCGATACGCGGATTCAGCCAGGCGGCGGGCCAGGGCAGGCTGAGTCAGCAGCTTGACGACCTGGTCCGCAAGTCCGCCAGCGTCGTTATCGGCGACGAGGAGGCCGTCCACGCCGTGTCGCAGCATCGACGGTACACCTCCCACATCCGTCGAAACCACAGGCAGACCGCTGGCAAACGCTTCCAGCAGCGACAACGGCATGTTGTCGATTCTTGGCGCCTGCACATAAATGTCTGCGTCCGCGTAGGAGGCGTGGACCTCGGAGGGCGCAATGCGTCCCGCGAACGTGACGTTCTCGAGGCGGAGTGCAGCCGCCTCGTCTCGCAATATCGCGTCCTGCGAACCGCAGCCGACGAGTGTCAGCGTGGCCGCGGGGTAGTACGCCTGAATCTTCGCGAATGCGCGAAGGACGCACGACAGGTTGTAGATCGGCTCGAAGTTGC
>Ga0065705_10104333_pt1 | contig 19968 bp, 15 predicted proteins | sample SwibulcommuniRL2_FD_59092 | JGI IMG/M metagenome (GOLD analysis project Ga0065705, IMG submission 59092) | Bulk soil microbial communities from switchgrass field near Rose Lake, East Lansing, Michigan, USA - RL2 Bulk Soil v2 (version 2) | ecosystem: Environmental > Terrestrial > Soil >...
TACCGCCGGCGTCCGCCACCTCAGCGAAATCCCCGAGCCCCGATTCGAGGAAGTGGGCCGCGTGGATCGCGAGGGATATCACATCGACAAGTTCGTCCTCCATACCGATGCTGGCGTACCGTTGCCCGGCCTGACCTATCACCCGCCCACGCCCAAAGGCGAGGCTTACCTGTATCTGCACGAGGACGGCAAGCTGGCCGACGGAGCGGCAAACGGCCCCATCGAGCAATTGGTTCGCCAGGGGTATGTCGTCGTTGCGGTTGACCTCCGCGGGATCGGCGAAATCGCCTCCGGCAAACCCGATGCGCTGTTGGGGGAATGGAAGAACTTTTACGTCGCCTATTTGCTCGGCCAATCGCTCGTCGGCTTGCAGACCGAAGACGCCCTCGTCGCCGGCCGGTTCGTCGCCTATTACAAGACCAAGCAGCCGCGGCGCGTGCATCTGATTGGTGTAGGCCGGGCCAGCGTGCCGGCCCTGCACGCCGCTGCTCTTGAGCCGGATTCCTTTGCGTCGCTGACGCTCGAGCGGCCACTGGAAGCCTGGTCGCCGTTCGTGCGACAGTCGGCGCCAGCCGGCCTGCTCACGACGACGGTCCACGGCGCGCTACGGACGTATGATTTGCCGGACCTGGTGCGGTCGCTGGGGCCTGACAAGCTCCGCAGTAAGACAAAGAAATAACTCTTCCGCGTCGCGGCCAAAGAGGGCCCAGAAAGCCCAGCATTCAACCGCGCGGACGCCGAAATGGCCGGTGCGATGTGTCTCCGCGGCGCTTGAGCTGGTCGAGCAGCGACTCGGCCGCCCGACCCGCTGTTCATCGACATATCGTTGGCATAGTTCGCGGGGGCCGAGCCGGTTACGGCCCAATTCTGCGTTATCGCTATTCCCCTTTGATGGGCACATGAACTGGAGCAATAATCCGCGATGCGTGCTCGCGGCCGTGATGAATCGTGTTCGTTGCCTTGATTGCGTCAGCTGGGAACTCGATCGTCTGCGGCCCTCCGGTCTGTGGATTGGGCTCGTAGAGCGGCGCGCCGGTGCTGGCAATGGTTACCCGAATCCGATGTCCTTGATTGAATACCTGACTGATCCACCCTACGTCAAATGTCAGTTTGTGGACGCGACCCGGCTCCAGCAATGCTTCGTGATCGAAGCCCTCGCGATAGCGGGCCCGCCAGGGGTAATCCATGATCAGAATCGAGCGTCCATCTGGATAGACGTCGCTCACGCGCACGAGAAAATCGGTGTCGCGTGCCGTCGATGAGACATACAGCTCGGCGCGCACGCGCCCCGTCCACTCCACCGGCTCGTCGAGTATTGCAGTCGTGAACGTGCGAACGTCGGTCTGTTGTTCGAAGGTGCGAGCGTCCTTGGCCCCAGGAAATGCCGTGCCCGGAATCTCCATCGGATGCCGCGGATCACTGACGTAGCTCGTCCAGCCACCGTCGTCAGGCGGCGGTGCTACCGACAGTCCTCCCGCCGACTGGAAAAAGAGTGGGCTGGGCACCGTGGGTGGCGGCCAGTCCGTAGCGCTGCGCCACACATTGCCCGGAGCATCGGCCTCGCCCGCGGCGCCCATGACGAAGTACCGCACGGGCGGCTCGCGCTCGATCCCGTTATCCTCCCCTTTGAGCCAATGATTGAACCAGCGGACCATGTGGTCGTCCTCCGGCCAAGCGGCAATGTCGGGATACGTCAAATCGCCGACGCGGCTCCCTTTGTTGAGCCGGCCGTGGAGCCAGGGGCCGATCAGCAGTTGCTGCCGTGATCGGGAGTTCGGCCCGCCTTGATGCTGTCGGCCCTGAAAGCTCTGCACCGAGCCCTGATTCATGAAGTCGTACCAGCTGCCGATGGTGAAGCAGGGGACGTTCATCTTGTCAAAGTGCAGCGAGCAGTCCTCCTGCCGCCAATAGTCGTCGTAATGCGGATGGCGAAACCACTCCTCCAACAACCGGCGATTGTCGTCCGGGTTACGGCACGATTTTTCCAGTGCGGTGAACCGCTGTGGCCGCGTAGTGCCGCCAATCCGATAGCCTTCCTGAAACAGGCTGAGCCCCGTATCAACCATGTACTGACATTTCAGATGCGGCGGCTGCGTGACCGCCAGAAAGTTCTGTGCGTAGCCGCCTTGTGAGCTGCCGAACGTGCCGATGTTTCCAGTACACCATGCTTGCTTTGCCAGCCACTCGCATGTGTCGTAGCCATCTTTCAGTTCGCCCCACCCCAATGCCCGATAGCCGACCCAGGTCCCTTCGGACAAGTAGGTTCCCCGAAAGTTGACCAGAGCTACGACGTAGCCGGCTTCAGCCAGCTTCGCGCCGGCCTTCCGCGTCGAATCCCCTCGCAAGTCGGCATAGCGCTGTTCAAAGACCGCCGGCCAGGGACCGGCTCCCGGCAGAAAGTACAAATAGGCCGACAGGCGCTTGCCGTCACGCATGGGAATCATTTCGTGACGTTCGGTAATGTCTCCCAGATCGAGCTCGGTTTGAGCAAAGAGCTTCGCGGCGGGAATCAACGGCCAAATACCAAGGCCAAGTGCCAGGGCAAGTCCGACGGATTTCATGGTGAACTCCTCGTTGCCAAAGGGAATCCGAGCTTGAGCGACGTGCTCATTTCGCCCGCTTGAACAGGTTGAGAGCCGCTGCTCACCGTTGGTGGTAAGATCAGGGAATGCAGCAAGGCTGAGTCGCTGTAACGACTGTCATTTTGAGGAGTTCCAACGTGAAGACCTATTTTTTTGGCCTATCGGTCATTGGACTCGTGCTGACAACAACCGCGATGGTCGCCGCCATCGAGGATGCCAAGGACGAAGCGATCAAGAAGGATCGCAAGCAGATCGAAGGCACATGGAGGATTGTCTCCCTCGAAGTGAACGGCAACAAGACAGATGACGAGGATGCCAAGAAGTTCACTGTCGTCAACGGCCCTGATGGCACATGGAGCCTTCGCTCCGAAGGCATGGAGGTCTGCAAAGGAACCAACTCCTTCGACCCCACTCAGAAGCCTAAGACCATCGACTTTACGCCGACGGAGGGAGAAGGAAAGGGCAATGTGTACCTGGGGATTTACGAACTCGGTGAGAATACTCGCAAACTGTGCTTTGCTCCGCCCGGCAAAGAACGGCCTACCGAGTTCACATCCACGCCCGGCAGTGAGCATATTCTCGTCAAGTTCCAGCGGGAGAAGGTCAAGTAGGACGTGCCTGGACAGCAATTGGCCCCCCGCCAACCTCTTGAAGGTAAGCCACAAACAATATGCGCATTGCCGTTGGCGGAATCCTGCACGAGACCAGTACCTTCCTGCCACAGAGAACGGGAATTGCCGATTTTTCTCAGGGCTTCGGCCTGTTTCGAGGCGCGGCGATGCGGGACCGCTTTGCCGGCGCAAATATGTGCGTAGGCGGATTCTTTGATGCTGCCCGGGAGTGCAACTTCGAGGCGGTCCCACTCCTCTGGGCATTCGCCTATCCCAGCGGACTGGTCCGACGACATGACTATGAAGCGCTGCGCAATGAATTCGTGGAGCGGCTACGCGCTGCCGACTCGGAGCAACCGCTCGACGGCGTATTGCTCGACTTGCATGGGGCGATGGTGGTAGAGGGGATCGAAGACGCAGACGGTGACGTGGTCGCGGCGGTGCGTCAGGCTATTGGTCCAGTGCGGCCGATTGTTGTGACCTATGACCTTCATGGGAATCACACACCCGCGCGAATGCAGCTGGCTAGCGCCAGTGTGGGCTACGACACTTATCCGCACATCGACATGGCGGAGCGCGGGAGGGAGGCCGGCGGATTGATCACACGGGCCGTACTCGGTGAGATTCGGCCCGTGACCTCTATGGTTCAGCTCCCCATGTTCTGGAGCGCCCAGCGTCAGGTAACCGCTCATCCACCGATGGACGATGTACTGCGGCAAATCCACTCCGTCGAACAGCGACCGGGATTTCTCGCCGCCAGCGTAGCAACCGGTTTTCCCTGGGCCGACGTGCCGCACCTGGGCGCCAGCGTATTTGTTGTGGCCGATGGTGACATGAACCTGGCTGAAGGGGCTGCCAAGGAATTGGCCGACTGGATCTGGCAGAACCGCGCGCGATGGTACGAAAGGCCGCCATCGATCCGCGAAGGGCTGGCGGCTGGCGAGCGGCTCGGGCGATTTCCGATTGTCCTCGGCGATTACAACGACAATACGGGTGGAGGTGCACCGGGCGATTCCACGGCAGTGCTGAGGACGTTCGTAGATCTGGATCTGCCGGACGCGCTATTACTGTATCTCGTCGAACCCGAGGTCTCGGCACAGGCCCACCAAGCTGGAATCGGGGCGCGAATCGCGGTCCGGCTCGGCGGCAAGTCGCATCCAGAGCAAGGAGTGCCGATTGAACTCGAGTGGACGGTCAGCGGCCTTTCGGATGGTTCGTTCCGATACGACGGACCAATGTACTCGGGGTTGACGGGAAACATGGGACAGAGCGCCTGGCTACGGTGGCATGGCGTCTCGGTCGTCGTAGTTTCGAAGCGCGAACAACCGCTTGACCCCGCTTTCGCTAGATCGCTTGGCCTCGACTGTGCCGCGATGAAATACCTCGCCGTCAAAAGCGCTGCCCATTTTCGCAGCGGCTTTGAGCGCATTGCCGGCTCGATTCACCTGGTGGACGCGCCGGCGCTTCACAGTCACCGATTTGAATCGCTCAAGTACAAGCGGCGCAGGTCTATGTATCCAATCGAGTTGGCATGACCTACGACTAGCTACGGCGCCTCTTCAATGACATTCCATACCTTGATCGTGCGGTCGAAACTGGCCGAGGCGTGTTGCCGACCAATCGGCGAGAAGGCCAGGCCATAGACTGTATTCTTGTGCCCGCCCGACACCGCAAGTAGAGCGCCGCTCTTGGCATCCCAGAGCCGCACCGTGCCGTCGCTACCGCCGCTGGCGAGCATTGCGTCGTCGAACGACATCGCCAAAGCTTTGACCAGGCCGCGGTGTCCTTCCAGGCTCATGAAACGCTCGCCAGTGGCGACATTCCACGCTTCGATCCGGCCCGTGCTGCCCCCTGCGAACAACACTTGATCGTCGTGCCGGAAGACCACGGACTGTGGGACGCCGTCCTGACCACTCAGCGTACGCTGCTGCCCTGATTCGACGTTCCACAGGCGCAACGAGTCGTCGTTACCTCCCGATGCCAGCCACTTGCCATCTTTCGAGAGGGCTACCGAAAAAACGGCGTCTGAATGTCCTGAAAGGACCACTTTGACGCTTCCCGATTCGGCGCTGACGACGCGAATCTGCTTGTCATGGCTGCCCGTTGCCAGCCATTTGCCATCCGCAGAGACCGCAAAGCATTCAATGTAGTCCCCAGGCCCGCCGACCGTCGCTAAGGTGGTTCCGCTCGTCGCGTCCCAGAATTTGACGGTCCGGTCAAGGCTGGCCGAGAACAGCCGCTTGCCGTCGGCCGAAAAGGCGACTCCACAAACCCCATCACCGTGGCCGCGAAGTCGTGCCAGTTCCTGCCCGGACTTTGCATCCCACAGTTTGATCGTGTTGTCGAGACTGGCGGTAGCCAACCGCTGGCCGTCGGGCGAATACGCTACGGCGTACACGGCGTTGGGGTGCGTCAGCGTGTGGACTAGCCGTAACGAGTACATGGTGCGCAGCTAAATGACTTCAGCCAGCGGCTGAAAGCGCGTGTGGTCCACCAGGTAACGCGGCCGACCGGCGTAGTCGTTGACCGTCACGTGATTAATATCGAGCCCCAGTCGATGGTAGAGCGTGGCCAACACATCCTGGAAATGCACGGGCCGCTCCGTGGCATGATCTCCCAGGCGATCGGTGGCCCCGATCACTTGTCCCGATCGCATTCCGCCTCCAGCCAATAGGGCGCAGCCGACATTGGGCCAGTGATCACGGCCGCCATTCTTATTGATCCGCGGAGTGCGCCCGAACTCTCCCCAAACAATGATCGACACGTCGTCGAGCAGTCCACGGTTTTCCAGATCTTGGACGAGCGCGGTCAAACCCTGATCGAGGGCTGGCAAATGGTCGCGGGCGTTGTCGAACGTCGTGCCATGCGGCCGGCCGTGCCAATCCCACCGGCCGTAGGCCAGGCTGACAACCCGCGCGCCGGCCTCGACCAACCGCCGGGCCGCCAAGAAATAGTCATTGAGCAGAGGACCGGCGTCGCCATAACCAGCCGGCTCGGATGAACCCCGGCCATACCGATCGCGCAGCTGGGGATCCTCCCGTTCCAGATCAAGCGCTTCGGCCAATTTTCCGGACGTCAAGATGCTGAAGGCTTGCTCCTGATAGGCATCCGCACCCGAAAGTGCTCCATTTATGTCCGCCGCCTGCTTCAAGCGGTCAAGTTGCCGCGCCAGAGCGCGGCGATTGGAAAGCCGATCGACGGAAAGGCCGCCGAGCGCCTGCGCGCCAGTACCATTAGCATTCGGCGTGAATGGTGCATGCGCTGGCCCTACAAAACCGGCTTGTCCTGGGTCCGCCCACGGGCCGCCTTTCATTTTTGGTGACAGGCCGACAAAAGGTGGAATTCCCGGATCTGCAGGTCCCTTCAGCTTGGAAACATAGGAGCCCAGCGACGGCCAACCTCCTGGCGGCTGTTGCGCCACAGGCCAACCGGTGTTGCACTGGAAAGCGGCGTGGCGACCCTCCGAGCCCACCAACGAACGGATCACGACCCACTTGTCCATCGTGGCCGCTAAGCGAGGCAGATGCTCGCAGATCTGAATGCCGGGCACGCGCGTTGCAATAGGACGAAACTCGCCGCGGATCTCGGCTGGAGCGTCCATTTTCAGATCGACCATGTCCTGGTGTGGCGGCCCGCCTGACAGGAAAACCATGATCACCGACTTGTGCCGCGTCGCGCTTGCAGTTTTTGCCTCAGCTTGTAAGAGCTGTGGGAGTGACAGTCCCCCCATCGCCAACCCGCCAAACTTCAGAAACGACCGGCGCGACAAACCATCGCAGAATCGGTAACTTGGACCCAGGATGGAAAGCATCGTCTTACCTCCGGGGTAAAGAGGCGATCAGACTGCCAACTGCCGTCGGTGATGGATATCCAATCAACCAACGTTTATAACAAGGCGACGCGAGCCAGTCCACAGCGACGCATTTCTGGACCATTCCCATCGCATGTTGACTAGACGTTGTCGTGTAAACCGCCGCCTCAATCGGAACCGATCAGCGGAGTGGCTGCATGTCGGCAGTCTGAAGATCAAAGCGCAGAGCCCAAATCTCGCTGTGCTGACCGACGGCCCAGGCAACGTTGCGATTGGAATCGTACAACAGGCCAAGCGAGTTGTTATACGCCTGTTTGCCGATCAGATCGGGACCGGCGAACTTCACGCCCAGCCAGGCGTTCTTAGCGCAGTCATAAGCGAGCCAGCGGTTGCCCTCGACCTGCGCTTGGATCAAAACCAAATCCGCCTCGGGGAAATACGCGGTCTCGCGCGAGGGAAGCCCGGCCTTTTCCCGGTTCTTGGGACTAAGCAGCATCGCTGTTCCCGATTCAAAATCATATGCGGTGACGTCGCCGCGGCTGTCCCGCTCTGAACCGTGAAAGAAAAGAAGCCGGTCTCGTTTGGAGTCGTAAGCTTGGCCATGCTGATCGGAGCTTGAGGGAGGCAACTTCCCTTTCAGCGGTAAGGGTTTCCAACTGATGCTCGCGGCGTCCATTTGCCACAAGCCAGTGGAGACACGATCGGTTAGAAGGTAGGACCAGGCCACCAAGCCGCGCGGCGTCGAACACAGATTCACCATGTACATGCCACCATCGAAGAGATTCGGCGTCGTTCGTTTTCTCTCCCAATCGCCGGCTGCCGGGTCAAAGAAATAGGTGCGATCTCGCTTGCCCGCAAACAGCATCTTCTTCAGCACCGGATCGTAGCCCCAGCCTCGGTAGGTATGCCCGGTCATCCACGGCCGCTGTTTGAAGCTCCATTGTCCCGGGGTCTGGTCGTTAGTGTAGGTGAACTCCAGAGGCTGCTCGCTGGCAGCAGCCAGGCTCCAACGGTTGATGCCCGGGTGGTAGCGAACAACCTCGGTGCCGCAGTGCGACGAATGACCGCCACTCCAGTGCATGACAACGTCGTGGTCGGGCGAATAAACGGCCGTGCCCCAGCACCGGTCTAGGTTCGGTTTGCGCGGGGGAACGATGCCAACCCACGTGTTTGCCGACAGGCCTTTGAGCCGTGCAGCCGCTGTGTCCGGCTCGGGGGCGGGGGCATCATCGAAAAACTCGGGAACAAACGGCCCCTTACGCTCCGTGCATGTTCCGGCCTTGACCCCAGACTGGGCCGTGCCGGCCAGGTCAGCGCGGCTGGCATCGACCTGGCACACCCAGGTTTCTCCGTCGGCAGATTGAGTTCCGCCGCCCTGACCTATCGCCACCACGAAATCGTTTGCATCTGCGGCGGCGGGGTGGGTAGTAAACGACATGTAGAACGCACGCTGATAGGGCGTGACCTTTGCATCGCCCGCGTGCCGCACCAACGTCCACTTGTTTGCGCCCAAATCGTACACCCACATTTCAAACGGCAGCGGCGCATATTGGCCGCCGCAATACTCGGTGTTTGAGGTATAGGTATAGCCGCCAAATAGCAGAACCTTCTTGCTCTTGGGAAGGTAAACCAGCGCGTGACCACCGCGCGGAGCGGGACCGATCGCAGGGCGCTTCTCCTGCCACCTTCGGCTCGTGCAATCGAAGATCCACGTATCAGCCACCAGCCGGTCGAGCTGATCGCCGCCAAACAAGACGATCTGTCGGTTTACCGGGTCGTACACCATTTGGCTAAGCGCCCGCTGCGGCGGTTGCAGCGCCAAGGCGTCTCGAGCCGAACCGAGTGCGCGTTTGGCAAGTTCGACAGAGCGCAGGCCCACCTCATGATCCTGCTGGTCCAAGGCTCGACGCGCTTGCTGGAGCTTCTCGCCAGCTGCGTCTAGTGCTGGCTTGGCCCAAGCGATTTGGAGTTTCTCTTGCCCGTCGGCCAAATCCTCCGCCTTGGTGAGTGCGGCAGATAGCGCCGCCACGTTGCTGGCCAACTGCGCGGCACGCTCCGCCAGATTTTCTTTCTTTTGCTCAGGTAACTCTGCGTGGAAATGCCGCGAGCGAACAGCCTCGGCTAAAGACTTCGCCTGCTGACAGAGTTCTTCGCAACGGCCTCCTGGCCAATCGAGAGCCGCACTCTTGAATTGCAACTGGTTCCAGGCGTTACGCGCCGGGTCATAGGCCCAGGTGCCGCAGTCGCCCCGCTCCGACAGGACATTGCCGCCTCCGAAGAGCAGCACCTGCTTGTTCGTCGGGTCATAACACATTGCGCCCCAAAGAAGTAGAGGCGCATTGGGGCCTCCCGTCGGGCTTGTCGCGGGTGCCAGATCGCGCCACACCCGCGTCGCGGGTTCATAGGAGAATGTGTGCCCACGCGCGTAGAAGTACACCTGCTTCCCGTCGGAATCGTAAGCGTACTGGTTGTAATAGTTCACACCTCGATACGTTGACAGGTTGGGCCGGATGTTGCCCTCTTTGTCCATCAAGGCAAAAAACTCATCCTTGAAGGGCGGCGGCCTGGCGTCGCCGAATTTGGGCCCCCAATTCTTGTCGGCGGGAAATAGATTTTCCCACTTCCCCACCGAGTTGTCGAAAGACAAGTCATCAAAGGGATGCGGCTCTTTGGCATAGATAGGCCAGGCAATTCCTCCTCCCAATAGCAGAAATCGTTTCGCGACGGGATCGAATATCAGTGCCGGATCGCCACGCGGGCCGATTCGGGCGCTGTCCAGATTCAACCACGTGTTGGCGGTCGCTGTTGGTCGCTCCTCGTCGCCAAGAACTGGTCCGACAGCACTGGCAAGCAGACTCGCCAAAATGATCGTTGACGGGAAACGCATTGCGAGTAAGTCATCCACTTGCGACGGGAGTCAGAGGCCCGAATGGGCCGAGATTTAAGGTATCGCTTCGCGCCTGGCTGAGCAAACTTGTAGCGCCATTCGGGCCAATCCGCTCACAACCGCTGCGGTCCCCCTTGCTTTGTAGGAGCGTTGGTCTTTGGGCTGCAATAGGTTCCCTCGGTAGAACTCGAAGCTACCGTGGCTGGTCGCATTTACTCCGTCCACGGTATTCCCCCCGTCGAGCCAGCCCGGATTGAGTCCAATAACCAGCAGCTCTGAAGTTTGGGCACACTTCGGTCCGACGAGCTTCGGTCTATGTGACCGATGGCGTCCACGCAACTCGACATGGCACAATCGCTCGTGGGTTGGGGCAACGCAGACGCCATCGAGGACATTGCTTAACATTGAGCGCGGGTGAGCCGCAGTTGCGCTAAGCCCTGTTCAATCGCTGTAGGTGAAGTTCATGCTTACGGGTCCAGAAATTGTTGCGACGCTGAGCGAACTCGGGGTCACTCACGTCATTTGGGTTCCCGATTCCGTGACCGGACCTTGGGAATCAGCCTTGGACGCGTCCGAGAACTTACGATTGATTCGCGTTTGCCGTGAGGGGGAGGCCTGGCCGCTTTCGGCAGGGTTGTATTTGGGCGGCAAGTCCCCCCTGGTGATGATGCAGACAACGGGGCTGTTCGAATCGGGTGATGCTCTGCGGAACGTGCTATTCGATTTGCGGCTGCCGCTCTACTCGCTGGTCGGCGTTCGCAACTGGATCAATTCAGGCTCGAAGGACACGGCTCGGCATTTCGCGGAGCCAATTCTCAAGGCCTGGGGATTAGATTGCGCGTGGCTCGCAACCCCCGAAGATCGGTCGAAACTGGCCGAGCACTATTGGCGGTGCCGCCGCGCCAACATTCCCGGCGCGGCGCTATTGGCGGAGGGAGCGCCATGACATCGCGCTCGACCATACCCGTTGTGGATGCGCTGCGAGTGCTGGCAGAACACTGTGCTGCGGACCAAGTTGTGGTGACGAATCAAGGTTCGGCGCGGATCTGGCCGAAACTGCGCAGGCGAGGACTCGACTTCCATTACAACCCCTCAACGATGGGCGGCGCGATTCCTCTCGGGCTGGGGTTGGCCATCGCATTGCCGCAGCGCGAGGTGATCGTCGTCTCGGGCGACGGTTCGCTCTTGATGAGTTTGGGATCATTGGTGACGGTAGCCGGCGCTATGGCGACGAACCTCTCGATTGTGCTGCTCGACAATGGCATTTATGAAGTGACTGGCGGGCAGCGAACGCCCGCTAAGGGCACCGTCGATTACTGTGGCCTGGCGCGCGCGGCGGGATTCCCCAGCACCAGCAACTTTGCTCAGCTTGAGCAATGGCAAACCGGTGCGGCCGCAGCCCTGCGCGAACCCGGCCCGCGGTTTCTCCGGCTGGCGGTGGGGCCAGCGCCGGAGGAGTATCTGCAGTTTCCGACACCGCCGATCGCGGAGCAGCTCGCGGCGCTGCACGCTGCGCTCGAGAAGTAGTTCACTACGGTCCGCGGGGGTTGGGCACCTGCAGCAGCGTGTAGGGAATAAGTGCGAGTATGTTAACTTCGCCGCCCAAGCCTTCGCTGACGCCGAGGATCACGTGCCGCGTGGTGACGGTGCCGTCCTTGAGCGTGATCTGGCCGCCGTGAAATTGCAGCAGTTTGCCGTCGGCGCCGGTCATCGGTGTGTAGTCGGGATTAGCGATCGCGACCGGGCCGTGATCGGTTGGCTCCTTCTCACCCGGCTTGTAGCTCACCAGGTGTAGCAGGTTGAAGCCTTCTGGGGCTGCTTCCGTCACGGCGACCCAGCAGGTGCCGGACTTGCCGCAGCACATCGCCCGACAATCGACCGACTTCGCGCCGACGACAAGCGTGCCTAGCCGACGACCCTGCAGCGTATTGCCCTCGGCGGTCAGGTCATACGCGAAGAGCGAGTTGCCGCTCATCGGCTGTGCATAGAGCGTCTTGCCGTCGGGCGAGATGTCCCAGTTGATCGGGTCGGGCTTTTCCAGGGCCAGGCGCGACTCGGGCGAGGGCGGCTGGCCGTCGATCGTCTGCTTGAGGCGCTCCAACTTGTCGGTCCGCGGGTCGTAGCGGGCGATGTCGCCGCCGACAATCGGATGATAGGCCCGCCCGAGGTGATCGACGACGATGAAGCCGTAGTAGTGCTCGGTGTCCATCAACTCGCGGTACTTGCCGGTGGCCAGGTCGAGGATCAGGAAGATCGCGTTTTCGCCGGGACCGGGCCGGTGGTCGGAGCAGGTCGAGATGTAGGCAACGCCGCGCGATTCGTCGGGCGTGATGCTGTTGATGCCGTGGTGCGGCACTGGGATCGGATAGACCTTCGTCGTGCCGGTCTTCGGGTCATAGACCATCGGGTAGCCGCCGGGATAGTCCTCGCGCTTCTCCGTTGCATTCGGATATCCTTGCTTGGTGCCGAAGTAGATTTTGCCGCTGGCGCCGACGTTGTTGCGGGTGTGAATTTTCGCCTGGGCGCCAAAACCCTTGAGGTCGGTGCCGATCGCTTTGTGGGCATCGACGACGGTCTTCATCTGCTTGGCCTTGGGATCGAACTCGACAAGCCAGGCGTTGACCGCGTTGGCGTGCGTGCCGATATAGAGCCGTCCGTCGAGGCCCGTGACGATCGAGAAATAGCCCTCGCCTTCAGGCGCGGTCTCTTTCGGGATCGCGTAGGCCGTGGCCTTAAGCCACTTCCGGGCGATGGTGGGCTCATCGGCCCTTGTTGAGCGAATGCACAATGCAGCAACGAACAGACTAACGGCGATTAGGAAATATCGCATCATTGTTTGTCTCCCGATATTGAGATTCGGTGATCTGCTTTCACGTCCTTCCGTTCCAGGCGGCCTTTGCCGTGCGGCAGCGTGACCTCGATGTCGCACGCGTCGCCCGCGCCGAGGCCGAAGTGGGCGATTGCTTCCTGGCCCGAAGCGTAGCCGTAACCGACCGCGATCTCGCGCGTGCCGAGCAGGGCATCGGCCTGGCCGAGTTTGCCGGCCGCATAGATGCGGACGATGGCGCCGATCGCCTGGCGATTCACGCCTGCAGGTCCGGTCACCGCGACATCGAGCCAATGCCCGCCGGCGGTTTCGTTTTTGAGGAGCAGCGAGCGGTCATCAACCCACCAGTTGGCAAGGAACAGGTCGAGCTTACCGTCGCGGTTGTAGTCGCCGCTGGGACCAGGCGCCATATAGACAATCTTGTGGTCCTTCTGCAGCTTGGCGAAGAACGGTCCGACATCGCCCAACTTTTTCTCCTCCTCGGTCGGGAAGTCGTTCACGGCGAGCGCGTCGGTCTTGAAGCTCGGCACGCCATCCTTCACGCCCAAGCCGCGGAAGATGACTGGGTGTGGCTGGCCGCCGGCGGCGAACTTGACGATGCTCGTATAGACGTCGGGCCAGCCGTCGTTGTCAAAATCCTGGATCTCGACGTGCGGGCTCTTCATCGGTAGCGGCACAAGGCCCGCCCGATCAGTAACATCTTCAAACTTCGGCAGATTGCCTTCGTTACCGCGGTTGATCCACAGCCGTACGGGGACGCCGCCGGTGAACCACGGCCGATCGCAGTGCGAGCCGATGAGTATGTCCGCCTTGCCGTCGCGATTGGCGTCGGCAATGCAGACGCCGCACGCCGTGTCGTCCGGCGTGTCCTTGTAGGTCCATGTGAAATTTCCGTGCGAACCGGGCAGCTCCGTGAATTTGCCTTTGCCATCGTTGATGAAGAGCTTGTTGCCGTGATGCCGACCACCGGCGAGCAGATCCGGCCAACCGTCGCCGTTCACGTCGCCTGCAGCGACTCCAAAGCCGGTCAGCTCGACCGGAAGGCCCACGGCCTGGCTCACGTTCTCGAACTTCAGACCACCCAGATTGCGATAGAGCCGCGTGCGGCTCTGGCCGCCCTGGAAAAAGCATTCGCCGACGAAGAGGTCGAGGAGCCCATCGCCGTTGTAGTCCGTCGCGGTCGCGCTGCGGCACGCAATCCCCTCGGGGCAGGTTGCCGAATCCTTTGACACGTCGGTGAACTTGCCGCCGCCTTCGTTGCGGAACAGGTGGTTCGGCTCGTTGTAGTGCGGCTGGCCGTAGGGCTTGCCGTCGATGGCGTGGTTGGTCGTGTAGAGGTCTAGATCGCCGTCGTTATCCAGATCGACGAAGATCGCCCCGTTGGCCCGGCCGTTAATGCGCAGCTGCGGCTGATCGTCGAGTCGAAATTTTCCCTTGTCGTTGCGGAAGAACTGGTTGGTTTTGGAATCGTAGGGATGACCGCCAAACGCACCCACATACAAATCCGGCCAGCCGTCACCATCGACATCCCCCCACCCCACGCCATGCCCGGCGATCTTGGCGACCGCGGGAAACAATCCTGCCTCGTCGCCGGCGTCACGGAAGACGAACGGCGCTTGCGCCCACGCAGCCTTCGCACCGAGGACGGTGAGCACAACGGCCAACACCTTCGTCTTCATCGCGAACTCCTGAAGGCAAGTGACGTACGAACTCCCGCGGCATAATAGGATGTGCATCGAGCGCTCCGCAACCAGCGCGTTGATAAGTGCATTTAGACCCCGTCAACTTGCTTCGCACGCCGTGAGCATCTGTTGCGCCTTTGCCGTGAGCTTTGGCTGCCGAGCGGTTATATTGCGCTTCTGGAAGTGAGGTTGCGGTCATGGCGGGTTCCTCTCCCCATCTTGCTGGCTGCCCTGGCTTTCGCCAGCTTCTCGCGCTGTCGCGCCGCGAGGTGCTGCGGATTGGCGGCCTGTGTGGCCTGGGACTTACACTCCCGAGCCTACTCGCCCAGCAGGCACGCGGGGGGAGCAGCCGGTCAACATTCGGCCGGGCCAAACAAGTCATCGTGCTGTATCTGCACGGGGGCCATCCGCAGCAAGAAACGTTCGACCCCAAACCCACTGGCCCTTCCGCGGTCCGCGGTGAATTCGGTTCGACGGCCACGACTGTCCCGGGCATCCAGGTCAGCGAACTCTTGCCGCAAACGGCTCGGTTGGCCCATCATCTGGCGATCATCCGCTCGATGTCGCATGCCAACGCCAATCACGTGACGGCAAGCCTCCCCGCCAACACGGGGCACTCTCATCCGCCCGGAACGCCCGAGACCGACTTTCCTCCCGCGCCTGGTGATTTTCCGCCATTTGGAGCGGTGCTAGACTCGCTGCGATCTGCCTCCAGCAACGCTCCGGCCGGCGATCTTCCCACATGGGTTCGTGTCGGTCCGTTGATGCGGCGCAATAACGGCACCGTACTACACGGCCAGCTCCCCGGTTTCCTAGGAGCAGCACATGCCAGTTTCGACGTAGATCAGGAACTCATGCCGGCCGATGTACAAATTCGAGCGGTCGAGCGGGCGGCCGACCTGACGACGCTGCGACTGACGGGACGGCGCGACTTGCTTCAGCAGTTCGAGGAATCGCGGCGGTTAATCGACCACTCGGCTCAGGCTCGCGATTTGAATGCCCATTATCAGCGGGCCTTCGCCCTGCTCACTTCGGACCGCACGCGTCAGGCGTTCGACCTCGCTGCCGAGCCACCAAAGCTCCGCGAACGATACGGCAAAACCGAATTTGGCCAGCGCTGCTTGTTGGCCCGGCGGCTAGCAGAGGCGGGCGTGCCGCTGGTGAATGTCAGCTATTGCCACACTCCACAAGGCTCGTGGGACACGCACAGCCAGAACTTCAAGCAGATGAAGAACTCGTTGGCCCCCACGTTCGACACCGCATTCTCGGCGCTTCTTGAAGATTTAGCCGAACGCGGTCTGCTCGACGAAACGCTCGTCCTTGTCAATGCAGAATTTGGACGCACGCCGACGATTAACAAGAGCGCCGGCCGCGATCACTGGCCGTGGATCTATTCGCTGGTGCTCTCCGGTGCGGGAATTCGAGCCGGCACGGTCTACGGCGCCAGTGACAACTCGGCCGCATATCCGACGGACAAGCCGCACGACCCCAAAGACCTGGCGGCCACGATCTATCATCTGCTGGGAGTCGATCCGCAGACTGTCGTTGTCGATCGCGACGGCCGTCCCTACTCGCTCGTGATCGGCCGGCCGATCGAGGGACTCTTGGCCTAAAGGTGTTGTCTTATGGCGGACACAGTTTGTAGCGTTGATCAACTGTGTGCCGGGCGGAATCTTGATGTCCGACAACTGGCTGAGTTGTCGGGTCTGGATGAGCAGCGCGTTCTAGCCATCGTGATGGGCCGATGGACGCCCAGCCCGCAGGAGCGCCAGGCAATTGCCGCCGTTTTCAGCCTCACGCCGGACGAAATCGCTTGGGGCCACAAAACGCCCGTCCAACACCTATATGGACAAGGACCCGCGTAAGGCAGTTTGACCAGGAAGCTCAGCGTTCAAGCGTGCGGATGCCGAAGTGGACCGTGCAATGTGTCTCCGCGGCGCGCGTATGTCCGCCCTTACGACGAGCGGTCCGACTGGTAGAATTGCCTCTGGCACCAGCGCGCCGGTTGTTCTCGCTCGCGGCTCGCGGCCAGGTCCACGAGCCTGTAGCTCAGGTGGTAGAGCAACGGACTTTTAATCCGTAGGCCATGGGTTCGAGTCCCATCAGGCTCACTCCATTCCAACCCGCGTTTTCCTCGGCAATCCCGAGGGAAACGCGGGTTTTGTCACTTTGAGATGTCCCCACGAGCGTCTCATTCCCGGACATGCTTTCCACGCCATTCTCATCGGTTCCACGATTTACCGCTGCGCTTTTCGCTGCGCGCAGCGATCCACCGGCAAGGCTAGGTCCAGAAGATGGTCCGGAGTCTGGACGTAGTGCTTCAGGCTGATAGCAACCGAGTGGCCGATCCACGAGCTGACCACGTGTTGCGGAAAGGCGAGGGCCCACTGGGTTTCACAGTTTCGCCGTAGTGCCTGCCAAAGGTCGTCCCATGGTGCGAGACCGGCTCGCTTCAGGATCGCCTCCAGGCCGCGGTGGAGGTTATTGCGGCTCCCACTTGCATTTCCAAAGTTAACACTCGCCGATCAAAGGTAAGATTTTGCCGCTGCAATTGGTACAAGTCAGATAGATGACATGCCTCTCGCCAGTTCGACCGGGGCGCGTGGCTAAGATTTCCGAAGGCCCTGGGTCCCCCGCCTCTCGTTTTCGAGCACTTCGCTGCGGGGCTGCAATTCCCGTCGGAATGGCAGATTGGAAGGCCAACGTCTCGACCGCACATCCACCCCGTCCGGCAGTGCGCCCCCAATCTTGAAAATGGTCGTCGTTGTTAATCGCCGGCTACTGGTCAGGGGCGACCGACTAATCTTCTGGAGTCGAGAGACGATCGCGAAAGGCCTTCCCCCGGCCCGCAGATCGGTTGGATTGCTAGGTGGCCCCTACCGATCACCTGGACTTTCCCCGACGCAACAGCGACTCGCTGTGTGGCTGGGGAACATGGTCGCTTGAGCAGATTCATTCGTCCGCGGTCTCGATCATCGCCAGAATTGCCGCCTTCACGTTATCGAGTAGGTGGGGCCATGCGGCGGCGAGTCGTGCCAAGTCGGCGTCGTCGATCCCGGCTGCGGAAGCGGTTGACGGCAATACCCTAGTTAGGTGGCGCAGTCGTTCTATCACACGCCGTGCCTCCGGACAAACTTGCGCGCCCGGCTGCGTAGTGCTTCGGCCAGGTGTAGCGATCTACTTCGTCGGCCGTTAGACGGACTAGCGGTACGGTCAACTTGAGGTTGAGCGACGCCGCACAGCCGCCCCGCGGATCAGGTTTTCGCTCGCCGTTTGTGCCACGGCCGCCGTGCTAATCTGGTGTGCTATCTACGAACCGCACCGGCGCGTTTGCCAATTGTCGCTGCTCCCGCGTCGCGAAGCCGCTTGTGGTTTGGCGACCCGTCGGCAACAATGGCCGGTCACGAGCGGGCAATAGAAGAAACGCGGGAGCTGATTTCCGTCGAACACTCTCGCTTACGCATCGGGCTTTGAGCCCTGACTGTTCTCTTTAGCGCCAAACCTCAACTTCGAGGCGGTAGCCAAGAGGTTCGTGATGCAGGACCAAGGCACTGCGCCGACTCCGATCCCCGAAGATGCCGAGCTGCTAGCCGCCATCTACCGCTTGTTTCGCGAGTACTTCGACAAGGCCGAGAAGAAGCGCCGTTGGTCGATCCGGGACGACATCCCCTGGCAGGCCTGCAACCGTTCGCTCGATCCCGCGATTGCCGACGTGGTCGAGACCTTCTGCTCGGTCGAGCTGTACCTCCCCGATTACGTGAGCAAGCTGATCCCGCAGGTTCGCGGCAATCGCGGCCGGGCCTGGTTCCTGGCCAATTGGGGCTACGAGGAGAGCAAGCACTCCATGGCCCTGGGGGACTGGCTGCTCAAATCGGGCCAGCGCACCGGCGAGCAGATGGCCGACCTCGAGTCGCGGCTCGTGGAGTTTGAGTGGAACGTGCCGCAGGAGAGCGCCCGCGGAATGGCGTGCTACAGCATGCTGCAGGAGCTGGCGACCTGGCTGCACTACCGCAACCTCCGCCTCGTCGCTGGCCAGCGAGGGGGCGATCCGGCCCTCGACAAGCTGCTGACGCTGGTCAGCATCGACGAGCGGGCACACTACGAGTTCTTCAAGGACCTGGTCAAGCTCTACCTGCGCTATGACCGGCCGGGGACGCTTGAGCAATTGCGGCGGGTCGCCAACACGTTTGCGATGCCGGCTTACAACCTGCTGGTCGATGGCCAGCAGCGGGCCGCCGCCGTCCAGGAGCTGCACATCTTCGACGAGCAGATGTTTCTGTACGAAGTCTTCGAGCCCTGCCTGACGGCCATCGACGTCAAAAAGTCCGAGCTGCGGCAACGCCGCTCGCGGCGCGAGCAGGTCGTGATGTCGAGTACGCGGTAATCGGCAGCGACGCGAATACCTCGACCTTGGCCACCTGATTGCCGTCGCCGTCCATCCGCGTGACGACACCCACGCCACCGACGAAGCTGTAGAACAGCGAATAGACGATTCGCCCCTTGTAGACGAATCCCTCGCGGCGGCGGGACGAAAAGCATACTGGCGTGATCAACTCGAAGCCAGCATAATCAAGCGGTCATTTTCCCTAAAAGTGGAGTTCACATGCCATCTTCAATCGAGCGCCTCCAGCGAGTCATCGGTCTGAGTGTCTGCTGGATCCTGACAATTGCCACCGCAGGTCCGGCCGCGCTGGCCGACGAGTCTAAGCCGATCCGCGCTCTACTCATCCTCGGCGGTTGTTGTCATGACTACAAAGAACAACAGACGCTCCTCACGCAGGGCATCTCGGCCCGAATCAATGTCCAATGGGCGATTGGTTACGACCCCGACACCGGCACGAAGCATCTCAACCCGTGGTACGAAAGGGACGACTGGGCCAAAGGTTTTGATGTCGTCGTGCATGACGAATGTTGTTCCGACGTCAAGGACATTAAAACAGTGGAGAGAATTCTGAAGCCGCACCGCGAAGGGCTGCCGGCAGTCGTGCTCCATTGCGGGATTCACAGCTATCGGACGGAGGGGTTTCCGAACCACACTCTGTGGTTCGATTTCACGGGCCTTGCCAGCACCGGCCATGGGCCGCAGGCTCCTATTGAAATCACGTACCTCGACGATGACCACCCAGTATTGCATGGGTTGAAAGGTTGGAAGACGCAGAACGAAGAGTTGTACAACAACTTTGCCGGCAAGCTGCTAGATACAGCCCAACCGCTGGCGACCGGGAAGCAGGTATATAAGAACAAAGACGGCGGGGACGTAACTGCCAATGCGGTCTGCGTGTGGACCAATCAGTACAACCGCAAAACGAACGTCTTCGCCACGACGCTCGGCCATAACAATTCCACGGTCGGCGACGACCGCTATCTCGATCTGGTCGCACGGGGCTTGCTGTGGTCTGTCGGCAAGTTAGACGATGCGTCTTACCGCAAGCCGGCGAACAAGGTGCTGATTGAATTGAGATGATCCGAGGATCGCAATCGAAGGACGTTGTCATGCCGCTGACGCGTCGGGAACTTCTAACAACCGCTACTGCCGCGAGTGTTGCGGCAGCCGTTCTCAACCCGGAA
>Ga0065705_10104334_pt1 | contig 19958 bp, 19 predicted proteins | sample SwibulcommuniRL2_FD_59092 | JGI IMG/M metagenome (GOLD analysis project Ga0065705, IMG submission 59092) | Bulk soil microbial communities from switchgrass field near Rose Lake, East Lansing, Michigan, USA - RL2 Bulk Soil v2 (version 2) | ecosystem: Environmental > Terrestrial > Soil >...
CTGGCTGCATTGCAGCACAAAAGCCGTGGTGGCACGGCGCCCCGCCATAGTCGTGAAAATAGACGCCGTGCCTATTGGCCGCCGCATAGAACCGCATCAAGGCGGCCTTATCGTGCCGCTGGGCGTCGGCGTAACTCGTCACCGGCACGTCGGGAGGAATGCCAAAATACATGCCGAAGCGTGCCCCGAGCCCTTGGACTCGCACTGGAAGGCCGTGACGGGCAAAGAGCGTTCGTAGGCCGCCACAGAGCTGCTCGGCAATTTTCTGAATGTGCTGATAAAAGCCCGGCTCGCGATACGCCCGCACGGCCGCCAGCCCCGCGGCAACAACCGCGGGATGACCGTTGTACGTGCCGCTATGTTGGCAATCGCCTTGCGGCATCAGTCGCTGCATGATGTCGCGCCGCCCGCCAAAGACACTCAGCGGATAGCCGCCGCCAACCGCTTTGCCGAGCGTACACAGATCGGGCGTAACGCCGAGAAATTCCTGGGCCCCGCCGACTCCCATCCGAAAGGCGCTGAGCACTTCGTCAAAAACAAGCACGCAGCCGTGCTGCGCGGTCAACCGGCGGAGCGTCGCCATGAACTCCGTGGTCGGCAAGACGCAGCCGGTGTTGTAGTAGATCGGTTCACAAATCGCCGCGGCCAATTCGCCGCCGAATCGGCGAAATGCCTCCTCGACCAGGTCGGGGCGGTTATAGGGAACTTGCACGAGCTGTTGATTGAGGCCAGCCGCCACGCCAGTCGAGATCGGCTTGAGGGGCGGGTTGAATTGCTCAAGTTCGCCTTGCGCCGACCACATGACCTGGTCATGGTAGCCGTGAAAATTCCCCTCGAACCGCAGAATTTTCTTGCGGCCCGTGAATGCCCGGGCGAGCCGCAGGCAGTGCATCGTCGCTTCGGTACCAGAACCTGTATAGCGCAGCAGTTCCAGGCACGGGATAGACTGGCACAACAGCTCCGCCAGCTCCGCGTGAAGCTCTGACTCGTACGAACAGGCAGCCCCACGCTGGAGAGCCGCCTCAACCGCGGCGCGCACCCGCAAATCGCCGTGCCCCAACAGGGTCGCCCCGTGGCTGGTGCACAGGTCAATCAGTTCGCGGCCATCGAGGTCCCAAACGCGGCAGCCCTCGGCCCGGCTGAAGTACATCGGGTGGCCGATGGCCTGGTTCACGCGTGTCGAGGAAGAGACGCCACCGGCGAGAAACTGCCTGGCATGCTCGAATTGTTGTTGAACCCTGTTCATAGGCGACCGCGATTTTAGCTCATCGGGCGGCAATTGCATCCGCACTCCGCTCACAGTAGCGTAGGCAGGTTCGCTGTCGTTGTGGTGCTGTTGCCGCATGAGCTCTGGTACGTTTCCGCTTCCTCAGAGACTACGCAGTGCGCGATTGGGCCGATATCACGATTCGTTCGCTCCTCGTCTCGGGAAGCGCCACGATTCTGGCTGCCCTGATAGGAATCCCGGCTGGCGCGTGGCTCGGGCTGATGGGGCGAGGCGTCCGCCTGTGGGTCCGGCCAGTCGTCTTTTCTCTGATGGCTATGCCGCCCGTAGTCATGGGGCTCGCGCTTTACTTGCTACTATCGCACAGCGGGCCGCTCGGCCGACTGGAGTGGCTGTACTCCGTTCGGGCGATGATCTTGGCTCAAACCTTGCTCGCGCTGCCGTTCGTGATTGGCGTCACAATGCAAGGCATTGCGGCTGTTCCTGGGGAGCTGGCCCAGCAACTGCGCAGTTTGGGGGCTAATGCCGCGCAGGTCCGCTGGGCGATTCTGCGCGAGGCTTACCCCGCGATGGGACTCGCTGTGGCGGCCGCGCTAGGCCGCAGTCTATCGGAAGTTGGCGCCGTGCTGATGGTTGGCGGAAGCATCGCCGGCAGCACGGACGTCCTCACCACTGCCATCTATCAGGAAACGCGCAGCGGCAACTTCGGCATTGCCCTTGCCTTGGGGGCCATTCTGCTCGTGTTGGCGTGGAGCGCTAACCTGGCCGTAGCTGTGTGGCAGCGGGAGCCGGCGACATGAGCGGGGCGCGCGACGGCGAAGCTTGCTATCGACTGCGCGGGGTCGTGCGTGTCGTCAGCCCCACGTTCGAGTTGCGAATTGGCGAGCTTGACGTTCCCCGCGGCCAGGTGTTTGCTTTGCTTGGACCAACGGGTTCGGGCAAGAGCACGCTGCTGCGAATGCTCGCGGGACTGGAATCGCCGACCGCTGGCCAACTGCTCGCCGGCGGCCAGCCGCTTTATGACGGTGGGAACAGTGCCTTAGGGCGAGCTGCCACGCTGGTATTTCAACGTCCGCTGCCGATTCGTGGCAGTGTGCGTACGAACGTCGAATACGGCCTGCGCGTGCGGAGAGAACGTGATTCGGCGCGACGCGTCAATCAAGTTCTGGCCGGGCTTCGGCTCGATCGAATCGCCGCACAGTCGGCCGGCTCGCTTTCCGGCGGGCAGTTGCAACTGGTGGCACTGGCGCGGGCATTGGTGGTGCATCCGGAGGTCCTGTTGCTCGACGAACCGTCGGCGCATCTCGATCCGGCTCACGTTGCTCTGGTCGAAGAGGCAGTATTAGCTGACCAGCGCGAGCGCGGGACGACGGTGATCTGGGCGACGCACAACCTGTTTCAGGCACGTCGCGTCGCCGATCATGTGGCCCTGGTACTTGATGGACAGGTGATTGAAAATGGCCCGAAGCCCGCGTTCTTTGACGACCCCCGAGACGCCCGAACGCGGGATTTTATCGCAGGAAAAATGGTGTATTAGATGCGCATGCTCGCTCCACTTGCGGCTGTGGCCTGGTTCGCAGCGATCATTGGCTGCGGCACTTCCAGTCCCCCGGCTGCGGCGAACAAGTCGATCACCCTTGCTGCCGGCACTACGCTTAAGGACAGCGGCCTGTTCGATGAGCTATTGCCGCGCTGCAAGATGGAAACGGGAATCGAAGTGAAGGCCATCGCGGTGGGCACGGGGCAGGCGCTGGAAATCGCCAGGCGGGGCGACGCCGACGCGCTGCTCACCCACTCGCCGGCCGCCGAGAAGGAGTTTCTGGAGGCAGGGTGGGCCGAGTCGCGCGACGAAGTGTTCTGGAACGACTTTGTCATCCTCGGGCCATCGGCCGATCCGGCGGGGGTGAAGCAGGCCGAAAACGCCACGGCCGCGCTAGCCAAGATCGAGGGCGCAAAGGCGGCGTATGTCAGCCGCGGCGATGACTCGGGCAATCACAAACTGGAAGTGACACTATGGAAGGAACTTGCGATTGAGCCCAAGGGAACGTGGTACATGTCAGTCGGTGCGGGAATGGCCCACGCGATGCGACTGGCCAGTGAAAAGCAGGCCTATTTGTTGGCTGACCGGGGAACCTGGCTTGCGATGCGAAAAGAGGTCGAGCTGGCGATCGTACACGAGGGGGACCCGAAACTCGTGAATCAGTACGCCGTGCTGGTCGTTAATCCCGCAAAGCATCCACATACGCGAGTCGCAGAGGCGCGTGAGTTTGCCGCCTGGCTCCAGCGACCTGAAACTGAGGAATTCATCGCGGGATTTGGCAAGGACAGATACGGCGAGCCGCTGTTCAAGATTGGGTCGGCTAAGTAGTTTCTTCCCAATCATCAATCGTCCGCGGCCAATCGTTTTTAAGCAGCCGCGACAGCGAGCGGTCAGCCAACAGCTTCCCGCCGGTCTGACAGCGAGGGCAATAGTTCGTCTCGTTCTCGGCATAGACGATTCGCTGGACCGCGGTTCTACACACCGGGCAGGGCTGGCGAAAGCGGCCATGGACAGCCATCTCGGGACGAAACGCCGTGACCTTCTCCGGAAACTTTTCCTGGGCTTCCGCCACCAGCCGTGTGGTCCAGTCACCCAGGACGGACCGAACGGCGGCGAAAAGTTGGTCGATCTGCTCCGCCGACAATCGGCTCGTGAGGACGACCGGCGAGAGGCGAGCCGCGTGGAGGATTTCGTCGGAATAGGCGTTGCCGATGCCTGAAAACAGCCGCGGGTCGGCTAGGGCCCGCTTGAGCGTGTGATTTTCGCGAGTAAGAGCGGCGTGAAATTCCGCTGCTGAGCAATAGAGAGGCTCGAGGCCACCGCGGTCGTGCTGGGCCAGCGCAGTCTTCCCGCGGACGACGTGCAACGATGCCCGTTTCTTCTGACTGGCTTCCGTCAGCATCAGCGTGCCAGTTGGAAAGGCGAACGCCGCCAGGTCGTTCTTGCCCGCGGGCCTCGTACCGGGCTTCTTCCAGTGGAAGCGGCCCGCGATCATGAGGTGGATCACGACGAACAGTTCGTCGGCAAAATGCCAGACAATTCGCTTGCCGATGCGCGAGACGTCGTGCACCGTCTGCCCTTCCAGCGAAAACAGGTCCGGTTCGACAGTGCGTACCAGAAATGGGCTCTTGACCGTGATTTTCTCGAGCGGTTGGCGAACAATCTGCGGGCGAAGTGCGGCCAGATAGCTCAGGATGTCGGGAAGCTCGGGCATGTCGCCGCTACGCCGCGGAGGGCGTTCCCTATAGTCGAGCGACGCCAACATACAGATCCAACGCCACCCGCGGCATGCCGGGGACCGTTGGCCGGTCGAGAGTCGCAATGTTCAAACCCGCATCTCGAATTAGCCGGTCGATTGGCCGGTTTAGGTTGCAGCCGCAAGCCCACCACTGCTGAATCGGATTCAGGCGGTCCTGCCAGCGGGCGATGGAACGGCTGTCACTGCGGCCGTGTTCGGCAAAGTGGAATCGACCATCGGGCTTGAGTACGCGGCGAATCTCGGCGAGCGCGGCGGCGACGTCAGGAATCGTACACAGCGTAAACGTGCTAACGACGCACTCAAACGTCGCGGACTCAAATGGCAGTCGTTCAGCCGTTGTCTGTGTGGTGACGATGTGGCGTGCCCGGCAGGCGTCCATGCGGCGTTTGACCCGCGCGGGGAGCAGCCGCTCGCTGTCGAGCAGCGTCAGGCTTGTCACCGCGGACCGGTAGAAAGGCAGGTTCAGGCCGGTGCCAAAGCCAATCTCCAGCACCCGCCCGGCGGCCGGCTCAACGACTCGCTGCCGCAGCTCATTGATGGCCGCCCCCGACAGCATCCAATCCATCAGCGGGGCGAAGCAGTAGTCGTGATACAGGCTCATCAGGCCAACCGGCTGGGAGCGGCGTCATCTCCCAGCAAATCCTGAAGCTTCTTGAGCGACCGGGTGAGCATCACGCGGACGGCGGCGTCGGTTTTGCCCAGTTTTTCGGCAATCTGCTTGCTCGGAAGATTTTCGACATAGCGCATGCGCAGGGCCTCGCGCTGCTCTTCCGGTAGCTTCTGCAGGGCCTCTTGCAGCAATCCCTCGCGGGCGTTGCGCGAGAAGGCTTGGCTGGGGGTCGTCATGCTGGCGATCAGCATGTTGATCAGCCCGGCGGGACGACTTTCGGTGCCGCCGCCCGATCCGAGCGGCACTTCGCGGCCGGCGTCGCGCTTCTGAGCGTCGAAGAAGCGGCGATGCAAATCGATGATCCGCCGCTCCGCGATCTGGCAGAGCCACGAAAACGGGTCCCGCTCGCCCAGGTCCGTGGTTGGCAGGGCCCGCACCGCCTCGGCGCTTGTCTCCTGGAAAATGTCGTCGGGTTCGACTTTGCGGCGCAGGGCCGTGCCGAGCTGCCGCTCGATGAACGCCATGAGCTGCGGCCGGTGCGACTGGAGGAAGCTAGCTAAGGCCTGGGCGTCGTGGCGTTTCAAACGGGCGATGATGTCGTCGGGCATGCCCGGTAGTGTAGCCAATTCGTAATGACTCAACTACAACGACAGTTTGTCCGCTCGCTTGGTTCCCTCGATGTCGATGCACCTGAATTCCGAAACCGCATCGCGCGCTTGGGACGATCTGGCCCAGCGCCTGGAGCGGTTCATCGCGACGTGGGAAGGCGGCGGAGAGCCGACGCTGGCCGAGTTTTTGCCCACCGAGCCGCCATCGCACCGGCGGTTTGTGCTGGTCGAGTTGATCAAGGTCGATCTCGAGCAGCGGACGACCAAGGGCAAGGAGAAGCGGCTGCCAGACTATGTCGCCGAATACCCCGAGTTGATCGAGCAGAAAACGGGGGAGCCTTCGTGCGACCTGATTTATGAGGAGTTCCACATCCGCAAGGGCGCGGGTCAGCCGGTCTCACTCGCCGAATACTGCATGCGCTATCCCAAATCGGCCGCGGCCCTCAAGCGGCTGATGGGGACGCAAGGGGTGTCGGTTACAACCCAGATGTTCTCGCCAGCCAAGAAGGTCGTGGGAATCGCGGTTGGACAAACGCTGGATGACTTCGAGCTGCGGGCGGAGCTGGGAAAGGGAGCGTTTGCCAGCGTTTATCTGGCGATGCAACTGTCGTTGACCCGGCTCGTGGCGCTGAAAGTCTCGGCGGATAAGGGCAATGAGCCGCGAACACTATCGGCTCTCGATCATCCCAATATTGTGCGCGTATTTGACCAACGGCGACTGCCGGAAAGGCGGATTCGGCTATTGTACATGCAGTATGCACCCGGCGGTACGCTGTCGGAGGTGGTGAGCAGGGTGCGGGAGACGCCGGCGCCGGTCCGCACGGGCGCTCTTCTCACGGTTTCGGTCAGTGAGGCGATGCAGAAGGCGGGCCAACTTCCGCCGGAAGATTCCAATTGGCGGCGGAGGATGTCCGAAGCCCCGTGGCCTGAAACGGTTTGCCACCTAGGCAGGCAACTGGCTCAGGCGCTCGATCACGCGCACAAACAGGGAGTGCTTCACCGCGATGTCAAACCGGCGAACGTTCTGTTGTCGTCGGATGCGGCGCCCAAGCTAGCCGATTTCAACATCAGCTTCTCGTCGCAAATCGAAGGAGCGACGCCAGCGGCCTATTTCGGCGGCAGCCTCGCCTATATGTCGCCCGAGCAACTGGAGGCCTGCAATCCAGACCATGATCTCCGGCCGGAAGACCTGGATGGCCGGGCTGATCTCTATTCGCTGGCCGTGCTGCTTTGGGAGCTGTTGCACGGGGAGCGTCCCTTTGCCGACGAGGAGATGTCGGGCGTCTGGTCGCGAGACCTGGAAAAAATGGCCAAGCTACGGCGGACCGAGCAGCCGTATCGGCCTCCGGGAATTGCCGACCCGGTGACTAAGCGGCTCGAACAGGTATTGACCAAGGCCCTGTCGGCAGAGCGCAACGACCGGCAGCCAGATGGTTCCGCGCTGGCCCAGGAAATCGCGCTTTGTCTCAATCCACGGGCCTGGGACCTGGTGAATGATTTGGGGACGGGTTGGAGGAAGTTTGCTCTGCGACATCCGCTGTGGTCGCTGGTGGCAGTCAACTTGCCGCCGTTTCTTTTGGCCGGTGGATTCAACTTTTGGTATAACCGCGCGACCTTCATTGACCATCAGCCCCAAGTAACGAAAGACACGTTCTACGTCATTGCATTCTTTGTAAACGGACTGCTATACCCGCTTGGAATCGCCCTTGTCTTTACGTACATCTGGTCGATGGCACGGACGGTGAGTCGCGTTGCGCGCAACGAGCCGGTTCCCCAGCCTGATCTGGTTGACGCGCGTCGGCGAAGCATGCTGGCTGGGCATGTCATCGCACTGGTGAGCTTAGTTCTCTGGGTCATTGCTGGCCTTACGTTTCCAACGGTTTTATCACTTACGGTAACAGGATTCCCCGTCTTTGAAGGCTATTTGCGCTTCGTGCCGGCAATGGTGCTGTGCGGCCTCATTTCGTGTTGTTTCCCATTTCTCGCGACAACGTGGATGTGCATCCGCATGTTTTTCCCCTCACTACTCGTGAAGGCTTCGCCAGAGCCGCAAGAGCAACGGCAGTTAATCGCATTGAGCAAGCAGGCCGGTCGGTATTTTGTGATGTCGGTCGTCGTCCCTTTCGCTTCGTTGTTTTTGGCTCTGTTTAGTGGGCCAGATGGCCGCGACCCGACCGTTGTCCTGATCATCGCCAGCATTGCGGGCTTTTTCGCCGCTTTTGTCACCTATAACCGCATCCGCAGCGATTTGGCCGCCCTGACGATCGCCACGCGGCCAGCCGACATGGTGGGGACGGTAACGGATTCGGTAGATTTCTGAGGCCTGCCGTCGAGCGAGCACCTGGTGCTCACTCGGCAATGCAATAGAGGTACTTCTTGCCGCGCAAGTAAAGCTCCTTGCCAACGATGGCCGCGGAGGCATCGATGTCGTCGCTCAGCTTGTTGGTCGCAAGCACTTCGAAGGTGTCGCCGTGGCGAATTACCAGCGTTGTTCCTTCACGCGACGTGAGATAAACGCGGCCCGCCGCCCCGACCGGCGAGGAATATATCCGGCGAACTTCAGGCAGACGCTGACGGTCGATGAGCAACTTCCCGGTCGCGGCATCGGCACACGAGAGAATTCCATCGTTGGACTGGAGGAAATAGAGGCGATGATCGTAGAGCAGCGGCGAGGGGACATAGGGCGTGCCGCGGTCGAGTTTCCAGGCGATTCTGTCGCTGTCGGTCAGGTCGCCGCTGGCGTCGAGCGGCAGGGCAAACAGGGCACTGCCGCGATAGCCGCTCATGCAAAAGACGAACTTGTCGTTGGCGACGGGTGAAGGAATGACGTTGCTGACCTGGCCACCGCATTCCCAGAGTAATTCGCCCGTCTTGAGGTCGTAGCTGCGGACTTTGTTGCTGGCGTTGGTGACGACTTGGGTGCGGCCGCCGCGATCGAGAATCAGCGGAGTGGCCCAGGCGCTCTTTTCGTCGCGATCCTTCCGCCATAGTACGTCGCCCGTTGCCGCGTTTTGGGCGACGATGAATGATTGGCCGTCGTGGTCCCAGTTGGTGACCAGCGTGTCGCCGAGTAGCGCGGGTGAACTCCCCTCGCCAAAGCTGAGACGCGTCGAAAGGTCGCCGAAGTCCTTCTGCCACTTCAGGTTCCCCTCGATATCGAAGCAAAACACGCCCCTTGAGCCGAACGAGACGAAGAGCGACTTGCCGTCGGTGATCGGTGTGGCCGAGGCGAAGTCATTGTCGGGGTGATGCCCTTCGTGGGGCAGCACCTCAATCGCCGTCTTCTGCCAGAGCGGCTTGCCGGTCGAGCGGTCGAGGCAGAGCACGACAAACTGATGAGTCCGGTTGGGAAATACGATGCCAAACTGCCGCATCGGCTGGTCTTTGGCATCGGGGACGGTATCGACCTTGCGATCAGTCTCAATCGCCGTGAGCAGAAAGACGCGGTCGCTCCAGACGATCGGCGATGAGCTGCCTTCGCCGGGGATTTCTGCTTTCCAGCGGATGTTCTCGGTGTCACTCCACTTTGTCGGTGGATCGCCCTGCGGCGCGACGCCCGCCGCCAGCGGCCCGCGGAGTTGGTGCCAGTTGGCAAGCGTCGTTGGATCTTGGGCAAAGCCGAGCGTGGAAAACAGCCAGGTGACGAGGGCAATCTGCAAGGCCAGTCGCATGAGGAGTTCCTTGAGGGGTCGTGTCGAAATGTGGCTGGAGCATCAGGGATCGAGTTCAGCGAGCATGTTTGAGCAAATCCGTGGCGCGCTCGCGCACACGCTGACTGGCGTGCTGGCGTGCCGCGGTCGAAAGCTGCTCCCGAACGAGCTTTGCGTTGGTTTGCTTGAGCAGACAGCGGGCCGCTTCATCGCGAACACTCTGTTCATCGTCACCCAGCAGCGGAATGAGTCGCTCGATCACCGCCGGGCCGGCGTGCGTGCCGAGTGCTTTGGTGGCGCCCCAGCGGATGGCGAGCGTCGGCGATGCAAGCTGCCCGGCGAGTTTCTCCAGCAAGTCATCGGAAAGCTCACGGCCCGAATACTTGAGATCGGCCAGGGCCGAAAGGGCCGAGGCCGCGCGCAGCGGCGCCTTGCTTTGCGTTTGCTCAATCAGAAACACCCAGGCGTCGGGTTCGTCGAATTCCTGAATCATCGGCAGAGAGACCTGAAACTTGAGGGCTTCGTCGCGGCGGTCAAACACCAACCGCATGGCACGGCGGACCTCGCTGGCGCGCGGCGACTTGTGGCACTGCTGCGTCCAGCGAATCGCGACCTCCACGACCTCGTCACGATCGCTGGCAAGCGCATCGACGAGGAGCTGGGGGAGGAAATGTTCGTCGGCTTTGTAGCTGCCCGTGGTTTCAGTCACAAATTTGGCGATCCGGACGTCCTTGCTGGCAACCAGCGGCCGAAGCAGGTCGCAGCTTGCCTCGTTGCCCCCTTTGGCCACGCCCGCCACGCACAGCCGCAAGAGATGCAGCTTCGGGCCCTCCGGCCAACCGCGCTGGAATTCGGCGATCACCCGGCGAGCCAACTGGTCCAGCCGCTCACGATCGCGCAGTCCTTCGGCATAATTCCAAAAGCCGCCCAGACCGCGGTCGCCAATGTCACCCGCTTTGGGCTCCCACGCTGCGAGAATCCGTTGAGCCCGCAGGCGAACCTCGGCGTCGTCGCTGTCGGCTGCCTTCACGAGCAGCTCGCGGCAAGGCCTGGCCCGCGCGATCAATTGTTCGGTCGCCGCCTCACGAGTCTTGAAGTCGTCGCTTCCGAGTTGTTCGATCAGCCGCTTGACTTCGCCCTCATCGGGCGGCTTGACGACTGGCTTCGCAGCGGCCGTATCCGGAAAGAAGTGATCGAGCACTCCAGAAAGACCGGCTGTGCCCAACTCGTGCAACGCCTTGGGGTTGTAGGCCGAGCCATTAAGCTCCATCGCGGTCAGTTCTTCGTCGATGCGGTCGCTCAGACTCGCAGCCGGCGGCTGGCCGCGCAAGGGCACGGCGAGGCAACTAGCGAAAACCGCCAGCACAGCCCAGCGAGATCGCATGCGGGCACTCCGAGAATTGCCGGTACATCTTCGAAGGGGAGTGCAGTATCGCAAGCCGGCGCGACCGGTGCAAACGTTGCGCAGCCGACGCTGGCAGCGTCAGCCACGGACCTGCCTTGGCGGCGTGAGGAGTTGCGGCGACCACCAGTCCTTCATCGCCGAGAAGCTTTGGACGCCGCTCGCCCTCGCGGGCATCACGGGCGATTGCAATGCGGGCGTAAGCCGCTGGCTGGCTGCCAGTCCCTCGCCGGTGCCATACCGCATCGGCGCTGCCACGTAAAGTTTCATCGCATCCGGCAAGGGGCCTCGAGGTCGCTCGCCCGCTGAGCATCCGATATGACCTCATTGGAAAACTCTGCGACGTGCGATGAATGACCAAGGCCGGATGCTAGCGAAGAGAGCGTGATCAGGGGGGTCACGCCACCCGCTCTCCGGCGGACGCACGCGGCTCTTCGGCAGTCTCAACGACGGGCCGCGTCGCGTCGAACAACAGCCAGCCGCCGGACGCCAGCAGCATCGCGCAGGCGGAGATGTAGAACACCTGGTTCCAATCGCCTTTGTCTGCCAGGTAGCCGATTTGGCGGCCAAAATAGGCCGCGGCCAGGTTGCCGCACATGTTGCCGCAGCCGAGGACGGACGCGACGTGCCGGCCGCCGATGTCCTGGTAGCTGGCCCACGTGGCGCCCAGGCCAAAGTCGATCGTGAAGGCGATCGCGATCATTGCCCCTATGAACACCCAGACATTCGTAAGCTGCGGCACCATGCAATACATGCCGCACACAAGCAGCCCGGCAACCATTCCCGGCAGTCGTCGTCCCCAGGCCCGGCCGACGCGGTGCACCAGGAAATCGGTCGCCCGGCCTCCCAGCATTCCTCCGCAGATTGCCGCCACCACCGTGCAGGCGGTCATCAGGCCAGCCACCACCTGCCGATCGCCAATATGCTGCGATACGTATTCGCCATGTCTTTCGATTAGGAATTGCGGCAGCCACGTTGCCAGAAAGATCCAGCCAAAGTTTACGCAGATGTTGATGCCGCACATCAGCCAGACTTCCTTGCTGGCAAGCATGGCCAGAACGGGCAAATCGAAGCTCCGCTCTCGCAGCGATGGCTTGTCGCCCGCTGGGCCCGCGATCAACGCAACCTCGGCAGCGTTCGCCCAGGGATGCTCGACCGGCCGATCGCGATAGAGCCATACGAACAGGGCCGCCCAGGCGATTCCTAAGAGGCCATAGGCGGCGAACACAATGCGCCAATTCCCCTCGTCGCGGTTCAGCCACCGCCCGACAAGCAGCATTAGCGGAACCGTGATTGCCAGCGACAAAAGCAATCCGGCTCGTCCCCCCATCGCCACGCTGCTATTTGCCAGGCCTCGCGCGGAATAGGGTACCCACCGTTTGAGCAATCCCGCAGCCGCCGGATAGGCTCCCGCCTGCATCACGCCGAGAATCAGCCGCATCCACCACACCGCAAATAGTCCGTAGGCGAAGCCGAGGCCAATCGTGGCCAGCGACCAGCACACGACATAGGCGGCCAGGGTCCACCGGGCGCCAAATGTGTCGGTGAGCCAGCCCGTAGGAATCTGCATGAGGGCGTAGGCAAGAAAGAAAGCCCCTACGGCGTCGCCGAATTCCCCTTTGCTCAGCTTCAGCTCGCGGAGAATCGTGTCGGTCGCTGCTGACGTCGCAAAGCGATCGAGATAGAGCAGCACCGACATGACAATGCACAGGCCCACGACCAGAAACCGCACGCCCGTGGGCGACTGCCAAGTGACGTTGGCCGGGCTGGATTCCGTCGATGAAGCAGCGTAGGGGTTGGACGACATTGAGGGCGGGCGGGTTCTATGTGCGTGGAAGGATACTTCCCCATAGCCAAATGCGCAAGATTTCGGGCGAACTGTCGAGCACTCTAACTCTGTCGAGTTTGGCTATCGGCAGCGGCTAGCGCCCTTGGGGTGTTTGATGTGGCGCGAATTGCTCATGGATCAGGCAGACAGTCGCGACCATCATACCGCGGCCCCCGGCAGAGATGTTGTTCGCTCAGTCCGCGGCGAAACTGCGGAGATTGACCATCCGCACGCGACCGGCAAACGAGGCAATCGCCGTCGGAAAGTATCGATCGACGTAAGCCGCCGCTGCGAGCGCTTGTGGCGGCGGCTCTTGCGATGGATGATTCGGGAAATCGCACGACTTGAGCAGCACCAGCTCATCGGCCTCTAGCGCGCAGGCAACCAAGGCGGCGATGGAGTCGCTGGTCACGTCCCAAGTGTGGGGCAGCCGTGTGACGCGAGACGTCGATTCGACTTCGAGCAGAGAATTCCGGGCGTCCAGAACCTGGCAAACGGGCAGACGACCGGCCGACCTTTGCGATTGTATTTCGGCCGAAGTTGCCAGTGCGGCTTTCCCCGCGAGCATCGCCGCGAGCATGCGAGCTGTGACTCCCAGCACGTCCATGCATAGTGCATGCGCCTGCTCCTCGCCCAAGTCGTGTATCGCAGCGGCACGGCGAATCACGTCGGCAAGTTGCCCGCCACCGGCAATCAAGATGTTGCTTGCTGCCTCTTCAGCATCTAGCCACTGGTTGAGTGTCGTCGGCAACGGCCGCCAGTCGAGAAGGCTGCCCCCCACTTTGACCACGCGCACCGGTCGCTCGCGCGCTGGAAGGGCGTCGTTCATTGGCCGGAAGCCTCACGGGCCAGCACGGCCAGTGCATGCGCCGGCCCGCAGCGCGACAGTGTCGGCCCCAGCTTCTCCGTGAACGAAATCGTGGGCACCGGATTGGGTAATGTGGCCAGCGCATTTTTCCCGAGGAATTCGCCGTGCCCGGACAAAACCACACATCCCAGCGGAGCCGGCAATCGCGCGCGAACCTTGGCGATCGCCGTTGCAAGCATCGCCGCCTGCGCCTGAGACACACTGTGGGCGGCGGTCACCGCGTCGCGATGATTGAATTCATCGCCGTCCGCGGCAATCATTCGCCCCAGCCGCAGTCGCGAGGCTGCCTTCGTCAGCGGCCGATTATCGCAGGTGTTGGTATTGCCCAGGTCTTCGTTGATCTGGTCCAGCACGACATAAGCATCCTGCATCGTGGCAAACGTCTCTTGGGCGACCGGGCAGGACTGGCCGCGATACGGAATTGTCTGCGAGATGGCCGCAATCGGACTCCGCTCGATCCCCGTATAAACCAATTCGCCAGAAAGTAGGCGCTGAGTGTCGGTTTGACCCGACGCGGTCGGTTTGCCATCAACGAGCGGGATTACATCGCACGTCGTCGAACCCACATCGACGAGAATCGCTGTTCCCTGCGGAGCGAGCCGTCCTGCAAAACGGGCCAGCGCATGCCAGTTGGATGCAGCCGCCAGATGGGGAAGGTTGTTTGCAACCTGAGGCGTCACCAGTCGGCCATCAACCAAATACACACGCGTGTGGCGATTGTCGCTGCCGGAGTTGACCGCCTGAAGTATAAACCGCACACCGGCAACCTTCGACTCGAAGCAGTCAGCCAATTCACCGGTCATCGTCACGGCCAGATGGTCGCATGGCGGCGCCTCAAAGATGGCCGTCCGAATCTGCTGGGCCAGCTTGTCGCTCTCTCGCCACAACGCAAAGGCATACGACTGTGCAAAGTCCAGCCCATCGGCCACTTTCAAGTTCGCACCTCCGATGTCTAGCGCCAGCCAGTTCATGATTCGGCTCTCGGACCCCAAAGCTGTCGGTCAATCGTAATTCGCCCATCAGCTGAGAATTCTACGACTCCGTCGTGCCAACACAAAGCTGGCTCCTGATCCAAAGCAACAGCCAGCATAGCCGCGGCAAGGTTGCTACGGCAAAGTGCGCGTAGCCCGACATAGGACGTCGTCAGCCGTGGGTTGACTTCGATGACAAAGTCGTCTCGGCCATTCGGATCTGTCCCCAAGATCAAATCGACGCCAACATAGCCGAACGGATTCGGAAACGATCGTAATGCACGCAGCGCGAGTTTCCTGGCACGCAGAGCCACTGGCTCAGGCAGCGGTGTTCGCCCTCCCAGATACGCGAAATGTCCGGCGGAACTAAGCCTTTGCTCGCACGCGGGAAGGGCGATTAGCAATTCTGGTCCGCAAAGAACTGCCACGCTTGCCGCCAGACCCGGGACGAAGCGCTCCAGACGCTGTGGTGTCCCGTCCAGTATCGCACGAAGCTGCGATGCATCTTGCACTTTTTGAACGCCCTGAGATCCGCACCCGTCAAGTGGTTTGATGACGACCGGAAAGAGATTCGCGGGAACGCTGCCAATGCACGGCGCGCCCTTTATCACGACGCCTTGCGGCACCTGAATTCCATGTCGCTGCAAGTGATCGGCTGTCTTTTGTTTGTCGCTGGCCAGGGAGACGACTGCCGGACCGGGGGAAAGCAAGTGCCCCCCGGCTTCCAATACCCACTGAGAGCGCCGCAGCAGGTTTCCTGCGAACTCCGGTGCAATGACGACTGTCCAATCTGCGGAAGCCGCACGGCGCATGAATGCGCGGCGCTCTTCATCGGCTGATCCGATTCGCTCGATTTGTCCGACTCCAAAGTCGGGTAGCCGTGCATCAAGCAGGCAGCGCACCTTGATCCCGGCCGATGCAAAGTCTGCCGCCACAGACCGGGCCATTGCCCGCCCCTCATCGAGGAGCGATTCGGACGGGGGATGACCGCCTTGGGACCACATTCCCCCGCCAGTGATGAACTCGTAAAGGAAGACCCGCATCTTTGTTTTGAGAAGCCGCAGCAGAGCGACTCCAATTGTCGCTGGAAGCAATGACAGTTATAATCTCGCGACGGCTTAAACAAACTGCCTCCATCGGCAGTCCTGGAGAGGGATTTCCGTTACTCATGCGCGTGGGCATCGGACACGATACGCATCGTCTAGACCACGGCGGACCGTTGCGGCTGGGTGGAATCGACATTCCCCACGATCGCCACGCCGTCGGCCATAGCGATGCCGATGTCCTGCTGCACGCGATAACCGACGCACTGCTAGGCGCCGCGGCGCTTGGCGACATCGGGGAAATGTTCCCCGACACGGCGCCAGAAAATCGCGGCCGCGATTCCGCCGAGATGTTGCGGCTCGCCCACGATGCGGTACGTCGGGCCGGCTACCAGCTCGTCAACCTCGACTGCATTACCTTCGCCGAAAGGCCCAAACTGAGTCCATACAAGGGAGCGATTCGCCAGCGTCTGTCAGAAATTTTGGGGCTGGATGGGAGTCAAGTCGGAGTTAAAGCCAAGACCGGCGAACGCATGGGTGAAGTGGGACGAGAAGAGATCATCATGGCCCACTGTGCTGTGCTTATCCGTCCATTGCCCTGAGCTATTGGAAGCTACACATCACTATGACCATTCGCGTCTACAATACACTCACTAAGCAAAAGGAGCCATTTGAGACAGTCACTCCCGACAAGGTCGGCATCTATCTCTGCGGTCCCACGGTTTATAAGGAAAGTCATATTGGTCACATGGTGGGGCCGGTAATCTTTGATACGATCAAACGCTACCTCGTTTATAACGGCTATGACGTCACTTGGGTTGTTAATATTACAGACGTCGATGATAAGTTGATTGCGCAGCAGCACGAGCGTGGCGTGTCCATGAGTGCCATTGCTGACGAAATGACAATCGACTATCTCAACAACCTTCGCGCCCTCGGCGTCGATCAGATTGATCGAATGCCGAAGGCGACCGAGCACATCGACGGGATCATCCAATTCACGCAAGCCCTCATCGAGAAGGGCTATGCCTACCCATCGGGCGGCGACGTATTCTTCGACGTCCTGAAAGATCCAAGTTATGGCAAGCTGAGCAACCGCCGACCCGATGAACAGCAAGGCGAAGGGGGTGGCGCAGCATCTAAAAAACGCTCGCCCGGGGACTTCGCCCTCTGGAAGTCGGCCAAGCCCGGCGAGCCGGCCTGGAATAGCCCGTGGGGCCAGGGTCGGCCCGGCTGGCATATCGAATGCTCGGCCATGAGCAAGGCGATTCTAGGCGAGACATTTGACATTCACGGCGGCGGCCTCGACCTGGTGTTTCCTCACCATGAGAACGAATTGGCGCAAAGTGAGTGCTGCCACGGCAAGCCGATGGTGAAGTACTGGCTCCACAATGGCCTGTTGCGCAAGGGAGATGACGCGGGAAAAATCGGTGGCCGGTCCGACCGCGAATCCCCAGGAGGAAAGCTCAGCCGTTCGGCCGGCGCCGGCGGACTGGCCGACGTAATAGCAGCGCAAGGGGGCGAGCGGATTCGCTTTTTCCTCCTCAAGACGCACTATCGCAGCACCGTCGTCTATGGCGACGAAGGCTTGGACGAAGCTGCCGGCAACCTCGAGACGTTCTATCGATTCTTCGAGCGGTTTCATCGCATTACCAGGCAGCGATTCGTCAATCTGCCGGCCGCCAACACGCGCACTGCTGGAAATGTAGCGGCCAGTTCGGAGCCGCTGTCCAAGATCGTCCATCAACTGCGAGCCAGCTTCCTCGAGAAGATGGATGACGACTTCAACACGGGAGGGGCGATCGGCGATCTCTTTGAATTGGTGCGGGAACTCAATCGCCACGCGGATCAGTCACGGCTGGAAGACGTTGGTGATATCAAGAATCCCCGAATTGTCGCTTTCGTCGAAGCGACGCGAGTACTCCGCGAGCTGACCAATATCCTGGGGCTCTTCAAATCGACGCCTGCCAAACGTGGTGGTGCGGCGGAAGGCGTCGTGCCCAAGCTCATGGACCTGCTGATCGACCTCCGCAAGGAGGCCCGAAATAGGAAGGACTTTGCAACGGGAGACAAGATTCGCAACGCCTTGGCAGAGTTGAACATTACGCTGGAGGACGGCAAGGGCGGTGGCACCGATTGGCGGATGGGGGACCCATAGTGAAATCACACGGCGTGCGCATTGTCGGCATAGATCCGGGGCTGAACATCACCGGTTATGCGATCGTCGAGCGCGGTGTGCGCGGCATCGCGCTCGTCGAGGCGGGCATGATTCGCGGCCGTGCACGGGGAGATCTGGCCGCTCGGCTGAAGGAGATTCATGAGGGGGTCAGCGACGTAGTGCGCACATTTCAGCCGGCGGCTGTCGCGATTGAAGAACTCTATTCCCACTACGAGCGACCGCGCACCGCAATCCTGATGGGACATGCCCGCGGCGTAATCTGTCTGGCCGCGGCACAAGCGGATGTATCCGTCGTAAGCTATTCCGCAACGCAGATCAAACGCCTGCTGACCGGTAACGGCCGGGCACCGAAGGCACAAATGCAGCGCGCCATTTGCCACGAATTTGGGCTCTCGGCCCCACCAGAGCCGCCCGATGTGGCCGATGCAATGGCCCTGGCGCTATGCCACTTGTACTTGCAGCGCGAGTTATCCAACGCGATTTGACCCGGCACTCCAGCGAAGAACAGCAGCGTGATTACCAAGATTTCCGGTCAGCTTCTTCGGCTTGACGACGATTCCGCCACGCTAGGCATCGAGGCGTTCGAGTACCAGGTGTTCATCGCCGAATCGACGCGCCGGCAACTGCAGTCAGCCGTCGGTCAGCCCGCGAGTCTGCACACCATCTACTACCACGACGGCGACCCGTCGCGTGGCCGTGTCACGCCGCGCCTCGTGGGGTTCCTTTCCGAGGTCGAGCGAGAGTTCTTCGAGATGTTCTGCTCGGTGGACGGCGTAGGCGCCAAGAAGGCACTGCGGGCAATGGTCCGCCCCGTGCAGGACATCGCTGTGATGATCGAAGAACAGGACGTGAAAGGGCTGTCCTCATTGCCTGGAATCGGCGCTGCGACTGCCGAACGAGTCATCGCCAAGCTGCGGCGAAAGATGTCAAAATTCGCCCTGCTCGTTGCCCGTCAGGTACCGTACGCCGCCGATGTGCAGCGCGACGTCGTGGAAGAGACGTTTAACGCCCTGCGTACACTCGGCCATTCCGAAGCCGATAGCCGGCGTCTGCTCGACGGTGCGCTGAAGTCAAAGCGCAAGTTTGCCGACGTTGAGGCCATGCTCCAGGCTATCTATCAGCAGAGCCATGGCCGCGAGAGTGAACCCTGAGTGATTTGGCTACTGTTCTGGTCCGATTTCAATCGGCGAGTCATTGCGCTGACTCTGCATATTGCGATTGAGCATGCCGCGCGACTGACGCTGTAGTGCGTGGGTCGCGTGACTGACGTCTCGGCTCGTAGGCAGAGGCATGTCGGCTACGGTCTGCTGGACGCGTTTTGTTCCCGGTTGTTCGTCTTCGACGTAGGGGACGTACTTCACCCGCCCATCGGCAATCAGATCATCTTCCTGCATGTGGGCTGGCAGACGGTCGAATTCTTCGAACGAACGCAAGGCTTCGCGCGCCTTGCCATGCGTGGGATCCTCATTGAGCGCCGCGAGAAAGCATTGCTTCGCCTTCTCGGCCTGGTCCTGCGATGCATAGAGAAATGCAAGGTTGTAGAAGGCATCGGCCTTTGTGCCGGCCGCCTGAAACTGAGCCAGGGCCTCTTGGTATCGTCCTTGATGTCCCAAAACCAGGCCCAGGTTATTGCGATAGCGCGGGTTCGACGGCTCCAGCGTGGTTGCCTTCGACAGGGCGCTTTCTGACTTGGTGAGCTGACCTTGGAGGAAGTAGCAGTAACCCAGGTCGGCCATCACTTCGGCGTCGCGTGGATCCTTCTGAAGCACGTACAAGAACATCCCCTCGGCTTCGGCATGGCGCCGCTGGGCATCAGCCACCACGCCCAACCTGTGGATCACGTCGTTATTGTCCGGATACTGCTTTCGCAGCGACTCATAGAGCTTTCGAGCTTTATCGAATTCGCCTGCTTGCTCGAAACTGCGGCCGCGAAGGATATCGAGCGCGATCTGATCGTCCGTTTCGCTGGTCGCCTCGCTCGAATTCCGCTGGGACTTCTTGGCGGTTTTCTTCGTCGGTTCCGGTTTCTCGGTGTCAGTCGCCTTGACCGTTGCCCACGGCGACGGCAGGTTCAATCGTGCGAATGGATTCTGCTTGCCGGTGCTCGCACAACCGGAATGGAGTGCGGCCGTAGCGGCAACCAACCAGGCAATCGATAGGGCACGCATGTTGATCCGCATCGTCATTCCATCCTTGGGTTTGGGTCGAGTCGGTTGTCCTACGTGGCCTACCGATAGACGCCGCCGTAGCCGCCGAAGCGGCGGCCGACGCCGCC
>Ga0065705_10104336_pt1 | contig 19915 bp, 16 predicted proteins | sample SwibulcommuniRL2_FD_59092 | JGI IMG/M metagenome (GOLD analysis project Ga0065705, IMG submission 59092) | Bulk soil microbial communities from switchgrass field near Rose Lake, East Lansing, Michigan, USA - RL2 Bulk Soil v2 (version 2) | ecosystem: Environmental > Terrestrial > Soil >...
CCTTGGCCGCGGTTGAGCAGCGCTGGCCGCTGGCGGATGCCACGAAAGTCGGACCCTGGCTGCACCGACTAACGGTGATTGCCTCGGCCCGCTATCGCCGCCAACAAGGGCGGGGCCGCAGGGCCCTGGCCGCTTGGGCTGACGTCCGCCGTCACATAAGTCGCCTGCCGGACGATCCGCTCGGATGGTTGATGCGGCAGGAGCGACAAGTGCTAACGCGCCAGGCCCTGGCCCGCCTCGACGGCCGCGACGCTGAGGTCCTGGTGCTCAAGTATGGCCAGCGGTGGAGCTATCGCCAGATCGCCGCGCATTTGGGAATCACCGAAAAGGCCGTCGATTGCCGGCTGCTGCGGGCCCGAGAGCGGTTGCGGCAAGAACTGACTGACTTAGGGATCAAGGGGGATGAAGAATGAATGACCGCATGTTAGGCGCCGACGTCGTGTCGGCTCAGATCGATCGGCTTGTGTCGGGCGACCTGCCCGAAAGCGATCGTCGCAGCCTCCTGGCCTGGCTCGATGAAGTGCCGTCGCGCTGGCGGGCTTGTGCCTTGGCCTTCCTGGAGGCCCAGACCTGGGAGCAGGCAACGGCGCTAGCGGAGGAGACATTGACACAGGAGGGCAAAGCTCCCGCTGAGCCGCTGGTTCAGCGTTCAAGGGTCAGAGGCCAGGACGACAAATCCAATGCCAGGATTGCCTGGACGCATTGGCTCGCCCTTGCGGCGATCGTCCTCGTTGCGTTTGGAGCGGGCGCTGTATCGGTATGGAGTTGGCTGCCGGGTTCAGCAAATGCACCGCGCTTCGCCCAACCTCCGGCCCCTCCCGAAGCACAGTCCTCGGGGCCGCTGCTGGCGACCGTGTCGGTCCGCACCAATCTCGACCCGCGGCTCATGGCCCAGTTGAAGCTGCCGGTCGAGCCTTCCGCCGATCCGCTCGCCGGCGCCTCGCCGATCTCCGATTACGACCGCAAGCTGTGGGAACGCCAAGGCTACGAAGTGGTCGAGGAGAGGCGGTATTTACCTGCCAAGTTGCCCGACGGCCGGCCCGTCATGGTCCCGGTCAATCGGGTGCATTTGAAACTCAAGGAAACGCCGGCGTCGTGACTGTGATCAATTGCAACCATCTCCTGCTAAGGAACAAAACCATGAACCGCTCGCTGTTTCGCTTCGCTCTCCTGGCAAGCCTCTGGCTTGGCGTCGCGCCTGCCAGTGCCGACGAGCCCGCCAAGGCGAAACCAACCAAGGCCGAACCACTCACGGCTGAGCCGGCAAAAGAAGTACAGCTCAATGAGGCCCGTTACGCTGAGGATCTGAATCTTCTGCATTCGCGGCTGAACCTGGCAGACCAGATCAATCGGTTCGCTGAATTCAACTCGGAGCTGACCCTGGAGCACGCGAACGGTCTGGGCGTCGATGTCGCGGTGCCTGAAGCGGCCCTCAAAGCTCAGCTCAATCTGCCGGAAGGCCAAGGGCTGACGGTCACGCAAGTCCCGGACGACAGCATCGGGGCGAAAGCCGGCCTCAAGGTCCACGATGTGATCGTGGCGGTCGGCGACCAGGTAGTTAACGACCCGGCTGCCCTAAGCAAATTGCTTGACGCGGCGGACGGCAAATCGGTGAAGCTCAAGCTGTGGCGTGCCGGCAAGCAGACGGAACTCGAGGCCACGCCCAAGAAGCCCGAGTATGCACAGCTCAAGCTGTCGAGTGTCATTCTTTCCGATCTCGATAGGGATGGCCTGGTTACTGCCGAGCCCTATCGCATCGGCGTCACGCTCTCCGAGGCGGACGATACGCTCCGGCAGCAGCTCCGCCTGGCCTCCGGCGAAGGACTGGTTGTCACCGACGTCGTAGCCGATAGCGCCGCCGCCAAGGTGGGAATTCAGGTGCATGACTTGCTGACGATGCTCGACGGCAAGCGGCTGACGACGGTCGAGGCCATCAATGCCCAGATTCAGGAGCTCAAGGAGAAGTCGGTCGAACTGAGACTGCTCCGCAATGGCAAGGAAGTGACCATGACGATCTCGGCCCGCAAGACCAAGGAGGCTGCCTTTGCCGATCGGGCGCTCCTCTACTGGAGCTCGAAGAGCTGCCGGCAGTGTCATACCACCGACGCGGCTCATAACGCCCTGGCCTGGAAACTTGCCGCGGATCGGTCGGTCTGGACCGACGGACATCATGCCAAGTTGTTTCTTTACGAAAACGCCTATCGGGCCCAAGCTGAAGCTGCACTGCAACAAGCGGCGACCGCAACCGCTCCGCGACAGCAGATCGAAGCACTCAAATCGCAGCTTGCCGAAATGCAAAAGACCCTGGCCGCCCTGGAGAAATCATTCGAGCAATCGCCCCAGCAACCGGCGAAGGAGGAGGACAAGAAGTAGGGCGATGACCGTGGCCGATGCTGCCAGGTTTGGCAGAACCTGTGGATTTTGGATGCTGCCGCGGGCCACTTGCCGGCTGGCCGCCCGCGGCAATTGCGTGAGCTAAAGTTGGATCGGTGGCCGCTACCTTTGACACGCCTGTAAACGGGCCAGATACTCATGGCTAGCGCGCCTCGCAGTCCAGCCTCCCTCGCGAGCGGCTCCCCGCGCCGCTCGTCAGCAGCAATCCAGCTCGCAGCCGGCCATGGTCAACACGTTGTTCCTGCCCGAGCTGCGCGAGATGCTCGCGGAGAAGAACGAGTTTGAGCTCCACGAGTTCTGTACGGCCCTGAACCCCGCCCGCACCGCCGAGTTCATGGAGGGACTCGACCCGGCCGACGCTTGGGCCGTTTTGCGCCATGCCGATCTGAAGCTCCGCGAGCAGATCTTCGCGTATTTTCCGCACGAGAAGCAGGTCGCGATCATCGAATCGCAGGATCTGTCGGAGATCGCTGAGTTATTGGCCGTTCTGCCGGCGGACGACCGCGTCGATCTATTGCACGACGTCAAGGCGGAATTGGCGGAGGAAATCCTGCCGCTGTTGCCGTCCGATGAGCGGCGCGAGATTCTCCGCCTGCGCGGCTATCCCGAGAACACGGCCGGCGCGATGATGACGACCGAAGTCGTCATGGTCGAGCAATCGCTCTCGGTGCGGCAGGCCATTGACGTGCTCAGCCGCGAGGCGGAACGCGTCGAGACGATCTACTACATCTATGTCGTCGATCGCGATTTGCACCTGAAGGGAGTGGTCACCGCCCGCCAACTGCTCAAGGCGCTGGGCAAGCCGGACTGGCACGTCGGCGACCTGATGGAAACCGACCTGATCTTCGTCACGGCGACCGAGAAGCGGGAGGAAGTGACCAAACGGGTCGCCAAGTACGATTTGCACGCAATTCCCGTCGTGGACGATCGCCAGCGACTGGTGGGCATCATCACGCACGACGACGTGATCGATGCCGTGGTGGCGGAAGCCACCGAAGACGTATTGCGGATGGGCGCCGTCGGCGCCATGGAGCAACGTTACCTCGACACTCCGTTTGTAACGATCTGGCGGAAGCGCTCGATCTGGCTGTCGTGTTTGTTTGTGGCCGAGCTGTTCACGTTCACCGCTCTGGCATCGTTCGAGAGATCGATTCAGACCGTGCTGGCCCTGAGCCTCTTTGTGCCGCTGTGCATCTCTACAGGCGGCAACTCAGGCTCCCAGGCAGCGACGCTCATCACGCGCGCCATGGCAGTCGGCGATGTGAAGCTCAGCGATTGGTGGCGCATTCTTCGCCACGAGCTGTACATGGGGGTCGCCTTAGGCCTGACCCTGGGGCTCATTGGTTTTGTGCGGGCAGCGCTGACGCCCGCGGCCGTGCTCGGTACGGCTGACCGCTGGATGCTGGCCCTGGTGATTGCGCAATCCGTGGCCGCGATTTGCCTATGGGGCACGCTCGTCGGCTCGATGTTGCCGCTGGTTTTCAAGCGAATTGGGATCGACCCTGGCTATGCGTCCAGCCCATTCGTGGCGACGTTCGTCGATGTCACCGGCATCGTGATCTACTTCAATATCGCCGATCTGTATTTGATTTGACGGGCCGCGCGGCCCGATCCCGCCCGGACGACAACATCGTGCTCGTCGTCCCCGTGCTCGATTCCGAGGACGAGGAGGAGGACGAGGACGAGAATGATGTCCATCGTAAATCGGACGCCGCCTCTCGCCGGACGGCCTTGACGCTATCTTCTGGACAGTTCTATACTTGCGCGCTGCGCCGGCGGGAGCGTTCGCAGCCCATAGCGCCAGGATTCTTATACTTGGTTAAAGCCCCAGAGGAAGCGATTTAGCGATGAAGGCGGAAAAGCGTCACGAACTGGAACAGAACGAACTGGCCGATTGGCTCGGCGAGCAGATTGAAGCGGTCAAGCCCTACGCCCCGACGCTCGGCATCGTGCTTGTCGGCGGGGCACTCGCAATCCTGCTCGCCATCTACCTCATGGGGGCGGGCGGCGCGGCCAATGCCCGGGCCTGGAGCGCCTATTTCGCCGCCTTCAACGAACGCGATCCGGAATTGCCGCTGGAGGCGTTCACCAAGGAAATGCCCAACACGCCGGCATCTCTATGGGCATTGCAGTCCGTGGGCGATATCAACCTGGCACGCGGCTCGATGCAGCTATTCAGCGATCGCGAAGAGGCGAAAAAATCGCTTGAAAAAGCCGAAGTGGCTCTGAAACGGGTTGAGGCCGAAGCGACCGACAAAATGCTTCGCACGCGGGCCCAGCTCAGCCTGGGCAAGCTCTATGAATCGCTTTGCAGGCCGGAAGAGGCCCAGAAGTTTTATCAGAAAGTTGCCGATGCGGAGAAGGACTCGCCCGTGGGCAAGGTTGCCCAGCAGGCGGTCAAACGACTTTCCGATTCGCGGGAAACCGAATTGCTCGCCTGGTTCGCCGAGCAGAAGCCGCGCAAGCCGTCGCCGGGCCGGGGTTCGGGGGGTTTGCCGGGTCTGCCCAACGACCTGCCGGAGCGGCCCGACCTGAGTTTGCCGGGATTCGGTTCGGGTCCGGCGGATTCGGGAGCTGGCGCTGGGACGGGTCTGAATCTGGAGGGCATTGGTTCAGGCAAGGCCGAAGATCCCAAGCTGGAGTTCCCCAAGCCGGGCGAATCGAAGCCGGGCGAGTCGAAACCGGGCGAGTCGAAACCGGGCGAGACAGTGCCTCAAACCTCCGACGCCAAGCCGCCAGAAGCAGCAAAGCCGGATTCCGCAAAGCCGGCAGCGGCGGGTAAGGCCGCCGTGCCCGAGAAGTCGCCAGAGTGAGCGCCGCCGAATTGCCCCTCGATGCGGGTAATGACGAAACGGCCGACGAGCCGATCGTGCTCACGGTTGGTCGCGACGATGCAGGACAGAGGCTCGATGCGTTTCTCGCTCGCACTCTGCCCAAGTACAGCCGCGTGCAACTGCGCCGTGTGATTGGCGCCGGCGGAGTGGTCGTTAACGGGCAAGGGACCAAAGTTGCACATCGCCTGGCGACGGGCGATGTGGTGACGGTCGCGCTCCCGCCGATGAATTCGGCGGGGCCTAATCCCGAGAACATCCCGCTCGACATTCTGTACGAGGACGATGCGATCATCGCGGTCAACAAGCCGCCGGGGATGGTGGTGCATCCGGCGCGCGGGCACTGGTCGGGGACGCTGGCCAGTGCCCTGGCGTTCCATTTTCAGCAACTCAGCCGCGTTGGGGGTGAAACCCGGCCGGGCATTGTCCACCGGCTCGACCGCGATACGAGCGGAGTGATGGTGGTCGCCAAGACCGACCCCATGCATTACGCCCTGGCAGCCCAATTTGAGAATCGCACGACCGAGAAAGAGTATTTCGCCATTACCGCCGGCGTGCCCGATCGCGACCGGGACTTCGTACAGCAGCCGATTGGCATGCACCCCCACCAGCGCGAGAAAATGGCCATTCGCGCAGGGCACGCGACGAGCCGCGAGGCCTCGACGTTTTACGAGGTGACCGAGCGACTCGGCGGCTTTGCGACCGTGAAAGTGCTGCCAAAAACGGGCCGAACGCATCAGATCCGCGTGCATCTGGCTCATCTTGGCTGCCCGGTGCTGTGCGACAAGCTGTACGGCGGGCGGGCCTCGATCACGCGGGGCGAGCTGCGGCGTCGGCGGCATGACGCTCCACCAGCCGACGACGACGGACAGATCGCGCTCGATCGCCAGGCGCTGCATGCCCGTCGGATCAAGCTGGCCCATCCTGACACGGGCCAGCCCATCGAGTTCATCGCCCCGCTGCCGGAGGATCTTCAGAACGTGCTGACACTGCTGCGTTCGGCCTTGAAATGAGTTCCTAGGAGCGAACAAAAGGTAACAAAGGAAACAAAGGAACAGAGGAGGACATCTTTGTTTCTATCTCTTCTTCGTTGCCTTTGTTATCTTCTGTTTCGTATTTCAGATCTGCGGTTGGGGACATTCTTATGGGAGTCACGATGTTCAGTCGCCGCGATGTGCTGGCCGCCGCGTCGATCTTCGCTACATCGCACGTTTTGCAATTGCGGGCCGACGAGCCCGCCCAGGGCGGCAAGCGATTTGCCATCGCCATCCATGGCGGAGCGGGCAAGTCGCCGAAGGCCGATGAGGCCCCGGCCGTCAAGAAATCGCTCGCCGCGGCGCTGGGCACCGGCGAGAAAATCCTGAAGGAAGGCGGAACAAGCCTCGACGCGGTCGAACAAGTCATTCGCGCTCTGGAAGATGATCCGCTCTTCAATGCGGGCCGAGGGGCGGTATTCAACGCGGCGGGGGGTCACGAGCTGGACGCCTCGATCATGGATGGCCGGACGAAAGCCTGTGGCGCCGTGGCGGTGGCCCGTACCGTCCGCCACCCGATCAGTCTCTCGCGTTTGGTGATGGAGAAGACGCGGCATGTGCTCCTGGCGAGCGACGGTGCAGAGCGATTTGCTGACGAAATGAAAGTCGAGCGCGTCGAGAATTCCTGGTTCGACACCGACAAACAGCGAAAGGAGTGGGAGAAAGCCAAGGCCGAAGCAGCCAAGCAATCGTCCCGCGAGACTTGGGAAAGCCACTTCGGCACAGTCGGCTGTGTGGCGCTCGACACGCACGGCAATCTGGCGGCTGGCACTTCAACCGGCGGGCTGACCAACAAAAAATATGGCCGTGTAGGTGACTCGCCGATCGTCGGCGCCGGGACCTACGCCGATAACGCGACCTGCGCCGTAAGCTGCACCGGCATCGGCGAGCAATTCATACGTCACGCCGTGGCGTATGACATTTCGGCCCGCATGGCCTATCTCAAGCAGCCGCTCAAGGAAGCTCTGGCGGAAGTTCTGGCGAAGCGACTGAAGCCCAATGACGGTGGGATCATCGCCGTGGGCGCGGACGGCACCATTGCAATGGAGTTTTCAACGGTTGGAATGGCCCGTGCCGCGGCCGATTCGAGCGGCCGGCGCGAGGTGAAAATTGGAAGGTAAAGCCGCCGAATAATCCGATTCATCACTGCCCAGCCGCAATTGTGTTTGTTATTCTGGCTTCGGCTGCCAATCCACACCTGGCAGCGGTCCGGCCGATTCCGACTCCCGCCGCTTTCGGATGTCCGAGTATCCTAAAATCGCGCAGCTCAAGTCGGTCGAGGCGCTGCGCGAGCGACTGGCGGAGTTGGGCCTCGAATTGCCGGCCGATGACGGCATCCTGACAGCCGCCCAGGCCTCGCCCCTCGCCCAGCCGATTCACCTTGGGCCGCTCCATTGTGGCAACCGCTGGTGCATCCATCCGATGGAAGGCTGGGACGCCAACCGCGACGGCTCGCCGAGCGAACTGACGCTCCGCCGCTGGCGGCACTTTGGGCTCAGCGGCGCCAAGCTGATCTGGGGGGGAGAAGCGGCCGCAGTCCAGCCCGATGGTCGGGCCAACCCCAATCAGACGCTGGCCACGTTGTCGAACAAGGCCGGACTGGCGGCACTGCTCGAGGAATGCACCGCCGCCCATCAGCAAGCATTTGGCACGACCGACGACTTCGTGGTCGGGCTCCAACTGACCCATTCCGGCCGGTTCTGCCGCCCCGACGGTGACGACCTCGCCCCACGAATTGCCTATCACCATCCGCTGCTCGATGCGAAGTTCGGCATCCGGCCCGATGACGACTCGCTCGTCTGCACCGACGACGAGCTTGAGGGGCTGATCGATGAGTACGTCGCCGCTGCGGGCCTGGCACGCGACGTCGGCTTTCGATTCGTCGATATCAAGGCGTGCCACGGCTACCTGATTCACGAGTTTCTCAGCGCCCGTACGCGACCGGGCCGGTTCGGCGGCGACCTTGCCGGCCGTGCACGCCTCTTGCTCTCGATCGTCGAGCGCGTCCGCGATCGGTATCCCGATCTGACGGTGCTGGTGCGACTAAGCATTTTCGACACACTCCCGTTCGAAACCAGCCGCGACGTCGGCCAGCCGATGGAGCACCAACATCTCTTGCCGTACTGCTTCGGGTTCGGAGTGAGCGCCGAGCGGCCGCTCGAATATGACCTGACCGAGGGCATCGAGCTGCTCCGGTGGCTGCATGCAGCTGGCGTGCCCGCGGTCAACATCAGTTGCGGCAGCCCCTATTACAACCCGCACATTCAGCGGCCGGCGATTTTTCCGCCCAGCGACGGCTATCTGCCGCCGGAAGATCCGCTCGTCGGCGTGGTGCGGCAGATTCAGGCGGCGCGGGCCTGCAAAGCGGCGGTGCCGGAACTGAAAATGGTCGGCACCGGTTACTCGTATTTGCAGGACTACGTGCCGCACGTCGCTCAAGCCGTGCTGCGTGCCGGCTGGATCGACATGGTCGGGCTCGGCCGGATGGTCCTGGCGTATCCGGAACTGCCGGCCGATACATTAGAGCGCGGCGTCACCGAGCGCAAGAAGGTCTGCCGCACGTTCAGCGACTGCACTACGGCCCCGCGCAACAATCTGCCAAGCGGTTGCTATCCCCTCGACGCGTATTACAAGCGGCGGCCCGAAGCGGAAGAAGTCAAACGGATCAAGCAGGAATTGCGTTAGGCCGCTTGAAAAGTGGCCGATGCTGCCAGCGTCGGCGCAGCTTCCTGGATTTCGGACGCTGGCAGCGTCCGCCACAGCAGCGCTCACGCCGCGGCAGGTTGCGCCCGCAACTGGGCCCGCAATTCGCGCAGCGCTTGCTCGTATTTCTGCCGCTCGGTTTGCCACTGGCCGCGAGCCCGGCGGAAGGCGTCCTGCTGCTCGTCGAACTCCCGTTCGCGGAGGAGCAGCCTGGCGGCTTGCTCCTCGATCTCCGCCTGCCGTGCAGCCGACCATTCCTTCAGACCGCTCTGGAGCTGCGTCAGCTCCCGATGTTGCTCGGCAATTCGTTCGCCGAGCTGGACAAGGTCTTGCTTTTTCGCGTCGAGGTCCTGTTCTTCGAGCCGATAATGTTCGGCCAGCTTGAGCCGCATCTGGGCGATCGAATGGGCAACTTCGGCCGGCGACATCCGTCCGCCGATTTGAGCCCAGAGCTGCTCGGCGATCAGCCGCATTTCGAGCGACTGACGATGGAGCGTCGTGATTTCGCTGCGCACTTGTTCCAGGCCCGTCCGTTGCCGCTCGATCCACTCAGCCCGGCCCTCCAGCCGCAGCCGGTGACCGGCCAGTTCGGCGTCAGCGTCCTTGGCTCGCTGGTCAAGTTCCTGGGACTGTGCACGTTGCCGCTGCTCCCAGGCTTCGCGGTCGGCGGCCAGCTCGCCCCGGTCGTGCACGAGCTGCGCACTCTGCTCGGCGACCACCCGTTCCGCCGCTGCGAGTTGCGCATCGCGTTCGGCCGACTGCTGCTCGAATTGGCGCGCCAGCCGCTCGCGCTCGCGGGCCAGTGCCGACTCCTGACGCGTTCGCTCTTGCTCCCAAAGTTGGTGCGCGTGTCGCAGCGCGGATGACTGCCTTTCGATCTCGAAACGCCGCTCGCGAAGGTCGTTCTCTTTGAGTTGCAGTTGCCGCTCGCGCTCGGCCAGTTCGGCATGAGCCTGGTCCAGATCGACGGTTTCGGCGACCGCTGCGCCGGCTTCGCCGCGTACGTGAGCATCGTCCAATTGCCGCCGCAGCTCGGCCTCGCGTTCGGCGAATTCGTGTTCCTGTTCGCGGAGCCAGACGCGGCTTGTCCGCAGGTCCGATTCGAGCTGCGCCACGCGGGCGTTAAGCTGGGCCTCGCGGCGGTCCACCTCGCGCAGGCGCTCACGCAAATGTTCTGAGAGCTGGTCCGCCTGCAATTCCAATTGCTCGCGGCGGGCGATTTCCGACTGGCCGGTGACCGCTGCTATCAGGTCGGTGGAGGGCTCTTCGACGACTTCCGGGAGCGACGGTCCGCTGGTAGGTGTTTGCGGCGTCACGCCGGCCATAAAGTGCGGACCATCAACCCGCGCTCGGCGAGGAGTCACGAGCGGCGCGGCCTCGCTCTCAGTCGATGGTGCCGTTGTCGCGGTGGCATCGGTCGTTGTAGTCATAGGCGGTCGGTCGTTGGCCGCGACATTACAATCGCTACTGCCCTTAAAGTTTCTCACCTCCATCATCGGCACACCGAGGCCAGGAATTCAGTCTGCCGAGGTTTTGGTTCAACTAGCCGCGATTCTGGGGGGCATGGCGATGCCAAGGCCGCATCGCGGCTTGTCAGTCCAGTTGCTTGCGGGGCAAATGCTAGCGTGTGAAAATCGAGACTCATTGCAGCCGCAACTCTCACGACGAAAGCGAGCCGGCCTTCATGAAAGTCATTCCCCTGGGCGACAAGGTGGTCGTCAAGCGCCTCGAATCCGAAGCCCGAACTGCCGGGGGCATCGTGCTACCCGACTCGGCCAAGGAGAAGCCGCAGCAAGGGCGGGTGCTTTCCGTCGGCGACGGCCGGCTCTTGGATAATGGGAAGCGCTACGAATGCCAGGTCCAGGAAGGGGATCGGATCATCTTTAGCACTTGGGGCGGCACCGAAATCAAGGTCGATGGCCAGGAGCTGCTGATCCTCAAGGAGGACGATGTTCTGGCAGTGCTGGATTGAGGCCCAACTGTCGGACGGGTGGCACGCGTCCTGCTAGAATGAAGCTAGAGTGGCGTAGTTCCCTGTTTGTTCGATGGAGCCATTGCAATGCAACTCCGCTCGCTGTCTGCACTTAGCTTCTGTGGCGCGATTCTGATCGTGCTCGTTTCCGGCTCTGCGACAAGTGCCCTGGACGACGCCACTGCCAAGAAATATGAGCAGATGATCGACAAGGCTGTCGGTTACCTCGCCACCAAAGGGCAGGCCTCCGATGGCTCGTATAACGCCGCGGCTGGCCCCGCGGTTACCGCGCTCGTGACGACCGGCGTGCTTCGTCATGGCCGCTCGCCAGACGATCCGGTGGTGGCGAGGGCCCTCAAGTACATCGAGGGCTTCTTGCACGACGACGGCGGCATCTACGCCGAAGGGACGCACAAGAACTATGAGACGTGCGTCGCCGTGATGTGCTTCAAGGAAGCCAACCGCGGCGGAAAATACGATGCCCTCATCAAGCGGGCCGACGCCTACATCAAGGCCAGCCAATGGGGCGGCGACGGCAAGACCACCGCGGAAGACATCAAGTTCGGTGGCGCGGGCTACGGCCGCACCGGCGACCGGCCCGATCTCTCGAACACCAGCTTCCTGGTCGATGCCCTGCGGGCCAGCGGCAACGCCGAAAACAGCGAGGCGATTCAGCGGGCGCTGATCTTCGTCAGCCGCTGCCAGAACCTCGAGTCCGAGCACAACACCACGCCGTTCGCCGCCAAGTTGAACGACGGTGGCTTTTACTACACGCCCGCTGCTGGCGGCGTCAGCCAGGCCGGCAATGACGAAGCGACCGGTGGCTTGCGGAGCTACGCCTCGATGACCTACGCCGGCCTCAAGAGCATGATCTACGCCGGCGTGAAGCCCAACGATCCCCGCGTCAAAGCGGCGCTCGGCTGGCTGAAGAAGAACTACGATCTCGACTCGAACCCCGGCATGGGGACCGCGGGTCTGTATTACTACTACCACACGTTCGCCAAGGCCCTTGCGGCCTTAGGCGAGGACAAATTCGTCGATGAAAAGGGGGTCGCGCACGACTGGCGCAAGGAGCTGATCGACGAACTGGCCAGTCGCCAGCGCGCCGACGGCAGCTGGGTCAGCGACAATCCCAAGTGGATGGAAGGGGACGCAAGCCTGGTGACGGGATATGCGCTCTTGGCGCTGTCGTATTGCAAGAAGTAGGTTCCTCACGCCGTAAGGAACCAGGGCGGGCATTGACTGTCAATATCGGTTAAATGTCGAAAGCGCTCGACCAGATTGATTAATCCGCCTCGCCGCCAATGCTGGTCCCTGACGGCGTCAGGGACCTACTTTCCAATCAGCTTCTTCATCTGCACCCAGGTCCCAGTATTGGCCACGTCGTCTTTGGTAAGACCGGCGCGGCGGGCCTGAAGGATGCCGTAGCGGAGCACGTCCAGGCCGTCGGGCGAGTGCGCGTCGGTGTTGATAACGATGGGGATGCCGTGCTGTCGGGCCGCGGCACAATACACGTCGTTCAGATCGAGCCGCTGCGGGTTGGCGTTCAGCTCCAGGAGCTTGCCGTGCTCTTTTGCCGCGGCCATAACGGCGTCCAGATCCACCTCATACGGCTCGCGGCGATTGAGCAGCCGGCCAGTCGGATGGGCCACCATCGCAACGTGTGGGTTCTCGATCGCCCCCAGAATGCGCTCGGTGATCTGCTGCCGCGGCTGCTTCTGGCCGTAGTGAATGCTGGCGATGACCCAGTCGGCCTGGGCCAGCACGTCGTCGGGCAAGTCCATGCCCCCTTTTTCCAGAATGTCGCACTCGATTCCCTTGAGCAGAGTGAATCCCTTGGGCAGCTTCTCGCGAATCTTGTCAATCTCGGCCCACTGCGCGAGCACACGATCGGCGTTAAGGCCTCGGGCCATGCTCACGCGCTGCGAGTGGTCGGTGATCGCAATGTATGACAGGCCCCGCTCGCGAGCCGCAGCCACCATTTGTTCGATCGACGCACTGCCGTCCGTGGCGGTCGTGTGCATGTGCAGGTCGCCGCGAATGTCGCTGATGTCGATCAGTTCCGGCAGCTTACCCGCCGCGGCCCATTCGAACTCCCGCCGACCCTCGCGCAGCTCGGGCGGAAAGACGGGCAGCTTCAGCGTGTCATAGACCTCTTTCTCGCTTGCCCCCGCAACGCGCTCTTCCTTGTCTCCTTTCACGCGGAACACGCCCCACTCGTTGATCTTCAGGCCCTTGTCCTTGGCCATGCCGCGGAGGATCACGTTGTGTTCCTTGGAGCCGGTGAAATACTGCAAGGCCGCACCGAATGACTCGGGCGGCACCACACGCAGATCGATTTGCAGGCCGCTGGCGACGCGGATTGACATCTTCGTATCGCCGCGGGCCAGCGTTTGCGTGATTTCGGGATACTTACCGAGCCGGTCCATCACCTCGTTCACGTCGTCCGAGACGACGAGGAGATCAAGGTCGCCGATGGTCTCCTTGCCGCGGCGATAACTCCCTGTGAATTCGAGCTGCTCGATGCTCTTGCATTTGGCCATGTGCTCGCGCAGATCGGCGACGATCTGATCGGCCTCGGCCCAATACATGCGCTGGTGGGCCTGCTCGGCGACGCTCATCCCCTGGAGGATGATCTGCTCGGTCTTAACGCCGAATCCCTTGAGCTTTTGCACTTTCCCCGCATCACACGCCGCTTTCAACTCGGCCAGCGTTTTGATTCCCAACTCTTTGTGCAGGGCCGCGGCCTTCTTCGGACCCACACCGGGAATTCGCAGCAGGGCCAGCACGCTCTCGGGGACCTGGGCCTTCAGCTCCTCAAGCTGCGGCAGCGAGCCGGTCTGCACGAGCGTCATGATCTTGGTGGCCAGATCGTCGCCGATCCCTTCGATCGCTTTCAGCTTCTCCTTGCCCAACTCAACCAGGGCGGCGATCGACTCGGGGTAGTCGCGAATCGTCCGCGCGGCGTTGCGATAGGCCCGCACGCGAAACGGATTCTCCGCCTTGAAATCGAGAATGTCCCCGATCAAGTCGAAGGCGTCGGCGATGTGGGCGTTGGTCATGGCAGAAGATGGAGAGACAGAGAGACGGAGCGACGGAGAGAATGGCAGCCAATCAATGAAGGTCTGTTCTCCCCGTCTCTCATTCTCTCCGTCTCTCCATCGGTTACCAGCACTAAGCGTGAATCTCCACGACATCTTTGTCGTGGATGACGTAATCCCCCTTCATCTGCGTTCCCGGTGCGACCAGCGACGTGCTCCACACGCGCGCATACTTGAAGGTCGCAGCGAGGTCGCGATGCACGAGTTCGGCCACGTCCAGCAGCGTGCCGCCGCGCTTGAGCGTGAAGGGCCGTTCGTAGTCTGCCTCCTTCTTGGTCGGCAGCTTGGTATATACACGCACGACGTCGAGCGACTGGTAAATGGCGTTGCGCAGCTCCTCCAGGCCCGTGCCGTGTTCGGCGGAGATGCGAAACTCGCGGAAGTCGAGCGGGCAGAATTCCTTGAGCAGGGCGATGCGGTCTTCAATGCCCGCCAAATCGATCTTGTTGAGCACCAGAAAGGCCCGGGTGAATGACAGGCCGATGTCGTCCTCGTGGAGATACGTCTCCTTGCACAGCCGCGTCTTGGTCTGATTGAGCCGCTCGAGCACCGGCGGCAGGGCCTCGACGCCTTCATCGTTGCCCACGTCGGCCATGAGGAGCACGAGGTCGCTACCGCGGATCAGGCCGAGAATGCTCGAGTCCATGACGTCGGTGGTGATCGGCGGCGTGTCGATGAGCTGCACCGTCACGTCTTCCCAGGGCATCATGCCGGGCTGCGGTTCGCGCGTGGTAAACGGGTAGGGGGCCACCTCGGGCATCGCGCGCGTCAGCTTGGCGAGGAGCTGGCTCTTGCCGGCGTTGGGACCGCCGATGATCGTCGCCCGGCCGGCGCCCTGCCGCTGGATTTGCGGTCCGTGATGCCCCTTTTTCCCGGTTTTTTTGTGGTGCTCGACTTCGTGTTTGGCCTTGCTGATTTTGGCCTTCAGCTCGGCCTGGAGCTTGTCGGTTCCTTTGTGCTTGGGGATTTCGCGGAGCATCAGCTCCAGGCAACGCAGCTCCTCCTCCACCGACTGAGCGTGGCGGTATTCCGCTTCGGCCTTCTTGTACTGCGGTGTGAGGTTGGCAGGCATTGATGAATTTCGGATTTCAGATTTCAGATTTCAGATTTGCAAGCAATTCAATTCCTCACCACTCACCTACTCACTCCTCCGCAATTATCGAACCACCTCCGCTAGCGCAGCAACGAGGTCGTCGAGCTGCTGCTCGGTGTGAAGCGAGGTAAGGCTAATTCGCAGCATCGATTGCCCCTCGGGGACACTCGGCGGGCGGATGCCGGGGACGAAGAAGCCGCGGCTCCGTAGCTGGGCCGCGGCGGCCATCGTGCGGTTCGCTTCGCCGAGAATGACCGGGACGATTTGGGTCAGCGAGGTTGGCTTGATCGTACCTTGAATGACAAGCCTGCGACGCAATTCGACACTCAGTTCGTCGAGCCTTTTTCGCCGCTCGGGCTCGTTTCGCACGATCTGGAGCGCAGCAATCGCTGCCGCGGCAGCAGCAGGCGGGGCGGCAGTCGAGAAGACGTAGGGGCGAGCGCGATTGGCCAGCCAGTCGATCAGACGCTTTGAGCCTGCCACGAATCCTCCGTGACTTCCCAAAGCCTTGCTAAGCGTCCCTACACGAACGTTGCCCCGATTTCCGCCGGCTGCTGCCTCGCACAATCCGCCGCCTCGCTCGCCGAGCACACCGGTGGCATGAGCTTCATCGACCATCAGAATTGTGTCGAATTCGTCTGCAAGTTTCGCCAATCCCATCAGCGGGGCATACGTCCCATGCATGGAAAAAATCGCGTCCGTGACGATGAGCCGTCGTCGATACTGCCGGCCGTCATTCAACAGCTTCGCCAAGTGATGCAAATCGTCTTTCCGAGTTGGAGCGGAAAACTCATTCGGATAAACATGCACCGCCGCCCCGCTGAGCCGGCAGCCGTCGATGATGCTCGCGTGGTTCAGTTCATCGCTGTAAATCGCGTCCCCTTTGCCAACGAGGGCCGTGATCGTGCCGACGTTGGCCGCGTAGCCGCTGGGAAAGAGCAGCGCCGCTTCCGTCACTTCAAACTCGGCAAGTTTCTGTTCGAGCTGGGCGTGGAGATCAGTTCGGCCGGTCACGAGCGGGCTTGCGCCGGAGCCCCAGCCGTACTTGTCGATGGCCTCGCGCACGGCTGCGGCGATGCGCGGATCGGCTGCCAGGCCCAGGTAGTCGTTTGAGCCGAAGTTGACGAGCGACTGACCATCGATCGTGAACAGGTTGCCGCGCTGCGGCCCTGAGCGCGCGGTCAGTGTGCGGCGAAGTCCGCGCTGATTGAGGTCGGCCAGGGCGTCGTCGAGCCAGTCAAGCGGGTCGGTCATGACACAATCGTAGGACAAGCGGCCCGCTTGTCCCACCCGAGGGAAGCCGCTTTACACGCCCAATTCGCGCCACTACCGTACTCGCAATGGCCGACCGCTCCGATCCGCCAACTTCGCTCGCAGCCCGCTGGATCGCGCATCTCAATCGCCGGTCGCTGCCGCATTTCAATCAACTGGTGGTGTGGTGTCTGCTCGCCACCGGGTCCATTGTGGCCTGCCTTCCCACGTTTGTCGTCCGCGAGGGGCCGAGGCAAGGCCACGCCACGCTGCTCTTCTGGCTGTCCGATGCGGTGCTCGACAGCCCGCCTTTGTTTTGGCTGTTTCGCGCGGTGCTGATCGCGGGAATCGCGCTGTGGGTACTCGGGCGATTGCTTCCGTGGTCGTGCTGGCTGACCGTGATCGGCTTCACCGGTCTCTGGTCGATGCATGTCGAAAACACGTACAACACATCGCACATCTTCCACATGGCGAACATGCTGCTCGTAATCCAGGCGATCTGGCATACGGCCGATGCACGAGCGATCCATCAGGCGCTCGCCACGAATTCGTTTTGGAAGTCGCCGCTCGCTCCGCGCTGGGTCTCGCTCGCGTCGATCGCCTACATCGGCATCTTCCACACCGCCGCCGGCCTGTCGAAGCTCGCTGAAAGCGGTCCCGGTTGGGCCAGCGGCACGTCGCTTCAGATCTGGACTTACTTGTGGGGCTATTCCTGGTCGCCGACGACGCACCTTATCGTCAGCAGCCGCACGTTCACGCGCTTCTTGCAAGTCGCGACGCTCGTCTTCGAAACCGCGGGAATCCTGGCGCTGATTCCGCGTCTTCGTCCTTGGATCGGGCTTGGGCTCGTGGCGTTTTACGTGGGCGTGCTGGCAACGTTCGACTACGGCTTTCAATTCAACGCACTCTTCACCGCGCTCTACTTCCTCCCCTGCGAGGCTTGGATCACGTCCCGCTTCAAGGGAAGCGAGCAATCCGCACCCGCCAATATGGGGTGACATATTGTGCCGCCGCGGCGGATTGGAAGCTCCTGCGTCGCCAAAGGCATGAGTCGGCTTAATGGCGAATGCTCGCCCCTAATCTTGGCAATAATGGCGTTTGTGGGCGGTTGTTCCCGCCACTTTTCTACGAACGCACTCGCCTTGCCGATAACACTACTTTACAATGCGGCGTTAATTTCGCGCTGGGGGCCGCTCGGCGAGGATCCAATCGCCGATGCAGCATCGTGGTTATCCAGGCGGAGAAGGATTTTGCATGACGACGATCGACCCGGCCATCATTCCGGAGCCGAACCCGCTCTTGGTAGGCGAGATGTCGGCCCAATCGCTATACGACAAGTGCTGGAGCCTGGCCCGCAATTTGTGGTGGACGTGGCATCCCGAAGTCATCAGCCTCTTCCGCGACCTCGACCCGATCCGCTGGCGACAGCTCGACCATAACCCTGTTTCCCTGCTCCGCGAGTTTACGCCCGACCGGCTGGCGGCCCGCACCGCCGAAATGGTCCTTTACAGCCGCATCAACTACGCCCATCGCCGCCTCAAGGAGTACATGGCGAACAAGCAGACCTGGGCGGCGTGGAACGCGGGCGTCTTGGGCGGCAAGCCGGTGGCTTATTTCTCGGCCGAGTTCGGCCTGCACGAATCGATCCCTATTTACTCGGGGGGCCTTGGCGTCCTCTCGGGCGACCACATCAAAAGCGCCAGCGGCCTGGGCGTGAACCTGGTCGCGATCGGCCTGTTTTACGACCAGGGCTATTTCAAACAGCAGCTCGACGATCGCGGCTGGCAGGGGGAAGAATACCTCGACACCAAGGTCGAGAACGTTCCCATGGAGCCGGCCCTTTCACCCGAGGGCAAGCCGATCACCGTCCGCATCGACACGCGCAATGGAGCGCTCTTTGCCAAGGTGTGGATGATGCAGGTCGGCCGCGTGCGGCTGTTTTTGCTCGATTGCGACGTCGAAGGGAACAGCCCGCATGACCGCGAGCTGACGAGCCGGCTGTATGGCGGCGACGAACGAGTGCGCATCCGCCAGGAGCTGGTGCTGGGCGTTGGCGGCGTGCGGGCACTAAGGGCTCTGGGCATCACGCCCGGCGTCTATCACTTGAACGAAGGGCATAGCGCGTTCGGCCCCCTCGAAGTGGTCCGCGAGCGGATGCAGGACGACGGCATGAAATTCGACGACGCCCTGCGCGAAGTCGCCCGGCACACGGTATTCACGACGCACACGCCCGTCCCAGCCGGCCACGACCGGTTCAACGGCGGCCTCGTCGAGGAGCATCTCGGTCCGCTGCGCGACCAGCTTGGCATCAGCTACGAACAGCTCATGGGCCTGGGCCGCGTCGAGCCGCAGAACGACAGCGAGCCGTTCTGCATGACGGTTGTGGGCCTCAAGATGTCGCGGCGGGCCAACGCCGTGAGCCAGTTGCACGGGCACATTTCGCGGCGGATGTGGGCCTCGCTCTGGCCGTGGCGCGTCGAGGAAGAAATACCGATCGGCCACATCACCAACGGCGTGCACATCCCGACGTGGCTGGCCCAACAGATGCAGCAGCTTTACGACCGGCACTTCCCGGCGCAGTGGATCTTCCGCATGGGCGAGCCCGAAGTCTGGCAGAACATCCACAACGTCGATCCGGGCGAGTTGTGGGAAACGCACAACGCCCTGAAGAACCAGCTTCTGGCGTTTGTTCGCCGGCGCGTAAGTCGCCAGTGTCGCCGCCGCGGTGAAAGCGACGAAGCAGTCGAGACGGCCCGCAACGTGCTGGATCCGAACATCCTGACGATCGGCTTTGGCCGGCGGTTTGCAACGTATAAACGGGCGACAATGGTCCTGAGCGATCTCGACCGGCTGGCGACGCTGGTCAACGACAAGGAACGGCCGGTGCAGTTCGTCTTTGCCGGCAAGGCCCACCCGAAGGACGAGCCCGGCAAGCGCTACATCCAGCAGATCGCCAACCTGCGGCACGATCCGCGGCTGGCCCATCGCATCGTTTATGTCGAAGACTACGACATGAACGTCTGCCGGCACATGATCCAGGGGGTCGATGTGTGGCTTAACAATCCTCGGCGGCCGCTCGAAGCCTCGGGCACCAGCGGCCAGAAGACCATCCTCAACGGGGGACTCAACCTGTCGATCCTCGACGGCTGGTGGGCCGAGGCCTACGACGGCGCAAATGGATTTGCGATCGGGCGTGGGCACAGCCACGTCGATGACGCGCTCACCGACCGGCGCGATGCCCAGTCGCTCTATAAGGTGCTCGAAGAACAGGTCGTGCCGATGTACTACGACCGCGACGTGGACGGCCTGCCGCGGCACTGGATCAAACGGATGATGAACTCGATCAGCACACTCGCCTGGCGGTTCAGCGCCCATCGCATGGTGATGGACTATGCCCGGCACTGCTACGTCCCGGCGGCCGGCGGGTTAAGCTGCCAGATGAGTATGCCATAATTCGTGGGGCAGGTTTGCAACCTGCCCGTGCCAATGCGGCCGGCGGATCCGCCGCGCATTGGCTGCCAATTACGAACAACGGT
>Ga0065705_10001896_pt1 | contig 19913 bp, 15 predicted proteins | sample SwibulcommuniRL2_FD_59092 | JGI IMG/M metagenome (GOLD analysis project Ga0065705, IMG submission 59092) | Bulk soil microbial communities from switchgrass field near Rose Lake, East Lansing, Michigan, USA - RL2 Bulk Soil v2 (version 2) | ecosystem: Environmental > Terrestrial > Soil >...
CGCACCCATCCCACAGCGGGCTGCCGCGGCTGCCAATGATCCCCCCGGACCAGATCGGTTCGCCGTCACAACAGTGGATTACACAAAGTACTTCTGGTGGCTTATCCGCTGGGGCGAGCACGACCACGAGTGTGAAATTGAGGTTGATCACGAAGGCATGCCGACGCCGGGGGATATCTACGTCGATTGTGGTGAAGATATTTACGATAAATGGGTAAATCAGGGACCTTGCCTGGAACTCGATGTGAATTTATGTAAGGGGTTTTATCTCGTTCTGTTGGGCAGCGAGCCTGCTCAAAAGCAGGTCTCCACGATGCTTCCACCACCTATTGTGCAAGTGACGCTGGAAAACTGTCGTCCGGTGTATTCCTCCTCAACCAGTATTTGCGATTTCGATCCCGTGCTCGTATTAACTGGCATCGAGCCGTTAAGCGCTTACCAGATCATCAGCATTGGCGGGCTGTACGAGGGCCAGCCGTTTGCCTGTGACCCCGTCTGCCGCTTGCGATTGCCGCTGACAGGGGAACAGGGAGTGACACTGCAATTTTGGGCATATTCGAGCTACGGCGATAGCAGCGAGGTGTTTGACGCCCAGGTACGAGTCGCTCAGACCAACGCGGGGGACCCTGACCATCTATATTGGTATGTGGACGTATTGAGCAGCCAATGGGCTGGTGTGCCTGTCGCAAGCTGCGTGCAGGCGTGGGGAACTCTGCCTCCGGTCGGAGGACCTCCGAATTGGCTCAGCACTCCGCCGGAAAGCGAAAGACTGGGAACCGATATCCCCTACAACTATCTTGCAGCGCAATTGATCCAGCAGCGAGCCGTGGATGTTAGCTCCTGCCCGGACGGTGGTTTGCTGGAGGACCAAAGCGCATCCACTTGTGGGATGGAAGTTGCAAGGGATGCCGTCAGAGAATGGCAAAATCAATTCGACGACATCATTCTGAACATTGCCAAGGATACCGGCGTTCCTGCGTACCTCTTGAAGAATCTGTTTGCCATCGAAAGCCAGTTCTGGCCCGGTGCACGACCGAAAAGTGATATTGGGCTCGGTCAATTGACCGAACATGGCGCAGATACTGCACTGTTGTGGAATCCACCTTTCTTCAACCAGTTCTGTCCGCTCGTCATGGATTCGACGGAATGCAGCAAGGGGTATTTGCATCTGGACGATGAACATCAACAATATGTGCGCCTGGCATTGATCGACGCCGTCAACGCCAACTGCGAGAACTGTCCATTAGGGATCGACCTCGACCGCGCCAACTTCAGCATCGGCGTATTTGCACACACGATGCTGGCGAACTGCGAACAAGCGGGACAACTCGTAGAAAATGTCACCGGCACTCTGGCAGGTGACTCTGCGAGCTATGAAGACCTATGGAAGTTTACGCTGGTCAACTACAACGCCGGACCAGGCTGTTTGGGTGAGGCGCTGGATGTCACCGTGGGTGAAGATCTCGACCTTACCTGGGACAACGTTGCATCGCACCTTGAACCTGCGTGCCAGGGCGCGATCAATTATGTGAATGAAATCAGCAGATAGCTAGGGCAATCAGCTCTTCAAAAGCATACGGCGGAGGCAATGCCTCCGCTTTTCCGTTCTGTGCTAAACTAGTGTCATGCTGTCATACTCGTACGTGCGCTCGGGGTTGCGAGCGACGGCAACGAGTGATGCGATCCTCTTTTTTCCGCGAAAAACGTTTTCGAAATCCCGCAATGATTTTGTTTCCAGGAGATAGCCATGCTTTCCCCTATTGAAAAAATTCTTTTCGCGCTTGCCGTTATCATCTCATTGTATTTTACGTACCGCGGTATGCTGCGCATCATCACCCAAATTTCGAGTGGACAGGGCAAGCCCAATTGGAGTCTCATTTGGAAGCGGATTGGCGATCTCATCGTCAAGGTTGGGTTGTTCCAACCCGTCTTTCGTCTGCGCCTGGGACCGTCCATTTTGCATGGACTGATTGGGTGGGGTTTCCTCACATTTCTCCTGATCAATCTTGCGGATTTGATCTACGCTTACACGGGATTCAAACTGCTGGAACGCACGGGTGGGTTTGGAAATTTCTATCGTCTGCTTGCCGATGTAGCAGGAGTCGCCATCCTGTTTGGGATAGTTGCCATGGCGATCCGCCGGTTCATCCTTCGACCGGAAACTCTTTCAACGCGCGAATCGACTCTTCTCCACCCGAAAGCGCGTCTCGGCATTCTGCGCGATTCGGCGATTGTCTCCAGCTTCATCTTCATCCATAACACCGCACGGCTGTTCGAGGAGTCCTTTTACGTAGCTGGAACAGGAGTCCACGATCGCTGGCAGCCGATCATCTCCACGGTCGCCAGCTTATGGACTGGGATGGATGCGAACACATTGTTGATCGGCGAGCGAATGATGTTCTGGCTTTCCATCGGCGCGGTCGTGGCATTCCTTCCGTATTTCCCCATATCGAAACACATCCATCTCTTCTTTGCACCGATCAATTTCGCGCTTAAGCCGGAGCGTAAATCCATCGGCCAGTTGAACTACATCAATCTCGACGACCAATCGGTTGAACAGTTCGGCGCGGCGACGATGAAAGATCTGGGCTGGGAACAGATCATGGACAGTTATGCCTGCATCATGTGTTTCCGCTGTCAGGAGGTCTGCCCTGCCTATAACACAGGCAAGGTACTTTCCCCTGCCGCGTTGGAGATCAACAAACGCTATCACTTGAATTCAGGTGGCGCGACCGATGTACCGATGCTCAATCTCATTTCAGCAGAGGCGGTCTGGGCGTGTACATCCTGCGGAGCCTGCGTGGATATTTGTCCCGTAGGCAACGAGCCGATGCGCGACATCCTCGACATTCGGCGCAATCTCACCCTGATGGAGAATGAATTCCCGAAACAGCTGGAGAATGCATTCAAGGGTATGGAGCGTAACGCCAACCCCTGGAATGTGTCGCAGGCGGACCGCATGAAATGGGCGGAAGGAATCAATGTTCCAACCATCGAGAAGAATCCAGAACCCGACATTTTATGGTGGGTTGGTTGTGCACCCGCTACGGACTCGCGCGCCCAGAAGACGGCTCAGGCATTTGCAAAGATCCTGAACGCCGCGGGAGTCAACTTTGCGGTGCTTGGACAAAATGAGCAATGCACAGGCGATTCCGCCCGCCGCGCCGGACGCGAAGATATTTTCTTTGGGCTGGCTTCCGCAAATGTGGAGATCCTCAACGAAGTCAAACCAAAGCGCATCGTGACGACCTGCCCGCATTGTCTGCACACGATCAGGAATGAATATCCTGCTTTCGGCGGGAATTACGAAATCATCCATCACACACAGCTAATCAATGAGTTGGTCGGCGCCGGAAAGATCTCGATGAATCTGAATGGCGACAATATGAAGGTCACCTTCCATGATCCATGCTACCTGGGGCGACATAACAAGATTTTCGATGCGCCGCGCCAGGCATTGAAATCTGCCGGGGCGCTGACAATCGAGATGCCACGCAATTCGTCTAAGTCCTTCTGTTGTGGCGCGGGCGGCGCGCAGATGTGGAAGGAAGATGAACCGGGCAGTATGCGCGTCAGTGAAGCGCGCTACCTGGAAGCAAAAGAGACGGGAGCCAACACCGTCGCCGTTGGCTGTCCATTCTGCATGACTATGCTCAATGACGCCTCCAAGGCAGACCACGGCACGATGCAGGTCAAGGATGTGGCGGAGTTGGTCCTCGAACGTATGAAGTAAGATCGAGGTGGCTCGACCAATCGCTCATAAGGCAACTTATATTTCCAGAACCATAAAATGGAATTGAAGACCTAAATCAAACTCCACAGCGGTTCAGCCTCGAGTATTCGATCGCGCTCAGAATTGAATCCACAAATGTCCATGGTTGGGAGTAAAATAGCATCCCTACCAGCGAGGAGGCCTGAATGAAGGACATGATTCGCACGCTCCATCCCGAAAAGAAACAAGGGGTGAATATCAGCAAGACAAAATATGAAATTATTCGCAAGGCAATATTATCGACATTACACACCCAAAAAGAAATGACCTTTATGAATCTGTCACGCGCCGTGGAAAAGGAAGTGAACGGGAACTTCGAGGGTTCGGTCACATGGTATGTGACCACGGTCAAACTGGACCTTGAAGCACGCGGCGTTGTGAAACGTGTCCCCCACTCCAGACCTCAACTTGTAAAACTTGCCTAATGGAATCCTTCATGGCCCATGAACCAACCTTCAATATCGGCGAAGCGCATGTTTATTTTTCCACCGAATTATTCAACACAACCTGGGATTTTATCGATCAGGCAGATCATCGTTCTACTGATGAGGATATGATGATGCTGCATACCGCCATCGTCTCGCTCTGGCACTGGAGCCAACGGGAGGATGTGACGCCCCAAAATCTTTCGGTGGGATACTGGCAGGTGTCGCGCGTCTATAACCTGATCAAGCAGCCCAACAACGCGCGGACGTATGGCCTGCTCGCTTTGAAACATGCAGAATCACTCGATCCCTTTTACAAAGGCTGTGCGTACGAAACCCTTGCGCGTGCAGAAATGCAGATCGGCAATCGCGCCATCATGCTGGTTTACCTCGACAAGGCTCATGCTATTGTAAAGCTGGTCGAAGACGAAGAAGAACGAGAGCTCTTATTGAAGGATCTGGCATCGATTAAATAAGAGACGTGCACTGCTCGAGCCGCCTTCCAAGGTGGCACTCCTTCGAGACTGCTTTGCAAGGCAAGTCACCTCAAGCGCGTTGTCCCAAACGAAAGAAGCTTGCATAACATCGGGAGGTTTAGATGAACAATGCAAGGATATGGATGATCACCCTGGTGGTTTTGATCGGTGCAATCGCTGGGTCATGTGCCCGGGCGCAGGAACCAAGCCTGACGCCCGTGAATGAAATTCCGCGTCTGGTAGTTATGTCCGCATTCGAAGCGGAACTTTCCCAGTTGCGTTCGCAAGCTGAGATCGACGAAACCTACGTTATCAATGGAAGAACATATTATGCGGGTCAGCTTTCAGGCAGGGATGTAGTTCTTGTGCTGAGCGGCGTAAGCATGGTCAATGCCGCAATGACCACGCAGACCGCAGTAGATCATTTCAACGTCACCGGAATTGTTTTCTCGGGAATTGCCGGTGGGGTGAATCCCAACCTGAACATCGGAGACGTGGTGATTCCCGCACAATGGGGCGAATATCAGGAACAGTTATTTGCACGTGAGACCGAATCCGGTTGGGAACCGGGTCGATTCACAAGTAAATTTGGAAATTACGGAATGATGTTCCCTCAATACGTTTCCACGACCAACAATAAAAAGCCAGACCGGGAGGAACAACGCTTCTGGTTCCCGGTTTCGACAGAAATGCTGGAAATTGCCCGGGAAACAGCCACACAGGTTCAACTGAACGATTGCATCTTAGCCAAAATTTGCCTGGACCACCAACCTAAAATTGTCGTCGGCGGAAATGGAGTCAGCGGTCCGACATTTGTGGATAATGCAGATTACCGCGAATGGGTATGGCAAACGTTCGAGGCGGATTCTCTCGATATGGAGAGCGCTGCTGTGGCGCATGTTGCTTATGCCAACTCGGTTCCGTTCATCGCTTTTCGGTCCTTGTCCGATCTGGCGGGTGGAGGACCGGGTGAAAATGAACTAGCCACGTTCTTCCAGCTCGCGGCGGATAACTCGGCGAACGTCGTAACCGTATTCCTGAAGAATTTACCCAGCCCTTGAGAGCAGCCATGTTGATAATGGCGGTAATCCTACCCGATTGGATTTGGGACTTTGCCTGATGCCTGCAGTGCGGAACGTATCATGAGATACTCCGTGATATTCTCCGCAGTGATCAAGCCGACCAGCTGCCCTCCGTGAACCACAGGGAGTGTCTTCGAATTGGACTCCTGAAGACGCATGACGGCTGTATCGATCATATCGGACGAATCCACTTCGGGTACATTCGGACGGATGAAATCCATGACCGATGCAGATTGTCCGTGTTGGGTGAGCGCCTTGATGAACGTATCGCGGTCAAGAATGCCAGCCACGCGTCCGTGCGCGTCGACAACAGGAAAGTCATGCTGTGAACCAGCGAGGATCAAGGCAACGACCTGCGCAAGCTTGTCCTGTGGCGAGAGTGTTTTGAAATCGGTCAGCATGGCGCGCGTAACGGGAATGCCGCCGATCGAATTTCTCATCTGCACCATACTGGCTTCCTGCGAGGCCCCGATCCACACAAAGAACGCGATGAAGAGCAGGAACGGATTGTTGAACAAGCCAATGAAACCGAGAACGAATGCCAGTCCCTGTCCGATGTTGGCGGCGACCTGCGTCGCACGGACATGGTCCATGCGCATGGCAAGGATCGCCCGGAGCACGCGCCCACCATCCATGGGAAATGCTGGAAGCAAATTGAACAGAACCAGCGAGATGTTGACCGTCATCAGGCGCTCGATGAACGAGCCGGATGCGACCGTCAGATCGGTCAGCGGGACCAGGCCATTCGTCGCGAAGAGATACGCAAACAGCACCGCAGCGATGATCACGTTCACGGCGGGTCCCATCACGGCGACCCAGAGTTCCTCGATCGGTTTCTCAGGTATGCGCTCCAGACGAGCAACGCCGCCGATCGGATATAGCGTGATGTCACGCGTTTTGATCCCATACTTCCGAGCGGTCAACGCGTGACCATATTCATGCAGTACAACGCACAAAAACAGCGCCAGGATGAAGAGTACGCCATTTAGAACTTCCCCCCAGTTGTGATGCTCGAGCCAGTGACTATAACCCACCCAACCGATCAGCAATAAGAATGTGGCATGAACGTAAACATCAATACCGGCAAAACGACCCAATTTCCATTGCCATTTCATAGTCTTACCTCCTAAACATTAAGCGCATTGTACACAGATTTTGTAAGAAAAATGTTATAAATATTCGGTCAGGAACTATCCGGTTGGCAGAGTGTTTTCGGATGAAATACTTTTCATGAGATGAACCTATGAAATTGACAAACAAAGTTGCTCTTGTAACAGGCTCGGGCCGAAATATCGGGCGCGCCATCGTGCTCGCGTTTGCACGAGAAGGCGCTGACGTGATCATCAATACAAGGTCGAACCGCGGGGAAGCGGAGTTGGTTGCTGAAGAAGCACGCGTATCCGGGGTGAACGCGATCGCTACATTCGCCGACGTCTCGAACAAATCGCAAGTGGACGGAATGTTCCAGCAGGCAATGGATGCCTTCGGTCACGTGGATATTCTCGTCAGCAATGCGGCAATTCGACCACAAAAATCGTTTGTCAATTTATCTGTGGAGGAATGGAGGGAAGCGATTGGCGTGATCCTGGATGGCGCGTTTTATTGCACCCAGGCTGCGCTCAAATCCATGATCGAAAGCCAGTTTGGACGAGTGATCTACATCACCGGTGACGGTGCTTATACCGGCGTGGCAAAGCGTGCCCATGTCTCTGCTGCCAAGATGGGGCTGACCGGCCTCGCACGCGGACTGGCTACCGAATTTGCGGAGAAGAACATTACCTTCAACGTGATTTCCCCGGGTCGTATCGACACCACTCGCAATCCCTCGTTTTATTCCGATCCTGCATCCATGGAAAAAACGGATGATATTCCCATGAAGCGCCTGGGTAATGCGGAGGAGATCGCCATGGCGTGCACGTTCCTGGCTTCAGGCGAAGCAGGATATATTACTGGACAAACTTTGCATGTAAACGGTGGAAGAGGTTATTACTAGCTGAGGAAGTTTACGATCAACACAACCATCCAAAGTATCGAACGATGATCAGGAGCAGCAAATGCTAATCGTCCTTGTTCACGTAAAGGTCAAGCCTGAATTCATAGAAGCCTTCAAGCAGGCGACCATCGAAAATGCCAGCAACAGTGTGCAGGAAGTGGGGATCGAGCGCTTTGATATCATCCAGCAAACAGACGACCCGGCGAAATTCACCCTTGTTGAGATATACAAGACAGCGGAGGCTCCCGCCGCGCACAAGGAAACTGCTCATTACGCGAAATGGCGTGATGCCGCAGCAGAGATGATGGCTGAACCCAGGCAGGGAATCAAGTATACAAACATCTTCCCCACGGACGAAAACTGGTAAATCATGTTTTCATTTGAATTCGCCACAGCCAATCAAATTGTTTTTGGCGCTGGAAAACTAAATGAGTTGGGCAAAAGGATCGATGGAAATATAAAGCATTTGATTTTCGTGCACGGACATTCCTCCAACGCGATCGGGCGCGTTCGAGAGATCCTTTCCATGCGCAGTGTTTCATGTACGCTATTCGAGGTTCACGGTGAACCCAGCATCGATTCGGTGCGTGCCGGCGTACGTGCCGCACAGGATTGTGAGATGGTGATTGGCTTGGGTGGGGGAAGTGTATTGGATACGGGCAAGGCAATCGCGGCGCTGGTCACAAACCACGGTGATATCATGGACTATTTGGAAGTGGTTGGCAAAGGTCAGCCTTTGGTCAATGGACCACTTCCTTATGTGGCAATCCCGACCACCGCTGGCACGGGCGCAGAAGTGACGCGCAACGCTGTGATCGAAGTGGTCGAGCAAAACGTGAAAGTCAGTCTGCGAAGCCCGCTGATGCTGCCGCGCCTTGCCCTGGTGGACCCCGAATTGACGTATGACCTGCCGCCGGCGATCACCGCCAGTTCTGGACTCGACGCGCTCACACAATTGATCGAACCGTTTGTTTCCGTCAGGGCGAATCCGATGACCGACGCGATTTGCCGGGAGGGGATGTACCACGCGGCACATTCCCTGCGAGGCGCATATGAGAATGGTACCGATAAAGAGGCGCGCCAGGGAATGTCGTTGGCAAGCCTGTGCGGCGGATTAGCTCTCGCCAATGCAGCGCTGGGCGCGGTGCACGGGTTTGCAGGTCCATTGGGTGGAATGCTGCATGCTCCACACGGAGCACTTTGCGCACGTCTCCTGCCTCTCGTTATGGCAGCAAATATCCAGGCACTGGAAGCACGTCAACCAGAACATCCTGCCTTGAAGCGTTACGTTGAAGTCGCCAGAATCCTCACCGGCGAGGAAACTGCATCTGCTAAAGATGGTGTCGCATGGACGAGTGAACTGGTGGATACTCTAAAAATTCCTGGGCTCGCTGCGTATGGCATGAGGACAGAGAAATTCGCTGAAGCCGTGGAAAAGACGATGAAGGCAAGCAGTTTCAAGGGAAATCCGATCGCCTTGAATGGGAACGAGCTGAGGGATATCCTGGAAAAGGCTCTGTAAAACAAAGAGCGCACAAGTCAGGTGACCTGCACGCCCAGCGATTACATAGTGCCGCATAATTTACTTTACCTTATGTTTGAGTTTCAGCCTACGAATCCATGAAAAAAGTAACGTCAATAATGAGACAAGCGGTAAGAATTGCCAATAACCACGATTCTCTACTATCTGCTCTCTACTTAATGATCCCCAGCTTCTTCCCAGCTTCGCCAATCACATCCATGGCACGTTCGATCTCGCTGGGATCGTGGGCAGCGGTGACGGTGGCGCGCAGGCGGGCGAGTCCTTCGGGGACGGCGGGTGAAACTACGGGAAGCACAAACACATCGTTATGCTGCGCCTCCTTGGTCATCTCGAAGGCAGTCATGTCATCGCCACACAGCACCGGGACAATGGCTGTCTCGGTCAGCATGGTATCAAATCCCATGCTTTTGAGTCCGCCGATAAATTGCTGGGTATTTTGATTGAGACGAACGATACGCCACGGCTCATCCAAAATGACTTTGAAGGCCTCATTGGCGGCGGCAGCCTGCGCGGGCGGCAACGCAGCGGAGAAAATATAGGCGCGGCTGGCGTGACGCAGATAAGTAATGATATCTTTTTTGGCAGCGACATAGCCGCCCACTGACGGGATGGTCTTACTCAACGTTCCCATCTTGATATCGATCACATCTCCAAGACCGTAATACTCCTCGATCCCCGTGCCTTTTTCGCCGAGCACACCCACCGAATGCGCCTCGTCGATCATCAGCCAGGCATTATATTTCCTGCACAGTTCCAGCATCTTCGGCAGATCGATAATGTCACCGTCCATGCTAAAAACGGAGTCGGCGATGACAAGTTTTGCGACATCGGAGGGCGCATTCTTGAGCAGACCTTCGAGATGATCCATCTCGTTGTGACGGAAGCGCCGAAACGCGGCGCCGGACATCAAACATCCATCCACGATGGAAGCGTGATTCAATTTGTCAGAGAAAACATAGTCGCCGCGCCCCATCAACGTGGAGACGACGGTTAGATTTGTCGCGTAACCCGAGGTATAAGTTATTGCGGCTTCTGTGTGTTTGAAATTCGCAATGGTTTCTTCAAGCTCGTTATGGATGGTCAGGGTCCCTGCCAGTGTACGCACACCGTTTGTCCCGGTCCCAAACTTATCTACGGCTTTTTTCGCGGCTTCGTTAATTCTTGGGTGCCCCACTAATCCCAGGTAGCTGTAGGAGGCGTACATCCCCATTACGCGTCCATTGACGCGTACTTTCGAATCTCCGAGCATCTCTTCGACAGCCTGGTTGTAGAAATAAAGATCTTTCTCCTTGAGCATTGCTACACGATCCGTCAACGCCTTGATTCGGCGGGTGACAGCATCGTCAGTGTTGTGTAAATCCATGCGGGTCCTCCGAAAAAGAATGTGGCAAGTTTACCAGAGAAACCCCGGAACAGCCTCGCGAGGCTAGGCTATTCTCACAGCCCTCCCGGTCCCTGCTGATTCAAGCAGGGATTTGATGGCTTGCACGTTGGCGCGGCTGTCGTCGAGCGAGATACGTGGTTCCTTTCCAAGCAGGATCGCGTCTGCCATGTCCTCCACCTCGCCGAGATAAAGTTCCTGTCCCTTGACTCGAAATCCCTCTGTCTTACCATTGCGTGTCAGATAGATTTTTGGGTTTGCAGTCGGCTTAAACGGATTGGGGACATTCAAAGTTGCCTCACTGCCGACAATTTCCATGAACGAATGGAGTGGAATGACGAAGCTGGAATCGAACTGCATCATGACGTTATTCGAGAAAAGCATTTGCCCGACAAAGGTCTCATCGATCCCCGTCGGACCTGTCACCTGCCAGCCAAAAACTTCAAGCGGGTTCTCCCCGATCACCGTCCGCGCGTAGTTGATCGGATAACATCCTACATCCCAGATGCTCCCGCCGCCTTTTGCGGGATCGAGTCGGATATCGCCTTCGTGCGAGAGGACAAAACTAAACGAACCGCGCACCAGCTTCAAAGCCCCGAGTGAGCCGGTTTTGACGAGCTCCTGCACCTGCAGCGTCTGCCGATGATGCCGGTACATGAACGCTTCCTGGACGACACGGCCATGTTTGCGCGCTGCGGCCTGGACCGCGTCCACTTCGACCACGCTCAAGGCAAGCGGCTTCTCACATAGGACATGCTTGCCCGCTTCGACCGCTTTGATCGTCCACTCGGCATGCAGGTGATTCGGCAGCGGATTATAGATCACGTCAATTTCAGGGTCGGCGAATAATGCCTCATACGAACTGTAGGCGCGCGGTATCTTTTTCTCTTTTGCATACGCATCTGCAGTTGCCTGGGAGCGCGATCCGACAGCCAGCAATTGATTGCGTTTCGAAGCACGAAGCGGAGGAATCAGCGCGTTGTTGATCCGAGCCGTGGAGAGCAATCCCCAATTGAGAACTTTACCGGTCATGATAGCCTGCCTTCTAGAAGATAATCCCGATGGGTGACCCAATTATAGGACCAAAATTAGATCAGCAGAATTTACAGCCGCGTCGTTCGGCTTCGACGATCGCCTGGTCGCTTGACCAAAAGAAGTTCTCTTCGCCGATGATTTGTATTAACCCGCCGCGTTCCATCATGTTACGGGCATTGTCATGAACCCCTGCGAACATCAACGTGCCATCCTGCTTGTGCAGGCGTTCATATAACCGATGAATAGCTTCGATGCCGGCCGTGTCGATCAGCGATACGCCGCGCATCGAGAGAATCAACGCGTGTGTATCGCCTAAATTACGGAATGCCTCGTGGAATTGACCAGTTGCGGCGAAGAACAGCGGACCGGTCAAGAATGCCACGCGTACATGCTGACAATTGCCGTGTGTTTCTATCCCGCGCTGGCGTAGTTTTTCTGCATCCACGTCCTGAACGTCAATGTCGATGCTGGCAATCTTGTTTAGAAAGACGGCACCGGCGAGAAACGAACCAATCAGAATTGCCTGAGTGAGGTCCAGGACGATGGTTGCCAGCATTGTAATCGTGAAAGCGATCATGTCCGTCTTGAAACGTTTGCCAAAGATGAACCGGATTGCATCCCATTCGTTCATGCGCACGGCGGTCACCATTAAGACACCAGCCAGGGCTGCCAGCGGAATCCGCTCCATGAAGGGTGTAAACAAAAACATCGAGAGCAATAATCCAGCCGCATGGATGATGCTGACGAGGCGAGTCTGCCCACCGGATTTGATCCCCACGCTCGAGCGGGCGATCGCAGCTGTTGCGGGCACGCCGCCAAAGAACGGGATGAGTATGTTGCCCATACCCTGAGCGATCAATTCCTGGTTTGCCTGTAAACGGATTCCGGTCATATTGGAGCCCACGGCGCCGCACAACAGGGATTCCACTGCGCCGAGAGCGGTGATCGTAAGAGTAGGAGCAATGAATTCCGGAAGATTCGACCAGGGGATGTTTGAAAGGCTTAAGCGAGATTGGAGAAGTAAGGATTGTGGGATGGCGCCAATCACAGGGGCGGGCCAACCTAGAATCCAATTGATGAACGTCGCGAGAATGATCCCCAGCAATGAGGCTGGAAAGCGCGCATTCCATTTTGCGGGCCAGAGAACCATCGTCCCGATCACCACCAGCCCGAGAACGATGGTGTGGAAATCCAGCGTAAACCCGCCGTGGAAATATCCGATGAACTTTTGGGCAGCGGTTTCCGTCGAGGGAGTCTTGACCCCCAGCAGGTTGTCAATTTGACCGATGAAGATGATGAGTGCGATGCCGGATGTGAACCCGCTTATGACCGGCGCGGGGATAAAGGCGATGAAGCGACCGAGGCGCAGTAGCCCGATGATCAGCAGGAATATGCCCGACAGCAGACCTGCCATCCAGATACCTTCCAACCCATAGCGGGTGACAAGCACGATCAACACGGCAGACATGGCGCCGGTAGGTCCACTGATCTGGAAAGGTGCGCCGCTGAGCAATCCTATGATGATGCCCGCCAGGATGGCGGTGACCAATCCCGCAGCGGCCGAGGCGCCTGAAGCGACCCCGAACGCCAGGGCTAGCGGAAGCGCCACCGCGGCGACGGTGAGACCTGCAAGCAGGTCCTGTTGAAATTTGGCAAGCGAATATCCGGTGAACTCATCCTTGTACAGGCGAGCGAGACTACGACGTGGCATATTAAATTCTCCAAAGCAAATAGATTCACAAAGGCTCACTGCTCCCCCAAGGCGTCCCTTGTTTAATGGCGGTTATTTTATCACAAGAGTTTTAAGCCTGCACTTTAGCAAGTGCAGCATTCAAAATAAGAAATCTATTCTACATACCGCAGCAGGATAAGGTGATTAGCTGCTGTGATCACGGTCAGAAAGCCGCCTTCATGTGAGAGATAAAGGGATCCAGCCAGTACGGGGACAGACTCGGAACTCCATGTTGCGCCGCCAGTGGACGTATGGAATGCAATTACAGGTTCAGGCTTCCCATAGGGATTGGAAGAAATTACGATCAACCATGTTGTGCATCTGAAAAGCGCATGGCAGCTAGTTGATAGGCAGAAGGTAATATCTCCAGTACACCCATTTCAATGCGGCTTGTTTCGTGCCAGTTCCCCTGGATTTTTTTATGTTTGGGAAGAAGTCAAACCAGGACTTCCATCAAGGAAGCTCAGACACATAATCCCGAAGGGATGAAATCACTCTAGAATCAAGATATGATTAAACAGAACCCCGAAGGGATGCCATGAGCCTTTCATGACCATGGCATCCCTCCGAGATCAATCAACCAGCCAGCTTCCTCAATTGATCTTCATCGACAATCTTTACGCCCAGGGTTTTTGCCTTGTCGAACTTGGAACCCGGCGCTTCGCCAAGCACAAGGTAACTGGTTTTCTTACTGACACTATCGGTCACTTTGCCGCCATGNGATNCGATAAACGCCTTGGCATCGTCGCGAGAAAAATTCGNCAAGGTTCCAGTGATAACGAATGTGAATCCCTCGAATGCGTCAGAGGCTNGACTCTTTGTGCTTACAGTTCCCCCGCCCTGGGGCCAAACACCCGCCGCTTTCAGCTTTTTGACGACCGTTTTATTCACCGGACGTGAGAACCAATCTGCCACTGATTCCGCCACGCTTGGACCAACGCCATCGATCTCCTGCAGAACATGCGCCTTTGCTTTCGAGAGCGCATCGAGGTCTATGAATTTACGCGCCAAATCTCCGGCACTGACCTCACCCACGCCACGGATCCCCAGGGCGGTGATCAAGCGGCTCAGAGACCGCGTCTTGGATGCTTCAATCGAGGAAAGCAGGTTATCTGCAATCTTGCCGGGCGGTTCCTTATCGGTCTTGCGATCCTTCTTGGTAACTGCCTCCAGAATATCGGAACGCTTCAATTTGTAAATATCCGCCACGTCCTTTACTTTGCCTGTCTCTATCAACTTCTCCACAATGCGGGTGCCCATCCCGACGAGATCCATTGCGCCGCGTGACACGAAATGTTCCACATTGCGCAACAACTGTGCCGGACAGGCGGCATTGACGCAATACCACGCCACTTCATCTTCGAAGTGCTCGATTGGCTGTCCACATGCGGGACAGACCGTCGGCAGTTTGTATTTTTTCTCCTTGCCGGTGCGGGCGTCTACTACAGGACCGATCACATAGGGGATGACCTCGCCCGCCCGCTTCACCAGTACCCGGTCACCGATGCGGATGTCTTTCTCGGCAATGAAGTCGAAGTTATGGAGCGTGGCGCGCTCGACGATCACTCCGCCAATTTCCACACGGTCCAAAACAGCATTCGGAATCAGTACGCCTGTCCGTCCCACAGTGATACGAATATCCAGCAGTTTGGTCGTCACTTCGCGCGCCGGGAATTTGAATGCGATGGCACCGCGCGGGTCCTTACCCACAAAGCCCAGATCGTTTGCGAGTTTCAAATCGTCGATCTTGATAACCATGCCATCGGCTTCATAAGAAAGCTCGTCGCGACGCTTGTCCCAGGTCAGCGTATACGCAATTGCATCATCGATGTCATCGAAACGTTTGGCGATATCGGTTATGGGGAAACCAAGTGCCTTGAGATACTCAAGCAATTCCCATTGTGATGTAGGGACTCTTCCGCCTTCCGAATGGATGATTTGATAGACCAGCAGCGTCAATGGACGGGATGCGCTCAACGCCGGATCGAGCTGGCGCAGCGAACCTGCCGCCGTATTACGCGGATTCTGATATGTTCTCTTGCCCTCTTCTTCCAACTGGCGGTTTAGTTTCTCGAAATCCTCAATATGCATGAACGCTTCGCCTCTTACAACCAAATAGGCAGGCGGTTTGACCCCATCTGAATCGACAGGGATGCGCAGCGGAATGGCACGCACCGTGCGTAAGTTGGCAGTGATATCCTCACCGATTTCCCCGTCCCCGCGCGTGGCGCCCTGAACAAACAGTCCATCTCGATAGTGCAGGACGACGGACAAACCATCTATCTTTGGTTCGACGACGAACTTTGCCCGTTCGACGCGGTCGTCGATGCGGACTACGCGTTCGAACCAGCCATGCGCATCGTCCGCACCGAAGGCGTTTGCGAGCGAAAGAATCGGCGCAGGATGGCGAACCTTCGTGAAACGGTCCGCAGGCTTGGCGCCGGCGCGCAGCGTTGGGGAGTCCGAGGTAATCCAATCGGGGTGATCTGCTTCGATCTGCTTGAGCTCGTTGAGCAGCTTGTCAAATTCCACATCGCTGATGAGCGGCGAATCCATGACGTGATAGCGATGATTGTGAAAATGGATCTGCTGTTTGAGTTCTTCGTACCGGGATTTTGTAGTCATATATTAATTATAGCCGAATCGTTATCGTCAACCCAGCTCAGTGATTGAAAATATTCATCAGAGATGTATAATGAAGCGTGATGAGGGAGCAATATCGATGCAGAAAAGCCTGGTGGATTCTCAGCGATTTTTGCAGTTTCAACCTGTAGCGTAACTTGCTCACCAGCAGCAAAAAACAGAAAAGTAAGGAATGGTTCGGTAAAGGCAGGCACAGGAGATCCTTCAGTGCATTTTCATTACACACCCTATATTATTCCCCTGATCTTCTCTTCCATTATTTCGGGTTTGGTCGCGTTATACGTTCTGCAGCGACGCGCCATCGTGAGCGGAGGGATGGCGCTCGCGATGCTAGCCTTTGCATGCACGGCATGGTCTTTGGGCTATGCGCTGGAAATTGCCGGGACAGACCTGTCCACCAAGCTTTTCTGGGGCAAAAGCCAATACCTTGGCATTGTTACCGTTCCGCTTTCATGGATCATTTTCGCGTATTCGTATTCCACCCGAGGCACGCGGATGACGCCTCGTACGGTGACCTTGTTGTCCATCGTGCCGTTAATCACTCTTATTCTTGCCTTTACAACCGAATACCATGGTCTGATCTGGAAAGACATCCAAATCCATACAGTAGGCACATTTTCAGCACTTGATTTCACGCATGGCTTCTGGTTTTGGATCTACTGGGTCCATTCCAACATTCTCCTGTTTGCTGGGACATTTTTTATTATTCGATCCTTCACTCGAACCAGAGGCGTATTTCTCAGACAGAACATCATCCTGCTGATTGCTGTCCTCACGCCCTGGGTCGGAAATGTACTTTATGTTACACGCTTATCTCCCATCCCCAACCTGGATATCACGCCATTTGCTTTTACGATTAGCGTCCTGGTTTTCGCATGGGGTATCACGAACTTCAAATTGGTGAATCTCGCACCTGTGGCGCGTGACCTTGTAGTGGAGAGAATGTCGGATGGAATGATTGTGCTGGACGCACAAGGAAATATTGTGGATATCAACCCTGCCGTACAACGGGCACTGGGTCTATCGGCTTCAGAGGCAATTGGTCAAAGAGCGAAAGACTTATTTGGTGCCTGGCCGTCTTTGGTGGAACGATATGAAAATATGATGGAGGCGCAAGACGAAATCGACTTTGGCGAGGGTGAATCTCAAATTTGGTATGAGCTGCGTATGTCGCCTTTGGTCGACAGCCATGATCGCTTGCTTGGAAGAGTGGTGACAGTCCGTGATATCACTGAAAAAAAGCGGACAGAGGAGGCGCTGCGCCTCAGCGAAGAAAAGTACCGCAAGATCTACGAAAACGTGGCGGACGTAATCTACGAGACGGACAATCAGGGCAATCTCACATCGATCAGTCCCTCCATCGAACTTCAGGGAGGTTACCGCCCCGAGGAGTTGATTGGTCACAGCGTAACTGATTTTTTTGTCTTTCCAGAGCAATACGTTACCCTAGACACGCTGATGATGGAAAACGGCTCGGTCAATGATTTTGAGGCAGTCCTGCGGAGAAAGGATGGAAGCCATATTTTTGCTTCAATCACGTCACATATTCTCTTTGATGAAAATGGACAAGGCGTAGCTACGGAAGGTGTACTGCGCGACATCACCGAGCGAAAGCAGGCGGATGAGCGCATCAGGCAGATGAATGCAGAATTGGAGCACCGCGTGGCTGAGCGCACGAGCCAGCTTCAGGAGAGTAATGAATATCTTACCTCTTTGATAGAAACTTCCATTGCTCTGAATGAGAGTCTCGATTTGAATGAAGTGCTTGATCGCATTCTTCTACAGGCCCACAAATTGATCCCCGCACAGGGGATAAATGTTATGTTTGTCGAGGGAGAGCACGCCCTGATCGCCCGCCGCATCGGGTATCAAGGTTTCGAAAAGCTCGAACAGAGTTTGTTGGATTTTCGTTTTCCGGTCTCCTGGCCAACATTTCATCAAATGTATACTACCCACAAGAGTATGTTCATTCCAGATACTGCCAGGGAGCCAGCCTGGCAAAACAGGCAGGGTTCAGAATGGGTGCGCTCCTGCATCGGGGTTCCTCTCGTCATAAGGAATGAGACCATTGGATTTCTAAACGCAAGCCATAGTCAGCCAAATTTCTTCGATGAAAGGCACCTGAGCATGTTGGAGTCGCTGGCGCATCATGCATCGGTCGCCATCCAGAATGCGCGCCTGCTTGACGAGTTGAAGAGTGCCCTGGAAAAAGAACAAGGAATGCGAAATCAACTGGTTCATGCGGATAAACTGGCTGCACTGGGAAAAATGGTATCGGTCATCGCGCATGAGATCAACAATCCCATCCAAACCGTTAAGAACACTTTTTATCTGTTGGAGGATCAAATCCTACCGGGCAGTCCGGCTGCTGAGTATCTGAAGATGGCATCAGCAGAGGCAAATCGCATCGCAGACTTAGTCGCACAATTACGTGGAACATATGCGTCAGGGTCTAAAGCCATCGTACGTGTGAATGTACTCGAACTGCTTGCAGAAGTGCATGACTTGCTGGCTCCCCAATTGAAAACAAACAAGGTGGAATGGTGCCAGGTGAATGGACTCCAGCCCCATACGGTTTTGGCTGTCCGCAACAATCTGAAGCAGGTTTTTATTAACTTATGCCTGAACGCCATGGAAGCGATGGAGGCCGATCAAAAGGGTAAGCTCACCGTAAACCTGCGGACAGACCAGGATGGTGGTCGCGTCGGCGTGGATTTCCATAATACGGGTTCGCTCATCAGCGAGGAGGCACTGCCCCTGATTTTTGATCCATTCTTTACTACGAAGAAGAACGGCACGGGCCTGGGGTTATCGATTAGCTACGATATTATCCTCCAGCATCAGGGCGAGATTCACGTGGAAAATACGATGGGCAAAGGCGTGACATTTACGGTTTGGCTGCCGCTTGCGCCGGTCGAGGACAACGGAGGGGTGTCATGACACCGCAGGATTCCATCTTGATCGTAGACGACGAAGATCATTTGCGATTGAGTCTGGCTCTGATCTTGCAGAAGGAGAACTATCGTGCTAAGTCCGCAGCCAACGCCGAAGAGGCGCTGGATTACCTGAAGCAGGACGAATTTGATCTCATGTTCCTGGATTTGAATCTACCGGGGATGAGTGGGATTGATTTGCTCATGGAAGTACATAAACAGGTCCCCCATATGCCCGTCTTGATCCTTACCGCCCATGCAGCGTTGGAATCTGCCATTCAGGCTGTGCGCCTGGGAGCGCGCGATTATCTCATCAAGCCTGCTGAACCTGTGGAGATCCTTACTCGTGTCACAGAGATTTTAGCGGAACGTGAACAGCCCGCCCGTAAAAAGGAAATCGTTGGACAGATACAAGCTCTCCTGGCTGAGTTACAGAAGATGGAGGGCGAGGATACAACTCCTACCAGCGCGCTGGCAACGGTACCACCGGCCACATCCACACGTTTTTTGAAAAAAGGAAATTTTGACCTGGATTTGCATGCGCGTCATGCCACGCTGAATGGCAACTATATTCCGGTGACGGGCATATATTTTGATTATCTGAGCACATTGCTTCGCTACGCTCCAAGAGTAGTTCCATGCAAAGCCCTTGTAAAAGAGTCCCAGGGATATGATGTGGCAAACGCGGAAGCCCGAGACCTGGCTCGTTGGAGAATCCACGAATTACGCAAGTTGATTGAGGCTGATCCACTAGAACCTCGCTACATTCTGACTGTGCGCGGGGAAGGCTATCGCCTGGCGATTTGAAATCATACGTTGACAATTCCACAAAATTCCTCGAAAACCCTCATGGTTTCGGGGAACGTCCTCATTAAACTATAAAATAAGATGATCCGGC
>Ga0065705_10104338_pt1 | contig 19871 bp, 16 predicted proteins | sample SwibulcommuniRL2_FD_59092 | JGI IMG/M metagenome (GOLD analysis project Ga0065705, IMG submission 59092) | Bulk soil microbial communities from switchgrass field near Rose Lake, East Lansing, Michigan, USA - RL2 Bulk Soil v2 (version 2) | ecosystem: Environmental > Terrestrial > Soil >...
TAAAATACTCACAAAACCGAGCATTGAAGCAATAAGAGCAACAAGCACGATCCCTGCAAACATATTCCCAAATAGACGGAAGGCAAACGAGAGGATCTTCGAGAGCTCCGAGATCAACTCCAGCAAGCCGACCAAAAAGTCCATGGCGCCGAAGAACGGTACTTTGAACATCCGGCGCGTGTTGAAAAATTTGCTCAAATAGCCAAATCCCTGGGCGCGGAAACCAATCACCTGGATCATCACCACCGCGATCAATGCGAGCGAAGCCGTGAAGTTCAAGTCCACGGAAATGCCGCGGAAGAAGGGCGCAAGGATATATCCGCCTTCTTCTGGAAGTATTCTGGACCAGTGACCAGCCAGCTGTTGTATTGCATGACCTTCGCCGTGCGCAGGATGCAAAACTCCAATTGACTCAAAACCAGGAATGAGTTTGAGTAGATTGGCTAATAGAACATAAATCATAATTGTGGCAAACCATGGAAATATCATTCGAGCATACTTTGTACCTGCTGAGCCTTCAGTCAGGTTATAAAGAATCTCAAGAATGGATTCCATCAGGTTTCCAACCCCACGCGGGACCAAATCAGTTGTTGCACTTTTCACGAGTGAGCGATTCGTAAAGTACACCAATAGAAGTACGACAATGATTGTAGCTACCAGTGTTGGAATGGTATTCACGAGATAAAAGTCGCCAAGGGGTCCCAAGTTGAACAAAGGCTCCTCAATCAACTTCTCAGGAGCCACTGTAATTTCTGGTCGCACCGTGGGAAAGCCCTTAATTCCCAGGAACGCTAGCCCGCCTCCCAGAGCGCAGCCTGCTATCATCAGTCCCAGCACGACCCAGCGGCGCCAGGGTCTACGTTTTTGTTGTTCCAAATCCGCCTCCTATGACGAAGTCTCAGAGTCTTGTTCTGCCTTGTCTTTCAACCGTGCCAGCGTTCTACGCGCCACAACGAGCATTACGATCACCGACACGGGGATTCCAGCGAGCAAGAAAACCAGCGTAAACACCGGTTTAGTATCGAACGTTTTATCCAGCCACAACCCGCCAAAGACCGAAGCCAGAATGATGATCAAAGTCAGGCATCCCACCTGTCCGACCATCACAATGAGCAAGGTGCTAAGAATGCCTTTGCCTTTTTGCTCGGATTGTGCCATGTTGCACGATTATAACTGACAGGCTAAGCGACTGTCAAATTCCAGAAATCGGATGACGTACATCCGTTTCACTTCGACCTGGATCAGTGCAGTGCCCTTTGACGCCTCAGCCTATCTCCGTTACGCACTCCAGACTAGAACAAATTCAACGCCGCCGCGTCCGACCAGCCGAACCACGGCGCAAATACCGTACCGATCAAAATGACACCCAACACCAGTACTACCAGGGCAATCACGTATGGACGGGTCAACGGGATAGGATGGTTTTCCTCGTCCTGCTCCGGCATGCGATACAGATACACGTATTTCATCGCATTCAGGTAGTAGTAAACGCCAACGATCGAGTTCAGGATGCCGAGAACGACCAGCCAGGTATACCCTGCCTGGATGCCTGCGGCAAAGACGAACACCTTTGCCACGAACCCACCGAACGGAGGCATCCCCGCCAGTGACAGGAACGCCGCCAGCATCATCAACGCCAGGGCAGGATTGCGCCGGCTCATACCGGAGTAATCCTTGAGGTCTTCCAAACCGGTCACGCGGCTGAACGCCATGACAATTCCGAATGCAAGCAGATTTGTGGCGATGTACGCTGCGAGGTAGAACACCACGCTCGCCGCACCCAGTTGGCTGAGCGCCACTACCCCGATCATCGCGTACCCTGCATGCGCCACCGACGAAAAAGCGATGAGGCGTTTGAGATTCGTCTGCGGCAGTGCAAGCAGGTTCCCGACAGTCATGGTAACCGCGGACAAGATCGCGATGGACATCGCCCAATTCTGCGCCATAGGGACGGTCGCATCCGGGAAAATGGCGAAGAACAGACGCACCAGCACCGCAAAGCCCGCGGCTTTCGACGCCGTGGACAAAAATCCTGCGACCGGGGTCGGTGAACCTTCGTATACATCCGGCGCCCAGAAATGGAACGGGACGATGGAGACCTTGAACCCAATTCCTACAAGGATCAATGCCAATACACCAAGCACTCCCAAGACCGACAAGCCACCGCTCGTCAACAGGCTCGCCAGTTTGTAAATATCAGTAGTTCCGCTGAAGCCAAATACCAGGCTAAAACCATAGAGCATGATCGTCGAGGTCAGCGCGCCGAAGAGCAGATACTTGAAACCGGCTTCAGTAGATTTTGCGTCCCCGAGCATGAAGCCAGCAAGCACATACAGCGGAATGGAGGTCGTTTCGATCGCCAGGTAGAGCATCACCAGATCAACGGATACCGCCATCAGGTTCATGCCCAGAAGCGAGGCAAGCAGCAAGAGATATGCCTCGCCACGCCCGCCTACTTTTTCGTTATCCATGAAGAGCAGTGCAGTCGCCGCGCCGGCAAACATGAAGAGCATCTTGAAGAAGAAGCCCAGCCAGTCAAAGCGGACCATACCGCCGAGTGTGGTGGTTGGATCTCCAGGCTGTCCGAAGAAGAAGCTGATGATCATCGCCGCGAATAATCCGCCCGCCGTCAGCCAGCCTACGTTGCGGCGCTGTTCTTCCTTCCAGAACGGCTCGACAACAAGCACAAGCATACCGAGCACAAGAATAAGAATTTCCGGAAGTATGGATGCAAACGATGTCGAAGTAAACATTATGCACCTCCCAGCAGGCGCAGGATATTCTCGACGCCGGTCTGTACCATCGGCACCATGAAGGCGGGGAACAGCCCGATCGCGATCATGAACAGACAAAGAGTTGTGATGGCAACTTTATCCAGGACGGTCACATCGCCAACGTGGCCCTCGAGTTTTTCAGGAACATCGCCAAAGAAAACCTGGCGGATATTGCGCATGATATAGGCTGCCGTGATGATGATGGAAATGCTCGCGATCACAGCCACCAGCCACTGCGCACCCCAAACACCCATGAAAATGGGGAACTCTGCCACAAAGCCGGAGAAGCCAGGCATACCCATGGACACAAGCCCACCGATAATGAACCCAATCGCGGCAAATGGCATGAGTTTGCTCATCCCACCCAATTCGGGGATTTGACGTGTATGCGACCGGTCGTAGATCATGCCCGTGATGGCAAAGAAGAGAGCCGTCATCACACCATGTGAGAACATCTGAACGCCCGCTCCGGTGAGCCCGGCACGGTTGAGGGTGGAGAAGCCCAGCATGACCAGTCCCATGTGCGAAACGGATGAAAAACCGATCATGTATTTCAAATCCTTTTGAACGAAGGCGATGTATGCTCCATAGACAACGGCTACGCCTGCAAAGAGCATGATCAACCACGACCAGTACTTCGCGCCCTCAGGCAGCAGCATGATACCAACCCGCAGCGCTGCGAACGCGCCGAGCTTCATCAATACACCTGCGTGGAACATGGAGACAGCCGTCGGTGCGGCAACGTGTCCATCCGGCGACCAGTTGTGGAAGGGCCAGATGCCGCCCAGCACCGCAAAGCCGAGGAACACCGGCAGGAACCAGACATTTTGGAAGGTCTGCGAGAAACCAGCGTTCTCCATTTGAAGCATATCAAATGTGTAAACGCCCGTATTTTGACCTGCCACCCAGTACATTACGATCACGCCAACCAGGGAAACTACCGAACCCATAAACAGGTAGAGAGTCAGCTTCATCGCCGCATATTCGCGGGTCACCACCCAACCCCAGATGGCGATGAGCAGGTACATCGGGAACACAGCGATCTCGTAGAAGAAGAACAACATGAACAGGTCCAGCGAAACGAAAACGCCGAATACACCGCTGGCAAGAATGAACAGGAAGGCAAAGAATTCGCGCGGGCGATCCTGGATGCCGGCCATGACATGCTTGTCATCGTCACCCCAGGAGATGAGCACGCCCGTGAACATGACCACGCCCGTCAACAGGACGAGTGGAGTGCTCATGCCATCCACGCCGAACTTCAGTGCAATGCCAAGCGCAGGCAACCAGTTATACGTTTCGACGAATTGGTATCCACCGGCTACCCGGTCGTAATTGAAATACACCCAGAACGACAGGATCAGGGCAAATATTGCCGCGGCAAGTGCAACGGCACGGGTTTCATTCTTGCGCTGGGCGGGCAGGAGCAGCATAATGATTGCTGCCACAATCGGTGTAAACGTGATGATACTCAGTACAGGAAAATTCATCATCCACCTCTTAGAAGAGCATGACCACGGCTTTGTTGATCACATCGAGGATCCATGCCGGGTAGATGCCGATCCATAGGATCAGGACCATCAATGGAGCCATGACAAGGATTTCGCGCGTGCTGATCTCGGTCAACTTGTGTTCACCGTGAGCCCAATGTTCGTTCATGGGACCATGCAATACTTTCTTTATTCCTTTCAGGATGTAAGCGCCCGTGAAGAGCAAGCCAAGCATCGAAATGGCTGTGTAAGCAGTCAGGATCGGATAGGAACCTCGAACCACGAGGAACTCTGAGATAAAACCATTGAGTCCGGGTAGTCCCAACGACGCCATGCTGGTAAAGATCAAAATGCCCCCGTAGACTGGCACCAGTGGGAAGAGTCCGCCAAACTCTTCGAGGTTGCGTGTGTGAGTCCGCTCATAGATCACGCCGACCAGGAAGAACATGCCAGCCGCCGACAAACCGTGATTGAACATCTGCAGGATTGCGCCGTTCAACGCGAGGGTCGCGTCGGTCGTCCCCGCGGCGAAAGCGGCTGCCGCGATACCAAGCACTACGAATCCCATATGGTTCACGGACGAATAGGCGACCAGGCGTTTGAAGTCCGTTTGGGCGTAGGAGGCGAACGCGCCGAAAACGATTGCAGCTGTCGCCAGGAAAGCTAATGCACCGGCAAAATATTTTGCTTCCACGGGATACAACGGAAGGATGAGCCGCAGGAAACCATAGGCACCGAGCTTCAGCAGTACGCCCGCCAGAATCATGGAACCGGCGGTCGGCGCTTCGGTATGTGCGTCGGGAAGCCAGGTGTGGAATGGCCACAACGGAACCTTGACCGCGAAGGCGATGACGAATGCCCAGAAGGCGATTGTCTTCACCGTGCCGGCAGACATGCCCAGGAGAGTATCGGAGGCGCCGAGAGCATTCCAGCGCTCATATAACGTGACCAGGTCAAAGGTCCCGAAGAGAACGCCAAGCAACTGGACCGCCAGCAGGAGTCCAAGCGATCCACCCATGGTGTAGATCATGAACTTAAGCGAAGCGTAATTCCGATTGGCGCTCCCCCACTGATTGATGAGGAAGTACATGGGCACCAGACCCACTTCCCAGAAGACGAAGAAGATCAAAAGATCCAGAGCCATGAATACGCCAAGCATACCTGTCTCGAGGAACAGGAACAGCATCATGTAGGCTTTCACCTTTTCATTGATGCCGAAGGAGGCAAGCAATGCCAGCGGCGTAAGCAGTGTGGTCAGCAACACCATCGACAGCGAGAGACCATCCACGCCGAGGTGCAGAGACGAACCGATCGCCTCGTACCACGTGTACGATTCCTGGAATTGGAAGCCGGGCTGTGCGGCACGGAAGTCGAACCACACTACGAGTGAGAGTGCCAGGGGAATGAAACTCACTCCGAATGCGAACCAGCGGAAAAGCCTGTTCTCGCCGTTCGGCAGGAACAACATGATGACCGCGGCAAGCGCAGGAGTGAACAGGATCAGGAAGAGGAGATGTTCGGTGATGAAGTTCATCGTGGTTTCCTTAAGCCCGCAGGAAGAAATAAAGCGCCGCGCCGATGACAATGAAGATCACCAGTGCGAACATCAGGTACTGCTGTATACGACCTGTTTGGATGGCACGCAGCCTTGCGCCAACACCGTAGGTGACATCCGCCGAGCCATCGCCGAAGAAGCGATTGATGACCGGTACATCAAAGTAATTGCGGATCACGGAACCAAGCCCCTGTGTAGCGGGACCAAAAATATGCAGGATGCCGTCGATCAGGCCCTTGTCCATCCACTGGTAGACGAAGATTTCGGCGAACCAGGTTGCAGGTTTGACAAAGAGGAAGTCATACGCTTCATCAAAATAGTATTTATTCTTGAGAAGCGGGATCTGCAGGCGATCTTCCGCAGCCGAATTGACGTTGCGGTAGGTAAGCCATCCCAAATATAGGCCGCCTAGCGCCACTACGAGTGACGTCAGCAATGGGATCCAGTTGAACGCAATCGTTTCAGGATGCTCAGCCAGGGTGCCACCCACAAACTCATGGAACCAGTTTGGTTGCAGATGCAATCCCATGAAATCTTCCGGGATACCGACCCAGCCATATCCAATCGCAAAAACCGCCAAAATCACCAGCGGAGTCGTCATCGTCCAGGGAGTCTCCTGGGCGTGTTCCGCTTCGTCTGTGCGGGGCTCGCCGAGGAAGGTCAGCGTGATCTGGCGCATCGTGTAGAAGGCAGTCAGGAAAGCAGCGAGAGCCAGTGTAATGAAGATCACAATGTAACCGTTCGCGAACGCGTCGGCGAAGATCTCATCCTTTGACCAGAAGCCCGCAGTAACGAGCGGGAAACCGGAAAGAGCAAAACCGCCGATCAGGAAGGTCCAGAAAGTGATCGGCATCTTCTTGCGTAGACCGCCCATGTTGAACATGTCCTGCGGGTCCACATGATGGTTGCCGGTGTGAAGCACACCGTGTTCCATGCCGTGGATGACCGAACCGGAGCCGAGGAAGAGCAACGCTTTGAAGAAGGCGTGGGTGATCAGGTGGAAGACCGCCGCGATGTAGGCATGCATTCCCAGCGCCGCGATCATGAAACCGAGCTGCGAGATCGTTGAGTAGGCAAGCACGCGCTTGATGTCATTCTGTGCGACCGCGATCGTCGCGGCGAAGATTGCCGTGAAGGCGCCGATGAATGCCACGATCGCCATCGTCTTTTCGTCGAGGCTGATGAGCGGGAACATGCGGATGACGGCATACACGCCCGCCGATACCATCGTCGCCGCATGGATCATCGCACTGACAGGGGTGGGACCTTCCATCGCGTCAGGAAGCCAGACATGCAGCGGGAACTGCGCGGACTTCCCGATTGTGCCAATGAATAGTAGCAATCCAATCAGGCCAGCTGCCGAGAACCCCAGGAAGCCACTTGGAACGGTCGCAAGAGTATGCAAAACCTGTTCGGTGAAAATCTGGCGGAAGGAAAGCGTCCCTGTCGCGTAGTACAGATAAGCGATGCCGAGCAACATGAACACGTCACCAACGCGGGTGGTCATGAAGGCTTTGATCGCGGCATCGCGGGCGGAAGGTTTTGCATACCAGAAACCGATCAGGAGATACGAACACAGGCCCATGATCTCCCAACCCACGAACAATGTCAGCAGGTTGTCGGAAACGACGAGCGTATACATGCCGAAGGCGAACAAACCGATGAATGCAAAGAAGCGCGAATACATCGGCTCAACCGACGGAACGACGTGCTTGTGCCCGTGCTCGTCCACGGTCGCGCCGTGCGGAGAAAGCCCCTTATGGTCGTGGTCGCCCTCAGGCTGACCGAAGTTGTGATATCCCACACTGTAGAGGAAGATCATCAGGACGGTCCAGGCCACGAAGAACAGGACCGCAGCGGTGAGAGGATCAACCAACACGCCGACTCTGAACCAGGTGTCACCGGTCGGCAGCCAATTGATCGAAGACTCGAACGGTTCTTCACCAAGATGTTCCACGCCGAGCGCACGGACAAAAACGATCATGCTGCCAAGCCACGAAAGCAAAGCTGCGCCAACGGCAATCGTATGGCTCAACCACTTGCTGCGATTCGTGAAGAGCACGATCAAAAAGAACGCCAGCACGGGAGGGAGTGGGATAAGCCAGATCAATGTTGTAGTCGTCATATTACAATCCCTACCACTTCATCATGTCAATTTCATCCGCCACAACGGTGTTGCGACGGCGATATACGGAGATGACCAGCGCCAGACCCACAGCAACTTCTGCCGCGGCCACCGCGAATACGATGATGGCGAAGACCTGCCCAGTCATGATGGAGACATCCCCGTACCTCCAGAATGCAGCCAGGTTGATGTTCACAGAGTTGAGCATCAGTTCAATGCCGAGCAGGATCGCAACTGCATTCCTGCGGGAAAGGACGCCAAACAAGCCAATGCTAAAAAGCGCAGCGGCGAAGATGAGATACCAGGAAAGTGGAACCATTTGCGCTTCTCCTATTTTCCAAAGTCCCCTTTACGGGGATTGAAGGCAACGTAGACCGCGCCGACGAGTGCTGCGACCAAAAGCACGGATGCGACTTCGAACGGCAGGACAAACGCATCAGGAGAAACAAGCGCGGTGCCCAGCTCCGAAATCGCGTCGAAGCCAGTCGGGATGGCGGTCGCGGTCGTCGACATACCACTCCAGCCCTGCAGCAGGAAAAACAGCCCAATGAAGGTTAAGACCGAGAGCAATGCACCCACCCACCAATTCGGATTTTGTTGCGCGCCCTGATCGCGCATGTCCTTGCGTGTCAACATCACGGCGAAGATGAAGAGAATGGCGATCGCGCCGATATACACAACGACCTGCACGACAGCCAGAAAAGATGCACTCAGAAGAGCATAGGTCACCGCCACGCCGAAGAGCGTAGACACAAGCCACAACGCGGCGTGGACGAGATTACGCGTCGTCACGACCATCAAGCCGGAACCGAGCGTAAAGAGAGCTACGAGGAGGAAAACGATTTGTTCACCGGTCATTTATGTTTATCTCCACTCCCCTCGCCTTTTTTAGGAGAGGGGCCGGGGGTGATGTTTAGTGATGGACCCCTTCAGCAACGGGGGCAGCCCCGGAACCTTCCACCTTTTCACGTTCTCTGCGGCTGTAGGAACGGGCGATCTCGGTGGCGATCCAGGCAAGCAGGATGTTCGACAGGAACATGACCGAAATGTAGATCCACGTTGGAGTTCCGGCGAGCAGCGCATTCAACAGGGCAGTCATCATCAAAAGAGTAAAAGCCAGAGGAGTGAGAAACTTCCAGTTGAAGCCCAACATGTGGTCGATGCGGATTCGCAGCAAGGTGTACTTGACCCACATGATGATCCAGTAACCGATGAATGCTTTGAATATGATGACCGCAATCGCGAGGAATGGACTGACATCTTGAAGCCCGAAGAAGCGATAACCGCCAAAGAATAGGATGGACCAGAAACCACCGAATGTAAAGGCGTGCAGAAGTTCGCCCGCATAGAACATACCGAACTTCATGCCGGAGTACTCGATGTTGTAACCAGAAACTAACTCCGACTCACCCTCTGCCATATCGAAGGGCGCGCGCCCAAGTTCGGCAATCGCTGCGATCAGGAAGATCAATGCGGCGAGTGGGGCAAGGAACACAAACCAGATTTGCTGGCTCTCGATGATCCTGCCCATGCCCATCGAGCCCGCAAAGATCGTGGGGATCAATAGCATGGTCAGCATTGGGATTTCAAACGAGACCATCACCGCGACCTGCCGGAAGGCACCGATCAGCGCAAATTTGTTATTCGATGACCAGCCTGCCATGATGATGGAAAGGGTACCGATCGCACCCGCAGCGATGATATACAGCGCGCCGATATTCAAGTCCACGCCAAGGATAGTGGGAGCCAGGGGCACGACTGCCCACAGGATCAGTACGGACATCATCGAGAGCATCGGTGCGATGTTGTAAACCACTTTGTCAGCACCACTGGGCGTTGTATCTTCTTTGATGATCAGCTTGATGATGTCGGCGAACGGCTGGATCAGTCCAAAGGGACCCACGCGGTTGGGTCCGATGCGATCCTGGAAGCGTGAAACCACCTTACGTTCGACCCACACGAGGAAAATGTCGACCAGCATCAGCACGCTGATGAGGAGCAAAACACCGAGAAAGCCGATCAGGATATTCGCGGCAATCTCGGGCAGTCCCCAGCCTGTGAAGATGCCCAGCAACCAGTCTGCTGCTACTTTGAGGGGATCATTCCAAAAACTCATGAGCTTCTCCTAAGTTTGGAGTCAGGCGGCTGGCCGCCGTAGTTGCAGGAGACACCCTGTTGGGCAGAGAGCTCCTGCGCTCCAAAAGGTCATTACACAAACAAAAGGCTGAAAGGAACCATCCAATCAGCCTCTTTTCTTTAGTTCGGTGAAAATTACGCCCACTCCAGCATCCCCTTGCGCCATGTATACACGAGGCCCGCAATGAGGATCAAGATGAAGACGATACCTTCGACAACGGCGAACAAACCGAGCTGTCCGAGCTTTACCGCCCAGGGAAACAGGAACACGGTCTCGACATCGAAGACCAGAAACACGAGCGCAAAGATGTAATACTGAGCCTTGAACTGCACCCAGCTTTCGCCCACAGTCTCGATTCCACACTCATAGGTTGATTGCTTGATGGGATTTGGTCTTTTGGGTCCGAGGATCCAGGCTGCGGCAATCGCACCAACCGGGATAATCAGCCCAACGATAAAGAACAGTCCAATGTAGATCCACTGACTCATAGATGCTCCATCTCCAAAAATTTCCAGGCGGCAAGATTGTACCATGAAGAACAAATGCAGGCACTAATCGCATGTCAATTTTTCGGGTGATATTCGTCATATTTATTTTTTCAGGCGTCGTTTCACCAGGAATCTGACGATGTCCTCGAAAAATGGGAAACCAAGGATGGTTCCGACCAGGGAACCGACCACCCCCGTAGATCGCGCCAGGTTTGCGGATAGACCGAGGAAATTCACTGCCTCCAGTTCAACGAGTTGAGCCGATACTGTTTTTCGACTTTCCTCGCCGCTGGATTTGTCCACGAATCGCAAATAGAGCCAGATCGTGCCGCGATACACCCCGGTTTCTGTCGCTCGAACGCTCCAATAGAAAATCGCCGTCTGTCCCTGTTCGATCGGGGCGCTGACCAACTCTGTGGGCCGGACTTCGATGCCGGCGATATCGAAGTGCGCCTCGGCGATAACCTGGTGCGTTTCATACAAGTTCGGGATCTCGATCACTTCACCCTGGACGATATTTCCCTCCACCTCCGCGGTCGGGACAATATTTCCTTTGTCGTCCACTTCCAAGGTCAGGCGGATAATGTCCGAATCGCCGGTACGGATTTTGGGCGGGAATTCCAGCTTGAGATAACGTCTCTCTGGCATCGCCGGTTGGGCAGTAACCGCCATTGCGGTTGGGTTTACAGCAATGGCAGGTGAGGACTCCGTTGCCTGCGGTGCAGGTGCCCCACCCGATGTGTCGTTTGGCGCGGAGCCGGCGCAGGCGATCGACGCCGACCATAGAACCAGGATGGCTGCAGCCAGGCAACGAATGCTGCGGGGAGAAAAAAGTGGTTTGTTCACGCGAAAAGATCCAGCTGCGGAGAGAACGATGCCGGGGTTGGCAGCTGCAATTCTGCAGGCGCGATGGGCTGGAGACGCGTCTCGCGAGGCGTGGGCAAAAATCCCCAGACCAAAAGGGAGATGGAAATTACAAGAATGAGCAATCCCAGGAGAATGCGAACTTTGCGTGACATATTATTCGATCGGAGTTAACTCGCCCGCCACCAAACCGGGGAAGGCGAGGCGCAATTGCGCATCCAGTTCAGGGGAGATCAACGGCGCGGTGTTGCTCTTCATGATGTCTTTTACCTTATTCATGGCACGAGTCTGCGTATCCATAGCGCCTTTCTTCTCCCAGATGGTCCGCGCATCGCGATCGGCGATCTTGGTCATTACGGCTTCGGTCTTCATCCGGCTAATGGTGTGTTTGGCAACGATGTATGAACCGCCGGGTCCGATCTGTTTGATCAGATCGACGCCAAGGTCCTCATCCTTGAACGAAATGCCGCGTTTGACGCGTTTCATCATTTGCGCCACTTCATCATCAATCACCGCTTTCGCAAAGTCGAAGGTTGTCAGCGCATCGATCAAACCACCGATATTGAACATATCCATACCGCCGACAATGCCGCCCATGCCAGACATACCGGTTTCGTATCCGGACTGTGCATCGTTCAACTTGGAATTCGTCAAGCCAACATAACCACCACAAGGCACATGATAAAAACGTGCAATTTGAGCGAACGCCATATGCAACATGCCGCATTCAATGGCGCCGGATGTGTAGGCGCCCGAGCGCATATCGGCAACGGTTGCGAGCGTGGCATAAATTGTGGGCGTACCTTCCTGGACCATCTGCGTCAACGCTACGGTCGCAAGATATTCCGCATTGCCTTGCACCAGCGTTCCCGCCATGGACATCGGCGATGTGAGACCTGCGTTTGGCACGATAGTGGGATAAACAGGCAAGCCTTCACCTGCAAAATACATCACGTTTTCAGTGGAAAGGTTATCCATGGAAAGCGGAGAAACGGTCGGACAATAATGATGAGTGAGGAAGGGATGTTCCTTATAAGCATCTTTTCCACCTGCAACAAGGTATGCCATCTCCATCGTGGCGAGTGTATCTTTATGATCAGTCGTGGTCGTACGGATCGGTTTGAGGCAGTATTTGAGTGCAGGATATAAGCGTGAAATGGTGAATTGATCCTTGGGAGCATCTTCTGCCAGTGTCGAAATGGAGAACATATCGTAACCTGGCAGTTCATTGATAAGATGGGCAATTCGGGCAATGTCACCGGATTCAGCGCGGCGTTCCTTACCTGTGATCGGGTCGATAATATTTGGAGCTGAACTCGCCGTCACAATGACGGGGCTGTCATCTGGGATGGTTTTATCGTATTTGGGATCGCGGGCATGGAATGTGAACTTGGGCGGAGCCATCTTACGATACTCTTCCACAACAGCGTGCGGTAATTTAACCCGCTCGCCATCCACTGAGCAGCCATGTCTGGCAAAGACTTCACGGGCGGGTTCATAACGTACCTTCAATCCAACCTCTTCGAGAATCTCGAGCGACGCATCGTGGATACGTTGCACTTGCTCCGGCGTAAGAAGTTCTGCAAATGACATTCGACTCTCCTCTGAGTTTTCTGGCACTAGTGTTCCGCTCGCCGGGGACGGCGGCTGGAGCATGCAATCAAATAATCTTTCTCTTCGGTCTCACATGCGGATGCTGGAACTCATCGTTTTTCCGTTCGCGCGGAAAGTGGATCTCGCGCAGGAGGCGTTCCTGGGCGCTTTTACCCTGCCTGGCGACCTGCTTGGGGATGGAAAAAATCCTTTCCATGATCTCGAAGCGGTTATTTCGAAAACGCCAGCGTTCCACCTTGAGGCTGGCCGCCAGTTCCATAATATGCGTGACGGGAAACATCTGCAGTCCAGCGCGGGTAACCTTGAGCGTCGCTGCCGCAGTGGCGAAGCGCGCACAGGACTCCAGATCCCAGCCCTTGAGATGACCATAAATGAATCCCGCGGAGAAGGTCGCGCCTGCCCCGCAGGCATCCACGGCTTTAACCGAGGGAGCGAAGACACGCACAATCTCCTCCCCGTGGGCGACGAGACAACCGCCTTTTGCGAGCGTGATGATGGCCGTCTGGATTCCCGATTTCAACAATTTTCTGGCAGTTCCCAGCAACGCCTGCTTGCCGCCGATCTGTGCGGCATCGGTCACGGCCTGACAGATCGTGGCACGTTGTGCGAATTTTTTCAAAATCTCGGCTTTCCTGTGCCCATGCTCCAGATTGACGAAAACAGGCACACCGTGTTGCTTGGCTTCATCCATGGCGCGCAGAATATGGTCGCCATCGTACCAATCGGCATACAGTATTTTCGAACCGCTCACGAGGGATAAATCCGCCGTATCAAGGGTGTTCAGCATCTGCGCCGTGCGCTGCCAGAAGTAAGTACGCGCGCCATTCTTATCGGAAACATTCACTTCAATGGGAGTCTTATATTCCTCTGTAAAACGGACCGTGCCCTGCACTCCCCAATTCTTCAATTGCTTCGCCAGGGCATGACCGCGCACATCGTCGCCTACAGCGGTCCCAATCATCGCTGCGGAGACACTCCACTGGCGCAACAAACATGCCACGATGGCGGCGTCATCGAAAACAAATTCGTTGACTTCCTTCACAACGGCACCCGTATTTCGTTTCGGCAATTTCTCGAGCACCATGATCGAAACAGGGGTCAACATTCCAAAGCCAACGTATTCGGGAGGGGATAATTTTCTCGGCATATTTTGATAAGCTGCAGAGAATCTGAGATTGAAGCTCTGATGACTCAGCGATCTCTGCAGTAAAGAGGACCTTCGATCAAGCCTTTAGCTTTTCACCTTTCGGATCATACAGAACTGTCGAGGTCACTTCCGCTGTATATCTGCCTTCGATCAATTCCACTTCAACCTTTGAACCTACCTTTGATAGTTCCTGAGGCAGATACGCATACAGGATATTCTTCTTGATTGTATACCCATAACCACCGCTGCGCACGCGTGTGATGACTTCGCCTCCATGATACACAGCCTCGCCACCATAGACCTGGGTAAATTCCTCGCCATCCAGAACGAGTGTGCAGAGCTTCGTGGTGAGCCCATTTTTCTTTTTCTCGATCAGCGCATCCTTGCCGATGAAATCACTTTTATCCAAATGAACGCAGAATCCCAAGCCAGCTTCGTATGGAGTCTCGAGCGGTGTAACATCCGTTGTGTAGTAACGGTAACCTTTTTCAAGACGTAGCGAATCCAGCACTTTGTACCCACCAACTTCCATGTCGAATTCTCTGCCCGCTTCGAAGAGCATATCCCAGACCATCAGGGCGCGATGATTTGGAATATAGAGTTCCCAGCCCAGTTCACCCACGTAACTGACGCGCTGTGCCCAGACGGGAACTCCGTTGATGTGAATCGTCGTCGCCGTCAGATACGGAAACGCTTTGTTCGTGACCTCATCCGGGGTCACTTTCGAGAGGACTTCTCGTGAACTGGGTCCCCACAGAGCCAGACAGGCGTAATCCAGGGTTATATCGCGCAACGTCACGTTTTCACCCGGTTGAGATTTCATCTGCAGCCACGCAAGATCATTGCCAATGAATCCCGATCCGGTCACGACCCAGAATTTATCCTGCGCAATTCTTGTCACGGTGACATCGGCTTCCACCCCGCCGCGTGTATTCAGGAATTGAGTATAGGTCGCGCTGCCGATTGGCTTGTCCATGTTGCTATCGGCAACACGCTGCAGCAGATTCAACGCATCGGGACCGGCCACCTCAATTTTGCCGAACGATGTCAGATCGTAGAGAGCGACGCGTTCCCGGGTGGCACAGTGTTCCTCGCCGAGGCGGTCGAAGTATGGAGGCCTGGTCCAGCCCCATTCGCGCTGATCCGCACCCGCGCGCTTCCAGGGTCTTTTTTTGTCAAAGTAGAGGACGCGCTCCCAGCCGAATTTCTCGCCAAACACGGCACCCAATTCCTGCAAACGGTAATGCACCGGGCTGACTCGATGCGGGCGCGCCCATTCATTCTCGTCGTTTGGAAATTTCAGGGCATAGTAGTACTTCACGCCTTCCCGTGTACGCTCGGCGGCATACTCAGGATTGGAATAGTAATTTCCGAACCGAGTGGCACGATAAACGTTGACATCCTGCGGCGCTTCGCCATCGATGATCCATTCCGCCATGAGCTTGCCCATGCCACCCGCGCCGCCATAGCCGTTGAGTGACATCCCCGCCGCCATCCATAAGCCGCGCGCCCCTGCCACCGGTCCGAGCATTGGCTGGCAGTCGGGTGTGTAAGCGCCCGGGTGACAGGTCAGGTTGATGATGCCCGCATCCTTCAGAAACGGGATGCGGCGGATCGCGCCCTCCAGCAGCATCTCGAAGCGCTCATAATCCGCCGGGAGTGTTGCATTGCCGTGTTCCCAGGGCACGCCATCGATCCAACGTGCCAGCGGATTTGGCTCATAGCCGCCGATCACGAGTCCACCCTGTTCTTCACGCATATACACTAAATTATCAGGGTCGCGCAGGCAGGGTGTGTTCTTGGGGAATTCATGCCCAGTGACTGCTTTGACCGCGATGTGCTGATGATCGACCGGGGTCGTCGGAAGGTAGACTCCGACCATCGCGGCGATGCGCGGCGCCCACATCCCGGCGGCGTTGACGACGAGATTCGTTTTGATCGAACCCCGATTCGTGATCACTTTTTGGATCTCGCCCTTTGGCGAAAGTTCAAGCCCCGTAACCCGCGTATTTGTATTGACTTCCACGCCCATGTCCCGGATGACACGAGCCATGCCTGTTGTTGTGTCATACGGAGAGAGATGTCCATCGCGCGGCAAATAGATCGCGCCGTAGAGGTTCTTGTCGGTGATCTGTGGCATGACTTTGACGGCTTCGGAGGGTGCGATGATCTCCACGTCCATGCCGATCGCCTTCGCGCGACTCACGCTCCGTTCGAGTTCCTTCAACTGTTCCCTGCTCGAGGCGACGCGCAGACTGCCAACGTGATTGAATAATCCCAATTCGCTGTACAGCTCAATCGAATATTTGCGGAACTGCATCATCGTCTTCGACGTGGCGAACTGCGTAACCACGCCCGCCGCATGCGATGACTCTCCACTGGCAATCTCCCCTTTTTCCAGCAGGACAATATCCTTCTTGCCCATCTTTGAAAGATGGTATGCAATGTTTACGCCGTAGATCCCACCGCCAATTACAACGATTTCTGCTTGATCCTTCATTCGTCTCCTATTGATGTAAACAGGTAAACACGTAGACAAGTATACAAGATTGACCTGTAGTTGTTCCTACTTTCATTTATGGGTCTTCTTGTTCATCGCCTGGGGTGGAGAGATCGTAATCTGCGGGATCTTCACGAACTTTTTTATCACCGTATTCCTGTGAACCTGCACGTTTGCTTCGAACATAACTCATATAACCATTAAGGATCTGCTCTGTCTGTCGAATAAGTTTGTAAATCAACTCAAAATCGTTATTAGGGATATATTCCAGCACGCGGGCCTCAATCAAGCGCGATAAAGTTTCATTGAGCTCGCCACGTGCAATCGAGTAGTAGTGCAGACTGTCAAGGTAATGATAACGTCCGTATGCTTCTGCAATATTTCCGGTTACGTTCTTGGAAGCACGGCGAATTTGAGAGTACAGGTCAAATTTCTCATCCGAAGGCAAAGTCTTTGAAAACGCGTGTATTTTCGCCATTACCTCCAAGGCAAGCTGATAGCACTCCAAATCTTCAAACCCGCGTTTGCCTTTCTCACCTGGCGATTCATACAGCAGCTTTCTCTCACTCCGTCTTTCTCCGTGTTTACGTGTCTACATGTTTCCGTATCTACTTACCCCTGCACATCCCTCAACCACCCCTCGAATTCCTTTGAATCCATCTTCTCCACTGCCCTGCGCCAGCGCTCGATCGCCCAGCCCCAGAAGTCAAATTCGATAATGGAGATCTTCGCCTGGATGGCTGCCCATAATCCCCAGCCGACGTCAGACATGATCATGTTTAACTTCATGCGGGCGATCCTGTCCGCTGTGGCTTCGCCAAAATATGCCTCACAGACTTCTCGAATCTGTGAGTCGTTGAACTGCATTTCCTGGCAGGTGTTCCCCAATTCAAACGCTGGGTCGTTGTTGCCGCTGTATTCGTAATCGATCAGCCACAATTGCTGCCCATCATCGAGGTAGTTTTCGGCGAGCAGGTCATTGTTGCAGGGAACAGTTCCCAATGGTTTCGCGGACATCGCCTGCTCGATTGTTGCGACGGTACCCATCCTCTCGGTGTAACCCTCCGGGATCGTGATCTCGCGTTCAGCGCATATTTGCAGATAGTATTCCGTGAGGCGGAACATATTGAAATCCGTCAGGAAACGTGGTCCAGTGTGCAGCTTTTGAATCGCCTGTGCCATCCTAGTTGGCATTTCTGGTTGGTTCAAGGAATCCTTCGACATGGTCCTGCCGCTCAGAAATTCCAGCACCATGACGGAGTAGTCTGGCAGATAGTGAATCACCTTTGGACCTACGCCCGCTTCATGCGCAGCTTTTGAGTTGTAATATTCATTTTCCCGGTTGACCGCAAGCAATTCGGTACTGGCGCCCGGGACGCGGACAAAATACGGTGTGCCATCCACTTCCACTCTGAAGTTCGAGTTGGTCAGCCCACCTGAAAGCGGGGTGATTGAAACCTGCTTGTTTTTCCAGTCTGGGATTTTAGTTACAGCTTCTTCAATCACCGACATAACAATCACCTCGCTCCGCTCGCTTAAAACGAAACAGGTAAAGACGCAGGCAACTACACACGTACCTACCCGTTTACCTGTCTATAGATCTACTTATCTGCCGAATCCAGTATCAGCACCGCTTCTTTTGAACATGTGACCTGCTCCGTGGCGCCAATCCTGGGCAGCTCGAGTGACGGATAATTGAACGTGTCCATTGTGAACTTCGTGTTGCCGATCAAAATATGGACCCGGACAACCGAACCGAGAAAGGTGATATTTTCGATTTGGGCGTCCACAACGTTTGCCTTCTTCTGTTCAGAGGCGAAGCTGAATCGTTCGGGCCGAATAGCAATACGGACCTTGTCACCTTTTCGCAGGCCATCCATCTTCGCCGCAGAGACGAACTGCACGCCGTCCATGCTGAGGAAACTCTTTGCGGGATCAACTACTTCAGCAGCCGCCGTATTCAAAGAGCCAACAAAATTAGCCACGAAGGGTGTCTTCGGGAAATTGTAAATCTCGAATGGCGTGCCAACCTGTTCCACATTTCCATCGTACATGACGACGATCCGATCGGAGATGGACAGAGCCTCTTCCTGATCATGTGTAACAAAGATGGCAGTGATCCCCAACCTCTTTTGGATTTCGCGGATTTGTGCCCGCAGGCTTATACGAATCTTGGCGTCCAACGCCGAGAGAGGCTCATCCAATAGAAGAACATCCGGGCTAATGGCAAGCGCACGCGCCAGAGAGACACGTTGCTGTTGCCCACCCGAAAGCTGAAAAGGATATTTATCCACATGCTTTTCCAGGTTCACCAAACTCACCATTTCCCTCACGCGATCACTACTATCTGATTTACTTGCATTGCGCACCCGCAAGCCAAAACCGATATTCTGAGCGACCGTCATATTGGGAAACAAGGCGTAGGACTGGAAGATCATACCCATATTGCGCTGATTAGGCGCTTTGTCCGTGATATCGATGCCATCCAGTTTAATGCTGCCATTGGTTGGTGTTTCAAAACCTGCCACCATTCGAAGTGTGGTTGTTTTTCCGCATCCCGATGGTCCAAGGAAGGAGACGAACTCGCCCTTCTCCACATCAAGATTGAAGTCATGAACGGCATATGAGTCTGCGAACTGCTTTGAGACGTTTGAAAGAGTTAAGTATGCCATTGGTTGCTCGTATTATGGATTAATGACCGCCTGTAATTTGCGCCTGTTGGCCTCGCCCGACAAGCTGAATGATACCCAGCGCTGCCCACGTGATGGCGAAAGCCACAATTGCCATCGCAGCGGGTTCATACACCTTGCTTCGGGTCAGGTTGGCCATGTAGGGTCCCAGGGTATGTTGAGCCATATACAGCGCAATAGTCAACTCGCCGATGACGATCGCAAAGGTCAGCAGCGCCCCTGAGAGCAGAGCTACCCGCAGGTTGGGGAAGATGACGCGGAAGAGGATGGTCGGCCAACTCGCGCCCAAACTCTGAGCGGCCTCGGTCAGTGCGCGCACATCCATTGCTCGAAGTCCATTGTCAACAGAGCGGAACATGTACGGGAACGACAGGGCAGCGTATACGCAGACAAGCAGAACTCTCGAACTGTCGTAGGTGGCGGTCAGCAACAGCGGTGGCCGGCTATAAAGGCGGATGAGGCCGAAGACCAACACAACCGCCGGGAT
>Ga0065705_10002753_pt1 | contig 19730 bp, 15 predicted proteins | sample SwibulcommuniRL2_FD_59092 | JGI IMG/M metagenome (GOLD analysis project Ga0065705, IMG submission 59092) | Bulk soil microbial communities from switchgrass field near Rose Lake, East Lansing, Michigan, USA - RL2 Bulk Soil v2 (version 2) | ecosystem: Environmental > Terrestrial > Soil >...
GTTCGAGGCGGGAACACCAAACGTGCTGTTCCGGCGCGGCTTCACGAAGGATTCGCTGAAGCCGGGGACGCAGGTGACCGTCGACGGCTATCAAGCCAAGAACGGGCTGCATCGAGCGAACGGCCGCGACCTCACGTTCCCGGACGGCCGCAAGCTGTTTCTCGGCGCCACAGGGACGGGTGCGCCGTACGAGTTGACGCCAAACGACCAGAAGGTCCCCGCCAAGTAGAGGCGGACCTTGTAGAGGCGGACCTTGTAGAGGCGGACCTTCAGGTCCGCCTATCGTCACTGACCACACGCGCCGGGCCAGCCCTCGCGGCATGCGAGGGCTTCGAGCCCGGCTCGACTCACATTTCTCAGCGGACCTTTGCTCCCCCGCAGAATGATCGTGTAATCCTCCGCGTCGGCGTTCGCCAGCGTGCGCGGACGATACGGATCGGAATCATCCTGCAGCCGCGCGAGCTCCTCGCAGGCCCAGGCGGAACCACGGTCGCAGTCGCTCGACACGACGCGCTCGAGGTACGGACAGGCATATGGCCGCCCCGCGGCGCAGGCCTGCTGCCAGAACGGCAGCCACTGCCCCGGATGGCTGTCGCCGACGCCCTGGACCGCGCTCATGATCGCAAACAGCATCGCCCACACGGACATATAGGCGAGATGCCGCCGACGCGGCGTGAGCGACCGGAGGACCGCAGTAGGGTCGACGCGTTGCAAGACCTTCGACCGGGCGAACTGGTCGATCAGTTTGATCGACAGGTTGAGGATCGGAATCTGCAAAAGCTTGTCGTAAAACGTCGGCGCACCGAGATGCCCGAGCAGCGCGTACAACGCGACCGTGCTGATTCCGTACAGAACGCCGAAGATCACCCGTCCCAGATCGGTGCGGGGTGAGGTGGCCGGGTCGGTGAACAGAAGATGCATCCCGAGAAAGACGGCGATNGGGATATAGGAATCGTAGAAAAAGTAAATGCCGGTCGCCGCGTAGTACATGAGGCCGAACAGATACGTCGTCACGACCGCCGACATCGTCATCGTCGTCACGCCGAACAAGAATTGGCCGGGCAGCGCGAAGAGAAAGAGCGCGAGGTACATGTGAGGCGGATAGAACAGCGTGGTGGCGATGTCCTGTCCCCACGTGAGATCGGTCGTGCGCGTGACGATGAGCGCGAGCGAAAACACGGCGAGCGGAAACGAGGACGGGTTGAAGATGTGAACGCTGCGGCCGTCCTTGTCCCATCGGATCAGTTCTTTCGCCGCAAAGCCGACCGCGACCATCAGAAACTGCATGTAGAACCAATCGGGCTTGAACCAGAGGAACAGGTTCATGCTGAAGACCACCGGGAACGGTCCGAAGCCGAGCGCGTAGGCGTCGCGTCGCGACCAGCTAAGGAGCAGGTCGAGCGCGTAGGCGAACAGCAGTTGTGCAGCAATCAGGTGCGCCGAGTCGTACACCTGGCGCCAGTACCAGCCCCAGTAGACGAGCAGCGATCCTTGGATGCACGCCTGCAGATAGTGCTGCTTGCGCAACACGATCTCGACGCTCAATGTGCGCCCGCGGCGTACCGCCGACGCGAGGAGCGCGGCATTCCACGCCAGCAACGCCGCAGCGGCGCCCGCGAACGTCCAGGTCAACGCCGTGTTCTGCCTGACGGAATCGAGAAACAGAAATGCAGCCAGAGCGAGCGTGAAGGCTAGAGGAAGACCGAGCGAACGCCAGGGTGCGCGTTCGCCTGCGGCGCGCTTTTCTACCGGTGCTTCGAGGAGCTGTGAGGCCACGTCCATCGCCATTTACTAGCGCACGCATTCTCCTCGAAAACGCGGCTTGGCGACGCGGCATGTCGGCCGCTCGGCCCGATCGGGTTACTTCAGCCTGTCGCCGCGCGCCCACTTTGCGAGGAACTTTCCGATGTCCTCGCCGATGCTGCGCGAGTCGCTCATCAGCTTGCCCAGAGAATCTCCTCCGCCCATCCCCATCGTACCGATCCGCCGCTGCTCGAATAACGCGAGCGTACGACCCGAGGAGTCCTTCACTGCACCACTTACTTTTACTGAGGACTTGCCAGCGCCGAACCCGGCGAAGTACCGCTTCACACGGCTGCCAGGATCGATCGTCACGAACTTCCCCTCGACAACCAGCGCGCCGTCGGGCACTGTTTCATCCGCTTTCAGCGCGCGTACCGTCTTGAACGGTCCGTCCTTCTCCAAGGTCGCGACGAACCGTTCCGCCAGGACACGGGGCCCTTCGCTCTTCATGGTCTGCGCTTCCTGCTGGCGTGCATCTTTGCCGTCCTTGTCTCCCGTCCCCAGATCTGCGGCGCTCGCGTCAAAGGGTCTGATGAGCACTGTCAGATTCGTGGGACTATCGAGCGACGGAACAAACAGCTCGATCTTGTCGAGCGCGCCATCCTCAATGGTTTTTACCGATGTCTGCGCGCTGAGCGCTTGGACAAGTAACACCACCAGCACCCCACAGGGGGATGTCAAACGGTGCATATACTTCTCCAGTCTTACGTCCGAGTAATCAAATACGGCTCGCCTCCCATGAGGGAAGCGCTCNCGCAGTCTGAGCCGTCTAACTGTCTAACTAACGGTAGGCCGACAGCATCTATCGGCTCACCGTCCTCAAGGGATTAGACCGGTCTCGGCGCTTTCGGGAAGAACCGTCACCCGTTATTACTCGCCGACGATCGATTGCTCCCGAACCAGAGCAACGCCGGGAGGAGAACGAGCGAGGCGATGGTCAACATCGACACGCTCACCGCCGAGACGACGCCAATCGAACGCAGAGGCGGGTAACTCGATGTCACGAGCGTTCCGTATCCGAAGACGGTAATCGCCGCAGCGACTAGAATCACGGGCGCCAGCTCCGCAATCGATCGCGAGACATCCGCCGTTTCGCGATATCTCTGCACCAGGTGGATACCGTAGTCCACTCCGATGCCGACAAATGTTACGACCGCGAACAACGCGAACAGGTCGAGTTCCATGCCGGTGAGCGCAAGTAATCCCGCCGTCCATACCAGGCCGACTGCCGTCGGCAGCAGCGCGAGCAGCGACAGCCACCAGTCACGGAATGCCCATCCAACAATGACGAGGACGAGGACACTCCCGATGACGAGCCCTCTGGAAAACTGCGGCACGAACGCCGCAGCCAACTCGCGGTTCACCAGCGCAATGCCGGTGAGCACCGCACCGCGTGCAGTTGCGTCGACCGCAGCCTGAACCGATGCGACCTCGGCGCTGTTCGACAGAAACACGTATGACGCCAGGCGCCATCCCGTCGGCGTGCGCGCGACGAACCGTTCGAGGATCGCGCCGAGCCGATGTTCGCGGTAGCTGTCGTAGGTGAGCGGCGAAGCGGACAACAGGCGCGGCAGCCGCTCACGGAACGGTTCGAGGGCGTCGGGACGAAACCCTGCGGCCGCAGCGTATCGTTGCAGCTCGGCGTCGACCGCCGCAGGCGCAATCCCGGTCTCACGGATTAGCGAAACGCGACGCTGTTGCGTCACCAGGGACGGCAGCAGCGTCGAGGCGGCCTGCACCTCGACACGGGTCGAGTCCGCTATGCGCCGAGACAACGATTCGTTCGCCGTCAGCAGGGCCTCCAGCTCCGGACCCTCTTGCATGACGACGTAGGCGTCACCTGGCAGCCCGAACATCTCCACCAGTTGTTCCTGGTAGATCGCTCCCGGGGTTTCCGATTTCAATCGATCGAGGGTGGTGTTGATGCGCAGCCGCATCGCGGCGGCGCCGGCGATCACCGTGACGATCACCGCCGCGGTGACAATCGCACGTGAACGTTCGTAAACGAGCTTTGACAACCACGGCAGGTGGAGAGTTCTCATACGAGCAGTGCCGGTCCGGCGTCGGAGCGTGGCAGGCACCAGGATGAGCGTGAAAATGCCGCACAGCACCATGCTGTGGCCGATCACAAGGCCAAGCTGATTCAGCGTTGGAAAATCGACGAACACCAGCCCGTAAAACGTTGCCGCAGTGGTCCACATGCCGAGGAGCATGCTGTAGCAAGGCGAGGCCAGCGCATTGATCGCGGACGGGGGATCGAGCCCGCGACGCAATGCGTGGTTGTATGCGACATACAGGAGCACCACGCCGTCAATGCCGAGACCGAACAGCATCGCCGCGGACGCTGCCGTGGCGACCGACAGTGTCATCCCCGCCAAACCAAACACGCCGAGCACGACCGCGAGCGAAATCGCCGACGGCAGGGCCCCGATGCCGACGAGCCATGCGCTCCGAAATACGACAAAGAGCACCGGCAGGATCAACGCCAGCGCGCCGACCGTGTTCCAGATGCTTTCGCGCCGCACCATCGCCGCGGTTTCGACAGCGATGCGGTGCCCGCCTGCGAACTCGACCAGCATCGGAGGGCGTTGGTCTCCGGCGGGTTCATCGGAGTGCGCCTGTCGCGTGAGGCGAGCGTCGATCGTCGCCAGATCGGAGAACAGCTGCTGGGAAAATTGGTTGTCGAACGGCGGACGGCGCGGCTGCGCGATCAACAGCCGTCGTCGTCCGTCCTTGGACAGATAACCGCGGTCGCCAACGCGCATGCCGAAGGTCGCGCGCGAGCCGCCGAGCTCGTCTCGCAGCAGGTCGAGCAGGCCGAGCGGATCCTGCCGTACAAGTTGCGAGATGTCCGACGAGGCGAGTGCTAGTAGACCGCGACGCTGAGCCAACACCTGTTCCATGCCCCGACCCTGCAGCCGGGCCAGCGCAGTGTGAAGTGCGTCGTCGGAGAGCAGCAGGAGCTGGTGATCTGCGAGCCAGCTCAAGTCCGACGAATTCTCGGCTTCACCAGTATCAACGGAGCTAATGTCGGGCGATTCAAGGAGCGCGCTGGCCCAGCGATCGATCTGGTCTTCATAGTCCTCGATCGACTCGTCGCCTGGCGCCGTGAAAACGATGTAGAGCTGATCCAGGCTGCCGAACGTCTCCAGAAACGCACGAAATGCCGGCACGGCGACACCGCCACGCGGCAGCAGCGCCAGCACGTCGGAATCGAATCGGAGGCGCAGCATTCCGACCGTGGAAACGAGGAGAACAGCGCCGGAGGCAGCCCACACCACGGGGCGGCGGCGCGAACACCAGGTGACGACCGAACGAACGATGGAAAGCATGGCAGTGGTCTTGTGCGCACCATCGCGGGGGCGCAGCGCGACTGCAGGCCTCCGCTACGTTGCCATGCCGCTGCCGACGCGTTGGTATTCGCGCAATTTATACCGCTGTATCTTGCCAGTCGGCGTCTTTGGCAGTTCCAGCGCCAGTTCGACCCAATGCGGCCTCTTATAGTGCGGCAGCCGCTGACACGCATGGGCAACCACTTCGTTCGCAAATTGGCGCGTCAAGTTCGCCGGGTCGAACGGTACGACGTACCAGCAGGGTTTGGTGAGTCCGTCTTCGTCAGTCCAACCGACAACCGCGCACTCGCGCACGCCGCGGTGAGTGGCGATCGCGCTCTCGACCTCGATTGGACTCACCCACTGACCTCCGACTTTCAGCATGTCATCCGTGCGTCCCGCGAACCAGAAGTAGCCGTCTGTGTCCACGCTGTACTTGTCACCGGTCCGTATCCAGTGTCCCTCGACGACATCCTTGGTTCGTTCGTGCTGGTTCCAGTAGCCCGCGCAGGTCGAATCGCCCTTGATCATGAGATCGCCGATATCGCCGACCGCGACAGAACGGCCGTTTTCATCGACAACTCTTGCCTCGTATCCGTGAACGACCTGCCCGCTGGAACCCGGTCGAATGGCGCCGGGCCGGTTCGAGATGAATATGTGCAGCACTTCTGTCGATCCGATCCCGTCCAGGATCTCGATACCGAAGCGGTGGCGGAAACGTTCGAACAGGGATGCAGGCAAGGCCTCACCGGCGGAGACCGCGAGCCGAATACTGGATAGGTCGAAGTCGGTTCCGTTGCGGGTTTGGGCGAGCAACATGGCGTAGTTCGTCGGCACCGAAAAAAACAGCGTCGGCCGGTACCGTTCGATCGCCGCGTAAACCCGGGCTGCGCCGCCAACACTTTCGGAGAGAATCGCCGTCGCCCCGACCGCAAACGGGAAATACATCGCGTTGCCCAGTCCGTAGGCGAAGAAGAGGCGGGCGACGCTGAAGCATCGATCGGTCTCCCGGATGCCGAGTACCCCGCGGGCATACGATTCGGCGCTCACGACCATGTCGTGCTGCAAGTGAACACACGCTTTAGGCGGACCTGTACTGCCCGATGAATACAGCCAGAACGCGGGTGCGTCCTTGCTCGTCGGCGCTTCCGCCTCATCGTCGACAGCTGCTGCAAGCAAATCGTCAAACGCCGAACAGTCGGCCAATGGCTCCGGTGCACCGGCAATGACGATCACCGCGCGCAGTCTCGTTCTGGCCTGGCACGCGGCCGCGCGAAGATGCGGAAGGATCGAGGCGCTGACGATCGCGACCACGGCGCCGGAATCCTCCAGCGCATATGCGTACTCAGCGGGTCGCCATGCGGTGTTCACCGGAACCGGAACGGCCCCGATCCTGATTGCGCCGAAGAATGCGTAGATCGCCTCTGGGCCGTCGAAAGCAGCGATCAGGACTCGCTCCTCCGGCCGGACCGCGAATCGGGAGCGGAGTGCGGACGCCACTTGGCGCGTACGGACAGCAAGCTCGGCGTACGTGACCCTCTGCTCAGCAAACTCGATCGCAACCCGGTGCCCGCGGCCTTCGTGGACGTGACGATCGACGAAGTATGCACACGCGTTGAACCGGTCTGGCAATCGGATCATCCGTTACCTATCTGCATGTTGGGCCAAGAAGCGGCAACCAGCCTGCGTTCACCGTCGACCCGTCAGAAACGAATGCGGTTACGGACTGTCACGCCGTGAGGAGTCAGCAGGAGCTCAGGGTTTGTGACAGCACGGGCCTTTCTCTTCCCCGCATACCAGACGATGCCGCCGGACGCGACCAGCGCAGCGCCAAGCACAACGAGTCCGACCGAGAGGTCGTCGCAGCTGATATCCAGCTCGCTGCAGACCGAGTCGTTCTGCACGACGGCAGCGCCGACGAGATACGTGCCGCCGGCACTCAACAGTCCGATAGATGTCCAGAAGTAGGCTGGCGACATACCGGCAGGGCGATAAGCGCCCTGTTGCGTCTGCGCCGACTGTGCCAGCGCCAGTCGGGCTGCTTCGACGCGAAGCGAGGTCGAGAGCGGGTGCGCATTCGGTGAATCGCCCGCCTTCGGCTGCGCGAACGCGGCGGAACCGGACAGCGANAGAACAAGGGCGGCCGCNACGNCCTTCTGCATNGATGGACCTCCTACTGGAAAGGTCGAAGGCGTGAAATCTTCACCAGGAGCGTGGAGTCGGGGTCCGGGCAATTATAGTCGTGCTGAAAGACGTCGTGCGTCTGTCACGGGTGTTCCAGCACGCGATCATGCCGATGTCTCGACGGACGACCGTGGCATACTGTTGCGCCGCATGACGGCTCCGCGTTCGACGAAACCGCGCGATCGAGTGTCTTTCGACTGCGACGTCCTCGTCGCCGGCGGCGGGCCTGCCGGTTCCACGGCCGCCAGCTGGCTGGCGCGTCAGGGCCGCCGCGTCATCGTGATCGAACGGGATCAGTTTCCCCGTTTCCACGTAGGCGAATCGCTCCTGGCGTCAGTCAACGACGTGTTTGACGCGATCGGCGTCAGCGACACCATCCGCGCCGCAGGGTTTCCGCAGAAGTGGGGCGCGACGTTCATGACCGCCGACGGCGTCGTCGAGCGCTACGCGGACTTCAGCGCGTCGGGTATTCGCGCACCTCAAACATGGCAGGTACCGCGCGCCACGTTCGACGACCTGCTCCTCAAGCACGCCGCGTCGTGCGGCGCCGACGTACGCGAGCAACAGCGCGTCATCGACGCGACGTTCGACGATTGCGGCGTCACAGCGGTGGTGCAAGCGCGCTCGGAGTGCGTTGAACGCTACGAAGTGCGCGCTCGGGCGATCATCGATGCGTCCGGGCGCGGGTCGTTGCTGTCGCGCAAGTTCAACTTGCGCGTCGACGAGGCGGCGTTCGCCAACATCGCGGTCTTCTCGCATTACTCAGCGGTGCCCCGCCAGGAAGGTCGCCGTGCCGGCGATATCGTAATCATCTCGCGCAACGATCTCGGGTGGTTCTGGCTAATCCCGATTTCCGAGGAGCTGATGAGCGTCGGGGTCGTCCTGCCGCGAGGCGCGGCACCGGATACACCGTACGAGGACTGGCTCGACCATGCCATTGCTGAGACCCCCGCAGTCAGCCGTCTGATGGCCGGCGCGCGGCGAGAATGGCCAGTGCGGGTCGAGAAAGACTTCTCGTTCAGTTCGCGGGCTTATGGCGGTCCGCGCTGGCTGCTGGCCGGCGACGCCGGATCGTTCCTCGATCCGGTGTTCTCGACAGGCGTGGCGATCGCCTTGGAGTCGGGGCTGGAGGCCGCGCGCACTGCCGCTGCGTGCCTCGACGCGGACAGCTGGTGCGGCGCTGCGCTGCGAGCGTTCGCGAAGCGTCAGCGTCGCCGGTACCTGTCGTTCCGCCGCTTTGTTGTCGGTTTCTATACCCGGGAGTTCCGCGAGCTGTTTTTCGCACCCGATCCGCCGCGTCGGATGTTCAGAGCAATGGTCACAGTGTTCGCCGGCTACTGGGATCCTCCGTTGATGACCCGCGCGTGGATAATGCTGTTCTTCGTACTAGTCCGTCTTCGGGCTATGTTCACGATCGCGCCCGCCGCACGGTCCACGCTGACGGGCGGGAACGTCGAGCATCCTGCTGTTCGCTGACCGATTCACGTCATCGCCATGGTGCAGCCGCTGACGTCCCCAAGCAAGTACTGGAGAGCCGCAGGCGAGCGGCAAGAGAGCGTAAACGACCTATTCGATCGCGCCGCCGTGCACTACGATCGGGCGTGCCGATTGATGTCGTTCGGCACCGGTCAATCCTACCGGCGTGAAGCGCTGCAGCGTGCCGGACTCAAGGCCGGCATGCGGGTGTTGGATATCGGCACCGGAACCGGGCTCCTGGCGCGGGAAGCGGCCGCGCTTGTGGGCGCGCAGGGGCTCGTCATCGGCATTGACCCGTCATTCGGGATGCTGCTCGCTGGCCGCAACTCGTTTGCGGGCACGACGGTTCGGGGGCTCGGCGAGAGGCTCCCGTTCACAACCGGTCAGTTCGATTTCCTGACCATGGGGTACGCGCTGCGGCATGTCTGCGATCTGGACCAGGCGTTCGCCGAGTATGCGCGCGTGCTCAAGCCGGGTGGCCAGGTGCTCCTGCTCGAGATCACCGTGCCGTCCTCACGCATCACGCGCGCGCTGCTGCGCGCCTATCTAGGGGGCGTGGTGCCGCTGCTCACGCGCTGGAGCACCCGCAGCCGCGACGCCGGATCGCTGATGCACTTCTACTGGGACACGATCGTACGATGCGTCCCCGCCGAGGTCGTGCTGGCATCGCTGCGCCGCAGCGGCTTTACGGCCGAACGCCTGGTGATGAACGCCATTTTCAGCGAGTATCGCGGCGTCCTGCGGTAGGAGAACGCGTCACTCAATTCGGGTAAGCACCAACGCCGCGTCGTTGCCGCCGAAAGCAAGTGACGTCGATACCCCGCACTTTACTGGCATCCGGCGTGCGGCGGGAGCTACGAGGTCCACGGGGCACTCGGGATCGGCTTCGCGGAAGTTGATCGTCGGCGGCACCACACCGTCTGCGATCGACAGCGCGAGAGCCGCGGCCTCGACCGCACCCGCCGCTGACAGGCAGTGGCCCACCATGGACTTTATGGATGTCACCGGAATGCGCTCGCAGCGGTCACCGAAGACCAGCCTGAGCCCCCGCGCCTCCGCCCGATCATTTTGAATGGTGGCAGTGCCGTGAGCGTTTATGTGGTCGACCTGATCGGGAGCGACGTGCGCCGCCCGCAGCGCCGCTTCAATCAGATCGGCGACTGCCCGGCCTTCGGGCTCTGGCGCGGTTGCATGAAACGCCTCGCACCGCACACCGTAACCCGCCACTTCCGCGTAAATGCGCGCTCCCCGCCGTTTAGCCCGCGATAGATCCTCCAAAATGAGAATCGCCGCCGCCTCGCCGATATTCATGCCGCGTCGTGTGCGGCAGAACGGACGGCACGGCTCCGCATCGACGAGCCGCAGCGCGTTGAAGCCGCTGAGCGTTAGCCGGCATAACGTATCGCTGGCTCCGGCCACAGCGACGTCGATCTGTCCCCACGCGATCGCTTCGGCGGCGTGCCCGATAGCAACGGTGCCCGACGAACACGCCGCCAACACCGACGATTTCGGTCCCTCAAATGCGAAACAGGACGCCACGACGTCGCTTGGCGTGTTTGGAAAATGATTGAAGATTCTGGTGGGCGGTGCCCGACGGGTGCCGCGACGGCGCGCGGCGGCGAACCATTCCTCGTTCTGCACCATATTCCCGGTCCCGGTACCTAGGGAGATCCCCACTCGTGTCCGATTGAGCGTACCGTCGTCGATACCGGCATCGGCCAGCGCTTCGCGCGTGGCGATCACGGCGATCTGGTCGCTCCGCGACAGACGCCGCCAATCTTTCCGAGAAAACATGGCATCCCGCTCGTAGGCCCCGATTTCGGCCACCCGCGAACTGCGATAGCCCGAGGCATCGAACCGCGTGACCGTGCCGATGCCGCTCCGTCCCTCGACGAGACTCTGCCAGACGGTGTCGCGCGTCGAACCCAGCGACGTCATCAGACCGATTCCGGTGACCGCGACCCGTCGGATGCTCATGAAATCAACTCCGCGCAACGGCGTGCATCGACATCACGGCAGGACGACGGCTGCGGCATGGCAGCAATTGACTGCCACTGACGACTGTAGGCCGCAACCCGCCGCGCTTCGCCGCGCTTGTGAACGACGGCGACCGCCAGCGGCATGAACTCGAAGGGCATCGATACGGCAGAAAACGCGATACCAAAGGCGCGGCGCCGCCAGGATAACGACTGTCTGCCGTGGCCGAGCAACGAGGCCCAATACATCGCCACGACCCCATATATCTCCCGCGCCTCCCGCAGCACGCTGCCGTGCCGGCCGCCGACACGCGCCACCCCTGCTTTGAGGCTCGCGAGGAACTCTTCACGATTGGCGCCAGGCGCCTCGGTGTACGTCGTGCCGATCCGACCGAGCGTATGGGCGTCGCTGCCACCAATGCCGACGAGCGGCACCCGTTGCCGCGCCGTCGTCGCGCCGGCCAGCGAGGCAGCCAGCTGGTTGTGCGCCTCCAGCATCGTGCCGTTCCGAACCTCGATCGCGGGACAAAGCGCGCGGACGGCCTCGACGTACGTTTCGAGTGGTATCTGTTCGCTGAAAAAGAAGAATGGATGGTTGAACGAACAGAAAATGTCGTGCGACCGGAGATACGCGGCGACCTCGAACACGCTGCCGCGGAGCGGCTGCACGTCGCGATGGATACGTTCGTCAATGCCGTAGGCGCCGATGTGGACCTTCAAGTCCGAGTCAGGAAACCGGCACTCGATTTCCTCGCTCATGATGAAGTCGTTGGCATCAGGACGGCGCGACAGCACCTCCAGGCAGCCGTCGATGCTGTCGTGATCGGTAATCGTGACGATGTCCATGCCACGGGCCTTGGCGGTCAGATACACCGTTACCGGATCGGAGTAGCAGTCGCGCGCTCGGAGGATCCGTAGATGCCCGGCGTGGCCGGAGTGGTATGAATGGACGTGCAGGTCGGCACGGAGCATTCGGGAGGAAGAATGGGGCTGGATCATAGCGGCTTCAGCAGCATTACCTGCAGCACGTTAGATCCGGCACCGCGGTAAACCTCCGGCTGAAAACTCTTGCCGTACTCGACCTGAAGAATCGTGCTTAACGGCGCGCGCAGATTCACCCTTACGCCCGTGCCGGTCAGCGGGCGCCACGTCCGATCGTCGTCCCGTCGGCCCATCGCGTGATCGACGAACAGGTCGAAGCGGTACTGGTCGAACACGTTGAACGAATACGATCCCCGGAACAGGCCGAGGTCGGCGAGCCGCAACGCGGACGGGACTCCCCGCATGCGCGTCGGATCGAACATTCCGAACGTGTACATGCTGAACCGATCCAGGTCCTTGCCGCCGTAGTAGGTCCCGCTGAAGTGGAGCGTTTGAAACGACGAAAGGATCACATCCTTCGTCAGCCCGACGTCGAACTTGACGTAGTTGTGAATCGGCACCGTCGCTGGGTCGGCAAAGCCCCACCGTCGCCAGTTCGTCCGCCGGTAGTCCGTTATGTTGACGAGCGCCGAGTAGCCCTGGCGCCTGAACTCATAGCCGACTCCGTAGCCGTTGGTCAACGTGCTCGTTGGCACCACGAATGTCGGGTCGGTGTCGTTGTCCCTGAAATACGCGTCGTAATGCAGTTCGTACCGACCGGTCACCTTGTGGAACGGCGTCAGCTGATAGCCAACGTTGATCCCCGTCGATGCGGGAATCCGGGCGACACGCTCGGCCGTCCGCCTGCCGGTCCGGCCGAACACGTCATCTGTCGACTTCACGCCGAGTACGAAGAAGTCGAGGCTCGCATCGAGGTTGCCCCCCAGCAGGTTCGCCCGCTGGATATTGCCGATCGCCACGACCCCTCCGTACAGCAGCGCCAGTTGCATGCCGCGTTTGAGGAAATTGAAATCCAGGATATTGAGTCCGCCGATCGGGAGCGGATAACTGAGCGACGGGTCAACNTACGCGCCCATCGCGAACGCGCGCGCGGACGTGGTCAGNTGCTCGCTGACGACACGATTCTCACCTTTTTTCACCAGATACCTGACGCCGAGATCGGTATCGCGATACATGACGCGGTCGCCATCGCGGGCGGCGGCACGCTGCGATTCAAAGTCCTGCACGTTCACCGCGACGTCGGACCAGCGCACCTCCCGCTCGACGAGGATGCTGCGACCGGCAATCAGGAATATCTGCCGGCTGGTAAGCCGGTTCAACAGCCACACCGGCCGGTCGTCGACCGTCGCTGCCACGGTGTAGGTCTGTGTCTCGTCGTTTGAGGTTACCGGTCCGGTCAAGTGGGTCTGCACCGCTTGAACGCGCAGGCGCGCGTAGGTGCGCCTATCGATCCAGATCGTGCCGCGATACAGCGCCTGCGTGTCGCGGATCGGCTCGAAGCGGACCACATACGCAGGCCGATCATCGACTGCCCCAACGCCGGCGAGCCGATACGAGTAGTCCTGGTTGAGATGCAGGTCGAGCGGCAGCGACAGCACTTTCTCGGGCTGCACCAACGGAAAGCTTGGACGATTCTTCGTCCAGGTGGCGCCATTCAGCTCGAAGCGCAATTCCTCCCATTCCACAGTACCGCCGTCGGAGAACAGCCGGTTGTCCGTGATCAGGTTGTAGGCGGGTTCGGCCGGCGATGGCCGGAAGTGCTGCTCGATGCGCACTGTCGCCACGTAGTTGTGCACCAGCGCATCCTGGGCTGCCTGTGCTTGCTGGTAGCGGAAGATGATGGCTTCGATCGACGGCAGCGTCTCCGATTGCACATTGACCTTCTCGGTCACGCCGCCGGATGTGCCGACATCAAGGTCCAGGATGAGCGGCGTACGTTCGACGGGAAGGTGAAACTGTGCCCGCTTCCCGTCCGCCGATCCGGCGCCACGTGATGCGTTGGTCGTTTGCCCGTTCAGTGGATTGCGCAGCGACGGCGTACCGCCGACCACGGAAGTGATCCCCACTTCGAGCTGGCCCGGCACGTCGCTCCAGTAGACAAGGAAGGTATTGAAATTGGTGGGGCTAAACAGAAGTCGCCGCTGGATCGCCGACGCGTCGCCTCCGCCAGCATCATCGATTCGGAGCGCCACCGATGTTTCATCCAGCCGCACCACGTCATCGCCGAGTATGTCGTTTAAGTGCGCAGCTGCCGCAAGCGAGCTGCTCAGACCCGGCATCGCGGCATCCACGGCGATTGCGAGTGTCCGCGAGCCTAGCGAAGCGGCAAGAGAATTGAGGAGCCGACCCGGTGCCATATCGGCCGACGGCGACTGCACTGGACCAAGAATAATCGTGGCGGCCGGGTGGACCCGTTCGATCAGGTCCGTCATAGGCTGCGATGCCTTGACTGGATCGGTGTCGGTCCCTCGTGGAGGCTGGATGGCTATACTGTTTATGTACGACGCGATGCCCGCATTGAGCGTCGATTCCTCCCAAGCGACCTCGCCCGACGGGATGCCTCCCTGGATGATGAGTACGTCGCTGTCAATGGCGGCGATCTGCACGGCCGCGAGCTTCAATAAGTACACGTAGCGATCGACGTCGCGCGGCGGCACGTCGCCCATCGCACCGATCTGATAACCCGCAACATTACGGTGGGTTCGTTCGGTCACCGCGCGTACAAATTGCCGCCACGGCTCGACACCGGCATCGGTCGGCGGGAACGCGCCGAACGACACGACGGTCCGAACGTGACGGGCCTCGTAGAGCGCAAGCTGTCGCTCCAGTCGTTCGAACGCACTGGCCGAAGAGGGGCCGGCGAAATATGCCTCGTCCAGCGACATCCGAACAACGAGCGGCGGCGACGGAAGGACGTCTGAAGGGAGCTGCTGGTTGTCGAGCGTCACATCGTCGAGCGTCACGTCAACGACGACTCCTCGAAGCGGAGCCGTTGCAGCCCACGACGGGGGCGTCCAGCACNTGCACAACAGGACCGCCAGGACGACCCAGCGAGGCATCATGGTTCGACGGGATGGAGTNCCAGCACCTCGCCCATCGGCGCAAAGGCGTGTTCCTTGAGGATTCGTTCGAGGCGGTCGGCAAACCCGGCGAGTCGGAAGTAGTGCGCAAAGCTCTGTTGCCAAGGCAGTTGTACTCGTGGAGGTTCCCGATCGATTTCCCACGGGTGCACACTCAAGGCCACAGGGCTGTGCTCACGATTCCGCTGGATAATCGCGGCTCTGACTCGAGACGGGGGTGTCATCCGCAAACCCCACCCGAATCCCAAGGGGACATTCTGTCCGAACCGGCGGCCAACCAGAGGCGGGAACTCCAGAAGGTCGCCGCTGGGCGTGCGGCGGATATGAGGACGTTGCGGAAACGCAGGGTCGCCGATCAGGCGCAGCGGCGCCATGCTCGAATCGTAGCGAAAGCCAAGTTCCGCCAGCACGCCTAGCGCCCATAGCGCGCGACCGTTGATAGACCATTCAGGCGCGCGGTAGCCGGTGACCTCCGGGCAACCCGCATCGGCAAGCGCCATACGCGACCGTTGAACATCGTCCGAGAACGCGAGAGACGTCAGCTCGTAGACGCGGCGGTGCGAATAGCCGTGGGAGCCTATCTCGTGTCCCGCCGATTGGATGTCCCGCACGAGCGCGGGATAGCGGTGTGCCACCCATCCAAGGACAAAAAAAGTTGCGCGGACGCCGCAGCGGTTCAGCAACTCGAGCAGAGCCTGCGTATTGCGAACGACACGGCAGTCAAGCCCCGACCATTCGTGCATTGGGATCCTGGCCTCAATCCCGCACACGTGAAACCACTCCTCGACATCCACGGTGAGGCAGTTGCGCACGATCAGCGCTCGAGACTGCGACTGCTCTCGATGAAGGAGGCGATGGCGCGGACGCTGCCAAGGACCTGGCGGCCGACCTCGTCGTCCGTGATTTCGACCCCGAACGACCGCTGCAGCTCGAGCACGATCTCGAGCGCATCAATCGAATCGAGGCCAAGTCCGCCGTCGAACAGCGGCATGTCGTCGCCAATCTCCTCCGGCGCTAGCGGCATGCGCAGGCATCGAATGATTGCGGCCTTGATCTGAGATGTGAGGGCGCCCTGGGCTTCCATTGTCGGTCTATAGTAAGCCGCCATCGACCCCGATGATTTGCCCCGTGATGTAGCTCGCTGCCGGCGAGGCGAGAAATGCCACGAGGGGCGCGACCTCATCGGGTGCCCCGACGCGCCCGAGCGCGATGCGGGCGAGCAGATCGTCACGCAACCCCTCGCCGAGTCCGTCGAGCATTTCTGTCTCGATCAGACCGGGCGACACGCCGTTGACGAGCACGCCGTGGCGCGCAAACTCGCGCGCCAGCGTACGAGTCAGGCCAATCAATCCCGCCTTGGATGCCGAATACGAAGCCTGTCCGATGAAGCCGACGTTGCCGCTGGCCGACACGATGTTGACGATACGGCCCCAGCGCCGAACGAGCATGTCCTTGACCACGGCACGGATACAGAGGAAGGCGCCGGTGAGATTCGTGTCGATGACGGCATCCCAGTCGTCCCGTGCCGTGAAGACGGTGAGCCGGCTCCTTACTACGCCGGCATTGTTGATGAGGATGTCGGGGGAACCGACGTCGGCGCGCATGCGGCTGAAGAACTCTGCAACCGACCCTTCGTCAGCGATGTCACACCGCCCCACCCAGCCACAACCGCCGTTCGCACGAATTTCGGCGACGGTGTCGTGGGCGGCGGACTCGCGTTCCCGATAACCGATCGCGACGACCGCACGCTGGCGGGCCAGGGCAAGGGCAATGGACCGGCCGATGCCGCGCGACCCGCCGGTGACCGCGGCAACGCGACCCTCCAGCGACAGCTGCTCCATAAAAGGTTGTGGTGGACGCGTGCGACTAGACCAGCAGCTTTTGTCGACGCCGGAGCATCATACAGCGCGCTACGACCGTGCTCAAGCGACCGTGGGCGTGGATACGACGATCGAGTAATGCGCGCCGCCGCCGGCGATGCCGTTGACGATGAAGACACCGGTTGACAGCGGCTGCGGGGCGGCGCTCACGGCCACCGGGCATTCGGGATCGGCGTGATAAAAGCCCGCAGTAGGCGGGAGCAATCGATCCGTCGAAAGCGCCGCGGTGACCACCGCCGCCGCGCCAGCCGCTCCCGACTCGCCGAGCGCCCCCTTGAGTGCCGCGACGGCAGCCACCCGCCGCCCGAACAAGCTGCGGAGCGCCTCAGCCTCGACCCGATCGAGTTGCGGCGAGCCGTTCGCCGCCGCAATCACGGCGCCGACGTCGTCAGCATCAAGCGACGCGTCGTCGATCGCCAGGCGCATCGCGCGGACGAGACCGGAGCCGTCCGCCGGCCACTGATTGAGTCCCGTGACCGATGAGGTCGCGCCGATTCCTACGATTTCCGCATGAACCCTCGCGCCGCGTTCCCGCGCTGCGCGAGCTGACTCGAGCAAAATCAGAAACGCGCCCTCGCCCAGTACCAGGCCGTTCCGGTTTGCATCAAACGGCCGTGCCGCTTCCGCGTCCGTGGCAGGCTGCCCACCGCGACCTGCGGCGGGCGAGAGTACCCGGAAGCTGTCGTAGACTTTGAAAAACGTTTCATCAAGCCAGTCGGCGCCGCCTGCGACCATCGCTGTCGTCCGGCCGTGTCGAATCGCGTCGACGGCGTAGGCGATCGCTGCGAAGGCCGATACCTCGCGTTGATTAAACGTGACGTTCGGTCCGCGCAGTCCGAACTCGATTGCGCATAAGCTGGCCGGAGCGTTGGAGATCGTGTTGCTGAACATCATCGCAGGAACCGCGGTCGGACCGTGGTCGGTAAGCGCCGCGAGATACTCGGACAGCGCATCGAGGCCAGCGCTCCATGTGCCGAGCGCGACGCCTGTTGCGCTTCCATTGACGGCACCCGGTCCGACGTCGTCGATCAGCACGTGCGCGCACGCGAGCGCCAGCCGGCTGCCGGCATCCATTCGGCGCAGCCGCATAGGGGTGACAAATGCTTCCGGATCAAAACCGGTGATCATCGCCGCGCGATGCGAGAGGCATGCGGAAGTGTCGAATCGAGTGATTGGAACGATGCCTGATGTTCCTGAGACCAATGCCCGTGTCAGCGATGAATGGCCGATGCCGAAGGGCGAGATGCACCCGATGGCCGTGATGACCACGCGCTCACGCATTGGGCGGCTAAGGTACCATGGGCTTTTTCATGGTTCAACGCGCGTCGCGGGCGCGCTGGTTTGCGTCGCGCTCGTGTTCAGCGTGCTCGCGTGGCCGGCGGACAGCGGGCAAACGACGGATGGATTCAACGATCTATTCGCGCGTGTGGCCGCAAGACGCACTTCGCTGACATCAATCCGTGCGCGGTTCACGGAGACGACCCAGTCGACACTCCTTCAGCGGCCGCTCGTGGCGCACGGGACGATCGTCGGCGCTCCGCCGACGCGCGTGCTGATGAACTACGACGATCCCGAACGGCGGGTGGTGGCCATCGACGCCACGCAGATGGTTCTGGCCTGGCCGGATCGCGGGCAACGCGAGACGGTCTACATCGCCGCGACGCAGAAGCGGATCGAGCAGTACTTCACCAACGCCAGCGCTGACAGGCTGCGAGCGCTGTTCGCTATCACCGTTCGCCCCGGCGCACGCCCGAGTCTGGTTGACGTCGAAATGGTGCCTCGGCGCAAGCAGCTTCAACAGGGACTGGCGAAGCTGGAGTTGTCCGTAAACCGAGAGACGCTGCTGCTCGAGGGGCTGCAGATGACGTTCGCCAGCGGCGATGTCAAAACGATCACCCTCACAGACATCGTCGTCAATGAACCCGTCAGCGACGAGATGTTTCGAGTCGCCCCGTGAGCGCCGCCGTCGCGCGCGGCGCGGGTGCAGCCGGATCGGCCGGGTATGGCGCCAGGCGATGCTCCACCAGGTGCGCCGCCGGCTTCATCATGCGCTGCGTCCGCAAGAGCATTCGCGTAAGGAGCGGCACATCGCGGAGCCGCACCTGGCGTACCCAATCCCGCCACCGCTTGTGGCCCTGCAGGTTGAGAATCGACCGACGCCAGGTCTCACAATAGAGCTCGAAGAACCGTTCCGCACCGACCTTTGGTTCCCACATCAGATGGTGCATGTCGTACTGCGCCCATGAGGTCGCACGCAGTCGCGGCTGCATCTCGGCAAAGAATCGGGTGCCAGGCAGTGGGGTCAGGATCGTGAAACCGGCTCGGCCGAGGTCGTGTGCCTCGATGAACCCCCACAGTCGCTCGAAGTCCGATTCATCCCAGTCCGGATCGATCACGAAGTTCCCCGTTACGCCGTATCGCAGATCCCGGGCGAGGCGTATAGCGTCAACTGTCCGGTCGATCGTGGTGTCCTTGACGAGACCGGTTAATCCGTCGTCCGTGGCCGCTTCGAGGCCAAAAAAAATATCAAAGTCCTGCGCCAGCGGCCGCCATGCCTCGATTAAGTCGGGCTGGTTCGCCACCACGTCGGTACGACTCTGCACCAGCAGCCAGCGCTTCCTGACGCCGCGTCGCCGCAGCGCGTGCGCTAACTCCAGACTGCGTGCACCCTGGTACCAAAACAGGTCGTCGGCAATGAACACGTTCGGTCCGGTCGCCTCGAAATCAGCGCACACGTGCTCGACCGAACGTAGCCGAACCGTGCGGTGATGCATCTGCCAGACCGAACAGAACGAGCAGCGAAACGGGCAGCCCCGTGCGGTCTCAATCAGCCAGACCGGACGGAACAGCAGACACGCGTAGCGGTGGCGATACGCATCGACGTCACGACGCAGTGGCAGTGGGACATCGTCGAGAACGAACGCCGGGTTGGGAGCGTCGGTGCAGTGAACGCTGCCATCGTCGCCGCGGATCAGCAGCCCGCGCACCGTGGCGGGCGCTTGCGCTGCTGCCAACGCATCGGCGAGCTCGGGGAGCACCGTCTCCCCGTCGCTGACACATACGGCGTCGACTGGAGGAACACAGAACGGAGCCGGGTACGCGGCCGCAGAGTGGCCG
>Ga0065705_10002009_pt1 | contig 19683 bp, 13 predicted proteins | sample SwibulcommuniRL2_FD_59092 | JGI IMG/M metagenome (GOLD analysis project Ga0065705, IMG submission 59092) | Bulk soil microbial communities from switchgrass field near Rose Lake, East Lansing, Michigan, USA - RL2 Bulk Soil v2 (version 2) | ecosystem: Environmental > Terrestrial > Soil >...
TTTTTGGAGCCAAACTGATAAATATTATCAACGCGATATCCATATTTTCAGACATAAAGTCGTCTTCAGCGAACACTGTTTTGAATATTGCCACACCAGTGACCCTTGCGCCAATCGCAAAATATGTTTCGGAAAACAATTTAACCCTCCCGGACCTGCATGCGATGCTCACTGGCGAACGCACATCGATCACTAAGGCAATTCCTTCCGGCTTCAACCTTACCGGATCGCTCGGAATAGATAAACCTGAAGACATTGGCACAAAAAAGGTGGTAAACATTCCTGAACCACTTGAACACCAACATAATAAACCAGGACTGGTGATCGGAAAATGGGTTTGGCCGCTGGTGTTGCTGGCAACTTTCGGTGGACTCATATGGTTCTTTTCCCGAAAAGACGAACCGGTGGCAGCGACCTCCGGGCAAATTAACGATACAGCAACGCAAATAAGTCCACGTCCAGCCGACACATCAATGGTCACGCCTGTCGCGGGCACAATGGACTCTTTAACAGGCAACTTTATCTATGATGCCGGTACGGAAATACAAATGAAGCTGCCCGATAGCACCGTATTGGCCGTTGGTGACAACAGTACAGAGGCCAAACTATTCAGAATGCTGAGGGACACCAGCTTCATCATCGATACGGTAGATAAAACAAAAAACTGGATAACGTTTGACAGAGTATACTTTGAAAGCGATGAATCCATGCTCAAATCTGAATCACACAACCAGATCAAAAACATTGCGGCCATTCTTAAGAACTTTCCATCCAGTTCTATAAAGATCGGCGGCTATACCGATAACACAGGCGATACGGTGCAGAACAATGAACTTTCAGATGCACGGGCGAAGATTGTCATGCAACAAATAATAAACATGGGTTTGAATCCAAATAAAATAAGTGAAGCAGTTGGCTATGGACCGGATCACCCGGTTTGCCCGGCTAATGATACCGAGGAGTGCAAAGCAAAAAACCGGAGAGTGGACCTGAAACTTGCGTCAAAGTAGTCGCACGAGGAACTTAAAATAAAAGTTGACGCGCACCTGCGACAACCTTTTTGATTTCGGCTATTAAAAACAATAAACTTCCTTTATTGCTTATACATTTCTTCTTTCAATAGTTTAACCCTCTCATCTTCGAGGTATTCATCAAAGCTCATAAGCCTGTCAATAATCCCGTTGGGCGTGATTTCAATAACACGATTGGCTACCGTTTGCATAAATGTATGGTCATGGCTTGTCAGCAACACAATTCCTTTGTAGTCCGTGCACTGTTCGTTAAAACTTTGAATGCTTTCCAGGTCAAGGTGATTGGTTGGCTGGTCCAGCAATATGACGTTTGGATTTTGCAACATCATACGGCTGATCATACAACGCACTTTTTCTCCACCACTCAATACATTGGTACTCTTCATCACGTCGTCGCCACTGAACAACATTTTTCCCAAAAAGCCACGTAAGAAAGGTTCATCCACATCTGTTACATGCGGAGGTACATATTGACGCAGCCACTCCATCAGGTTGTTATTGCCGGAAAAATATTCGCTATTTTCCTGGGGCAGGTATGCATGAGTCACCGTTGTACCCCATTCATACTTGCCGTTATAAGATTTAATATCACCCGTAATGATGTCGAAAAAATTAGTTACTGCTAAAGGGTCACGGCTGAGGAGTGCTATCTTATCTCCTTTGTTTACATTGAACGTTACATCTTTGAAGAGTACCCGCCCATCGACGGCCTTACCGAGTTTTTCCACGTTTAAAACCTGGTTTCCAACTTCCCTCAACGGCTGAAATATAATACCAGGATATTTTCTATAGCTTGGCTCTATATCTTCAATCACCAACTTTTCCAAGGCTTTCTTGCGGCTGGTTGCTTGTTTACTCTTTGATGCATTGGCGCTAAAACGGGCGATAAAGTCGAGCAATGCCTGGCGTTTTTCTTCTACTTTTTTGTTCTTGTCGCTCAACTGGCGCGCCATGAGCTGCGAACTTTGATACCAGAAAGTATAATTGCCCGTAAATATTTTTATTTTTTGACGGTCAACATCCGCCACATGCGTGCAAACTGCATCCAGAAAGTGACGATCGTGACTGACGACGAGCACAATATTTTCGTAATCGGCTAAGAAATTTTCGAGCCAGCTGATCGTTTCAATGTCTAACCCGTTTGTAGGTTCATCCAACAATAAAATATCCGGATTGCCGAATAAAGCCTGTGCAAGTAACACCCGTACTTTCAAATTGGACGGGATATCTTTCATCAGGGCAGTATGGAAATGTTCTTCAACTCCAAGTTCGCTCAATAACATTGCAGCATCACTTTCTGCAGTGTAGCCGCCCATTTCTCCAAACTCTGATTCAAGTTCGCCCGCGCGGATGCCATCCTCTTCTGTAAAATCTGCGAGCGCATAAATACTTTCGCGTTCCTTTGCAATAGCCCACAGGCTTGCATGTCCCATCATCACCGTATTCAAAACCGTTTCATCGTCAAATTCAAACTGGTTCTGTTTTAAAACAGCCATTCGTTCACCCGGTGTTATTTCGATAGTCCCTTTATTTGGTTCAACTTCTCCACTCAATATTTTTAAAAATGTACTCTTTCCTGCACCGTTTGCGCCAATTACGCCATAGCAATTTCCTTTCGTGAAATTCAGATTTACTTCTTCAAACAATACTCTCTTGCCGTATGCCAGCTTCAAGTCTCTTACGCTTATCATTTAACCATAATTTTTTGAAGGCGCAAAGGTAAGAAAAGTCCGCGCGGAAAGTCCTTTAAATATTAAAGAATGGGGCTGTCAGCCGGGGAAATTTGGTTATATAATGAAGCACACCCTGATTACCTGGGGATCAGTACTTTTCCCTCAATTAGTTTCTTCCCGCTGGCGTCACCGATCACGACAATATATACACCCTTCGGCTGGTTACCAAGGTCAACGTCAAGCAAACCATAATAACCAACAAAGGTGAATTGTTTGTAAAAAACTTTAGCTCCTTTACCGTCATAAATCGTGACGCTTTGCTTTGTATTGCTTCCGCCGGCATTGTAATAAGAAACAGTAAACTGACCGTCATTTGGATTAGGATAAATATATAGACTCGAGCTCGCCTTTCCTGTAATCGTAACAACGGCAGACTGGTTCATGCATCCGTTATCGTCTGTAACCTGCACCTGGTAGCTGCCAAGATTTGTTACCGTTACCGGATAGGTATTGCCCGTTACGTCGAAAACATTGCCGTCTTTAGTCCAGGTCGCGACGACGTTAGGATCTGAACCCGGCGTTATTGTCGCCGTAAGTGTGCTCGTTTCCCCGGGAACAAGGCTCGTCTTTGATGCTGATAACACCACTTCAGGCAATGTGTATACCGTAAGTGTCGCNGCATTTGATGTGGTAACATTACACTGGCCCCTTAGTAAGACACGGTATTGAAAATTATTCTGTGCTGCTTCCGCATTGGCAATATTATAGCTCGAGGCAACAGCACCGGTAATATTATTAAAGCTCAGGCCATCGTTATTGCTGAATTGCCATTGATAGGCAACGACCGGGTCATTGGAGGCTACACTAAGCGTGACGTCGCCACCACTACAAACTTGTTGAGAAACTGGTTGCTGGCTGATCACAGGACCTGCGCCTTTTGCAATGGTGAAAATAATATCACGTGTGCGTGTCAGTGTGCCGGACACACCGGTAACTGTTACGGTATAAGAACTGTCGAATTTCAATGATCCGGTATTATTCAGGGTGACAATTACATCGTTACCTGGTACAACAGTTGGCGATGAAAATGTGACAGTAGTGCCTGGTGGATTACCAGAAGCAGAAAGTGTAATTGGTGTTGTATAACCCAGGATTGAAACAGTACCTAACGTAACAGTCGTTGGACCGGCATCGCCACACGTGACATTTGCAGGTGGGGGAACACTGAAATCAAATCCCGGTTGTGCGGCTGTGATCGTAATATTTTTGTCTGACATGTCATAGAAAACATTTCCGACAGCCATAACCCTTATTCTTGCCTGTGATGTTACATTATCGGGAACGACTATTTGTTGGCTACCGTCGTTGGGTGTGCTTGCCAGGATGGTGATGGGAAATGTAAGACCTCCGTCCACAGATAATTGAATACTTACATTCGCGCAACTGACCGGTGCTGCATCGCTGTTGGCCACATTCCATGTCACCATTTGGTTACTTCCGCCGGGCCATGAAATGCCCGTGGTATTTGGAGCGGTGACAACAAAGGGACCGCTTGCCCCATTTACTAAAACGCTTGTCTCATCAAAACAAACGCCGCCTGCTCCCGCATGATTATCGCGTGCGGTTAATCTGAATACCATTGAGCGTCCATAAGAGGGTAAGATTTCACCGATGGTTGTAGTATTATTAATTTGGTCGGAAAGTTTTGGAAAATACCTTTCCGGTATAGCTACAGGTGGAAAGGAACGAAATAAAGGTGCGTTACCTGTGGGAGCATTCCAGTTGCCTGCCGGTCCTACATCCATCTGCTCCCACGAATACGTCAATGCGTCGCCGTTGCCATCAGTAGCGCTTCCCGTTAAAACAAATGGAGTTGATTTCGGAATCGTATAATTGCTTCCTGCATTAACCACGGGAACGATGTTTCCCGTTGCAGCAATCGATCCGCAATTTGCACCATCACCACTCGTAGTGAACGTATTAATCTCGTCCATGCTGGCAGCGTGGAAATACGGAATGCTGTTAATTGCCAGGTTATTTACGCCGCATATGCCTGTATACGCCATGATCGTAATACCGCTACCAGGTTCAACAGCTGTTGGAGCATTCCTGTTGCCGCTACATGAACTGGTGGTAGCATTAAAACTATGCGATGCACCAAACTGGTGACCCATTTCATGGGCAAAATAATCAATATCGTAAGGATCGCCGACGGGGTTAGGCGATCCCGTAACGCCCCTCGCTTTTTGGCCTCCACAAACAGACGAAAGTTGAGCTATTCCTCCCGCGCCGGTGCTGAATGTATGACCAATATCNTAATTNGCATTTCCGATGTTGTTAGTGATNACNGTTTGGCTTTCGTCCAGCAATGCGGACCCGTCATCATTAGCCGTAAANGGATCGGTAGATGGGTTGACAAAAACTATTTGGTTATTATTNGCAACAAGATTTAGGCTTATAGCAACTTCTCTTTCATATATGCCATCTACCCTGTTTACACTTGTGACAATTGCAGAAAGCGCCTGCGCTACACTAGGATTAGCTACTCCTACTGCAGCAATTGCATATTCCCCAGTACATGCAACAGCCAACCGATAGCTATGCAACTCTTCGCCGACGCAAGGTCCGGCCATTGGTTTGTTGCCGGATTTTCTTTCCGGCGGTTCAACCACTCCAATTTCGGAAAACGGGCTTTTTTTTGTGAAGTCCTTTTTACTGTAGACGAGATAATTTTTTGTATCCAACTGACGGTAGGGGTCAACAAATACGTCGTCACTAATATCTGAAAGAATCATCGCATGAAAGCCCAGTTCAGTAAAATCAACCTTGATTGTTGCTGTTGGATCAGTTATCCCTTGCCCGGTATAAGTCTTTATTCCCGGAAAGCGGGTGGCCAATTCAGGCTCCATCACCGGGCTCTCCCAAATTCGATAGGTAGCTTTTCCACCTTGCGGCAATGGCAATTCAAAAATCCGGGATTGGTCTCGGCCCGCAATGCTGCTGTTGGAAGACAAAGATTTTAAAAAATCCTGCATTCCCCTGGTGTCCAACACTAAACTCCTGTATTTTTCCGGCACTATGACACGTTTTCCAGCTTGGGTGGCGGATATTTCGTTTTCTTTTGCCTCTGCAAAAAAATAGTTCTGGGCCGGCAGATCATAGGAAACAACAAAAGTTATCAGAAGTACTAAAAAAATCCTGACCATATGTTTCATAAACTCAATTAGGGTTCTGAGATTGCTTAAAATTATCATTATTTTTTTGCTAATCAATATATAATCAAAAAACTAGCCCCATTTTATTGATGCAAATCCAGACCATTTTACCCCTCTCTACAACGACTGCCCGTCGGCTACGGTTGCCGGGCAACTGATTTGCTGCAGTTAAAATATTAAAGCAAAAAGCCCCGTCTTTGTAAAGACGGGGCCGTTTATTGTACTAATCGGTTTTGATTAATAACCCATGCCGCCCATGTCGGGTGCACCATGATTGTGTGGAGCTTCCTCTTTCTTTGGTTTGTCAGCAACTACAGCTTCGGTAGTCAACANCATTCCGGCGATAGAAGCAGCATTTTCCAATGCAATACGGGTAACCTTNGTNGGGTCNATCACACCAGCTTTCAGTAAATTCTCATACTGTTCTGTCCTTGCATTGAAGCCATAATCACCTTTGCCTTCCTTCACTTTCTGAACTACAATAGAGCCTTCGATTCCAGCATTGGCAACCAGGATGCGAATGGGCTCTTCCAATGCGCGTCGTACAATCGCAACACCGGTTTGCTCGTCTTCTGTCTGGCCTTTAACCTTTGCGTCAAGGCTTTCGATTGCGCGGATATAAGCTACGCCACCACCTGGTACAATGCCTTCTTCAACTGCTGCGCGTGTTGCGTGCAAAGCGTCATCTACCCTGTCTTTCTTTTCCTTCATTTCCATCTCCGTTGCTGCGCCCACGTAAAGCACCGCAACACCTCCTGACAATTTAGCCAAACGCTCCTGGAGTTTTTCCTTATCGTAATCTGAAGTTGTATTTTCTATCTGGGCTTTTATCTGGTTCACACGACCTGTGATATCGGTCTTCTTGCCTTTACCACCTACAATAGTCGTATTGTCTTTGTCAATTGTGACCGAAGAAGCCTGTCCCAGCGCAGTAAGATCAGCACCTTCCAGTTTGTGCCCTAACTCTTCGCTGATAACGGTACCTGCCGTTAATGTGGCGATATCAGTGAGCATTTCTTTCCTGCGATCACCAAAACCGGGAGCTTTAACAGCCGCAACTTTAATAGTACCACGAAGTTTGTTTACCACCAGTGTCGCTAATGCTTCACCCTCCAGGTCCTCAGCAATGATCAGCAAAGGCCGGCCGCTTTGAGCAACTTTTTCCAGTATGTGAAGAATATCTTTCATTGCAGATATCTTCTTATCGTAGATAAGGATATATGGATTCTGCAATTCTGCTTCCATTTTTTCGCTGTTGGTAACGAAATAAGGGGATACATAACCGCGGTCAAATTGCATCCCTTCCACCACATCAACCGTGGTATCAGTGCCCTTTGCTTCTTCCACAGTTATTACGCCTTCTTTACCTACCTTGCCAAATGCTTCAGCGATGAGTTTACCAATATTTTCATCGTTATTCGCTGAGATTGCAGCAACCTGCTGAATTTTCTTGCTATCGTTGCCAATAGTCTGACTTTGACTCTTCAGGTTTTCAACGACAAGGCTTACTGCTTTGTCAATCCCGCGTTTTAAATCCATTGGATTTGCACCCGCTGCAACCATTTTCAGCCCTTCGCTTATGATGCTTTGCGCCAAAACTGTTGCTGTAGTAGTACCGTCTCCGGCGATGTCTGCCGTCTTGGAAGCTACTTCTTTCACCATTTGCGCGCCCATGTTTTCAATGGGGTCATCCAATTCGATTTCTTTAGCCACGGTAACTCCGTCCTTGGTAATACCGGGAGCACCAAATTTTTTTTCCAGGATCACATTCCGACCTTTAGGACCCAATGTTACTTTGACAGCGTTGGCCAATGTGTCAACGCCTTTTTTCATTCGGTTTCTTGCCTCAACGTCGAAGAAGATTTGTTTTGCCATAATTATTTAATTTGAAAAATTAATTGAATTGAAAAGGATGTGCACGATACTAAATTGCGGAATTATGACTTGCATATTTCCAAATGGCACATTATACAATCGCTAAAATGTCGCTTTCTCTCATGATCAAATAGTCGTCGCCTTCTATCTGGATTTCGGTGCCGGCGTATTTGCCGTACAGAACCGTATCACCGGTCTTTACCGTAACGGGTTCATCTTTTTTACCAGGACCCGCAGCAATCACGATACCACGTTGTGGTTTTTCTTTTGCCGTATCTGGAATGATGATCCCACCGGCAGTTTTTTCTTCGGCTGCCGCCGCTTTCACAATTACCCTGTCGTGCAATGGGGTAACGTTTACTTTTTTGGCCATAATTGTATTGATTTTGTTTTTGAATTAGATTCCCGCCCGGATGCTACCGTTTGATTAGGGGACGGCAAAGGTAGTCGTAATAATTATGCCATGAGTAACCAAAGTGAAAAAATTGCAGATTCAGCAGATAACAACGACGTTTTCTAATTCTATGTCAGGAAATCGACAGCGGATAAGTGCCAAATTTTCACAACCGGTCTTCAATAACAGCTAATAATATTTTCTGTAATTCCTACTCTTCCGGAAAATATCTTTTCTGAAAACTATTTCCCGAATCGGAATCGTTTTAAGATCTGATTTGATTGCTGATCGGATGAAGATTGCTCCATAATCGGACCTAATCAGTTGTAATTCAGCATTCTGCCGCCGCCAGTCCTATGAAAAACCGACCCATGAGAAAACTCTGCCTGCTTACTCCAATCCTCCTGTTTTTGTTTGTGACAAATCTTGAAGCACAGCCCCCCTGTGCATTTGATCAACTTCACAAGTCATTATTGCAAAAAGATCCTGAATATGCGAGGCGGATCGAAGAAAATAAAGTGGCCATCAGGAAGTTTATTGATACCCATCCTCAAAAAAAAGGAACTGCAGCAAAGCCCAATGCTTCATATACCATACCGGTAGTTGTACATGTAATGCATACCGGCGGTGCGGTCGGAAGTATTTACAATCCCACGGATGCCCAAATAACAGGTGCTATCAATTATCTGAACCAGGTGTTCTCAGCAACATTTCCGGGCATGACCGCGCCAATCGAAGGAGGTGGTGTGGTGGACCTGGAAGTTCAGTTTGCATTGGCACAGCGTACGCCTGCTTGTGGGGCCACCAACGGCATAGACCGGGTCGACGCCTCGTCCATTCCTAATTATGTGGCTAACGGTGTAAACGCCGCGGGGAGCGCTGGTTGCTCGGACCTGACGCTCAAAAATTTTGCCCGATGGAATCCTGCCGATTATTACAACGTTTGGGTCGTCAACAAAATTGACGGCGCGGACGGAACTTCCGGCCAGTTCATTGCAGGCTATGCATATTTCCCGGGTTCTCCTTCCACACTGGATGGCACCGTGATGCTCGCAACACAAATGATCACCGGCCAAAAAACCCTCCCGCATGAAGTTGGCCATGCCCTCAGCTTGTATCACCCCTTTGAAGATTCAGGTAGTGATACCGATTGTCCTTCCAATTTAAATTGCACCACTACCGGTGACCTGGTTTGCGATACGGACCCGGTCACTTTGAACTACAATGTTGGTACGGGTCTTTATAACTTTTCCTGTCGTACAGGTGCTAACGGATGCGCCGCTCCAAACAACTACACCATTAACACGGAAAGTAATTTCATGAGTTATACCAACTGCTATAAACTTTTCACTAACGGGCAGAAGGCAAGGGTGCAGGCTGCCATGAGTCTTCCTTCAAGAAGTAGCCTGGTATCTCCTTCCAATCTTGCACTTACCCCGTGCGGAACCACGATAAATTTTAGCCAGGCAACCGCATCGCGAACAGAAGACGTTACAGGAACGGTGAACGGGTGCAGAAGGTATCGGGATTACACTTACCAGATGGCGATTGGAGCGGCCCCGACCGCGACAGCTACAGCTACCCTTACGTATAGCGGTACCGCTACCAGGGGTATTGATTTCGACGTCACAACAAATGGAAATTTTGCCAGTCCAAGTGATGTGTTGACTTTTAACAGCGGATTAACCGCAGCGCAATCTTTTACGGTAAGAATTTACGATGACGCTGATGTAGAAAGTTCCGAAACAGCAATACTTGATTTTACAGTAAATAATGGAGGCGGCGATGCGGATAAGGGCACTGCCACACCTACGTTTACGATTACCATTCCCGATAATGATTTTGCACCGGTCGGTTCATCATCCGGAACATATCCAATTGGTACTTCATCGGCGGCTATAACACAAACTCCGTTTGACGCACGACAAAAGAGCCAAAGGGCCCAGTTTATTTACAAGGCAAGCGAACTGGCAGCCGCCGGGATCAGTCCGGGTAGCATCACTTCTATTCAACTATTTATCCAGTCTAAGCTTAGTACAAGGCCATTCGGTAATTTCAATATTAAGATGGCGCTCACAAATGTTGCATACCTTGTTAACGGCAGCGCAACTGTCATCAGCGGCATGACCACCGTCTATTCCAATCCTTCTTATACTACGGTTGCAGGTTGGAACATTTTTACGTTGTCTACGCCCTTTACATGGGATGGAATAAATAATCTTGCCATCGAAATTTGCCAGGACAATATAACCGCAGATCCGACCAACGCCGGCGACCAGGTGAGGACCTTTCTTGACGGCGGAACTGCTGCGCAGGGTAGCACTGTTTTTCAAAACGGGATAAACTGCGGCCAGGTTTTTAGTTCGCTCACATATTTTGGGTCAGGAAGAAAACCAATTATCCGGCTCGGAAATGCGGTCGTCGGAACAGCGATTGAAACAGTTGCTTCGTCTAACGCAACCCTGCATATCGCTGCGGGAAGTAGCGATTATTTCTATTCGAATAATAGCCGCCTGTTGATGCGATTAACAGCTATTAGCAACTCACTTGGCTGTGTTTCCTCGACGCTGGAAGAAGCAGGAACCACGTGGCTCAACTTCCAGGGCGGCCAACGGTCGGCAAAAGTTTTTACAGTAACGCCAACTACCAATGGAAGCAGCACCAGTTACACGATCTCACTTTATTTCACAAATGCTGAACTAGATGGAAAGAATGCCTCATTACTAAGAGTTGCCAAAACCTCTGCAGCATCCGTAGCCGCATCGAATATTACCAATACTGTGCTAATGGCCCCAACTGTAACCACCCTGGGCTCCGGCACCACGGTATTCACGGCCAACTTCAGTGGCTTCTCCCGTTTCTTCCTGGTTGACGATGTCGTGATACTATCGGCTGAACTAACAGAATTTAGTGGGAAACTGACAACTGAACAAAATTCACTACTCACCTGGACAACGGCATCAGAACAGAATAATCGCCAATTTGATATCGAGCTGAGTCGAAACGGGATAGATTTTGAAGTTATTGGAACTGTTGCGTCAAAGGGTAATTCCATCACGGATCAGCATTATGAATTTTTGCACGTTAAACCTCAGCCAGGAATCTCTTACTATCGTTTGAAACAAACGGATCACGATGGAAAATATACATACAGCAAAATCATATCAGTGACAGTTAATCCTGAATTGACCCGTGCTTTTGTCTACCCGGTACCAGCGAAAAATATGATCAGCATTAATTTTGGCACTGTTGCGAATAAGGGAGAAATCAGCATCTATTCTGCCGATATGAAATTAGTAAAGACAGAAAGGATCAACGGGCCTTTACTGACAAAAGAAATATACATCAGCAATCTTGCGAAAGGAATGTATTTCATTCGTTTTACACAGGGAAAAATAATCAAAACATTTCCCTTTATAAAAGATTAGTCAATCGACGCGCTCGCTCAAAACCCTGCGCAGCTTTATGTTGAGACAAGGTTTTTTACAATAATTTATTTTGATGAATGCGCCGAATCACGTTGCCGGTTGTATGGCATTCGAAACTATATTTTCCAGGTCGGCAATATCAAACGGCTTATGCAGACAGAAGTCGGCGCCTGCCTCCTGCGCCAGTTCATTGACATTATTGTTCGCGCTGAAAAAAATTACGGGTATATGTTGAAACTCTTTTGATCCCTTAACTATCTGGGTGGCTTTTACACCCCCCACGTCCGGGATCCAGTTATCCATTAAAATAACACTGGGCTGATGTTCCTCCAGGTCAGTCAATATTTCCGTGCATTTGTCTTTGGTGATTACTTCAAAATTTCGGGATGCGAGAATGAGCGAACAGACTTCCAGCAAATCTGTATCGTCATCATATATTATTACTCTTTTATTCATGTGCCTTAACCCTGTTCCCAAATGTACTGGAAAGATAATTAAGACCTCGGAAGCGTAAAATAAAAAACAGATCCTTTCCCTTCTTCGCTCTTCACGCCTGTATGTCCGCCATGCCTGCGAATGATCTCGGCGCATATATACAGACCAATTCCAAATCCTGAAAAGGCGGTGTTTGTGTTGGACTCGGCACGATAAAAACGTTCAAATATTTTCTTGTGTTCATCTGGCCTGATTCCAATTCCTTTGTCCGTTACGGAAACGGTAACATAACTCTCTGCTTTCTGAATTTTGACAGAAATCTGTTTGTTGCCAGGAGAATACTTGACGGCATTATTTAAGTAATTCGTGATCACCTGGGCTATTCTTTCACGGTCTGCACTTATATAAACAGGCTCTGTTTCTTTAACTATAATGTTATGATTAACGGAAACAAGCTGTATATCGCCCGCAACTTCGATTACTAATTTGGTTAAATCGAAGGATTCAATATTTAGCTGGAATTTCCCTGATTCAATTTTGGAAATGTTCAGAAAATCACTGACAAGCTTGGTCATCTTGTTGATTTGATTTTCCATTTTCACCAGCGCACTCTTCAAAAATTCGTTGTCCGTTTTTTCGTAGGTTTTCGCGAGCAACTGTGTATAAGCTTTAATCGAAGTAATCGGGGTCTTCAATTCATGGCTGGCAACTGCAAGGAAGTCATTTTTCAATATCTCCTCCTGTTTTCTTTCTGTGATATCCGCAACCGATCCGGCAATACCTGCAAACTCCTTGTCATTATTATAAAATGGTCCTCCCTCTGAAAGCATCCACCGGGTTTGTCCGTCTTTCCTCCTTATCCGAAATTCAACAGCAAAATTTTCTCTTGCTTCAAAGCTTTTCTTACACACATCCAGAACATGTCCTTTATCTGCTTCAAGCACCGCCGCCACCCATCCTTCGTCGTAGTGGTCGTCAATAGATATCCCTGTCCATTCAACCCATGTATCGTTAACAAAATTGTTTTTCCCGTTTACGTCCGTCATCCAAAGGCCTACGGGTGAAACGTTGGCTATTGTTTTAAAAAGTAGTTCACTGGCCTGCAGTCTTTCATTGAATCGTTTTTCGTCATCGATGTCTCTCGCGGCACCAATGAAGCCAATAAAATTGTGCGCATTATCATAGCGCGGAACTGCATGTTCTGAAATCCAGCGATACTGACCATCGTATCGCTTCATGCGGTACTCTCTTTGAAACGTTTCCTGGTTTTTGAATGCATCCTCATATACCTGAATGTATTCCGTTACGTCATCAGGGTGCACTGCTTCATGCCAATCGCCCAAATGTTCATGTTCTATTGATCGACCCGTAAATCGAATCCAGCTTGTATTATAAAATCCTGCATACTTTTCATTACCCGACATCCAGATCATGACCGGCGCATTGTTGGAAATAACCTTAAAGCGCTCCTCACTTTGCTGCAACACATCAAAGGCAGCTCTTTGATCAGTGATATCTACTGTTGTACCTAAAATGCGGACCGGCATGCCGTTATTGTCATAAATAACTTTCCCCCTTGACCTTATCCATCGAATATTATCCGCGGACGGTTTAATTCTTAATTCGAGATCGAGGAATCCCTTTTTTTTAGCATCGCTAACAGCTTCGTTGCGCAGACCGATGTCTTCCGGATGAATTTTAGCTAATAATTCCTGGTGAGTGGGCCTGGCTTCCGACGGAAATCCTAATAATTGTAAATACCGTTGTGAGTAAATGGGTTCGCGTGTTACCAAATTTAATTCCCAGGTCGCTAACTCAGCAGCCTCAATCGCGATATTCAACCTCTCCTCATTTTCTTTCATCGCCGCCAGCGCTGTTCGTTCCGCAGTCACATCCATTACAGTCCCATGCATTCGAACAGGTTGCTGCTTTTCGTCATAAATAATCTTACCGTGCACTTTTACCCAATGAATAGATTGGTCGGGCCAGCATATCCTAACTTCATAAGCAAGGGATCCCTTTTTCAGGGCGGCAGCTACGGCTCTGTCGCGAATACTCCGGTCATCCCGATAAAACCGGCCAAGCAGGTCTTCGTGAGTAATATTGTGATCTTTTTTAAATCCAAAAATTTCATTGAGTCTTTGCGAGCCGGTAAAGATTTTGGAGTCAAGCTCCCATTCAAATGTTCCCAGTTCGGCTGCTTCCACTGCAAGTTTTGTATTTTGTTCTTCATCGGATAACGCTTTAGATAATTTCTTTTGAGCAGTGATATCACGGGCAATTTTTGAAGCTCCAATAATGACCCCGTTAAAGTTCTTTATCGGCGAAATAGCAAGGGAAATATCAATAAGTTCACCATTCTTGGTAAGCCGTTGCGTTTCAAAATGTGATACACGCTGCCCCAATTGAATGCGCCTCAGAATCTCCGGTTCTTCGTCGAGGCGATCAGGCGGAAAGAGCTTGGCAATTGGCTGACCAATCATTTCGGCGGCGGTGTATCCAAATAATTTTTCTGCTCCCGGGTTCCAGCTTGTGACGATACCTTCCAATGTCTTGCTTACGATGGCGTCCTCCGATGATTCTATTATTGCAGCCAACCAGGCACTGTCTTTCTCTGAATTTTTTTGAGTGGTAATGTCCACGTCGATGTTAACAGCACCAATTATCCTGTTTTCGTCATTCACGATCACCTTCACCTGTGGAATAACTGTTCGCGTTGAACCGTCAGGCCGCTCTATTACTATCTCCTGGTTGGGGATAACAAACCCTTTTTTTAACAATATTGCAATAGGAGATTCATCTAGCGGAATGGGGCGGCCGTCCGGATGAAACAATTTCGATGCTCCGCTCCACATATCCTTTCGAAGATCCGGCTCGCGACCCCAAAGGTTTGCCGCGGCAGGATTGTACATTGTCAAAAACCCCTTCATGTCGCAGGTATAAACGGCGATAGGCAAAGCATTGAAGACAGGATGGTTAAGCAATTCGGCGTCGCCGATTCCCCGCATCAGGACCAGGTCAGAAAAATTTTCCAGCTGCATTAAGTGAAGGAAGTGTTTTCATTAAGTAACTAATAACTCTCTTCTACAAATTAGATTCCAAATAGTTGAAGACAACACTTGAAATTAAGATTTTTACATGAAGGTGGAAAATGGATGGCCATGGCTGACCACATCAAATACCCAAATTCCTTACCTTCGACCCCTCAAAAGAGTTCTTATACCAATGATCAGCAGAAGAAATATCCGGGTAAAAGTGATGCAGACGCTTTATACGCTAGAGACGCTTGAGGATTTTTCGAAACCCGGTGAGGCGCAGAGAATATTGCAACAGCATTTCCATCAAACCAGGTCCCTTCTTGTTTATTTAACATGGTTTCTTACTGAAGTAGCCCGGTACGCTGAAACCGAGGCACACAAGCGCGCTGGCAAACATTTACCCACCGCGGAAGATCTCAACGTAAATACTAAAATTGCAGGTAATGAAATTTTGTGGAAGATGCTGGAGGATGCTGTGCTAAAAGAGCAATTTGACAGAGAAAAGCCACAACAAAAAACCGACCAGGAACTTATCAGAAAAATATACCACGACTTTGTCGAAACAAGCGAATATAAAAGTTACATCGCTTCGGCGTCCAGGGACAAACAAGAAGAAAAAAAGATTCTCGAGTTCATATTGAATGATATGCTCCTGGCGAATGAGCTGTTTGTTTCACATATAGAGGAAAATTTTTCCAACTGGAGCGATGATGGTGAAATGCTGGTTCAGTTGCTGGCTGGATATATTCAAAAGCCGGGTTCTCTAAATTATAAACAGCTGCTTAGCCCCGATAAGGAAGAATTTGCCAAAAATTTGCTTCAGACAGTAATGGACAAGGCAGAATACCTTCAAAACGTCATTACTCCCAAGTTGAAAAACTGGGATCCGGACCGGATCGCTATCCTCGATATGCTGCTTATGAAAATGGGACTGGCGGAATTTCTATATTTTGAAACGATTCCACCCAAAGTAACGATTAATGAATACATCGATCTTGCCAAAGATTACAGTACCGTACAGAGCGGCCAGTTCGTAAATGGTATCCTGGACAACATTCACAAAGAATTGCTGCAACAGGGAAAAATGCAGAAGGTGGACTATAAAAAAGCATGATACATAAAGGCTCCTGCTTTGACAGGTTTCCTTTTTCCTGGTTGCTTTTTTTTGTCCCGTAAACTCTTAGTTTTGCACGTCTCAAATTTTGACAATGAAAGGGATATTGTTCGCTTTAATAGTTGTTGGCCTGGTTGCTTGCCAGGCATCGGATCAAAAATCTGATAAAAAACTTACCCAGCCGGAAAAAGCAAATGCGGAAAGAGATTCAGCGAATTTTACCACAATAGAATGGATAGATTCAACAGTCAAGGATCTTGGCAAAATCAAGCAGGGAGATGTAGTCGAAGTGAGTTACAGGTTCAAGAATTCAGGCAATAAAAACCTAATCTTTACCAACCTGCACGCCAGTTGTGGCTGTACCGTTCCGGAAAAACCGGAAAAGCCCTTTGCAGCCGGCGAAGAAGGTGTGATTAAAGCAAAATTTGACAGCCGCGGAAAACGAATCGGGGAATCACGGAGCACCGTGTATGTGACGGCTAACACCAAACCTGACAAATTCATGCAATTGAGTTTTCGGGTTGAAATAACCGAGTAAATATTTAAATAAAATAACACAGAATGAATCACATTTATTTGTTGCAATCAGGTACAGGCGCTCCGGGCTTTGGCGGATTCCAGTTCATATTTCTTGGATTAATGATCGTAGTGTTTTGGATGTTCTTTATTCGTCCACAGGCGAAACGCGCCAAGAATCAGAAAAAGTTTATTGAAGATCTTAACAAGGGCGACAAGGTGGTCACGATTGCAGGTATACATGGCACCATAAATAAAGTGAATGAAGACGGCACCTTGAATATAGAAGTAAGTCCGGGTACCTATATTAAAATGGAGAAATCGGCGATCAGCATGGACTGGACATCTGCATTGAACAAGCCGGCAGGTGCTGAAAAAAAGTAATCTCTTTAACGAAACGACATTCCAAATTCCGGCGCCTACAAGGTTCATAATCCCGGAATTTGGAATTTTCTTTTTGAAAAGTTATGCTCAAGGTCGGACTGACAGGCGGTATAGGTAGTGGCAAAAGCACGGTGGCGAAAATTTTTGAAGTGCTCGGCGTACCTGTATATTACGCTGACGACGCGGCAAAACACATCATGAACACCGATGCGGAGCTCAGGGAAAAAATCATCTCAACGTTTGGAGCCGGTAGCTATGTAAACAATGAGCTGAACCGTCCCTACATTGCTTCTATTGTTTTTGAAAATACGGAGAAACTGGCTTTACTCAACTCGCTTACACATCCCGCTACCATTCGTGATGCTGAAAGATGGATGCGGCAACAGACAAGTCCTTACGTTATAAAAGAGGCTGCATTGATATTTGAAAGCGGTTCAGCTGAAAATTTGGATTATGTAATCGGCGTCTTTTCGCCCCTTCCGCTCAGAATAAAACGAATTATGGAAAGGGACAACGTGACCCGCGATGAAGTCATGAAGCGAATGAGCAGGCAAATTGACGAGGACATTAAGATGCGACTTTGCGATAAGGTGATTGTCAATGACGAACAGCAACTCGTCATAACGCAGGTTTTGGCGCTGCATCAGCAGTTGTTGTCGATGGGAAGTTAAAAGCAGCATCGCCACTGATGGAATTCCTGGTTGATAGGATAAAATTGTTTCCTACCTTACTAGTTCTCGTAACATTTACCGATCCTTTTAAATGAAACCCTTTCTAATCATATTTTCATCGGTATTGCTGATTCATACCTGCAATTTTCAAAATGCAGCAGGTAAAGTTTCGCCAGCGAAAATTGATGAAGNGATGATTAGCACGATTGATTTCGAAAAAGAAATCAAACCTATNTTAATAAAAAACTGTTCGCCCTGTCACTTTCCAGGCGGCAAAATGTACGGGCGTCTTCCCTTTGACCAGGACACCACAATTGTCCATCATAGTATCTCTGTTCTGAAACGAATAAAAAACGAAGAGGAAAATGCACTCATCAGGGAGTTCATCGGGCAAACAAAAAGTGGCCTGCCCGAAGACAAGCCACATTGAGATAATCAGATTAATTTTTCTTTACAATAAATCATTAGGCTGGGACAGGAGTTTTCAGTTTTGCCAGGGCTTCTTTTATTCTTGCCCATGCTTTCTCAATATTTGACATGCTGTTGGCAAAAGAAAAACGAACGCACTTCGGCTCACCGAAAGCATCCCCCATAACCGATGAAACGTGAGCAGTATTGAGCAGGTACATCGCAAAGTCAGCCGAGTTGTTTATAGTTGTTTCCCCATTTGATGTACCATAATAAGAGCTCACATCGGGAAAAACATAAAATGCTCCATCAGGCTCCGAACATTTGATGCCAGGTATGCCCTTTACAAGTTCCAGCACTCTTGTCCTTCTTCTCGCAAATTCGTCAACCATCTCAAAAGTAGGTTTCAGGCTTCCTGTAAGCGCCGCGATCGTGGTTTTTTGCGTAATGGAACAAGTTGCGCTCGTGAACTGCCCCTGCAATTTTTCACATGCTTTGGCAACTTCCGGATTCGCAGCTACATATCCAAGCCTCCATCCTGTCATTGCAAAACCCTTACTTAAACCATTAATGACGATGACACGATCCTTTAATTCCGGAAACTGGGCAATGCTTTCATGATTTCCGACAAAATTGATATACTCATAAATTTCATCTGAAAGAATATATATGTTTGGATATTTTTTAAATACGGCGGCAAGTGCTTCCAGTTCCTTTTTGCTATAGACGGCTCCTGAAGGATTACAGGGAGAAGAAAACATAAACGCCTTCGTTCGTTTCGTAATAGCCGCTTCAAGTTGTGCGGGTGTGATTTTAAATCCACTATCCACTGAAGTGCGCACCGCCACTACCTTGCCCCGCGCAATTTTCACAAGTTCAGAATATGTCACCCAGTAAGGGGTAGGAATGATCACCTCATCATCGTCATCTACCAATGCAAGGATTACATTCGCAAGACTTTGCTTGGCGCCCGTTGACAACACAATATTTTCTGGCTTATAATCAAGATTGTTATCCCTTTTCAACTTGGCACACACTGCTTCTCTTACGTCAAGGTACCCTGGAACAGGCGTATAGTGACTCCAGTTATCATTGATGGCCTTTATTGCTGCTTCCTTTATATGTTGAGGGGTATCAAAATCGGGCTCACCCAGGCTTAGATCTATCACATCAATTCCTTTGGCTCTTAATTCGCGGCCAAGTTTTGCCATTTTCAATGTTTCAGGCTCATTGAATCTTTCCAGAAGAGAAGATAATTGCATATTTATATTATTTATTACTTAATCGATGAACAAATTGAATAGATAATAGGAAGTAAACAGTCCTTCGATCAGGCGGAAGCAAATTTATGGATTTGCATGGTCAGATAAGATGCAAAGTGTAGTTTGTTTAAAACTGGTGGATAGGGTTTGGATGTTGGATGCTGGATGCTGGATACTGGATGCTGGATACTGGATGTTGGATGCTGGATCCTGGATGCTGGATACTGGATGCTGGCGTC
>Ga0065705_10002124_pt1 | contig 19666 bp, 20 predicted proteins | sample SwibulcommuniRL2_FD_59092 | JGI IMG/M metagenome (GOLD analysis project Ga0065705, IMG submission 59092) | Bulk soil microbial communities from switchgrass field near Rose Lake, East Lansing, Michigan, USA - RL2 Bulk Soil v2 (version 2) | ecosystem: Environmental > Terrestrial > Soil >...
TTAGACTCGACTGACAATGAGCCCAAGTACATAGAAGACGGTTGCCAGGAGGACTCCCACAAGCGGACGGCTGAAAAAATACCTTTTGGCGAGGATNATGTAGCCGAGCAGAAATATCAGGCCAACCGAGAGAAGGAATACAGACTGAAACAGAAAGTCACTATGTGCCAAAGCCAGGTANCCATACACAGCACCGAAAAGGAGGAGGGCGCAGCTATGGCTGGCGTTGAAACCGATCCAAGTCTTCCATATGGTTGTTTCGCGCGTGATAACTGGCGACACTTCCTGCATGCGCGTTTGTAGTTCACGATCGCGGGGTAGCAGTTTTGGACCGTAAAAGGTGTAAAGGAGATGGACGAGTCCCAGTAGCAGAACGATCGTGGCACTTACAGCCACGAGCAACGGTGCGATGGTGTTCATAGTCGACCTCAATTTGGCAGGTGGTCCGATTATTATGGTTCGAGTGTTGAGACGGTCACGTTTCCCTGCGCATTTCGCTGCGGATGAATTCCTTCACGCCTTGGCGCCCCGTGGAACCGGACCGACCCAAGGCAGCTACCACACCCTCCGCCTGCCGTATGCAACGAAGAGGCAAACGAGCAGTATGAACAGGTTCTGTAGAGCTGTCGTGTTCTCGTTTCGCCTGTAATGCATGATTGCAGCCAATATCATAATCAGGCCGAGCCCCAATGCGGCCAGTGGTGTGAGGACGGGCATGACGTTACTCAACAACGGCAGTACCAGTCCGGCGGCCCCCAGTATTTCAGAGATTCCGATGAAGCCGATCAAGGAACGGGGCAAGCCTTCGACCCCTGTTTGCCCGCTCGCGACCAGCTGTTGTTCGGACCGAGTGGATTTCATCACGCCCGAAAAAAGAAACAGGGCGGCCAACAAGCCTTGGGCTACCCACAGCATCGCATTCACGGTCTGGCTCCTTCTGGCACATCATCGTATCCACAACTCACCATCAGTCCCGAACATTTCCCGCGCATGATTATTTATTTCGCGCCGTCTAAGAATTCCAGAATCGCCTTCGTGTCGGCGTGGAACATTTGTGATTCGACGATCTTGCCGTCGCGCATTTTGTAGATGCTTACCGCCGGCAGGTCGAGCTTCCTCCCATCACTCGCCGAACCTCTCTGCCGCCAGAGGACCACCGCATATTCCCCGGCGTCGAGGAACAACGGGTCAGTCGCCAGGTCGGCAGGCGCTTGAACCGCCGCCCAGGCTTGGGCATAGCCGCTGGCATGTCGTAGCGCACCTTCGAGGCCGTGGTACACGCCGCCGTAAACGAGCGATGCAGCCTCGCGGATGACGACCTCAGGATCGTAGGCCGCGAGGACTCCGGCGAGGTCACGCTCTTCGACGGCCTTGAACAGACGGCGGGCTGCGTCAACATTTTCCTGCGACATACTTTCTGCTCTCCAATTGAATCAAAACTTTGCTACCTAAGTGCAGACCACGAGGCTACTCAAAGCGAGAAAAAAGCGTCTTGTCTGAGCTTGCTGAGTCTTTCGTGAGCTTGCTGAGAAGTTCGGGAAGAGCTAGAGCGTTATTCAGGTTAGCGAACCCTTCGGTATTGACGCTGGAACGTATTCCGTCTTCAACATTGACATTAGTACAAGTGACTCAAAGCCTGCCTCAGCTTTTATGCACTCGCGCATTACACCTTCAACCACAAAGCCTTCTGACTCATACACGTGCCTTGCGCGAAGGTTGTGTTCCTTCACGTCGAGCCACAAACGATGTCCCCCTAGTTTTTCAAAGGCCAGCTTTTTGACCAAGCGCAAAGCCTCTCTCCCATAGCCCTTGTTCTTCTCGGTAACGACGATTCGCCGAAACTCAATACTTTTATTGGCATCTGCCAATCCAGCCAAGATGATGTACCCAATGGACCTGTTGGTGGCAATTCTCTCAATAATTAAATGAGCGAAGTCTTTGGATGCTAGCGCGGCAAGATGCTCGTTGCGTGTCCACACGCTGACAAAGGAACTGTTCTCCGCGCTTTGCTCCGCGCTCAGAACAAAATCGAGGTCGTCTTGAGTAGTACGCCGCAGTTGAATGTCCATCGTTAGATCATTCTTCGAGAAGCTGCCGAACGCATCCTTAGCTATCTAAATCGAAGGCTCTTTCTTTGCAAAGTTTGCTTGAATGATCGACCGAGCTCTCCATCACGGTCCATTTTCTGCCTCATCTAGTGACGCGCATTCTCACGGACGGAATTGCCAGAGCTATCATAATCACCGCAGGGAGAAACACCCCAGGCAGATCGATGAGCCAGTGTTCGGTTGGCAAATGCCCCGTCAAGATGTCAACGACGTGAATGAGTGCATGGCCTGTGAAAAGAAGCGTCAGACCGATGTGGATGGGATACGACCTATCGATATTCCGTGCCGACCACGCAAACGCCACACTNGAGACGATAAATGCAACTCCGATATCGCGAACGAANTGCGCATTGAATGGACCCGTGTGTGGCACGGCTGCTGGAAGATCCGTATACCAGGATTGAGGGAAAAGCAGCATCCAAGCGCCGTTAACGAGGTTCAGCAAGCTAAATATGAAATAAATTACTTTGAGCATTGCCGTTCATTCGACGTTTGAGCGCCGTTAGGCGCGTCAAGTCTATAGTTACAATAATCGAATAGATTAGTACATTTTGGTCAAAAGTTATCCTTGTGATCGAAAGGAATCCTGGTGAATGGCCGCAATCTTTTCCGCCGCTAGCTTGGGTCTGCGGTCGTAAGTCAATAGACCATTGACCTCTTGTTCAATATCCGTAAGTTGCGTGTAGCAGAAGCCAGCCAGGAAAGTAAGTGAAGAGATGCCCTTAATCAAGTCGCGATATTTTTCCAGCAGTTCCTCGGAAGTCTTGAATGAATCATAGAACTGATAAAGCACGTCGCGCTTTTCGGTAGGAGTATCCTCAGGTATCGCCAGGAAACCTCCGACTTCCGATAGCACTATCGGTTGACCTCGATACTTTGACCCGCGGGCAAATAATGGTTTTCCACCGATCCATACTGTGGTTGGTAACTGGCCACTCGTTAGGGTTTCGCCGTAGCGCTCCTCAAGCCTTGATGCTGTCGGAGTGTAATCGTGTATCGCACAGATATCTGTAATGTCGGTGTGCTCCCAACCGTCGTTGTCTATCACGGGCCGAGTCGAATCGAGTCGTCGGGTTACTCGAACCATACGTTCGATGAAGGCATACTGACCCGCGTGTTCACGACCCAACTCCGGAAAACCCATACTTTCGTTAACCGGTACCCAGGCCACGATGCAGGGATGGTTGTAGTCGCGCCGAACGGCTGTCTGCCACTCCGCCGAAAGCAGTTCTTCGGCCTTCGCTGACCACTCGCGCGCATTAGGCATTTCTTCCCAAACCAGTAGGCCCAAACGATCGCACCAGTAAAGCCAGCGGGGGTCTTCGATCTTTTGATGCTTGCGCACCCCGTTAAAGCCGAAGAGCTTTATCCAACCAATGTCAGTCTGGAGTGCTTCATCTGATGGAGCGGTTAAATAGCCCTCCGGCCAGTAACCCTGGTCCAGTACCATCTTGAGATAGGTGGGGCGTCCATTCAAAAGAAATTTGCCATCGCGAAGCTCGATGCTTCTCATCCCTACGTATGATCCAACTTCATCCAGTAGCTTTTGACCGTCGTAGAGTCGGATCTGAAGTTCGTAAAGATGCGGATGCTCTGGCGACCAAAGTTTGGCGTAGGGTATCGCGATCTCAAGACGTCCGGTGGCAACGGCTGTTTGATCCTCGGCAAGTGCTATTCGCTTACCTTCTTCAAGAACCTCGATTTGTATACGCCAGGCCGCGGAAGGTGCGTGCAGAAAGACGGTAAGTTCAAGGATATTTCTCTTTGCGTGAGTTACTACACGAATCTCCTCGATGCGGATAGAGGGCACAGGTTCCAACCAAACCGTTTGCCAAATCCCCGTGGTGCAGTAATAGTCGATTTCCCCAGGTATGCCGGTATACGACTGTTTGCCACGAGGTTGGTCAGCATCCTGGCGGTCTTCGACGCGGACCGTCAAACGATTGGGTCCAGGTTTTAGGTAAGGGGCAATGTCAAACTGAAAAGGTACGTGACCGCCGCGGTTGTGTCCGACTTCCTGTCCGTTAACCCAAACTGTGCAGGCGTAATCTACCGCTCCGAAGTTCAACAAAAGATCCCGTCGATAAAACTCCGCCGGTAGTTCAAACGTGCGGGCATACCACACCAGTTGATGCACGGTCTTATCATTGATGCCGGACCTCTCCGTCTGATAAGCGAATGGAACATTGATGCGGCCGGGCAATTCACGACCGTTTTGCCATTCCAATTGCAGGCCTTCGTCGGCGTCATCGAAGGCGAACTCCCACTCGCCGTTCAAGTTGAACCATAAGCTGCGGGCGAATTGTGGTCGTGGATATTCGGGGCGTGGAACTTCTCTTTGGTTCAAAGGCATGTATTGGTTATACGACCCTAACGCGTTTCACACTAACAACCCACTCACCTGATCATCGGGCTGGGCGGCATCCTCAACGGTACCACTTCAAACATGACGTCCACTTCACGACAACTCACCTTCAAAATCATCACGCAAAGATTCGTGCGATTCCTTTTTTTAGGTACTTTGATCATTCGTCATGTCGCGTTTCGTCCCGGAACTCACTGCGAGTATTGAGGTCACTTCGGCTGCGGCAACTCGTCCAGTTTCAACCAAGTCATCAATCTGCCATGCCGTCAATTGTCCGTCAAACAGGAGCCTGCCTTCAGAATTCAATTCATACATCCTTGATTCAGAATCACTAAGATTAAACAACACAGTTTCATTGTCGCGGGCCATATAGGCAACCAGCTCGCGACCATTCGGCAACCGGTAGACGGCACTATCCTTTAGATTCATTCCCCCCACGTTCGTTCGTCTGTTTAGACTTTACTTTCAATCAATTCCTCAGCGGAAATACTCTGACCTATCTCTTTTATTTGCATGAGGGTCCAGGCCGATTCGATAATTAACCTAAGGTCTCCGAACCGCGGAGACCACCCTAAATTCTTTTTGATCTCTTCGGAACTCGCTATTAGCACCGGTGGATCGCCCGGCCTGCGCGGGCCAACTTTGATCGGAATCTCTTTCCCGGTGATCTCGCGCGCGATATCAATTACCTCTCGAACCGAATAGCCGCTGCCACCGCAACCCAAATTGTAGACAGCACTTTTCTTGTCCAAAATATTCAAGGCCAGAATGTGGGCGCGCGCAAGATCGATCACATGGATGTAGTCTCTAATACACGAGCCGTCCGGGGTTCGATAATCCTCCCCGAAAATCTCGACGTGTTCCCGTTTGCCAGCAGCCACCTGAAGCACGATTGGAATCAAATGTGTTTCCGGATCGTGGTATTCACCACATTGCTCAGTGGCACCAGCCGCGTTGAAATAACGCAGCGCCACATAATTGAAATCATAAGCGCGACTGTACCAGTGTAGCGCTCGCTCGAAGGCGAGTTTGGTCTCACCATAGGCATTGGTCGGGCCAGTGGGATCGCATTCCTCAATGGGTTGCTTTACAGGTTCACCGTAAACCGCGGCTGTCGACGAGAACACTAAGCGCCTGACTCCTGCGTCGCGCATTGCTTCGAGCATAACAAGTCCGGCGATGACGTTATTCTGGTAATATTTGTGCGGTTGTTCAACGGATTCCCCAACCAGAGAATCGGCGGCCATGTGAATAACAGCCGCAATCTTTCGTTGCCGCAGGGTTCTTGATAAAGTTTCGGAGTCAAGTAAATCAGCTTCGACAAACTCAACATCCTGAGGGACACTCTGGCGATGTCCCTTTGACAAGTTGTCGTAGACGGTCACTTCATGGCCATCACTGACTAATTCCTCAACAACCACACTGCCGATGTATCCAGCCCCACCTGTCACTAAAATATTCATCTCAAATCCTATCGTTAGACGGAAGTTCGCACGGAAACGCTGCGTGGTTGCTGATTTCCTGCAAGATCGTGGAAAAATCTATCCAAACTGTCTTCAAGAGAAGGCATGAAGCTGCCCCGTTCGCTTGCGAGAGGAGTGAAGCGTGGTCTCACTGCGGCGAACCTCCACGAACTGCCAGGGCGGGGTTCGATGCATGCTGAGTCGTATCCGGCCTTATCAGCAACTAAGCAGGCAAAGTCAGCCCAGGTGACGATGCCGGGATTCGCGAGGTGCCAGATACCTTGTTCGCCGTCAATCAGAAGATCGAGCACAGCATTTACCAGATCGGGAACGTAGGTTGGCGAGATACTGATGTCGTTGGCGGCAGAAACGGTACGCCCGTTCGCCAAATCGCTCAGGACGGCATAAGCGAAGTTGTAGTGATCCCATGGGCCAAAGAAAGCGCTGGTACGGATTACCAGCGCGCCGGGAAGCTCTTCAAGTACCCGCTCTTCTGCGTCAGCCTTGCTGGTTCCGTAAACATTCAGCGGGGACGGCGCATCACTTTCAACGTAAGGCTCAGACTTCTCCCCATCAAAAACCAGATCTGAGGAGAACGTGACAAGTGGCAATCCTCGGCTCGCACATGCTTTAGCAAGACGAACTGGTCCAGTAACATTCTCCCGTCGGCAAAGTGAAGCATTCGCCTCTGCCTCATCTACGAGAACATAGCCGGCAGTATTAACCAACGCCCAGGGCTCATACTGATCGAGTGCCCTGCAGACCGAATCCTCTTCGGCGATATCCAGTTGAGCGCGAGACAGCAAATGGTATGCGAGCCCACGCTTTTCACAGATTCTCGCGAAGGCCTGACCAAGTGTTCCTGTGGCTCCGGTAATTAGGAGCGGGCGACTCGCCTCGCCGGACTGTTTGACGGATCTTACACTGGACGAAATCCCTTGCCCGCGACGAGTGACGGACGGATAACTAAGCCGGTCCAAACGGTGCCACCAGCCCGGAGCGTCCAGCGTTGGATGATCGAATTTGCTCCCTGAAGCAATTGTTTTAATAAAACCGGCGAGAGCCGTTGCGCGCGGAGCCGGCGAACGCAAGTCGAAAACGCCAGGCTCATAGGATCCGCCGTTCACGGTTAAAAGATTGTTCCAATCGTAGGTCCCAAATGCCGCCCAGGCAGTGACCGCGCGCACGTCAATTTTGTCTTCGCGGGCTTGCACCGCCGCGTGCCAAATTTCATTAAGCCAACGTAATTGCTCTTCGCGTGAGCAGCCTAGATGTGCTTCTGTAATCGCAAGAGGCAAGCGGTATCGGTTCCAGACCTCACGCATTATCGCCTTCGGACCAGACAGGCCTTCTGCACATACTCTGACCGCCTCGACATCTGCGTATGCATGACGTCCGTTGCCGCCATGAGAAGCAACTGGATATCGGGAGAGGCGCTGATCAAGAAAACGCTCGCTGGTAATGTAATGATTAATCCCCAGAAGGTCAGGTGGGGTTTGGTTCTCCAAAAACCACTCCAATTCGCTGGGCTCTATTCCCAACCAAATGAAGTAATCCCACATGGGACTGCCGGCAGTGACCCGCCCACATAAGAGATCAAACGTTAGCCACCGACGTTCATTTTCAAACTCCGCCTGGTAAGTAAGTGTTTGCGTGCTGAAAGTTTTTCCGAGGTCTTCGGTCTGTATTAAGTGTGCTGTGGGATTAACTGTTTGGATTGCCCGCATCGCAAGGATTGTCGCGCGACACTGTATGAGCAGCGCCCTTGCAAAAAGTAGTGCGTCGTGCTCATGCGGATACCAATGTCCATACAGACAACTAAACCGTGCCGTAGTCAACGGTTCATTTACCGGCGTGTAAGCGGAAGCCCATGGGTAACGTCGAGCCACCGCTCCTGCATAGGCGGCAAGCTTTTCAGGGAATTTGGGATCAAGCAAACTCGTGTAGGACGGCCCGCTGCCGTGATGTACCAAACCGACAATTGGCATTAGACCCAAACGACGCAAAGAATTCATGCGCTCATCGGCCCAGGACCAATCGAGAATATCCAGCGCTTGTGGCGCGGTTCGCTCCCAAAGGACCGGATACCGAATCGTGCGGACTCCAAGCGCTGCCAGTCGCTCAAGATCCTTAGAGCGTATGGCGTGCCCACTGCGTTCAAGTTGGTCCGCATAGGTATCGCCAACCCGGTTCACTGTGCATTCCACTCCGGCCCACAGTTCAAGTGGCAGAGGAGTTGAGGTCTCGGCATTCATAATGTTTTTCAGCGAGTTGCGGCCGTCATGGCGAGCCCCGAAATGGCAACAGCATCCGAGTCCGGTTTGTGGCCATTGCCGTTACTATTTCCGTTACTGTGAAGAGCAGCTTCAATTCTTTTCATGCCCGCGATTTTGCCGTAGGTGGTCAGAGCCTGTGCCACGATTTGATCCATGTTGTAGTACTTATAAGTAGCCAGACGACCCACAAATGTTACGCCTGGAGTCTTGTCAGCCAGGGCTTTGTATTTGGCGTAGATCGCGGCATTTTCTTTTCGCGGNACCGGATAATAGGGATCGCCTTCCGCTTTGGGAAACTCGTANACGATGCTGGTGCGGGTATGCTCCTGACCCGTTAAGTACTTAAACTCCGTCACGCGCGTATAGGGCTGTTCATTGGGATAATTAACCACCGGTGCCGATTGAAATACCGCTTGTTCATGAGTTTCATGTTTGAACTCCAGCGAACGGTACGGCAACTTCCCATAGCAATAATCGAAGTAAGTATCGACTGGACCGGTGTAGATCATCTCACGAAACGGAATATCCTTTTCAACCTCGCGGTAATCACAATTGAGAAGCGTCTTGATATTCGGGTGATCTAACATGCGCTCAAACATTCGCGTGTAGCCGTGCAATGGCATGGACTGATACGTGTCAGTGAAGTACCGGTCGTCTCGATTGGTGCGAGTCGGGACACGAGAAGTAACACTCGCATCTAACTCCGAAGGATCCAACCCCCATTGTTTACGCGTGTAATTCCGGAAGAACTTCTCATAAAGTTCACGTCCTACCGTGCTAACCACCACATCTTCGGAAGTGCGAATCTCTTCACACGGCTCCGCCACCTTCTTAAAGAAATCTTCTACTTCGAAAGAGGTAAGGTTGAGTCCGTAGAGAGTGTTGATGGTGTCCAGGTTAATTGGAATCGGGACTATTTGACCGTCGACGCTGGCACGGACACGGTGCTGATAAGGACGCCATTCAGTGAATCGGGAGAGGTATTCAAAAACGTCGCGCGCATTTGTGTGAAAAATATGCGGGCCATACTTGTGCACCAGAATTCCAGCTTCGTTGTAGTGGTCATAGGCGTTTCCGCCAATGTGTGGACGCTTATCACAAATTAAGACCTTCTTATCAGAACCGACCGCCAAACGTTCAGCAAGCACACTGCCGGCGAAACCTGCTCCTACAATTAAATAGTCAAACATATGAAACCCTCCTTGAACCCTTCCTTGAATGAACGATCTCTTCAATAAAATTTAGGTAATAACAACCGCTGCCCTGGGTGGTCTTATATTGGACGAAGGCACGGGCCGCGTATTTCCCCTTTGCTTCGTGCCGATTGTTTGATCAATCAAATCAGACATTTGAGCCCACGTTTTATCCCAGGACATATCCGCAAGAAATTCGTCAACTCTGTGTAGCCAATCAGCATTCTCACCCCTGCTCATGAAATCTTCGGCGGCGCGGATAAATTCGATGGGGCGGTCCGCGATCTTCACCAAATTCAGCTCGCCATACGGACGGATGACGTCAGTTATAGAAGTTGAGATGACAGGTTTCCCGGCAGCTAAATACTCTGGCGTTTTCGTGGGGCTGATGAAGCGCGTCGATTCATTCCGCGCGAACAAAAGCATCGCGATGTCCCAACCTGCCAAATAGCCCGGCAACTCTTCGTACTTCTTCGCGCCGAGGTAATGGATGTTCGGATGTTTAGGTAAAGTGTCCGGATGAATCTTGACGATCGGGCCAATCATTACGAACTGCCAGTCAGGGCGCATCCTTGCCATGGCATCGAGCAACTCGATGTCGAAGCGTTCATCAATCACACCAAAGAAACCGAGGCGCGGATGCGGAATGGCCACCTGGTCCTCTGGATCGCTGGTAATGGTCCTGGCCTTACCAAAATGTGAAACGTCGATGCTGCTTGGAAAAGGATAAACAGCCGGGTGAGCATTACGCTTTGCTTCATATAGACTCTGCCCGCCGGTGAAAACAAGGTCGACTCGTCTGAAAAGTTCCTGCTCAAAGTCTCCCAGGCGTGAGTGCGCTCCTTTGAACGCTGAAAGCTCATCCATGCAATCGTAAATTGAGGCTTTCGGAGAAAAGTCTTTCGTAAAGCTCAGGGCCATTGGCGTGTAATACCAAAACACGTATTCGCGAATACCGTGCTCCGAAAATAAAGTGTGAACCATCTCCTTCAGTACAGCCGTTGTCGCAACTTCGCTGCGCAGACCTTCTGGCAAATGCGGCACGACGACCAGCACGCCGCCATCACGCTCCTGTATGTCGAGACGCGTTGAACCATTTCCGAAAATCGGTTCTTCTACGAAAAACACCCGTCGCTCTCCAGCGCAGCGCGTAAGTAGATGTTGTGGTCGTTGATAAACAAAATCCCAGCGCAGGTGCGAGAAACAAACGAGGTCGGTCTTTTTGGAACCGCCGTCAGAAGACCTTTCAGCATCGCTACTTCTAATATGCGTCTGCGCGAGCTCCCCTTTGCTTAAAGGCTTGACCATTTTTCGTCCCTCACCGGGATGTGAAAGCTTAGGTTGCGTGTTCATTGTTATTCCTCTGAATTCATGACGCCAATACAGACGTATCCGTACGAGAGCAGTTAACTTTGTCCGAAGTTAATAGTGTTACTTACGAACTAACTCGTGCAGCAACTGGCTCAGTGCGCGCCGAAGATTTGGCTATGAGATCCAGCAGCGCCTTCGCTCTAAATCAATACAACGGAAAGTAATTCCGTTTTCTTATCAGTCGTCTAACTGCTGCTACCTGAGTCGTACCGAGGTCTCAGCAAGACCGATGCCATCCGCGCCAGCCAATACAGGAGTGATAAGTAGCCCTGCTCTTTTCTCCTGTTTTGACAGAGTGGAAATCCTAGACCTATCCCTGAGAAGTTCGGTACGCAAACGTACCTCTATGCGACTCGACACAGATTCGTGAGTTTCTCGTCGGGCTTCGTTCAGAACTCGGGGTGAAGCGAGTCAATGGAAGAGCGTGGATACGCGGCAATACCGCAGACGACTTGTGCATTGGCTCGCCAGATGCTTTCGAAAGCCTGGCTATGTAGTACAGTGTATCTGAATTCCAAAGGAAGGCGATCTCAATGCACAAAAGCCCTCTCCCAGAGGACTTGAGAAATCAGCTACTGGCGTCGCTGCTCAAGTTAGACCACAACCGCCTCCTGCCACATCTGCACAAGGTGGATTTGGTCCAGGGCGACGTGATTTATTCCGCCGGCGACACTATCGAGACGGTTTATTTTCCGGAGACTGCCGTTGGCGGGAATGATCGGCACTCGTCGCGCCGGCGTTTCTATGGCAACCGGTGCGTTACGGGAACGAGGACTGATTGATAGTGCGCGTGGAATGATCGAAATTGTAAATGGGGAGGGACTAGTGGAAGCAGCGTGTGAGTGTTATTCAATCATCCGCGAAGAGTTTGCCCAGTTGCATAATAATCAACTGCAGTCCCGTCCAGTTCACAGTAGTGCCAGCAGTGCAAAATAGTTCCCTCGAACTTCAGACGAGATGTTCCCAATCTATCCAAGCAGTCCGGCAAGTAGGTCTTCAAGCTGCTGCTCGCTTGTCATATAAGACTTATAGTCCTGGCCGCCCATATTCACCAGTCCCTTCCAATTCCTTGCGAAACTCAAATGGCAGCACAATAACTGGAGCAGAGTTAGACACGTTGACGTGTTCTCGAATGCGCCGTCCTGCAGCAAGTGCATCATCCGACACCATTCTTTGATTTATCAGGATCAATTTAACAGCGTCGTGTGGTTCGTTCATCAGATTGAGCGAATCTTTCTCGTTGGTAGCAAGCCTTCATAACCCAAATCCTCCAGGAATCGTTTCATATATTCCCGAATCTCCTGATCGTCTTCTACAAGCAGAATGGTTTTTGGCTTGGTCATATTTCCTTAGGGTTATAACAGGTAACCTTATATCGATAGGTCTGGTGCGAAAGAATCAGAGGGAAAATGGCGCGCCGAGCGCTGACGCCAACGGTACGGTTGCGTACTGACGGTGGTTTGAGTGGCCGGTATTATCACTGTACACGACAAGCAGGGGGCCGAGGGTGGCTTCATGGCAATACTGAACTCAACCTCGGCCAATTAATCAAAGGGAAAGTAACTCTTCCCAGATGCTCATTCATAGAACGGACGTAGATGGACACTCTCCAAAGTCACATTCTTTACATCGAGGACCACGACGACACTCGAGAGCTCGTAACCCTTGTTTTGGCTGACGCTAACTACCGGGTAACCACTGCCTCCAGCCGTAAAGACGCCTTGAAATTGGCGCGGGAACAGCCCTTTGATCTTTACATACTCGACTCATGGCTTCCGGATGGCACCGGAATCGAGCTTTGCAGACAACTCCGCGAATTTGATCGCGGGACACCGATAATGTTTCTTTCTGCCGCGGCTTACGATACGGACAAGCAAGCTGCAATTGACAATGGAGCTCAACGTTACCTTGTCAAACCTAACGACATACAAAAGCTCGGCTACGAAGTAAATGCGCTCATTCTTGGCACCGCAAATAAACAGAACCTAGTGGACGAAGTTATGAGCAGGAGTCGCCCTGAGCTTGTGCCCACGCAGGAACCGGCAAGTAGATCGAAGACCCTTGATCCAGAAAGCATTCGGACCAAGTCGTTCTTGGCCTCATAATCGCTCGCCTCAAAGCGGACTTGTTATGGATAGGTTTAAATATTAGGAACAAGCAGCGTAAGTAGTGCCAAGTAGAAAATCAGCCATACTTCAACAATCTCCACATCGGCAATTGCTTTTAGTTCACACGCTTGGTGATTAGTCCCTGCCCTCATATGACTCAGGGTGGAGTGATCATGGATTTAGCCGGCCACATCGAAAAAGGAATATGTGGGTTAACTTCGCTTGCAGTCGCGACTGAAGTGTCACAGGCAGAAAGCGCGCTCCGGCACGCGGATGGGCACGCGGGAACAGTACTTCCAGCCTACTGCCTCAAGAGCGATTACTCGGGAAGCATCTAGCGTGATGCAAGCGTCCGCCATTAGGAGGCTGCGAAAACCTGACGAGGACAAAACCATAGACGCTATACCACGCCTGTGACGCTCCGTAAGCAAGGGTAGCCTTGTGGTAAGATGTGATCCCGCTCTGTAAAACCTGAAGGCAAGGACGCAGGCATGAGTCCCGTACCTCAGCCTCCGCCACGAACATGAACAGAATCTTAGCCGCAATCAACGAAGCGGATTATCAGAGTCTCTTCTCCCAACTAGAGCGCGTCTCGCTGTCACAGGGTCAGGTTCTTTACGAGGCGGAGAGCCCAATCGACTATGTCTACTTTCCTGTGACCGCAGTCCTTTCAATGCTCAGTACCATGGCGGACGGTAGAACTGTCGAAGTGGGGCCGGTAGGCGATGAAGGGCTAGTAGGTCTGCGCATCTTTCTGGGGTCGGACACCTCGCCGGATCAGGTTATTGTGCACGTCGCCGGCGAGGCGATGCGATTGCGTGCCAGCGCACTGAAGCTGGCCATCAATGACTTGGGAACGCTCACCAGGAAGTTAATGCGTTACACGCAAATGTTGTTAGCTATGACAGCGCGCTCCGGTGCTTGCAACAAATTGCATAGCACGGAACAGCAACTAGCGCGCTGGCTGTTAACTATGTCCGACTATGTTGGCAATGAAGAATTGGCGCTGACTCATGATCTTATTGCATTGACCCTGGGAGTGCGCCGCGCGGGTGTTACCGAAGCGGCAAATGGTTTTCGCAACCGGGGCGTAATCGACTACCGCCGCGGGCATATCCAAATTGTTGATCGAGGGGGGTTGGAGGCTATGGCATGCGAGTGCTACCAGCTCGTCAAAAAGGAGTATGACGAACTCCATGCTGATTTATCTCGGCCCGCAAAAGTATAGTCGTGTGCGTTCTCAACCAAGGGTCGCTAGCGTACAGAACTCCGTTCGAGCCCGATGTACATTCCTACCCAGCTATCTACTTTTGTCTTCGGAAACTGCTCTCCGTTCTCCCTTGCGGTTCGCTGATGCATGCTAATGACGTCAACGGGTTTGGCATGAACGAAATTATTAACCTGTCGCCTCAGGTACGGCCGACAATCTTAGTTGTCGAAGAGGACAACGACACCCGTCCCTGTTTGACAATGAACCTGCGCCACATTGGCTACCGCCTGCTCGTGGCAGCTAACGTCGAAGATGCACTCGAATGGGTGGGCGGTAATGACTACATTCATGCCGACCTGCTTTTGATCGACCTTATCGGTAAATTGCCTGAAGAGGCTTTAGTTATTGGGCAGCAGTTGCGCGCGGCTGGGCAATACCACAGCGAAACGCCCATTGTTGTAATGCCAGAAAAAGTCGCCAACGAAATGGAAGGGTCGGACAGGAACGTGATCGCAAGTGACTGGATTTGTTATTACGAAGATGCTGATCAGGTGCAGCGACTCGTACTAAGGCTTCTTCAATAACACGAAATTGGAAACTAACATTTTCCTAAACGGCAAAAGAAGGTACTAGTTCGGGAACTTTAAGCTGTTCTTCCGGCGGGGTAACACAATTGTAGCGCCCTCAGTGTTTCAAAGAGTTGTCGCTAAGCGGCAAAACATAGCCTCGGCTTGACCTTGGGTATTAGCTTTCATGATGAGACTAGAGAATGACTAACTCACGGGACAGCATCAGTGAAATTTGGGGGGACCGGGTTCCGTACTTTGAGGTATGGAGCGAGCGAGTCGATGAAAGAGCCACCGACGCTGCGGATTCATGGATTCAATCTGCTTGTGCTCTCTGCTCTAACGGCTGCGGACTAGATATTGGCGTTAAGGATGGCAGAATCATAGGTGTGCGAGGCAGGGCTGACGACCATGTAAACCGAGGTCGTTTGGGGCCGAAAGGACTTCACGGGTGGGAAGCCAACAACAGCGCTGACCGCCTCACTTCACCTCTCATCCGCAAGAACGGAAAGCTCGAATCCGCAAGCTGGGATGACGCGATGAATCTGATCGTTGAGAAATCAAAACAAGTTGTCAGCAAACATTCGGCGAGCGCAATTGGTTTTTACACATCAGGACAGTTGTTTCTCGAAGAATATTACACGCTTGCGGTCATCGGGAAAGCGGGGCTTGGGACGCCTCATATGGACGGCAACACTCGTCTCTGCACTGCAACCGCAGGCCAGGCGTTGAAAGAAACATTCGGAACCGACGGTCAACCCGCATCCTACACAGATATCGACACGACCGAAGCGATCTTCCATATTGGCCATAATGTTGCCGAAGCTCAAACCGTCCTTTGGTCGAGAATCTTGGATCGAAGACGCGGCCCTAGGCCGCCGAAGCTAGTAGTTATCGATCCGAGAGAGACGCCAACTGCCAAAGAAGCTGATGTTCACCTCGCGCCCATACTTGGCACCAACGTAGCTGTGATGAACGGGCTCTTGAACCTTATTATTCAAAGCGGAGCGATCGATCAGGATTTCATAAACCAGCATACGATAGGATTTCAGTTTCTGCGGGAGACAGTAGCGTTATGGCCTGCCGACCGAGTTGAGCAAATCTCAGGCGTACCAAGCGCGCAGCTGCGAGTTGCTGCGGAGATCCTCGGCGCAGCAAACTCGCTCGTTTCCTCGGTGCTGCAGGGAGTTTATCAATCCAATCAGGCAACTGCGGCTGCTATCCAAGTCAACAATTTGAATTTGATTCGCGGGCTAATCGGTAAGCCTGGATGTGGTGTGCTGCAAATGAATGGGCAGCCAACAGCTCAGAACACGCGCGAATCTGGCGCCAATGGCGACCTGCCGGGCTTTCGGAACTGGGACAACCCGGCCCACGTCGATGATCTCGCCAGGATCTGGAACGTTAATCCCAGCATTATTCCTCACTGGGCACCGCCGACACACGCAATGCAGATCTTTCGTTATTGCGAAACCGGATCAATGCGGATGTTATGGATCAGCGCTACCAATCCGGCGGTTTCACTTCCCGACCTGCCACGCATTAGGAGCATCCTGCAAAAAGAATCTTTGTTTGTAATCGTGCAGGACGCGTTCATGACAGAGACGACCGAGTTAGCCGACGTCGTTCTGCCGGCCGCGATCTGGGGTGAGAAGACAGGATGTTTCACAAACGCCGACCGCACCGTTCATATTTCGCACAAGGCTGTCGAACCGCCGGGTGAAGCGAGATCCGATTTGGACATTTTTCTTGACTATGCTCGTCGAATGGATTTCCGTGATAAGGACAGTAAACCATTGATCAAGTGGGCCGACGCGGAAGGGGCTTTCGAGGCTTGGAAGGTTTGCTCACGGGGCCGTCCTTGCGACTACAGCGGGATGAGCTATGAAAAGCTTTCCCGGCTGTCTGGCATTCAGTGGCCGTGCAATGAAGAATTTCCGGACGGATGCGAGCATCTGTATGTATCCGGCGTTTTCAACACAGCCGCCGACTACTGTGAAGACTACGGCCATGATCTCCGCACTGGCGCGATGCGAACACCCGAGCAGTACAAGGCAAACGATCCCAAGGGAAGGGCGTTCCTCCACGCGGCTGACTATGAGCCGCCCCACGAATCACCCGATGACGATTACCCGTTCTGGTTGACGACAGGACGCGTTGTTTATCATTTCCATACCCGGACGAAGACGGGACGTTCAAAGGAGCTCAATCAGGCTGCGCCAGACGTTTTCGTTCAACTCAATGGGCTTGACGCGGAGCAACTCGGAATTGCTGAAGGCGATTTTGTTCGCGTTAAATCGCGGCGCGGGGCACTAGAAGGCGCAGTTAGAATCGGTAACATCCAGCGCCATCACGTTTTTGTTCCTTTCCACTACGGGTATTGGGACGAAGACTCGCGGATCCGCGCAGCTAACGAATTGACCATCACAGAGTGGGACCCCGTCAGTAAACAACCTCACTTTAAATACGCGGCAGTCAGTATCACGAAAATCGAAGCTACCTCACGCGCGCTTCGCGTTCCCGAGGTCAATTCGGCAGCAACAGAGGGGGTGGAAGGAGTCCAAGCAACACTGACCAGGACCAGCATAGACACTGACTCGAAAAAACATGTGGCCGAATACCTGGGATTACTAAAGGAGGCTGAGCGTGAAATCGCCGCAGCTTTCAAAACTGTTGCCGATCACCACAAAGATGAACCCGACATATTTCAGATATGTCAAAGGTTCGCTGAGGTGTCCCACGTTCACGAACAAGCGATAGAACGATTTACATCCATTTATGGAGAGGCGAGCGATCACGAAGCGAGCCGCGTAAAAAAGTCATTGTTTCAGGGACCACGCAAAGGCGGATTCGGCCTCGTACGAGACCTTCACGATCTCTTCCTGATCACCACCGAGGCTCACATAAGTTGGACGATCCTGTTGCAGACCGCACAGGCGTTGCGTGACAAAGAATTTATCGCAGCATGCACGAAGCTCGGCGGCGAGACGGAAGGTCAGCGCTCGTGGTTACAGACCAGAATCAAGCAAGCGGCGCCACAGGCACTATTGGTTGATGTTTAGGACGCGAAGGCAAAGGCAACACCGCCGCTGAAAACAATACTCCCGACCAGTCGCTACGGATTTGGGGAGCAAACGATCAAGGAGGGTGCTATGGTTTCACTCTGGAAGTTTGGTGGGCTATCCTGGAAGGCCCTGGGCAAGACAGTTCTAAGCGAGATCCAGGACGACGACGTATTCGGTCGCTCTGCCCAACTAGCTTACTATTTCCTACTCGCGCTTTTTCCACTACTACTATTTTTGACTTCGGTCATTGGCATCCTACTGGGTTCCGGTACCGGTTTGCGCCACAGTCTATTCAACTACCTTAGTCAGGTCTTGCCCGGCTCTGCATTTCAGGTGGTTGATTCGACGATGTATGAGGTCAGCAGGGCGAGCGGTGGCGGCAAAATTACCTTTGGCATTATCGCGGCACTCTGGGCTGCCTCAAACGGCATGGGTGCAATTACGCAGGCGCTGAACATCGCCTACGACGTTAAGGAATCCCGGCCCTGGTGGAAGCAGCGCCTGACGGCTGTGGGTCTTACGGTTGGTCTTTCCATACTTGTTATTTCCGCGTTGGTACTAATCCTGTTCGGCGGTCGGCTCGCTGCATATTTGGCGGGTCAATACGGCTTCGGTGAAATCTTCGTCATCACATGGAAGATCGCACAGTGGCCCATAGTGCTGGCCTTTATGCTGTTCTCCTTTGCGCTCATCTATTACCTGGCGCCTGACGTACATGAACAGAAGTGGGTATGGGTCAGCCCCGGTTCCGTGACAGGGGTGGTGTTGTGGCTGCTGGTCTCCTTCGGCTTTAAACTCTATCTGCACTTTTTTGACTCCTACAGCAAGACGTATGGCACCCTCGGCGCAGTCATAGTCTTAATGCTTTGGCTCTATTTCACGGGCGCAGCGATCCTAATCGGCGGCGAGGTCAATTCTGAGATCGAAAACGCGGCGGCCGTTGACGGTGATCCTAATGCTAAAGAGAAGGGAGAGAAGGCACCCAGCGAAATAGATCAAAATCGGAATGTCACGACGACGACGCGACCCGCTACGGCCCAAGTCTATAGGCGCTCCCAAGTCAGCCGATGATGTTACGAGTGGCTGGAAAAAGAGGGTGCAGAGGTTCTGATGCAAACTGGTGAAACGGTCCCCAGCCTGACCTGTTTGCACCTGATAGTCAGCCAATTCCGGAAGTCTCTCAGGCAGCTAATGTCAGCGACTAGCAAACGATTCGCCAACCGATCTTCGTTCTATCCACGACCTAAAGAGAGGGAGAACGGAGCGGCGAGGTTCCGAGTTGTTGCTCGAAACGTCTCCTTGGGTAGCAGTGAGATGAATCGTGGGAGATCCTCACGAGTTAGAATGGGGCACCCGTCGAAATCCAGCTCCATGTTGAGACTGGTACGCCATTCGTCGAATCGCTTTCGGGCGGTGACACCATCGTCGGTAAGGGATGAAAGGTACAAAACATCGCTCTTCTCGAGGGCGTGTCGCGCGGAAGGCTTTATTTTGCCACCATCGGAGCGGGCACACATAATTGCGAGATCGGGTGTGACATAATCAAGAAAACTATTTCCCTCGATCAGCACTCCTTCACTCTTAACACGTGCGAGCGCTTCGTAGATTCCACTCTCCACCTGACCATCGTTTACTATTACCCAGTGCACGTTGGATGCGCCTGCATCCCAGAAGTGTCCCGTGTCTTTTCCAACCTGATAGTTGGCCTTGCGCCCTGAACGAATCACCGGCTCGTCACACAATAAATCGCTTACGCAACACCCTGCCGGATCTCGCCCGCAGGAACGATAGTGACCGCGAGTCAACTTGATCGTTTCCCACCCCGGCAAACGTCGAAGCAATTCACACATGAGAGTCGTCTTGCCCACGTTGGATGAAAAGCCGCTAACGGCAACAACGATTCGTGGTTGATTTCTCATTCGACAATTCGTCCAGGAAAAG
>Ga0065705_10104340_pt1 | contig 19666 bp, 13 predicted proteins | sample SwibulcommuniRL2_FD_59092 | JGI IMG/M metagenome (GOLD analysis project Ga0065705, IMG submission 59092) | Bulk soil microbial communities from switchgrass field near Rose Lake, East Lansing, Michigan, USA - RL2 Bulk Soil v2 (version 2) | ecosystem: Environmental > Terrestrial > Soil >...
CATGCCGGGCGGGATCGACATGCACTGCCACATCGCCGGGCCAAAAGTCAACGCCGCCCGCAAGATGCGACCGGAGGAGAAGCGAATCGGCGAGAAGATCCTCCGCACGGCTGTCACGCACAGCGGCACGATGGGAAGCGTCCCCAGCACGTTCGCCACGGGTTACAAGTACATCGGCCTTGGTTACACGACCGCCTTCGATGCCGCGGTGCCGCCGCTAGCCGCCCGCCACACGCACGAGGAATTCGAGGACACCCCCTGCATCGACAAGGGCTTCTACGTCCTGATGGGCAACAACCACTACGTCATGCGAGCCGCCCGCGACGGGGACGACGCTCGGCTGGCGAACTTTACGGGGTGGCTGCTGGGGGCGGCCAAGGCCTACGCCTGCAAGCTGGTCAACCCGGGGGGCGTCGAAGTCTGGAAGCAGCGGCCCAGCGGCAACGTCCACCAGATTGACGAAAAGGTCGAGCACTTTGACGTGACCCCGCGCCAGGTCATTCAGGCCGTTGCCCGAACAGTCGATTCACTCAAACTGCCGCACAGCGTCCACATTCACGCCAACAACCTGGGCATGCCTGGCAACTGGACGACGACGCTCGAGACGATGCGGGCGCTGGAGGGGCATCGCGGCCACATGACCCACATCCAGTTTCACAGCTACGGCGGCGGCGACGCCGATGAGAACACGTTTAACAGCAAAGTCGCCCCGCTGGCCGATTACGTCAACGCCAACCCCAATCTGACCGTCGATGTGGGGCAGGTCATGTTTGGCAAGACGACCAGCATGACCGGCGACGGCCCGCTCGGTTATTACCTGGCCAATGTCTATAAAACCAAGTGGTTCAATGCCGACACCGAAATGGAAGCCGGCTGCGGCATCGCGCCCATCGAGTACAAGAACAAGAGCCTGGTGCACAGCCTCCAGTGGGCAATCGGCCTGGAGTGGTACCTAATGGTGCGCGATCCCTGGCGGGTGGTGATGAGCACCGACCATCCCAACGGCGGCAGCTTTCTCGCCTACCCGCACATCATCCGCATGCTGATGGACCGCACCTATCGCGAGGACATTCTGAAAGAGGTCCACCCCGCGGTCCGCGAGCGGTCGCAGCTCGCCGACCTGACGCGCGAATACTCGCTCGGTGAAATCGCCATCATCACGCGGGCCGGCCCGGCTCGGATTCTGGGGCTAAAGAACAAGGGGCATCTCGGCCCCGGCGCCGACGCCGACATCACGATCTACACACCGCACGAGAACAAGGAAACGATGTTCGCGCTGCCGCGATACGTCATCAAAGCCGGGATGATTCTCGTGGAGGAAGGGGACATCCGCGAAGAGCACACGGGCAAGCTGCTGCACGTTGCCCCCGGCTACGACCCCGGCGCCGAAGCCGATATCGGGCAATGGTTCGAGGATTGCTACAGCATTCGCTTCCGCAACTATCCCGTCGGGGACGACTACTCGCACGACGCGGAGCGTGTCGCGTGCGGATGAAAGACCGCGCGTCCTCACCGCAGTGTTCGCCAGCGGCTGGGCGGCCAGTAGATATGGGTCACGACGCCCATCATGTGGGTTTGCGGAACCGCAAATGGGTTGTGTCCGAACGCGCCCTGCTCCCAAAGGCGAGAGTCGAATGATCTCGACGAAAAGTCTCCCAGCACGAAGTACTCGTCAGCCTCCAATTTCGCGGGTCGCTGGGGGGACCCCCAAAGGTCGCCAGGCGAGCCGGGGACTTCAGACAGAAACTTGATTCCCCGAATGGCGTCCGGTCGCGGGGCTACTTGGTCATTTACCCACACTTCGCCATCCTTGATGGTGATTTCTTCACCCGGCAGTCCCACGAGTCGCATCACATAGAGATTCGACCGATCGCCTGGAAAGCGAAACGCGACGACGTCCCATCGCTGCGGAGTTAGAAACTTGGCGACGATGAAACGGTCTGGGCTGAATACTCGCTTAGCCGACTCTGTCGGTTGCGTCACATGAAAGTTGTCACGACAGATCATTTCCGGAGCGTCGAGCGAGTCGAACTCTTGAGGCCGTGGTGAACAGTAGGCGGGACCGCCACATTCCACACACGCTGCTTGCCAGTGATCGCCCAATAGCGTGGGGGCCATGGCGTTCGTGGGGCTTTTGAACCCCTCGAAGACGAAGGGGACGATGACGAACCAGACGACCGGAAGCATTACAAGTGGAGTCGCTAATGTCGGGAGCCATGCCTGGAGTGCCCGCCAAAAGGTCGCTTTGAAGACCAACACAATTATCAAACACGTGGCAAGCGTAACCCCAACAAACTCTCCGATCGCCAACACCAGCAAACCCAGGTGGGAGGTGGATGACACTAGGCTTGAGACCATCATGTCCACGATTTGCAACAAGAGAACGAGAATCGTCGCCAGCGCAATTCGACGCATGGTTACGGTCGGAATTTTCGCCCAATGCAGTCCTGCACAGAGAGACAAGGCCCAAAGAAGGGTCGAGACCGCAAACAGTCCCACACCCAAGGATGCAAGGATAATAGTGGACATCGGAGCAAACAGTCGGGCTTGGAACCCAGCAGCTATGCGGAAGTGGGTTCAATCCTGAAGTCAATCGGGGTCAAAGTGAATTGGCCTCAAAGCAAATCTGCGTCAAGCTTCTGCCTACGGACGACCCGAGGCAACTTGTTTCACGTCGCTCCCGGCTACGACCCTGGCGCCGAAGCCGATATCAGTCGGTGGTTTGAGGAGTGCTACAGCATTCGCTTCCGCAACTATCCCGTCGGGGACGACTATTCGCATGAGGCGGAGCGGGTGGAGTGCGGCAACTGATTACGGCTTCTTCGCTGCGGCGGCACGCGCTTCGGCGAGCTGCTTCTCTGTGCTCTGGCGATAGCCGTCGATCTTGACGACCGCTAGGGCGGCCTCGAATTGTGGAATCGCTTGAGCTGGCTCGCCGGCTGCGAGAAACACATCGCCCAGGCCCCGATGCCAAAAATAGACATTGAGATCGGTCCGGTCTTCTGACAAACTGGCGAGCGACTTCTTGGCTGCCGCGAGTGCCCGGGCCTTGTCGTCCGCTTCAATCCAGGCTACCGCCGCGTCCTTGAGGATTGAGGCCGCCGTACGCGGCGCCGTTTCGGCGTCCTTTTCAAGCTGCTCGGCCAGTTTTCGTGCTAATTCTTTGTCGGCCGCTTCGAGTCGTTTGGCAAACTCAGGACCGCGCACCTTGTCGCGCTTGGCGCGCGTGTAGATGTTCGTCAGGACGGCGAGTGCGGCGATGTCCTTGGCATCGGATTTGAGCACTGCATCGTACCGGGCAATGGCCACGTCGGTCTTCCCGCGTTGATGCAGAAACGATGTCAGGTCGCCGGCGGCATTAGAGCGACCAGACTTGCCGCTGGTGTGCCTGATCACGAACTCCTGCGCCTCGAGTATCTTGTCGATCTCCGGCAATTGACGATAGGCAGGCACCAGAGCCTGATAGGCCTTGAGCCGCTCCTTATCGTCGGCCGCGAGCTTGAGCGCCGCCTCTAGTGGGGCTTGAGCTTCGGCAAACTTCTTTTCATTAAAGAGCTTTGCCCCGGCCCGGAAGGCCTCGTCGAACGATCGATAGGAATCCTGGGCCGTCAGGATCGCGGGCGCGATCAGTCCGCTGGCAGCGATCAACCAAACAACTGGGCGAAACGAAAGTGTAAGCATGGCAATGGCTCGCGCGAGAACTCTGGGAGGGGGATCAGCGACGGGTATTGTGATCCGAAAGCCGGCTCAACTCCACTCGTTGTGACAATTGGCAGCCGCAATTTGCGGAGTCGGGGCAATCTGGGATGACAGCCGTAGGTGGCAACAAGCGCCGGTTCTTTCCGCGGGCAGTTTCCCCCAAATCGCGGTTTGCGAATTGCCGATACCCCGTTATAAGTCCGCCGGCGGGCCGGATTTTGCTAGACAATGGGCAGCGGCCTGACCGGGCAGTCCTCGTAGCCAATCGTCACATGACGAGTCAGTCCATTGCCATCGTGGTGCCTGTCTATAACCGCGCCACGAGCGTGTTACCGACGCTGGAGAGCATTGCGGCTCAAACCGTGCCGCCGCAGCGGCTGGTCGTCGTCGATGACGGCTCGCGCGACGATTCGGCCGCGGCAGTGGAGCGCTGGGTTGCCGAGCGTCAACTGCCATTTGAAACGCGGGTCATTCGCAAGACCAATGGAGGCGTTTCCTCGGCCCGCAACCGTGGCATCCGCGAATGCGACGATTGCCGTTGGTTCGCGTTCCTCGATTCCGACGACTCGTGGCCGGCAGACTTTCTGGAGCGGGCTGGCCGCGCGCTGACCGACGAGCCGACTGCGATTGCCGCTTCAGCCGATCGGTTGTTCGTCGAGGAGACAACCGGGGCGCAGCGGCGGTATGACCTGGCTGAACTTGCTGCAGCGCCGGCAATGTGGATGCTCCGCTATGGAGCGGCGATCAGCTCCTGCTCGGTGATCCGGGCCGATCTCGTGCGCGAGCGGGGGGGCTTTCCAGAACATCTGGCGACCGGCGAAGACGCCTCGATCTACTTGCCGATCAGCCTGCGCGGACCGTGGCTGCACTTGCCTGGCGAGCCAGCGCGGTTCATTCGCCGCATCGCCCGTCCTGGTGGCGAAGAGGCCTCGCTCAGTCGTAAATTCTCCGATAACCACCGCCGGTGGGCGCGGGTCTATGAGGAGTTCTTTACCCGCCTGAGCTACAACGAGCTCAAGCAATTTAGCTCGCGCAGACGAATCCGCCGCTTGCTCGCCGACCGCTGGGCACGGGCGGGCAAAGAACTGGAAGGGCATGGCCACATGTTAGCCGCCGCGGCCTGCTACGCCCGGGCAATTCGTTGGCGTCCAGGCAAGTGGGACCGGTGGAGAGCTCTGATTCGAATGCCGGCGGCTGCCGTGCTGCCCGCACGTCGCAGGGCCGCGTGACGGCACACGGAGTGTGCCTGCTACTTAAGCCGCCCGTCGCCGGGACCGCTGGGCCGCCATCCGCCGACAGACGGTCAGCTCGCCCGACTGACTGACCTTGAAGGGCCGGCCGCGAATCGCACGAAAGAAGACTTGTCGGCACTCGTCGTCGTGCAGCTCGATCACCAGGTTCTCCACGGCGTCGAGCCAAGGCTCGTAGTTCTCCGCGAAGACGTACTGCTCGGCCGCTTCGATATCGATCTTGAGGATCGAGATCGTCGGGTAGCCGGCCTCGGCCATGAGCGACGCGATATCGACCGCGGTCATATCGGGCGTTTCGTTGGCACTCGCCTCCCGGACTTGCACCGACCATTCGCGGCCGTCGCGAAACGGCACTTCCGAGAATTTCAAACCGGCTGGCTGCGACCAGACCCCCGATCGAATCGTCCGCGCGCGATTGCCATAAGGGGCCAGATTCCGCTCGAGCTGGGCGTAATTCCCCGCATCCGGCTCGACGGCGATCACTCGGCACGACGGAAACTGGCTCAGGAACCAGGCCGACGAATAGCCGACATTGGCCCCGCAATCGATTACGAGCTGCACATCGCGGGCGCCATCGAGGCAGGCATATTCACGCTCTAGATAGATTTGCCGGAAGACGTCGAGATCGCTAGTTCCAGGGCGCACCCACAGACCGTGCTGGCTGTCTTTGCTATACAGCAGGTAGGGCTGCGACAGTCCGAGCATCCGCTCGCGCCACCGCTGCCAGCGGAGCCACTTGGCCGGCCACCAACCTAGGGCAAATCGGAGCATCGGAAAGTGCCCAAACGGGGGCCTGATGCTGGTGAGCGTTGAAGGAGCGGACGAGCGTGGGTCGGAAGAAAGCATGGGGTGTTGGAGTGTGACAAGATGTGTCGCGCCCCTCAAGAGCGATTCGGCCGCTTGACCACTCACCCGCACGCCCGTAAACCAACAAGTCGGTTCAGCTAGCGTCCTCGCTCTTGGTTCATCATGGATCGCATTCCCGTTCAGCGGGCCCTCGTCAGCGTCAGCGACAAGACCGGTCTTGAGCCGCTGGCCCGCGGCCTGGTGGCGGCTGGCGTCGAACTCTATAGCACCGGTGGCACGCGCGCCTTCCTCCAAAAGCTGGGAATCGACGTTCGCGACGTGACCCGCTACACGGGCTTTCCGGAGATGATGGAGGGGCGAGTCAAGACGCTGCATCCCAAGATCTTTGGCGGCATCCTCTGCCGCCGCGACCATTCTGACGACATGCAGTCGGTCAGCCAGCACGAAATCGCCACGTTCGAGTTGGTCGTCGTCAATCTCTATCCCTTCGAGCAGACGATCGCCAAACCGGGCGTGACGCGAGACGAAGCGATCGAAAACATCGACATCGGCGGTCCCAGCCTGGTGCGGGCGGCGGCGAAGAACCATGCGTTTGTCGCCATTGCGACCAGCCCAGATCAATATGGCGAGATTCTCGCCGAAGTCGCTCAAGGAGGAACGACACTGGTGACGCGTCAGAAGCTGGCAGGAGCAGCCTATTGCGCCACTGCGGCGTACGACGCGGCGATTAGCACATGGTTTGCAAGCACATTCAGTGCCTGTGCATTTCCTCCGTCGCTTTCCATCTCTCTCGCCAAGCAGGCCGATCTGCGATACGGCGAGAATGCCCATCAAAAGGCCGCCGTCTATGTCGATCGGGCGGCCCACGGCGTCAGCCTGGTGACGGCACGGCAACATAGCGGCAAAGAACTCTCGTACAACAATCTGCTCGATTTGGACAACGCGCTGGCGATCGTGCGTGCGTTTACCGAACCGGCCGCTACGGTGATCAAGCACAACAATCCGTGCGGCGCGGCGGTGGGTGCCGATCTGGCCGAAGCGGCCCGCAAGGCGCTCGACGGCGACCCGCTGAGCGCCTTCGGGGGCGTCCTGGCGTTCAATCGCGTCGTTGATGCCGCCACGGCCGAGCTACTCGCAACGCCGGGCCTCTTTATCGAGGCCATCGTGGCACCCGATTTCGAGCCGGCCGCCTTGCAGATTCTGACCACGCGGCCCAAGTGGAAAGCGAATGTTCGTCTGATGGCCGTCGGCCCGCTCGATGCATCTCCGGCAGCGATCAACTTCCGGCACATTGAAGGGGGAATGCTCGTGCAGGAGGCCGACGTGCTGGCCGATCCCAAGAACGAGTGGAAAGTCGTCACGCAGCACGCGCCGCCCGCCGAATTGATGGGCGACCTGCGTTTCGGCTGGGGGATCGTCCGGCACGTGAAGAGCAACGCGATCGTCCTGGCGAAAGGGCGCTCTCTCATTGGCTGCGGCGCCGGACAGATGAGCCGGGTCGATTCGGTCGAGATCGCGATTCAGAAAGCAGGCCCGCGCGCCGCCGGTTCAATCCTCGCATCCGATGCATTCTTCCCGTTTGCCGACTCAATCGCCAAAGCTGCCGCGGCCGGAATTGCGGCGATAATCCAGCCGGGTGGGAGCGTGCGGGACGATGAAGTGATCGCGTCGTGCAATCAGCACGAGATCGGGATGATCTTCACGGGCCGGCGGCATTTCAAGCATTAGTTCGAGGTTCAAGGACCCACGCCCCTACCGTGCTGACGCCCGAATTTCTGCTCTGGTCTCTCGGATTTCAGTGCCCCCTTCGTGGTTTGGAAGACGGCAGCAACCCGGAGCGGACGGAGCGACAATTGCGCTCCGCCCGCGCGACGAGCGATGCCCGCCGTGAAGGACGCGTGTTTGAGGGAATTGCCGTCGATCCGCCCAATGGCTTTCGGATCGATGAGGCCCTGGCAATCTATGGCGGTGAAGAGGCGGCTCGACGCGCGTGTGGCGATTGTCCGGCCAATGCTTTGGCTGGCGACGACAATCCACTCTTTCGAAATGGTCCCGTACCAGAGTCGCCGTCACTGGCCGGCTGCTATGGCCTGGTCCGCTTGCCCGACGACCCGGCGGGCGTCCATGCGGCCGTTGAGCAAGGCACCGGCAGGGCCTATGGCTCCGTCCCCTGGGAAAGCGTGTGTCACGTTACCACGCCGCGCTGGTTCGGCCTGTGGGCCGAGTCGCCGCTCGACGCCGAGCATTTGCTGGTGCGGTACAACGTATTGGCGGCCGCGCCGATTGACGATCCGCTCTGCCGCCAGGGGATTGCCGAACTGCTCGTCGCATTGAATGTGGCGTTTGATGCAGGGCTGCGGCTCCACGTCCGGCTCTATCCGCCCGGCCACGTGGAAGGGACCACATGGCGACTGGCGCCGCATTGTCCCCGGTGCAAGGCCGCATGGCCGGCCCCAGCGGCAGGCTGTGCGGTTTGCGGTTACCTTGGCCACCCTGCCCCCGATCAAAAGCGCCGCGCGCGCGGCCAGCGTCCCTATTTCCCGCTCGCGCGACTGCTCGGCCCGGAACAAGCCGAACTGTTCATGGGCCGCTACGAGTCGTTTCGAGCGCGCGAGCAACCTCTGGATCAGCCGCCAATCCCTCCTCCGCCAGTGCCGCGAAATAGTCATCCGGGCGATTGAGATTCTTCAGCGTCGTAAGCCCCGGATCGACGGCAGCCAGATCGCTGACCGGAATGCGCAATGTTCGGCAGCGGTCGAACAAATACACCGGCCGGAGTTGATCGGCGGCCAGCAGCTCGGCAATCGCCGGGATAATGCTCGTCCGATAGACGGCCGCCAGTGGATGGTGGAACTGGCCTTCTACGGGCACCGTGATTTCATGATTTCCCAGCCTGGAAATCATTTCCCGCACAAACGCGGGCACCAAGAGCGGCACGTCGCAGCTCGTGGCATAGGCGGCATTGCAGTGCGGCGCCAGAACCGTCAGCCCCGCGAGTAATCCTTCCAGCGGCCCGCGTCCCTCCCGCTCGTCGCGGGCAACGAGCACCTCGGCCGGCAGCGACGGCAGCGCTTGTCCTCCGGCGGCCACGACGGCAATCGGCGAAACTTCCTGCCCCAAGAGCCGCACCACGCGCTGGAGCATCAGCTCGTCGCCAAACGGCAGCGTCGCTTTGGCCAGGCCCATGCGGGTGCTTTTGCCGCCGCAGAGAATTAAGCCGCCGCAGGCAATTTCGGATTTCGGATTTTGGATTTTGGATTTGGACATGGAGCCTGCGCGGTTCGTTCTCCCTGCTATACTCCTGTCTGAAATCCTAAATCCTAAATCCTAAATCCTAAATGCCTCTTCGCCTTTGCCTCAAAGCCGCCTCTCAAGTTCCCCTCGAAGTCGAAGGGATCACGCCCGATGCCGTCCGCGGAAAGTCGCTGGCCGAGATCGAGCGACTCGAGATCTTTCAGGGGAACTTGAAGCTCCCGCTCGCGGAGTTTTTCTCGGTCAGCGGCGACGGGAACGACGAAATTCATGATTGGGAGGGGGACCTGGCCGGCGTGCACTGGATCGGAGCGAAGATGGCTGCCGGGCGCGTAGTGATTCACGGCAGCGGCGGCCGGCACATCGGCAGCGAAATGCGCGGCGGCGAGATCCACGTGCAGGGGGACGCGGGCGATTGGCTCGGCGGCGAGATGCACGGCGGGATGATCCACGTCCGCGGCCGGGCCGGTCATCTGGTCGGTTCGGCCTATCGGGGCAGTTCCAAAGGGATGACGAAGGGGACGATTCTCGTCGGCGGCGATGCAGGTAACGAAATCGGCCACAGCATGCGCCGCGGATTGATTGCGGTCGGCGGCAACATGGGAGACCTGGCCGGCCTGAACATGCTGGCCGGGACGATTCTCGTTTTCGGCGACAGCGGCATCCGTCATGGCGCGGGGATGAAACGCGGAACGCTCGCTTTCCTCGGCAAGGCCCCGCCGCTTCTGCCTACCTTCCGCCGCGCCTGCCGCTATCGTCCCGAGACCTTGCACCTGATCTACCGCGAACTGCGCCGGCTTGAGTTCCGAGTTCCCGACGAATTCTTTACGTGCGACTACGACATTTACAACGGCGACTTCCTCGAGGGGGGCCGGGGCGAAATCCTGCTGCGGGCCAACTAGTGAGTGACAGCGCGGACCGATCGGCAGCGCATTTGGTAACCGGCCCTACCCCCGCCGCCGGTGCGACGAATCGCGTCGCAGGTTCCTGGTGCTTTGCACCCGACCAGTATGCGGCGCCGAGGCAACTCCGGACTCGTCCGCGCCGGCCGAGCCGGCCGCGGAGTCTTCTTCTCCTTCATCGTCGTGCACGACCACCAGCTGCGGAGGACCGGCTGCGCCGGCTGCTGGCTGGGAATCCTGCGCTGGTTTCTTCCGCGGCTTGAAAAAGCTTCCCAGGGGACCGGCGAGCAAGGCCGGGAAGAAGATCAGTTCGGCAATCGCCCCTGTCCACAGAACGACGAGCATCAGCATGCCGAAACGCTGCGTCGGAGTGAAGGTGCTGATCGCGAAGATCGACAGTCCCAGGCCACTGATCGTGGCGGCTTGGATCGTGGGCGTGGCGCAATGTTTGTACGCCTCCACAATCGCTTGCTTACGATCGCCCGTGCGGTCGAGCGCCTCGCGGAACCAGTTGAGATAGTGGATCGTGTCATCGACGGCGACCCCCAGCGCGATGCTCGCGGTCATCATCGAGCCGACATCGACATCGATATTGAACCAGCCCATGCCGCCGAAGACCATCACGATCGGCAGGACGTTGGGAATCATCGCGACGATCCCGGCGCTGAAACTGCGGGCAATCCACATCAAAAGCGGCGTGATCGTAATCACCGACCAGAACGTGCTTTGCACCAGGCTGTCGAGCAGCATCCGCTGGGCCTTATAGACGATCGGCACCACGCCCGTATAAACGGCGCAGACGCTGTGCGGATCCTGCTCATACGCGGTCTGCTGCTGCGATGCGGGAGCGAAGCGGTGGTTGCGGGCGTCGATGACCAGTCCGCCCGACGCTCGAAGCTGGTCCATGGTCGTTCCGGTCGGCTCACCGACGACGACGACGCACGCAAAGTTGGCCGGAGTTTGCCCATCGGCCAGACGCGTCGCAACTCTCAATCGTGAATTCACGAGCAAATCACGGAGCGTGCGGATAAAGATCTTCTCTTGATCGATCTTGGCAAAATGGCGGGTCGGGTCGTCGCCCGCGTCGCCAGAGGGAGTGGGCGGCTCCGCGGCAACAGACATTGCATCGGCATCGGCGGCCTCTTTGGCAGCAGCCAGCGCGCCCTCGGGGACTCCGACTAGCAGCACGCTCGCGCCGGAGAGAGTCCGCTCGGGGCTGCCTTGCCCCGCGATCTTGTCGGATAGACTTCGTAGGATCGATTCCCGTTGCCGCTGAGCGGCGAGCACCGGCTCAACCGTTTCCTGGAGACTGCTTACAAACGAGCCGTAATCGACCCCTTTCGTCGCGCCGATCCGCAGGCTGATGCGCCACAGCTCGGTGCCGTCGCGCTCGTCGATCCGCAAGTAATCGCTATGCAGAAACTCGTCGCGATGGGCTTCCAGCCGGCTGCTGGTGGAACTGCGGAGCGAACGGGTGATCGTGCTGCCGCCGGCCTTGGGTAGCGGCCGCACAAACGTGGCTGCCGATAGGGCCCGGCCCACGACGTCGCGGCCTGTGGGACCGAATTCGTCTTCAATGATCGTTTGCACACGGGCCGCCAATTCCATCCGTTCCAGGAACGGCAATTGGAACTGAGCTTCGCTGAGCACTTTCTCGATTTCGGCTTTCCGGGCGAAGGTCGTCTCGTCTTGGGCGAGCTCCTCGCGCAGCGCCCGCAATTGCTCACTGGCCGGACATTGGTCCTTGGTCGGCACGCGCAGGACAACTTCCATCGGCACGAGCTGGCCAAGGTTCGCCTCCAGCCACTCGTAGTCCTTGATGATCTTGGCTTCGCTGTGGAACATCCGGAGCAGATTGACCGACGTCTTCATGTACACCAGGCCGACGCTGAAGCCAACAATCACCAGCACGCAGCCCAGGGACACGACGGCCTGGTTCCGAATGATTCCGTTCGCGAGCCGGCCCCAAAAGTCCTCGAGCAGGCGCTCCCACCAGGAGAGTTCGGTCGGCTCGGTGGCGGGCTTCCCGCGCGGCTTCTGCGGCCAAATCTGCAGTGCCGCGGGCAGGTACGTCATCATGATCAAGAACATGATCATGACGCCTAGGGCCGAGAATATTCCAAATTTCTTAATGGGCACCAGTTCGCTGGTAATCAGCGTGATCAAACCCAAGGCAGTGGTTGCTTCGCACAGAAACGCAGGCTTCCAGCCCTTCACGATTGCCCGCTCGGGCGCCCCCGCCGGCCCGTGCTCGTGCACAGCTTCGTGGTAGTAGTTGATGATGTGGGCCGCGCCCGAGAGGCCGAGGACATAGATCATCGACGGCATCGACATCATGATTGCATCGACCGAGCTCCCCAGCCACCACACGCACGCCAGGCTGACGACGGCCGAGATGCCGCCGACGAAGAAAATCATGATCGTCGCGCTGATGCTGCGGAAACAGAGCAGCGACAGCGAGAGCCCCAGGGCGATCGAAAAGCCCATCAGCCGCACCAGCGTGATCGAGCCTTCTTCGTCAATGGCCACGTTATCGACGGGGGGCCCGCCCATGCGGAGTTGTTCGTCGGGAATATTGCACTCGTGGGCCACTTCATATAGCAGCCCGCGCGGCTTGCCGAGCATGCCTCGGCCCAGCACCAGGTGCAGGTTGCGGCGGGCGGCTTCGGTCAGCGTAAGCATGACGCAGGTTGTACGCTGGCCTGTTTTCTCGTTGACTGGGCCGAACAGCGTGCCGGCCAGGCGGCGATGCGCCTCTTCGTCGTCATTGGCCAATTCGCCGCCGTCGCGGGTCAGGCTGGCCAGAACATCGGGGCCGGTGGTGACCGTTTTGAAGAGCTGCGCCCGGAGCCGGCGCGGATCGTCGTGATACCAGGCGCCATCTAGAGGACCGAAGGAATGAACCAGCGTCCCTTCGACTTTCTTGGTGACGGTCGCGCGATAGACCGCTCGCCCCAGCGCTGCCAGCGGGGCATCGACGGCGTTCCAGCGGTAGAGATCGCCGTCGCGGGTCAGGTAGTACCAGGCTTCTTCGCGGGTGGCGGTTTCATCGAGGCGGCCCCGCAGCCATTTCTCGCCCCGCGCGCCCCAGTCTTCGTGCCAACTACCGGTGAAATAGAGCCCCAGCCGATCGCCAATGAACTCGTCCCCTTGATGGATATACCGCGTCGGATTGCTGATCGGGCCGTCGCCCGGCTGTTCGTCTCCGTCGGCCTCGGCTATGGCATCCGCAGCGGCAGCGGATGGCTCTTTCTGGCCGGCTGCAGCCTGCTTCTTTAGCTCTGTAGGGGGTGTTTGGGGACTCAGTTTGGCAACGAACAAACGAAAACGCTCGTCGTTTTTGTCGCCAGTGCAGCCATCCCAGCTCACGAGCACGAATTGCTCGCTGAGAAAGTGCTTGCGAAAGTCGTCCAGGTCGCGGGTTTCGGCAAAGTCCTTGGGAAGCCAATCCTTCACGTCATTTCTCATCCCCTGTACGGCCATCCGCGCGCCGCGAAGCGCAAAGGGGACAAAAAAGAACACCACCACCAGAATCAGCAGGGCGCGACGGGCGAAGAAGGTCGGCTTTTCCATCGTAGGAGTACTTCTTCGCTCGATCTGACTGGATGGGGACCGGTCGGGGAGAACACGCGGCGCAAGTTACGACCGGAATGAACATTCCGCCCAGATCAAGCGCCAACCGCGCTGGTCAGGCAGCGGCTGCCGGTAAGCGAAGGGGCCTCGTTTATTAACTTCGACTGGCCGCGCAGAGCCTCTTGAAGCCGCAATTGTTGTCGCGCTTCAATTCCAGCGAATTCCACTTGGCTTCGATGATCAGCCAGCATCGCTTTCGGGCGGCTGTCTAAAAACTGCAGGCGAATTCTTGAAAGCAGCCACCCGCAGTCGCGGTCGCAAGTGTTAGGCGTAGAGTGCGATGAGACTGATGTTGACCGAAATGCTGGGTCGCAAAGCATTGACGCCAAATGATTTGCGACAACTGACCGGATAGGAATGCATCGCCTCTGGTTAGATTAAAATAGGTAAAGTGCGATGTTTGTGGAAACTGGCGAATATCAGTGTACACTTGGATGCAGACTTGCTGCACGCCGGACGAGCCGCGTGCTATTGCCAAATCACAACTCTGCCGCCCCGCAGATTCTTGAACCCGCCCTGTGTAGGAGCTTGCTAATGATTTCTGCTGCGATCCTGTCGCTGGCGATGTCCAGCACGATGGTGCCCCCGGGACAACCAGTCGTCAATCATGCCCATCCGGCGCATTACGCCCAGCCCACGATCCGCATCTTTGAGCGGCGCGGGGAAGATCGCGACCGTCGCGTGGCCTGGGAGGCGTATTGCAAGGAGCTCGACACGCTCTGGGCCGAGTATCGAGCCGCCGGATCAACGCCCGTGGCCTGGAACAAGTACATCGATGCGGCTGGCCAGGCCAAGCGGCGCTATGTCTATCAGGACCCGTACCTGGTGCCGATCTTGGAAGAATAAGGCGCACTGCGCACGAAACGAAAATGGGCCGGCGCGACGAGTCGTCGCACCGGCCCCATCAGAGCAACACGAAGGATTGGGCAAGGCCCACCCGTTGTTAAGCTCCCAGCCGTTCTTCAGCCCGCCACCGAATTGCGGTGGCGTTCCAAAGCGCCTGACGGCCGGGGTGCTTGCTGCTTATCGCATGATCCCGGCGGAGAACCCGACACCGATCAGCGAGATCGGCGTTTCGTTGCCGTCCGAAATGTCGTGATAGTACTGGGCTTCCCAGCCAGCGCGGCCGAACAGGAGCGCGCCGCTGGCCAATTCGCGGTGGAGTTGACCGCCAAGTTGAAGCTCGCTGACCATGGTCGTCGAGTCCTCTTGGAGGCCGCCGCCTAGATTGCGGAAGTTTCCCACGAGGATCGATTCGCGGCCGATCGCATAGAGGGCCGCCCGGTCGCTGATGTGGCGATAGAGTTCCGCGGTCACGACCGGCCCGGGTCCGGTGAATGATTCAAAGGCCTCGCCGCCGATCGTGCTGAAGTTGACATCAAGGTAACGGATGCCACCGCCCACGAGGAGGTCCCAGTGGCAGCCGATCTGGACCATGTCGTAGATTTCCAGGTCGGTATGGGTCGTCTCGAAGACGTCGCCGTTATCCGCGTCGGTATCGAAGTTGAAGTAGCGGAAACGGACTCCCAGGCCCGAAGCACCCTGGTATCCAACCCAGAAGCGGTAGGCTTCGTCGTAGTTGAAATCGCCGAAGGCACCGTCCCCTTCAAAGGCCTTCAGCCACAGCACTTCACCGCCGGCGATGAAGCCCGCTTTGCAGCAGTCGTCGCAGCAGCCGCCGTCAATCGGCCCGCCGCCGTTATAGGTGTTGCCTGCCGCCACGCGGGACTCAAGCTCCGCCAGGCGAGCGTAGATGTTGTTCATGTCCGTCGTGCTGGCCAGTTGAATATCCTGGGCCATCGCCGGACCGGCGAGAGCTGCCAGCGCCAGAAGGACGCCGGCCAAAGTACGCAGAAAATCCGTTTTCATGGGTCCGCCTTCCATGGGCAAATCTGATCGTGCGGATATCCTTACCCGCTTGCGGTCGATATCGACCCACCCATCCGCAAAGCAGCGGCGTTTCTAGCGCGCCGCCTACAACCGGAACGGCCCGGAGATTTTCACAAATGCCGGGCGGACCCGCTAGCGTTTACCGCCAAAGCCGCCCGTCAGGCTGCCGTTTTTGGGCGGCAGCCTGACGCGAGTGAGGGCTGGGGCTTGCTGGTTACCGCATGATCCCGGCAGAGAACCCGACGCCGATCAGCGAGATGGGCGTTTCGTTGTCGTCCGACAGGTCGTGGTAGTACTGGGCTTCCCAGCCGGCGCGAGCGAACAGGAGAGCGCCGCTAGCCAATTCGCGGTGGAGCTGACCGCCGAGTTGCAGCTCGCTGACCATTAGTGTCGAGTCTTCCTTCAGACGACCGCCTTGGGTTCCATCGCGGAAGTTGCCCACGAGGATCGATTCGCGGCCAATCACATACAACGCCGCCCGGTCGCTGATATGGCGATACAATTCCGCAGTCACCACGGGGCCCGGACCCGTGAACGATTGGAGGGCCGGCAATTGGGCAACGGCCGGGACGCTCTGGATCTCAAAGGTGGCAAAGTTGATGTCCAGATAACGGACGCCGGCGCCTACGAGGAGATCCCAATTGCAGCCGATCTGAACCATGTCGTAGATTTCCAGGTCGGTATGCGTCGTCTCGAAGAGGTCGCCGTTGTCCGCTTCCGTATCGAAGTTGAAGTAGCGGAAGCGAATTCCCAGGCCGTCGGCCCGCTGGTAACCAATCCAGAAGCGGTAGGCCTCGTCATAGTTGAAATCGCCGAAGCTTCCGTCCCCTTCAAAGGCCTTCAGCCACAGCACTTCACCGCCGGCGATGCAACCCGCCTTGCAGCAATCGTCGCAGCAGCCGCCATCGATCGGGCCGCCGCCGTTGTACGTGTTGCCTGCCGCCACGCGGGATTCGAGTTCCGCCAGGCGAGCAGAGATGTTGTTCATGTCCGTCGTGCTGGCCAGTTGAATGTCCTGGGCCATCGCCGAACCGGTGAGAGATGCCAGTGCCAAGACGGCGCCAGCCAAGGTGCGCAGAAAATCCGTTTTCATGGTCCGCCTTCCATGTACAAATCAGGTAGCGCGGATATCCATACCCGCTTGCGGTCGATATCGACGCGCACTTCCGCAAAAAAACGGCGTTTCTAGCGCGTTGCCTACAACCGGATTGGCCGGCACATCTTTACAATTCGCTGAGCGGCGGTGCTAGCAAACCAGAGCCGCAAAGAAAGAGTGCGGTTGATCCCTGCGCGCTGGGCCCGTCCTTTCGCGGAGCGAAAGGCGACGATCCGGTTCTAAGCGGCGCCAATTGTCAGACGGGCCGTTCGCACCAGGCCGCGCAGCGAATCAAAGGTCGCGGCCACGGCGCTTGGCTCATGACCGCAGTGGACCATGCAGTCGCGGCACTTGGGATTGCCGCTCTTTCGACCGTACTGAGACCAGTCGGTCGTTTCCATTAACTCGCGGAACGATTGGCAGTAACCTTCGCCGATCAAGTAGCACGGCCGTTGCCAGCCGAAGATGTTGTAGGTCGGGCTGCCCCAGGGGGTGCATTCGAGGTCAAAGCGCCCCTGCAAATACTCGAGAAAGAGCGGCGTCTGGTTGAATCTCCAGGCGCGTTTGGCCCGGTTGAGAACAGCGCGAAAGAGGCTCGTCGTTTGCTCGCGCCTGAGAAAGTGGTCCTGGTCGGGCGCTTTTTCGTAGCTGTAGCCGGGCGAAATCATCATCCCCTCGACGCCGAGGGCCATCATTGCGTCGAAGAACTCACGGATTCGATCAGGGTTGGCGCCGGCAAAGAGCGTCGTGTTGGTCGTCACCCGAAAGCCGCGGGCACGGGCCGCCTTAATTGCCCGGACGGCGATGTCGTAGGTTCCCTGCCGGCACACCGCCAGGTCGTGCTCGTGGCGCGGGCCGTCCATGTGGACCGAGAAAGCCAGGTACTTGGACGGCGTAAACCGCGGCAGGGCCTCTTCGAGCTTCAGAGCGTTGGTGCAGAGATAAACGAACTTCCGCCGCTTGACGAGACCTGCGGCGATCTGGTCGATCTGCGGGTGCAAGAGCGGCTCGCCGCCGGGGATCGAGATCACTGGCGCGCCGCACTCCTCAGCGGCGGCAAAGCACTGCTCGGGCGAGAGGTGGCGGCGGAGGATTTCGGCGGGAAACTGGATCTTGCCGCAGCCGGCGCAGGCCAGATTGCAGCGAAACAGGGGCTCGAGCATGAGCACGAGCGGATAGCGATGAACGCCTCGCAGCTTCTGCCGGAGAACGTAGGTGGCGACGGTCCAGGCTTGAGAGAAGGGGACGGACATCCGATTTAGGATTTAGGATTTAGGATTTCAGATTTCCATTCCGCAATCCGTACTCCGCATTCCGCGTTTCACAGCGGCGCTCGTACGTCGTCAGTGCCAGAAGCGGGAAGTAGATCCGATAGTAGTGATAACGGAGGTAGAAGACGCGCGGGAAGCCCGTGCCCGTGAATTCGGCCTCGTCCCACGAGCCATCGGGATTCTGCGTGTCGATCAAATAGCGAATGCCGCGCTCGACGGCCAGCGTAGGTCCCTCACGCCGTAAGTGGCCTGCCGTGGCATCGGGGTCGTTTGCTGCACTGGCCCCTGCCGCCGTGTGAGGCTGATGCCGTGCCGCCATCAGGCCCAACAGCGCCCAGGCTGTCTGCGACGCTGTGCATGGTCCTTGGCCGCGCAATTCGGGCTGTTCATAGCTATCTGCGGACTCTCCCCAGCCGCCACACGCTTGTTGGCAGGAGAGGAGCCAGTTAGCGCCGCGCTTCACGGCGGTGTCTTCCGGCGAAACTCCCATGGCAGTCAGCCCGACGAGCACCTGCCACGTGCCGTAGATGTAATTGACGCCCCAGCGCCCGAACCAACTGCCGTCGCGCTCTTGCGTTCGGCGCAAATAGGCGATAGCCCGCTGGATGTGCTGTTCGGTGGGCTTGGCGCCCCACAGTGCGAGGGCTTCCAGAACGCGGGCCGTCAGGTCGGGCGTGCTGGGATCGATCATCGCGTTGTGATCGGCAAACGGGACTCGGCAGAGGAACTGGCTGTCGTTGTCCTTGTCGAACGCGCCCCAACCGCCGTCGCGATTTTGCATCGCCAGCATCCAGCGGCGGGCCCGTTCGCCGGCAGCGGAAACACCGCGCCGCAGATTTAGGATTTTGGATTTGGGATTTGGGATTTTGGATTGCTCATGCTCCCTGGCTCCTGGTTCCCTGGCTCCTGCTCCCTGGCTCCTGTGTCCTGCCCTCTGTCCCCTGACTTCACGCAGCGCAATCAATGCCATCGCCGTGTCATCGACGTCGGGATAGAACTCGTTGTGGTGCTCGAAGTACCAGCCGCCGGGGGCCGCGGCGACATTCTGCGACCAGTCGCCCGGCCGCGTCACTTCTTTGTCGAGCAGCCAATCGACGCCTACGGAGATTGGTTCGTCGTCCAGCCCTAGTCCGCACCCCGACAGTGCCCGCAGGGCGATCGTCGTATCCCACACGGGTGATTGGCAGGGCTGAAGGCGAGCCGTGTCGTGCTCCTCGATGGTCAGCGCCCGCAATTGGTCGAAGTTATAGCGCAGCTGGGCGCTGTCGTCGGCATAGCCCAGGCACTTGAGGGCGATGATGCTCCAAATAATCGGCGGAAATATGGCTCCCAGACCATCGCTATGGGCAAAGCGCGTGGTCATCCACTCCTCGGCGGCCGCGAGGGCGCGGCGCCGCAGCGGACGCCACTTGCGCCGCTCGAGCCATTTCACGAAGCGATCAGCGCGGCGAAAGAACCCCTCCCAACGCAGCCAGCCGGCCTCTTTGGCGAGGCCCGGGCAGCGCAGCTCTGGCCAGTCGTGCTCGTCCTTGCGAAACAGCTCGCGGATTCCCTGCTGCGGCGCTAGTTTGCGGCTGGGACGGTGGGCCCACATGATGGCCAGCGGTACGACGATCGTCCGCGACCAGGCCGACATGCGGTAGATGTTGATCGGCGACCAGTTGGGCAGCAGGACCAGCTCGGGAGGCACGGCCGGGCACTGGTCGTAGGAGATTTGTCCCAGCAGGGCGAGGTAGAACCGCGTGAAGCTGTTGACGGCGTCGGCGCCGCCGGCCTCGCGGATTGCGTGTCGGGCCCGCCGCATGTATTCGGCGTGCGGGTCGTGACCGGTAATCTTCAGGGCGAAATAGGCTTTGACGCTGCCGC
>Ga0065705_10104341_pt1 | contig 19658 bp, 15 predicted proteins | sample SwibulcommuniRL2_FD_59092 | JGI IMG/M metagenome (GOLD analysis project Ga0065705, IMG submission 59092) | Bulk soil microbial communities from switchgrass field near Rose Lake, East Lansing, Michigan, USA - RL2 Bulk Soil v2 (version 2) | ecosystem: Environmental > Terrestrial > Soil >...
CGCCGAAGTTGATGACCGGGGCGGCGGCCGGCTGGTCGGCAAATTGCAGCACGCCGTCCAAGTCGATCGGCCCAGCCATGAAGCTGAGACGCTCGCCGATGCCGCCCCCTTTCATTCCGGGAACATCGGCATCGACGCTCACGGTGAAAGTGACTGCCTTGGGATCCCGTTTCAGGACCGCTTGCACATCGGCCCGCTGGCCCAGTGACCCGCCTTCATAACGAGCGAGCGGCGCCACATACACAGCGAGTCCTTTGTGGGTTCGCCCACCGACCGTCAGCTCACCGACCTCGAAGGTGTATCCGTCGTCCTCCGCCCAGCCGGGACGCCGCACCTGGGCGGCAACCTTGTCAGTCGCGTCGGTCAGGTCGCCATCAGAATTGCGATCGACATAGAGCGTGTCGCCATCCCACACCAGCCACACGCGGTCGGCCCTATCAAACGAAGGCCGGCCCGGTCCAAACGTGAGCAGGACGTACCCCGGGGCCTTCGTTCGATAGGCCGGCTGCTCACCGATGGAGCGATCGGTCTTCGGTGGGTCGGCAGCGGAGAGAAGCGCTGCGGACCAGCCCAGGCCAACCAGTGGCAGGGCAACCAGGGCCAGGGCGCGACGAGGCATTAAGGGTCTCCTACAAGAAGGGTCGAATCGTTCTGAGGGTCAAGGAGATTCCCAACAAGCGCGATTCTGAGAGAGCACCCTTGCAAAGTCAATCATGTCGACTTTCAGCCAATTTCGCAGCTGGCACCCCCCGTTTGGCCCCGACGCAGTTTTTCTTGATTTTTTGGGCGGTATCGGCTCCTTGGAGGCCAGTTGCCGTAACTCATTTGTCCACATAGGCTTCGGAGCAGCCGCAGAGCAGCGACAAGTGTGAAGTTTAAGAGTTCTTGAGGAGTTTTGCGCACCCTGTGGTATAACAAGGGCACACGCTGCCGTGCAAATTCCCCAGGATGCGTGCATTCGCAGGAGTTGGAAACAGAAGGAGACCAAGGGAACAATGCGGGATGGCTCAGAGGCTGTGGGGAATGTCAATTCCCAACGGTCTCACACGCTCTTTGTGGCTTTTGCTTCCTTTGTTTGATAAGGAGAAGGCGCCTCTGTACGGCGGTGAGGAGCGTGAACGTCGGGTCTTCGTTCTTTGAAAGTTGAGTCGGTTGGAGCGCGGTAAGCGAGCAGATTGGATGGCACCTGTTCGGCGACGAATAGGACCGAATAATTGCGTGCCCTGTTGGGGTGGTGTTCGCGAACGTGATAGGCAAGGACGCCAGGCTTATAAAGTATTCGCGAAAATGGGGTCGCCAGCGGCTAATGAGCGCCGTAAGTGATCGTTGTGACGGAAGTTGCGGCTTATTAGTCAGACGTGCGCTTAGAGAATTGGGCGAGGTTTATAACAGGCGGCGATTTGGTTAGGGGTGTTCAGCGATGGACCGGCCTGGATGATCGATCCTCTGAATGGGGGTTGTTCAGGCAGCATCATCGCGACGGGCTCGACAGTCATCGTCGCTGTGCCAAAGACCAACTGACTACCGAGCCGATCGCGGCGATGCCGGCCACGGTCCAACTGGTGAGTTCCCCCCAGGCGACAAGACCGTCGACAATGTCGAACCATGCGCCGCGCGGCAGCGGCGACATCGCCAGATGTTTGCCATAGAGGAAGAATAAGCCCGCCAGGCCGAGGCTGGCGAGGCAGAGCCATGACCAGATTGCCGTCGAGCGGGGCAACTCGCTCCTTGGCTGGACGGGCGGTGGGTTGGCAGGCGGAGCTGACTCTGGGCCGTAGGGATAGTCGCTCATCGGGGCGGTTATCCGAGGAGGTTCAGCGCCAGGACGAGAACTGCTTCCCACACACAGGCGCCGAAGATCGCTCCTTCCCGCAACCGACCGCACGTGCTGCCAAGCGCCGCGCCGATTACGGGAAGGCAGACGAGCAGTTGGGCCATGACCACGACGCCGGAGCTGGAAACAAACGTGATCGGCAGGCCGACCGCGAAGGCGACGGCGGTCATCGCAGCAAGCAGTTGGCGGAGGGAAAATTGGCGCTCGTTGATCACGAGCGAGATTCTAGCTGAACGAGAAGGACATCCGCCAGAAATTGCGAGGGCATCGCTGCGAGATTCTCACCACCAGGCAGGGCGGCGAGCACCGGTCGGGCACCGGGAACAGGTTTGGTGCCGGCTAAGGGAGATCGTTTCGAGACAGGTAGTAGCCGCTACGGTCGGTGGGGTCCGACTGGTCGTGAAGCACGGGCCACGAGCGATTGACGAGCACTTCGTGGTCGATCAAATCTGCCAATTGCTCGAGCGACATTCCACGAAGGATCCGCACGCACTCGGTCAGGCAGATGAGTAGCGGATTGGTTGTGCGGGGTCGCATGGCAGGATCGAAAGTCCAGTCAATAGGCACATTTGCCTTTTCGTTCGCCCACGTTTGTAAAGACGACCTTGGAAGGCGGTCGAGACGGCGACGGATGAGCACCAAAAGCACCCTTCGGAGCACCACCGCACGTCGCTCGTTCTCGTACCAGAGTCGGGCAATATTCTGGAGGGCGGGGTCCATGACCCGATTTTATCGCTGCAACCAAGCGAAGTGACAGCAGGAGGCAGCGAGGCGCCTGACACACCGGGCCCAGGTTTGGTCCCGGCTAATGGCCAGTGAGAGTGACTAAGCAATCTCATCCAAGAGCCGCGAGAGAGCAATGTCGAGCTTCTCGGGCGTTTCGTACGTGCCGCGGGCGATTTCGGCGCGGATCTGCGCGACGCGATCCTCCCGGATGTCGGGCAGGTCGCGGACCTGGGCGACGAATTCGGCTTCGGGCGATAGGTCCAACTGATCGACTCCGTACGAGCTGCTCGTATGGCTGGCGGCCTGCGTGGGCGCGGGCCGGTGCGGCGCGGCGAGCGGCTGGGCGGCGTGAACGTGCGTCGTTCCGTAAATATACATCGCGGATCTCCTCCGGCCAGGCTCGGGCGAACTCTGATCGAGCGCGAACTTGGCCATTTCCCAAATGCCGGAAAGCGGTGGTGGGGGCGAGGCGACCGCGGCGTGCCCGGTTGGCGATGTGCGTGGCAAATCGCGGCGGGCGGAACCGATCACACTGTCCCCGAATTATACTTCAGCGGTGCAAAGCTTGGCGTCGCGATCCGTGTCGGGGCAGTTGCGGTCCGTTGCAGAGTAGACCTTGCGAACGCTAGCACTGACCCTAGAACCATCGGAATTGCGGCGGTCGGCTGTGACCCAAATTTGTCGGTAACCTCCTGTACCGGTTTTCCTCGCCCTTGGCGGATGCGCCGGGTGTGCAGTCTGGCGATCAGGACTCCATTCCTCTCGTGCGAGAAGCCTCGCGGGAGAAGATTGTGGGCGGGGGCTGTGAATGATACGTTCGTTCCACTCGGCGGGTTTGGTAAAGCCGCAATATTCTGCGGAATCAGCCGTTTCACCAAGGGAGTGTGCCAAGCGGGGAGTATAGGCAAGGCGGCGCATCGCGGCAAGATCGACGCAAGTCGAATCGTGGGGCAGGTTTACAACGTGCCACGAATGTGCCATAAGAGCCACACGCGAAACCTCGCAATTGGCACCGGGGTTTCAGTATGCTGGCAATCTGATGACGGCTTAATGCGGCGTATTGCGGGCCAACGGGATCACTAACAACACGGGGACCACGGCGATGAAACGAACGATTCTGACAGCGATTGCGGCCGCGGCCATGTCGGCGACGCCGCTTCTGGCGCAAGAAGATGACCTGTTCGCGAAGCTCGACGCCAACAAGGACGGCGTTGTAACGGCCGACGAAGTGCAGGGGGACGCGAAGGGACTCTTCGAGCGGGCTCTCCGCCGTGGCGACAAAGATGGCGACAAGAAGCTCACGAAGGAGGAGTTCGCCGCAGCTCAGAAAGAGAGCGACGCGCCGCGCCAGCCGCTGGCTCAGGGCGGCGGTCCGGGCCGACCCGGCGGCGGGCAATTCAATCCCCGAGAAATCTTTGCGCGACTTGATACGAACAAGGACGGGAAGATCAGCAAGGACGAAGCCCAAGGACCATTCAAGGAGAACTTCGATCGCTTCGACGCCAACAAGGACGGCTTCATTGGAGAGGACGAGATTGGCCGGCTTGGCGGCGGTGGGCAATTCAATCCCCGCGAGATCTTTGCACGCCAAGATGCGAATAAGGACGGAAAGGTCAGCAAGGACGAGGCCCAGGGATTTCTGAAGGAGGGGTTCGACCGGCTCGACGCCAATAGCGACGGCGCGATCAGCGAGGAGGAGCTGGCTCGAACGATTGGGCGCCGGACGGATGGTGTGCCGGGCGCTCCAGGCGCCGGCAATCGGCCCAACCCAGAGCAGCTCGCAGCGATGTTCGATCGCCTCGACGCGAACAAGGACGGCAAGCTCACGAAGGACGAAGTGCCCGAAGGTCAGCGCGAGCCGTTCACCCAGTTGCTCGAACGACTCGGTTCCGACTCATTGGGCAAGGACCAATTCCCACGATTCATGGCCCTGATGGCTCAATTTGGTCGCCCCGGTGAAGGTCGGCCTGGAGTAGGTCGCCCAGGCCAGCCTGGTCCCGGCGGACCTGCCGGTTTTGGGCGGCCCCCGCTGATTGTGGCCCTCGATGCAGATAACGACGGCGAACTGTCAGCCAGCGAGATCGAAGCGGCCAGCAAGGCACTGCTGAAGCTCGACAAGAACAGCGACGGCAAGCTGACCCGCGAAGAGTTGTTTCCCGGTCCGCCCGATGGCCCGCCGCGCGATCGGCCGGGCGAAGGCCGACCGGGAGATCGCCCCGGCCAGCCGCAGCCCGATGCGCGGCGTCCGGGCGAAGGTCGTCCAGGTCTGGCCGGTCGCTTCAACGCCGAAGAGTATCTGGCGCGCCTGAAAGAAGCCGACAAGAACGGCGACGGCCAGATCAGCAAGGATGAGGCGCCGCCGATGCTGAAGGAGCGGTTTGATCGGATCGATGCCAACGGCGACGGTCAACTCGACCAGACCGAACTCAAGCAGATGTTGCAGCGGCGTGAAGGTGGAGGTGATCGCCCGCAGGGTCGGCCCGAGGGGCGGCGGCCAAACGGAGATCGGCCCGACGCGCCGAAACGGGAATAGAATATCAGCTTCGCTTCCTCAGCGTCGCGATCATTCGGATGTCCCCCTTGGGACGAATCGAGATCAGTGGCTCGGGTACGGGCTCACCCTGTCCGGGCGCGAGCGTGAAGCGGAATCGCTGCAAGAGCGCGGGCAGCATCAGGTGCAGCGCGGCCATCGCCATCCGCCCGCCCAGGCAGGCATGGCCGCCCAGGCCCAGAGGGATATACGCGCCGATCGGAATCCGCTCTGCATTTTTTGGGGTGAATCGCTCGGGATCAAATCGCCACGGATCGGGGAACAATCGCTCGTCGTGGTGCAGGACCCACGGAAAGATAAAGACCCAGCCGCCGCGCGGGATGGTATAACCGCCGATCTCAACCGGCTCGACGGCTTCGCGGAGGAAGAGGTTCCAAGCCGGAGGATAGATCCGCATCGACTCCTTGAGGACCTGCTCGGTATATGGCAACCGCGGCAGATCGGCAGGATTGGGCGTGCGATCGCCCAGGACACCATCGATCTCGGCAAAAAGGCGGCGCTCGACCGGGGGGTTTTGCGAAAGGAGGTACAGCGTCCAGGTCAGCGTGGCGGCGGCGGTGTGGTGGCCGGCGAAGTACATCGAGACTGCTTCGGCTCGGGCCTGGCGGTCGCTGAGTCCGCGCCCGTCGCCCGACTCATCGACCGCTCCCAGGAGAAGATCGAGAAGATCGGGCGACGTCGCGGGCCTTTGGCGGCGATCCCGAATTGCGGCATCGACGATCGGTTCGAGCTTGCGGCGGGCCCGCTCGATTTGCGATTGGCTCGATCCGGGAAACCAGCCGGGCAATCGCACAACGGAGGTGATCTGTGCCGTGGCGGCCATCGAGTAGCGGCTCATGGCGTCGGCGACGGTGGCGATGACCGAGCTATCGCGAATGCCGAGCAAGGCCTCACCCGCCGTACGGAGCAGAAGATCGGTCATCGTGGCATTGACGGCCAGGGGCTGGTCGTCGTGCCACTGCTCGGTGAGGTCGGCGACGTGCCGCACGCCGATTTCAGCCAGCCGCAGACCGCCGCTCGATTGGAAGGCGGGGAGCAGCATTCGCCGCAGGCGTTGCCAGGTGGGGCCTTCGCTGGTGAGGACGCTTTCGCCAGCCGTGTCACGAATGACGCCCATCACCCGGCGTTCCTTGACGAAGCTCTTGGCTTTGGTGACAAGCACTTCGCGAACGAGATCGGGGTGATTGATCTGGTACGCGTCGTAGTAGAACAGCCGGTAGAAGGCCACGTCGCCGTAGCGATGGGCCATGTGCGTGGAGAAAGTCAGCGGGTCGGACCAAAGATGCCAAGCGTGCCGCCACGTCCCGCCGCACCAGAAATTGAAATTGGCGGGTCCGGGTGGAAATCGACGGGGCATGGGCGGGGGCTCTCGCGGCTGCGCGCGTGACTGGTGCCAGCCGAGTGCTCTTGCGATTGGCTCCTTCCGATGAGTAGTGAGTTGCCCCCTAACCCGATCATAATTGGCCAGCCGCGCCGTGCCACAAGAAACCACCGGGAAGCATGGGCAGGCCGTATTTTCCGGCCGTTTGACAACGAAGGGTACCAGGCGGGGAAGCTGGAGAGATGTCGATCACGCTTCCCCAGGCTGACTCCAATCCCTACGCCCCGCCGCTGGCCGATCCGGCTGGGCAGTGGCCCCTCCTGCCGGCAGAGCGATGGCCGGAGCTGCGCCTGGCCGCGAACCTCGTCAGTCAGCGGCCCATGGAACGGGTGGTAAGAATTACGGGTTCGATTGACGCGGAGATCTACTACGATGCACGGTTCATCGGCGAGCAAGTCTATGTGAATGGCAGATTGCGCGGGCAGAGTTCCGTGTGGTTCTGGTCGCTCGTCGCGCCGACGATCGACTTTTTGGTGGAGGGGAATCATTTCCAGGTACCCGCCCAAGTAGCAGTGCGCGTCGGATTCACATGGAGATCGTTCATTTGCATCCGCCGCTTTCAACTATGGATGGCGGGGCGCGTGGTTTATTCAGAGTAGCCGCGCGATCGGCTCACGACGATTAGGCTCCGGTTCGGCGGTGAGGTCCTTCCCGGCAGAAGCCCACGCCAGGCACCGCGCTGTAAGTCAGCCGGTTGTAACAACTTGGGCTGCCTGGCGAACCTGAAAGCCGGCTGAATCGTCTCCAAGGTAGAGCTTGCACCGACGAATCACCTTGTAACAGACACGACCGAGCCGCACGGAACCCGCGGCGCAGCCTGGAGAAACCCATCCGTGACAGGCGAACTGCCATACACAGTGCTTGTGATGATCAGCGATAGCGGCGCCGGAGGTCGGATCGTGGTCGAGCTTGACCCCCTGGTTGCATTCAACCACTCGATCGATCGTCAATTGGGCGAGCTGGAGGCCAGGATGCTCAAATCGATGCCGCAGCTTGCGCGGCGGCTTGCCTGGATTCGCCCACAACAGGGTTGCGCCGGCAAGTGAAAGGCGCTGTGAATCGAATCGCTGGCAATGTGAAACGCTGGCAAATCGAAAACGTAAATCGAATCAGCTACGGCCAAAACAGACGAGGCACATGTCGTCGTTCTGGTGAGCGTTGCCGAGGAAGCGGCGAACATCCTCGATAATCGCCTGCCCCAATTTCACCGGCGGGGTCGCCAGTTTGCGAACGTGATCGCGCAAACGATCGATGGTGTAGAACTGACCGTCGCCGTTAATCGACTCGTTCACGCCGTCGGTATAGAGGGTCAGGATCTCGCCTTTTCCAATCTCGATCTCCGTTTGCTCGTACCCGAGAGCGTCGGTGATCCCCAGCGGCAAGCCGGTGACCTTCTCGCCCGGTTCGTCGATAGCGCCGCCCGATAGGCGGTGCAGCGGCGCCATGTGCCCAGCGTTGACGATGGTCGCCCGATGCTCGCGGGGATCGAGCACCACCATGATCATCGTGACGAATCGCTGGATATTCAGGGCGCAGATCCGCTCATTAAGCCGCGTCATGGCCGCCGAGGGCTTCCCCTCGCTGTACAACGAAAAACGGACCTCGGCGGAGAGCTTTGCCATGAGGAGGGCCGCGGCAACGCCATGTCCGACGACGTCGGCGACGAGCACCGCCACGCGTCCATCCGGCAGCGGAATGTAGTCGAAGTAATCGCCGCCGATTTGATCCATGGGCTGGTAGTAATCGAAGAACTCGTAGCCGGCCAGATCGGGGCGTTTTTCCGGCAAAAACCCGTGCTGGACTTCCGTGGCCAGTTGCATGTCGCGCTGGAGTTCGCGCTGCCGTAGGGCGGCTTCGTGCAATTGGGCGCTTTGGATGGCGATTGCGGCCTGAGAGGCAGTGCTGACGAGCAGCTCCAGGTCTTCCTTGGTGAACCGATGCCGCTGGTCGAGCGTGTCGATTTGGAGCGCACCGAACGCGTTTCCCTCGTTGTCGAGCAGGGGCGCGCACATCATCGATCGGATGCGGAAATCCGCGATGCTTTGGCTCATTTCGAACCGTTCGTCGCTCGCCGCATCCGCCGACAGAATGGCCTCCTTCGATTCCATCACGTGGCGAATGATCGTGCGGCTGATGCGAAGCGTATCGTTGACGTCTTCCCGGCGCACGCGGACCCAGCGGGGCACGAGCTTCTTGTCGGGCGTCTCCATCACAATAAAGCCGCGATCGGCCTGCACGAAGATCTTGAACAGGCTTTTGAGCACCTGCGGCAGGACTTCGTCGAGGGCCAGCACGCGCGCCAGGCTTTGCGTGATTTCCACCAGGGCCGCCAGCTTCACCTCGGCACTAGCCGAGATGTGTACTCCGCCCCGGCTGGAGCTTGAGACATCGAGCTTCGACATGATCGTCGAGCTCGGCTGGCTGGATTCGTCGTCGGTCAAAAACGCTCCGAGCCCAGCGCCATCCAGGATTCTCGGCATCGAATCCGTGGTGGCCGGTCCACCGCTCGGCAGGGAATCGCTGCCGAACCGGAAAGAGACTTCGCAGACGCGGATCTCGTCCCCGAGCTTGAGCTGCCGCTTCCCCTCAACCTCCGTGGTCTCGTCGTTAAGGTACGTGTGATTGCGGCTCTTGAGGTCCTCGATGAGGTAACTGTTGCCCTCGCGAACTACCTGGCAGTGATTGCGGCTCACCGCACCGACCTCGATCACCACATCGCAGTCCGGATGCCGCCCCAGTACGCATTTGTCGCCTTTGATTTCATACCGCTTGCCGGCTTGGGGACCGTTAATGGCCTGCAAGTAAAACATTTGGTTTGCGCCTGACCTGGCTCGCAATTTCGAGGATGGCACGACCGCTTTCGACCGCGCGGATTCCGCAGTCCTCGGCGAGTCAGACCGATTGTAGGGAGACCGACGGAGAACCGTCAACAAGCCGGCGACACGACAACACGGTGGCAGGAAGGGGCGGCCCAATGCGGCAAAGTCGTTACGACCGGTGGGGTCGGAAGCGCCTGTGGCCCTACTCCTCCTTACCCCTTCTCTACAGTTTGCTCCCCGAACAGGGTCATTCTAGGTTTGCGTTAGGCACCAACCTTGCCGCGCGGCGCGCGCGGCCGGGATGAGTGTATTTGTCCGCGCCTGACGGTCGGCGCGATACGCACGATGAGCAGCCAAAACAGCATCGACGACACACGGGCCGCAGTGCCGCCCCCGACTGAGCCGTCGCGCGCTGCCGCCAATCAACTGGCTGCCGTTTCGACGCTGCTTGAGGCACTGGACACGCCCGCCGACGCTCCGCTCAATGATTCGGCCGAGCTGTTCACGTTCGAAAACCAATTGGTTCAAGTGCGCCTCGGGCTGGCCAGCAGTCTGTTTGCCGCCTTGCGAGCCAAACACGCCCCCACGGCCGCGCACAGCGTGCGCGTTGCGCTGAGTTGCTCCGCTTGGACCGCTGTACTCGGTCACAGCGAAGCACAGCGCGACGAGCTGGAAATCGCCGCTTTGTTGCACGACGTGGGCAAGATCGGCATTCCCGACGAGATCCTCCATAAAACCACGAAGCTGACGGCGGACGAATTCGCCCAGGTGGAACGTCACCGCCTCCTCGGTTGCGACATCCTCCGCGCTTGTTGCGCGTCGCAGGCCATTCTCGATGTCGTCGAGTTCTCGGGCGCCTGGTTCAACGGCAGCCGCGAAGGTTACGATCGCTCGGGCGAGGACCTGCCCCATGGCGCGCGGATGGTCGCGATCGTCGATGCCTTTGACGCCATGACGAGCGAGCAGGTGTATCGCCGTGCCATGTCACGGGAACGAGCGATTGCCGAGCTGTTTGAGTTTGCCGGCAGCCAGTTCGATCCGCAGATGGTTCAAGAGTTCTGCGACTTCATCCAGGCGGACCAGGTGAAGCTGCAAGCCGTCGTCGCCCGGCGCTGGCTCAAGGACCTGGCCCCGGCCGCCGGCGAAGGATTCTGGCGACTGTCGCGGGGACCGCTCTCATCGAGCGCAGCCCACATTGAGGGGACGTTCCATCGCAAGATGATCGACAGCATGCACGACGCGGTCGTGTTCGTCGATGGTTCCCTGCGAATCATGCTCTGGAATCGGGCGGCTGAGCGGCTGACGGGGATTCTGGCTCCGAGCATCGAGCACAAAGTCTGGTCTCCGACGCTGATTGGCCTCCGCGATGAGCAGCAGAAACTGATCGTCGAAGCGGATTGCCCCGTGATCCAGTCGATCAAGAGCGGCGTGCAAACTCTCCGTCGGCTGAGCATTGCGGGCCGCAGCGGTCAGCGCGTCGAAGTCGATGCTCACCTGGTGCCGGTTCACGGCAAAAACGGCGTCTCGCATGGAGCCGCGCTGCTCATGCACGACGCTTCGTCGCAAATCACGCTCGAGCAGCGAGTGCAGTCGCTGCACGAAAAGGCGACGCGCGACCCATTGACGCAGGTTGCCAATCGGGCCGAATTCGACCGGATTCACGCCAGTTGGGTCGAGTCGCACCTGGAGCGGCGATTGCCTTGCAGCCTCGTGATCTGCGACATCGATCATTTCAAGAAAATCAACGACAGTTTTGGCCACCCGGCGGGCGACGAGGTGCTGATCGCCTTTGCCGCTCTCTTAAGGCGGCATTGCCGGTCGGGAGACCTGGTGGCCCGCTATGGCGGCGAAGAATTCGTGATGCTGTGTGCCGACTGCGACAATGGCACGGCGACTTGTCGGGCCGAAGAACTGCGCGGCGAACTGGCCGAACTGCCGATGCCGCCGCTGAATGGCAAGTGCATTACGGCGAGCTTCGGCGTCACCGAACTCCAAGCGGGTGACACCGCCGAAACGATGCTCCGCCGTGCGGACCGGGCGCTCTATCAGGCCAAAGAGATCGGTCGCAACGCAGTAGTCCAGCTCGGCACGGGGATCGGCGGGGAGGAGCCGCAGCAAAAACGCATCGGTTGGTGGGCGTGGTTGCGGGGGGCTTCACCCGAACAAGTGCTCGAGCGCACGCTGGCGTCGAGCGTGCCGCTCAATCTCATTGTCGAAAAGCTCCGCGGGTTCGTCGCCGACCACTTTGCCCAGATCGAGTCGATCGATGAGCGGCAACTCGTTCTGCACATTGACGGCGAGAGCGCGTCGATGCTCCGGCGCAGCGGCGATCGGCCCATTCCGCTGGTGATTCAGATTAACGTGGAGGAGTTTCCCGCCGGCGCCGACCGGCTAAGCGCAGGTCGGATGCTGCGAACGCTGGTCCGCGTGACGATTCGCCCCCAGCGAACTCGCGATCGCCGCCGCCGCGGCGTGCTGGACAATGCCACTAGGCTCCTCGCGAGCCTCAAGTCGTATCTGATGGCCCAGGACCTGAAATCGCAGCGCTAGTTACGGCTACCGGCCAAAGATTGCTTGCCGCGCGATCCGCATCAGCATGAGTAGGCCCAGCATCAGCATCAGACCGGCCGCCAGCATGGCGACGAGCAGCCCACCCATGTCGAAGATCGGCGCTGCCCACGACCAGACAGCCGCCCACTGAACGATCAAGTACAGCGCCCCAACACACAGATAGGGCCCGAAAGCGATGTCTCGCCGGCCCGTGAAAATCCACTGAGCCAGCGCCACGAATAGCGCGCCAGCCGGCGAAAAGAAGAGGACGAGAAGCGTCGATTGCCAGCCCAGGAACGCGCCGATCATCGCCATCAAGGTCACGTCGCCAAAGCCCATCGCCTCTTCGCGTAGTGCCAAGGTGCCGACGATTCGCACCGACCAGATGAGCGCGGCCCCGAACGCCATCCCCGCCACGGCCGTGCAGAGCGCATCCCAGCGTGCGCCTCCCAAGAGCCACACCCCCCAAATCGCACCGCTCCCGATTGCAGCCAAGGTGAGCAGATGCTTCCAAGCCTGCCGGCGGGCGATGCTGGCGAAATAGAATTGGATCGCCTTCCATGTTCCACGGCGCATCGTGGCTGTAGCGGGAATCAGCGCCAGGCACCACAGGGTGAAAGCCGCACTGGCCAGCGCGGGGCCTCGCCACGTCGCCAGCCAGGGCGGAAACGTGCCAGGTGACCAAGCGTGGAGATTGCCGACTGTGGGCGGCACGCCTGGCATGACCACGGGCAACAACGACATCGGCAAAGCCGCCGCCAGGCAGAGTCCCAGGAGCATGCCTGGAAGTGTGATCTCGTCTGGGATCGTCTTTTCGTCGAAGTCGATGAATGTTGCTGCGGTCATCAGCCCGATGAGAAGTGCGTGAGCCAGAAACTGGCAGTGCAACATCACTCCCAATCCGGGCGGCAATGGTGTGAGCGGAATCAGCCCACCCAGTTCGACTTCCCAGTAATAGAGGCCTACCAGTCCCAGGGCGAGCGCGAGTTCGATCAGCAAGGGGCGCAGCCAGAATAGCGTGCCGTGCAACGACGCCTCGCGGCGCAGGTGCCACCAGCCAACAATCGGCAGACGGTCGGACCAACTGCGCGGTGCTGCCTCCGCGTGGGGCGGCGCCCAGGGACTGATCGGCCGCGCGAACCAGGCGAGCGAGTAGATGGCCCAGTTGACGGCGCCCCCCGCTGCCAATCCCGCCAGAAAAATGCCCGCCAGTCGCACGGCAAGCGGCAGGGTCAGCCAGAAATTCACACGAGTTTCCGCTTGGAAAGGGACGCCAGAATCTGGCGGGCGATTTCGTCGGGATCGAGGCGGTTGACGTCCACCGTGACGTTTGCACACGCCCGATATTGGGGCGTGCGCTGTTCGAGTAGCGTCCGAATTTCCTCGACACCCCCCTGAGCTGTCAAGTTGGGTCGGCGCTCCTCCGTTTGAGGATCGGCGTTGATCCGGGCAAACAGCGTTTCGGGCGACGCCTGGAGCCAGACCACCGGGCCGCGGCCGGCGATTGCCTTGCGGTTGATTTCGCGCAGGATCGCGCCGCCCCCCAAGGCAATGACGTGCTTGTCGCGGCTGGCCAGGTCGCCAATGACCCGGGTTTCGAGCTCGCGGAATGCGCTTTCCCCGCCGGCTGCGAAGATGTCTTTAATCGACTTCCCTGCGCGCTGCTCCAGTTCAGTGTCGGCATCGACCGACGGCCAGCCAAGCAACTCGCCCAGCCGGCGGTTGACGGTGGACTTGCCGCTGCCCCGATAGCCGATGAGGAAGATATTCATTCGCGTGGGTTTACTGGACCTTGACCGGGCTGATGGCTTGCTTAATCACCTTGCGCATCAATTCGACGGGAGCATCCTCCCCCGTAAAGTGCTTGAACTGAATCGACGCCTGCCCGACGAACATATCGATCCCCGTGATGCACGTGCATTCACAATCACGGGCCTGCTTGATGAGCAGCGTCAGCTCCGGATTATAGACGGTGTCAAAGACGACCATTTCCGGTTGCAGATAGCGGGCTTCGATTGGCGATTCGTCAACATTGGGGTGCATTCCCACGGGCGTGCAATTGATGATCAAGTCGGGCTTCACCGAGTGGCGCGAAGCCCAGTTGATCGATTTTGCCTTGAGCCATTTGGCCAGTTCGTCGGCCTTCTCCATGGTGCGCGAGGCGATGATGATCTCGGCGCCGCGCCGCGACAACCCCACGCTGATCGCCCGCGCCACCCCTCCCGCTCCCAAGACGAGAACCGTCCTGCCCCTGAGCCCCGACGCGCTTTCGTCGCCGCCGAACACAGTATCCAGACTGGCCATGGCGGCCTTGTAGTCGGTGTTTCGACCTTCGGTATGGCCGTCTTTGATGACGACGGTATTGCAGGCCCCGATTTCGTTCGTCCATTCGTCGCACTTGTCGAGCTTTTGCAGGATTTCTTCCTTGTGCGGAATGGTGACGCTCAGGCCCTTGATTCCCAGCTCGCGGGCGTCGTGCATGAATTGCGACAAATCCTCCGGGCGGACCCGAAATGGCACGTATGCCTTGTTGAGCCGTAGCTCGTAAAACGCGGCGTTGTGGATGGCCGGGCTCAGACTATGGGCCACGGGATCGGCGATGACGCCATACACGTCGGTATCTGTGTTGATGTCCTCGTAGTGATAGACCTCGCGCATCTGGTCATAGGTGAGCTGGCCCGGGGCCATCGTCCGCTCGGCGTGGAATGTGGCGTAGGTGAAGGGGGCCCCGAACTTGCCAGCCAGAATGCGGCTGGGCTGCCCGAACTCGCCCATGCAGATGGCGATCGTGGGAACGCGGGCTGTCCGCATCAGCCTGAGCAGGCGCACGTTGTCGTGCGGGCCGTGGGCCATCGTTGCGATCTTGACGATGTCGGCATTCAGACTGACCAGCCGTGCGTGCAGCGCATTGAGGTCTTCCGGCGTCTCTTGAAAATTGTGGTAGCTGATGATTCGCTTCGTGTTCCCGAAGCGGGGAATGCTGGTGGCGATGTCCTCTTCCAGATCGACGTACTCCACGCCGGCGGCGATCGCCTGCCGCAACAGCAAGAGCCGCGACTCCTCGCTCTTGGTCCAGCGGCCGCCGTCCTTCTCGCGGCGGCAAGTCACCACAACAGGACAGGGCCTCCCCGGCAGGAGTCGCTTCAGGTTCGGGGGCGTCATCAAGAAATCGAGCCGCAGCTCAACGAGCCTGCAACCCTGTTCGGCCAGATGTTTGTGCTCGGCGATAAGGTGCCGATGGCGACCGCGGCCAATGGTCACGCAGAGCAATGAAGTGTCGGGCATCGAAACCAGGGCAGAAACAAGGAGGCGAAATGGCGTTGAAAAGGAGAAGCAAAAACCCCGCAGGCTCCAGGATGACCTGCCCTGGCGGGGGAATCAAGGGTGCTCGATTACGTCCGTTTGAAGCGCCGGTCCAGTTCTTCCCGGGTGAAAACCAAGGCGGTTGGCCGCCCGTGCGGACAGTGGTGCGAATCCTGATAGTGGTGCCGCTGCTCGAGCAGGGCGGTGACCTCCTCGGGCGCGAGGCGATCGCCCGCCTTAATGGCCGCTTTACAGGCAATCATGTGCAGGAGGTCATCCAGCAGGTCGCGCCGCTCGGGAGTCTTGCTGCTCGAGACTAGTTGTTCGACAACCTGGCGGAGCATCTCCGCGGGGGCAAGGTTCGCGAGCATCGCCGGGTAGCTGGAAACGAGCACCGTGTCGCCGCCGAACGGCTCTACCTCAATGCCCAATTGTGCCAGAACTTCTTTGGCGTCCAAGGCGGCTGCCGATTCGGCGGGTGATAGCGAGACAGGCTCGGGAACGAGGAGCCGCTGGGTTTCGATTTCTTCAGCGAGCACCTTCTCGCGAAGCTGTTCGTAGAGAATCCGCTCGTGCAGGGCATGCTGGTCGATCACCACCATGCCGTCTGCGTTCTCGGTCACGAGGTAGCGATTGTGAATCTGAAACCCAAGATGAGATCGGCTAGCAGGCTGTGGCGGATCGACTCGGGTCGGTGCCGCGGGCTCGACGAGCGGATATCCGGCCCGGCGGCCGGCGGCTTCACCGGCTTGTTCCAGCCGCGGAGACGTCGGGGCTGGCTCCCAAGCGCGATCGAGCCTCGTCAATTCGAGCGGTCCTCCCGGCCGGTCGAACTGCAATTCCAGCAGCGATTGTGACGACTGTTCGTCTCCGGTCGTTACCGTGCTGGCTGGTGCAGCGGCGAGCGTGCCCTTCGCCCAATTGACAAGTTCGCTCCGGTGTCGGGTGACGGCTGCGCCATCGGCCGCCTCCGCCCCTGGCTCGAGCGCGCCCAGAGGCGCTTGCACGCGCGCCGTCAGATCGGTCGCCAGGAACTTCTTGCGGATCGTACCGAGCAGCAATGAGTAAATCCGACCGCTGTCGGCGAAGCGGACCTCGAGCTTGGTCGGATGGACGTTGACATCGACCGTCTCTGCCGGCATCTCGAGCCACAAGAAGGCGATCGGATATCGGCCGGACAAGAGCAACCCGCGGTAGGCCTCGCCCAGAGCATGCTGAAGCGCTCGATCGCGGATATGACGGCCGTTTAGGAACAGATACTGCATCCGATTGTTGCCGCGGCTGTGCACTGGATCGGCGACGAATCCGTGGATGCGCACCTCGCCGTCCCGGTTCTCGATGGAGATCAGCGACGATTCGAGATCGCGACCAAAGAACGCGCCGATCCGCTCCCGCCGGCTAGCGACCTGTGGCAAGTCATAGAGCAATCGCTCGTTGTGCCGCAGCGTGAAGTGGACCCGTGGATGCGCGAGCGCGAGGCGCGTGAAGGCTTCGCTCGCGTGGCCGATCTCTGTTTGCGACGCCCGCAGAAACTTCCGGCGGACGGGCGTATTGAAGAACAGATTGCGGACTTCGATAGCCGTGCCTACCAGGCAGCCGCAAGGCGCGACATCCGAGCGTCGGCCGCCATCGACTTCGATCTCGTAACCCGCGTCGGCGTCGCGCTCGCGACTGCGAATCACGAGGTGACTCACCTCGCCGATTGAAGCCAGGGCTTCACCGCGGAAGCCAAATGTGCTGACGTGGAACAGGTCGTCGGCGCTGGCGATTTTGCTGGTGGCGTGACTTGCAATGGCCAGCAGCAGGTCGGCCGCGTTCATGCCGCAGCCATCATCGACCACCCGGATCAGATCAGTCCCCCCCTGCCCCAGCGCGACGTCGATCCGCGATGCGCCGGCATCAACCGAGTTTTCGAGCAATTCCTTGACGACGCTCGCCGGCCGTTCAATCACCTCCCCCGCGGCTATCTTATTGACGACACTCGGCGGTAGCTGGCGAATTGCGGGCATATTGACCGTCCTTGGAGACCAATGACAACTCTAGGCGTTCACTCCTCAGAATCCGCATCACCGCCGCCCTGGTATTTCTCGAGCTTCCGATACAGCGTCCGCGCCCCGATGCCCAGCACTTTGGCGGCCTCTTCCCGGTTGCCGTTGGTGAGTTTGAGCGTCTCTTCGATCGCCCAGCGTTCGATATCGTCCATCGGACGGCCGATCAGTTCCAGCGGACCGCCGCCAGCCGAAACTGGCGCGATCGACGCGGCCGGCGACGCTTCGGCCAGTTCCGGCGGCAGATCGTCGATGTCCAGCACTCCGTCGGCATCGAGCACCACCATCGTCTCAATGGCGTTCCGCAATTGCCGCACATTGCCGGGCCAATCAAAAGCGAACAGGCGTTTGGTGGCGACGGGCGATATGTTCTTTACCGACTTGTGATGCCGCTTGGCGAACTGGCGGCGGAAGTGATCGGACAGGGGCACGATGTCTTCGCGCCGTTCTCGCAGAGCGGGCAGATCGACGGTCACCACCTTGAGTCGAAAATAGAGGTCGTTGCGAAACCTTCCCGCGGCGACCATGTCCTCCAAGGGCCGATTCGTGGCCGAGACCACGCGGACATTCACGCGGATCGGCTTGTTGTCGCCGACGCGCGTTATCTGCTGTTCCTCAAGCACCCGGAGCAGCTTAATCTGTGTGCTCGTTGGCATGTCGCCGACCTCGTCCAGGAAAAGCGTCCCGCCGTTGGCAAACTCAAAAGCTCCGACCCGGTCGCTGTGTGCATCGGTGTACGCGCCTTTGACGTGGCCAAACAGCTCGCTTTCGACGAGGTTCTCGGCAACTGCGGCGCAGTTCATCGCCACGATCCGCTTTCCCTTGCGCGGGCTGTTCTGGTGAATCGCCTGGGCAATAAGCTCCTTGCCCGTGCCGCTTTCGCCGGTAATCAGCACGGTCGCGTCGGTCGGCGCGATCCGCTTGAGCCGCTCGATCACCTGCTGCATGCGGCTGCTGGCGAAAATAATCCCTTCAAAGCCAAAACGCTCGTCCAGCCGCTCGCGGAGCTCGGTATTCTGCTGCTTAAGGCGAATCGCGTCGGCGGCCTTTTCGCAGACCGCCCGCAGGCGATTGGGCGTGATCGGCTTCTCGAGGAAGTTGAACGCTCCGAGCTGCATTGCTTCGACGGCCTTGGGTACCGTCGCGTGGCCAGTGACCAGGATCACCTCAGCCTCCGGCAACTTCTCACGTGCGCGGGCCAGAATTGCCATCCCATCGACGTCATTCATCACAAGGTCGGTGACGACAATGTCGAAGGTATCGGTGTCGATCTTCCGCGCCCCTTCCGGCCCGCTGGTGGCGACGATGCACTCGTAACCAACTTTGACGAGACTCTCCTCCATCGCGCGGGCCAGCGCCTCGTCGTTATCGACGATCAGAAGGCGGAGCGGCGGAAGGGCCGCTTCAGCAACGTCAATGGGGCGCTCGTCGGGCATGGGTTCGATGATAGCGAAGCTTGGTGGAAGCTACGAGGTACCGGGCTTAGCACTGAGTACTCAGCTTGAGTACCCACCTACGAAGCCCTTCGCGCCTGCCAATCTGCATTCCGCTCTACGCACTTCCCTCACTCCCCAATTCGCGCTGGTGTGGGAAACTCCAGCGTGAACTGCGTACCGCGGCCGGCTTCGCTGTGAACGCCGATTCGGCCGCCGTGGGCTTCGATGATCCGCCGGGCGGTCGGCAGGCCCAGGCCGCTGCCGCCGCTCTTGGTGCTGAAGAAGGCGTCGAACATCTTCATGGCCGTCCGCTCGTCCATGCCACAGCCGGTATCGATCAGGTCGAGGGCCACGCCTTGCCGCGTGACGCGCGTGCGGGCAATGAGTTGCCCGCCGTCGGGCATCGCCTCCAAGGCGTTCTTCACCAGGTTCACCAGGGCCGCCTGCAGCGTTTCGCCATTGAGCCGAATGCTCGGCAGGTCCGGATCGAGATAGCGGACGATCTCAACATTGGAGCTGGCGGCTTGCGGGACGAACAGGTCGAGCACGCGCTCGATCTGATCGTTGAGGCTTCCCAGGTGCAGGTCGAGCCGGCCAACCTTGTTGAAGCGGAGAAAATCGTTGAGCAGGTTCTCCAGGCGTTCACATTGCCGGCCGACCATCTCGATTTTGGAGAGGGCCCGCCGCTCGCGCGGAGTCTGGGGACTGGCGAAATCCTCGGCCAAGAGGTCCATGTTCATCCGGATGACCGAGAGCGGATTTTTGATCTCGTGTGCGAGCGAGCCCGCTAGCGCAGCCAGCTCCGCATACTGGTCGCGGAGCTGGTCCAAAGAATCGCCTGAAATCGGTAAATCGTCTGACATAGGTCCCAAGTCCAAGGTCCCAAGTCCAAGGTCATGCAGAGCCGACTTTGGACATTTGACCTTGGACTTTGGACTATTGATCTACCGGCGATCGCGATATCCGCCGCCACCACCGCGGCCGCCGCGACCACCTCGATCGCCACCGCG
>Ga0065705_10001914_pt1 | contig 19577 bp, 15 predicted proteins | sample SwibulcommuniRL2_FD_59092 | JGI IMG/M metagenome (GOLD analysis project Ga0065705, IMG submission 59092) | Bulk soil microbial communities from switchgrass field near Rose Lake, East Lansing, Michigan, USA - RL2 Bulk Soil v2 (version 2) | ecosystem: Environmental > Terrestrial > Soil >...
CCGGCAAAGCAGTTCGAAGCTCGCCGACTGTATGATGAAAACAGTAGCAAATAGGAACATCTTCGGCTTCCGGTTCTTTTTGATAGACTCGCTCACGTACTTCTTCAACAGTAAAGATCTGTTGGCCATCCGCCGAGAAATAGACAACAGGACACAATTGGGTTCGGCAGAAAAAATATTTCACACTTTGTACTTGACGTAGGCTCACGGCTACCAGAGCTTTGACGGTTTGTGTCTGTATGAGCTTCCCAGTTTTCCCGCATTTTGGACAGGCGTTCGCTGTGTGGGCAGGACGTTGAAAATCCTGTGCGGGCAAATCGCAAACAGCAGTTCCTGCTTCAGGTGGGCAACAGCACGATGCGGTCATGAAATCCTTTCCTTCCTGATGTCGATGTATTCATAGGATAATTCTGGCGTAAACATCAAAGCAATGCTCATTGTCTATAGCTGGTGCTTTGCATTCGCAATCAGAGTTTGCACATATTGCTTCAAACGCAGTGGGTCAAGAAGCAGGGTAGGTTCTTCATTTAATTGATGCATCCAAAATGCTGGTGCAGGTGGTAGTTCAGTATCCCAAGGATGTTTAGAAGGATAGACAAGATACACATCCCAGGCGATAGGCTCTTTTAGATTCAAGGTCCGGGCAAACAAGCGTCCGAAAATATGATTAGGATCCCAAAATTGTTTCAGGCGGGAATCTGAAAACCTAATCTCGCGTTCGTTCACCGCGTTCACATTATCAGTTGCAAGCATTGGCATCCAAACAATTGCACCATAAAGTAGTTCGGATTTGTTCTCCTCAAAGATCTCTTGCACCAACTGTGCNCCTCGAAGACAAGGGACTCAAGTTGGAGAGAGTCCNGCCACCAGTAGTAGATACTCCTTCGAATCTTGAAACAGTCCTTTAAGCAATGTGAGCGAAATCGTTTCCATACGAATAAGGTTACCGATCAAGGTTCAAGTCAGCTTTTTCGCTGACCAGGTGACAGACACAGGCTTTACCATCCACATCGTCAGTGGGAAATGTTTTGCCAAGTTCATGCAGGTGGCGAAGATCTCGCTCAAGCTGATGCAATTCAACAATACGTTGGGCGATCTTATCAGCCTTTTGTGCTAATTTATCCAACACTACCCGACAAGGCGCCTCGCGTCGATCACGCATGGCGATGATCTCCGTGACATCGTCCAGCGAAAACTCCAGCTTGCGGGCGCCAGCCACCAATTTCAGGCGTTCCATGTCAGCCTGATCATAGTCACGATAGCCATTGGGGCCGCGATTGGGTTCGGGCAGTACGCCTATTGATTCGTAGTAGCGAATGGTCTTGGGAGAAACACCGGTAAGGTTAGCTAGTTGGTTGATTTTCACAGCAACCTCCTTATTTCCATTCTAAACCTTCCAGTGCCTGGAATGTCAAGTCTCAGCCTCATTCAACGACTACGAAAAGAACGGCTATTTCGTCTTAGCAAGGGAAGACAATATTCTATGCTTTTGGGCCAGCAATGAAGAGATATACGAGCTAAATAGATCCAAAGCAAAGCTTTTTAGAAGATATAAGTTCGCCCTTAAGAAGTCGTTGATGTATATCCGAAGAGTTCGCTGTATAGAAATAGTGGCGTGTTTCTATAGAACATAACAGGACACTATGCCTATCAGTGGCTACGGAAGTCATGGTCAATCTATGGAAGAAAACAGGGTTGGATGCTCGAAACATGGTTCTGGATGGGCATGCGGTCGCGGAGGCGCAGGTGGGTTGGGAGAAGGACACCTGGTGGATCTTGGACCCAGATTTCGGGGTTGTCCTGGAGAATAACATGAATTTCGTGGAAGATCACCCAGAAATCGTTATAGAGAAATATACAGATGCCGGAAACGACTCGAAAACTGCCAAAATGATTGCCGAACTCTACTAGTATCTGCTTATTAGATTATTGATTATCTCGATTTTCTACTTTGGATTTACATGGTTAAGACAACCTACTTTTGAAAATATTTAGCTCTCTATCGTCAGATGGAGTCGATTTTTGTGGGAAAACGCACAGCATGAAAGAACAAGCCTCATGATAGAATTATTAACGTTACTCAGTAAACAGATGAGTTGATTCGTTTAGGAACCTTATCATGGTTTTTGGGACAGACCAACGCGACTGATCTCATTCTGGGTAATGTCCTGCTTTCCACTCGATGGAGGTTACAATGAAAGCAAACGTATCAGCAAAAGGATATACCAATGTTTTGTTGGTTCTGAACATGAAACGATTTGTTCAGGAACAGGACCAGGCAAGATTTGAGAGAATACGGGGCAAGGAAGAATTTGCAGAGACATTACGAGATCTCTGGCCTCATAAGCTCACCGATCAGGAAAAATTTATCACGATACAAGAAGACAAGCGCCGACGTGAGCGCCCGGAGGATATGTCCACCGAACAAGTGGGGTTTGCAACAGGTGTATTTCGTACTTTGATGCTTGAGAAGTTTACATTTCCTGCCTACGCACTCGATAAGGACAAGGTGGAATTCCATCACGATCTAATAACCAATTTTCAATTCAAAAGCCTTTTTTTACGCGTATGGGAAAAATGGTCAATTTACATTCGGCCAACGTATACAGGTTTCTTTATCCTGCGTTTGACGAAGCGGCATCGTGATCATCCGCGTTCGTTTCTTAAATTATCGCAGGATGTTCTGCGATTACAGGAATCATTGGACATTCGAAGCGCGCAGAACTGGCTGGAGGATGCCCGCACAAAGTATGCCCATGAACCAGAAATTCTGATGGAGAAGGAACGGTCGGTGAAGGCCTTTCTTAAGTGGCTGGGGGTTGATGAGACGTATACCGGTGATGTCCTTTATTATCCTCTTCAATGGCGTTTGGCCATGGAAGTCTGCAGTCTGTTCGTGGAAGCGGTTGGATCAGAAATTCATGTTGATGGACAATTGGGACCGATTCATCTCGAAACGCCAAAGCCCAGTATTTCCATACCTCTTCATGATTCATATGTGGTGCATAATTTTTCCGAATTGCTTGCTGACGAATCTCTTGTAAAGAGATCGAAACCAAATAAGGCCAACAGTAATTCTCAAATCGTCGTTGGATTAAATGACTTGAGAACATCACCGCAGATACGACAGGCTTTTGTGAATCTTGTGGAAGGGGCCGTACTCAAATCATCCTCCCAAAACACTTTGGAAACTATGGATGAAAAAACAAGCTGGTTCCCAGATCACCGCTGGGGGATCGTGGATGATGTTCCGAATCAAAACCAGGCAACTTGGAATGACGAATTATGCCTTTTAAATGCCAGAACAGCGATCATATTGCCTTCTCCAGCCTGGAAGGATCGTGAAATACTGGTTTCATCAGTACCAGGTTCTACCCTGCGTGTGAAATATTACCGTTATTGGGGAGCCATTGAACGGATGATTGAATTCCTGATCGAAATTCGTGTTTTGGCGCAACTACTTGAAAGCACTTCTTATGATCTGCTGGGAGAAATTGCGGAACGAATCCATCAGACACAGTCAAAGCTTTTTAGTGGAGATATTGTTATGGATGAACGCCTGCCCGAATTGGTTGCGATGGCAGCTTATATCAGGCACCAGGCAGCGTTATGCCAGAGCCTTAGTCATCCGCAGTTATGGAGCCGCGCAGACTTTGCAATTACCAAGGCTGACTATCTTCTCGAACAATTGGGCGTTCCAAGAATTCTGGAGCATATCGAACGCAATATTAATAGCATTGTCGAGTTCGTCAATCATATCGATGAGCTGTATCTGGCTGACCTGTCTGAACAGAGCAATGATATGTCCACCGTACTATCTTTAGTCCTGGCAGCCGCATCCTTTACATTGACCTTGCTGATGCTTCCCTCATTCTGGGCGGATATTTGGGCGATTCGGCCTGGTTCTGATCCCAAACCAACTTGGTTACAATGGGCGCTTGGTGTTTTTGGAACTGTCTTTGGTCTGATTTTAATTGTTCTTGCAATCTATCTTTTTGCTCTTGCCTGGCGTCAGCGTAAGAGGCTCCTTACCCTAATAAGAAAGTTTTATAATAGCGCACCGCAAAAGTAAAATTTAGTTCTTTACATAAGAGCGGTCTGAATTCTCTATGAACCCCTACATTGCCACCGTCCTCACTTTTGCCATTGCCATCCTCTTCCTTCGCCTCATGGACTATATTGCCGAGCGCGGTTGGATCGACAGTAAAACCAGTCGCAAGTTGATCCATATCGGCACAGGACCGATTTTTGTATTGTGCTGGTTGATGTTTCCTGATATACCAATTTCCCGCTGGTTGGCCGCGCTGGTCCCTTTGTTGATCACTGTCCAGTTCGTGTTGGTGGGGACCGGCATCCTGAAGGATGAAGCCGCGGTCAAAGCCATGTCGCGGACAGGGGACCGCCGCGAGATTCTGCGAGGTCCCTTGTTTTACGGAGTCATGTTTGTCGCCATCACGTTGATCTACTGGAAAGACTCATTCATCGGCATTCCCGCCCTGATGATGATGTGCGGCGGCGATGGCATCGCGGATATCGTGGGCCGCCGTGTCAGCTCGGCAAAGCTGCCCTGGTCGCCTGAGAAAAGTGTGGCGGGCATGTTAAGTGTTTTTGGGGGTGGATGGCTCATGACCCTCTTTGTGTTCGCAATTTACGTTTGGATGGGTGCGTTCAGCGGACCGATCTTACGTTTCCTTTTCCCCATCACATGGATTGCGTTGGGCGCGACTCTGGTTGAGTCGCTCCCGTTCAAAGACGTGGACAACCTCACTTTGACGATTGTCTCAGCGTTGATCGGACATCTGGTTTTCTAAAAACCTTGCGAAGGCTTGTCCTGCGAATGAAACTTGAAGGATCAAACTCTTCGCAAGGCGAACGTTCATCTACTCACCTTTTTCTTCCTCATCTCTTTTCAATACCATCACCTTATAGGCTTCGGCATATTTCATTTCTTTGTCTTTTGCCTCTCCCTCTGCCCATTCGAGCATCCACTTCCCCACTTCATCTGGATTGATCTGACTCACATGCTGCTGTAACGCCTTGATTTTCTGGTCAATGGTGTTCGCGATGTCCACCCATGTGTTGGATTTCTCAGTGCCATGAACATATAAGCGTTTGACATCGTGTGGTTCATACCCCGCCGATAACAGGTCCGTGAACATGAGCCGACTCCCGGCTGACGGGAAGACCGCGGTACACGCGGCCTGGGCCGCAGCGCGATGATCGGGGTGGTTGATGTATTCATCGCCATAGAACCATGCCTCGGGATCCCCTGCCAAAACGGCATCAGGCTTGAGCTGGCGGATGAGGCGGGTCAAATCCTTTCGCAGGGCAATCGTTGGTTCCAGTTCTCCATCGGGATAACGGAGGAAGATCGTCTCCTTCACTCCAAGAACGGCATTGGCCGCGAGCTGTTCCTTCTCACGCAACTCGGCCAATTCCTTTTTATGACTGCCATCCTTGGCCGGGTCATTAGAGCCCGAGTCGCCACTGGTAATGATCACAGAAATAATTTCACAACCGGCCTGTGACCATTTCGCTAGCGTGCCACCCACGCTGAACTCCTGATCATCAGGGTGAGCATGGATGCTCATTGCGCGCTGGGGGATATATTCATGATTATTCATAAAATCGATTCTCTCCTCTAAGTTTTATTTCTTTTTCCCAATGACAAGCATCTTGTTGCGGATTTTAAATAGCCAGAAAAATGCCCTGACGGCTGGCAACAATAACTTAATGATGACCCCTGATTTGAAAAACTTTCTCAGATAAAAATCATAAGGGAATGTCAACTCATGGAATATTTCTAATTCAATCACTTCAAGTCCGGCTAAATTGAAAAGTTCTTTCATTTCCTTCGTGGAAAAGATTTGTTTGTGACCGAACAAATGGGATGAATACATCGCGTTTAGAAAAGTAGGAAATCTGCCGCCTGACAAGCGATAGGTAATTTCGCCAACCTGATGATAGAAGCTGTTCCGGCAGGGCGTATCGATCAGGAGCAGCCCTCCCTTTTTCAAAACATTCGCGGCTGACTGTAGCGTTTGGAACGGATAGTTGACGTGCTCGATCACATCCCATAGGGTCACCGCGTCGAAATAGTTTTTGTAACCCTTCTGCCAGAAGTCGCTTTCGATGAGCCGTTTGTGGATTTCAAGGTGATGGATTGTCCTGGCATAACAGGCGCGGCTGTCACTTAATTCGATGCCAATCGTTTGTGCTCTCTCCTGCTTGAGTTTGGACAGGAACAACCCACCGCCGCAGCCGATATCCAGCACCCTGGCGTTTTCGATGGGAAGGTACTTCTTGAAAATTTCCACCTGATGCTTGAATTTTTGAGCGTTCGCCTGTAATTGCGTTTCAATATAGGTGGATTCTGCCTCTGTTAATTGTGTCCCATCAATTTCTGGTGAAATTTCTTCCACCGGATCAAGATAGTCTGTGAAATGGAATCCATCGGGTGAGACATAAACATTCGCATTCCTGAGTTTGTAGGTCAGCCGCGCAGATTCGGCTGGATGCTTTTTCATGGAATCGATGTTCATAGGGACAGATTGTACCCGATTGGTTTTATTTGCAGAAAGGTGTAACCTTTTCCTGAAGAGATTGATTTTCTACTCGTAACCATCCCATGTTTTGACCGTCCTGTAAACAAGGAGAATTCTTGGAAAAGCCCTTTGCCTTGATCGTCGAAGATGACCGCGACATTGTTGCCCTGTTCAGGCACGTGCTGGATCTGGCTGGCTATCGCACGGAAATTGTCCTGCATGGAAAGGTTGCGGCAGAGCACCTTGCCAATAGCACGCCGGACATTGTCCTCCTGGACCTGGGCTTACCGGGCATGTCGGGCGGAGAGATCCTTGCAATGATGCGCGCCGATGAACGGCTGAAGAAGGTCCCGGTGGTAGTCATTACGGCTCATGCGCATCTGGTGGAATCGTTGCCGTTCGCCCCGCAACTGGTGCTGATCAAACCGGTCAACATCGAACAGATGAGTAATCTCATCCAGCGAATTTGCCCGACGGAAGAACCCATGGAAAGCCTGCCATGGGATGTGTTGACCGGTGCTTATAACCGTTCGTTTTTTATAGCACGGCTCGCGTATGCATTGGAACGCACGAAACAGCTTCATCAGAATAAGTTTGCGGTGCTTTATCTGGACCTGGGGCAGTCGACCAAGATCAATTACCTGTTTGGCCACGAATACAATAAGCGAGTACTCCAGGATTCAGCTGCCCTGCTTAAGACCATCCTGCGCCCCACAGATACGGTGGCAAGGCTCGGAGGAGATGTCTTCGTCGTCCTGATCGAGGATGTTAACAATCATGAGACGCCCATCCTGGTTGCCTCGCGTGTCCAAAACCGCATCCGAAAGTATCTGGCCAAAGCTGAGAACGAATTACAGGTGCGGGCCAATGTGGGCATCGTGTTATGCGGGGAGGAATATACTTCTGTCGAGGATATCTTACGCGATGCCGAGCAGGCTATGGAATTGGCAAAATCAGACCGTAGAAAAATGCTGCAAACGCTGCGCTCGACGCCTATCAACACTGCACCGAATATTACTCCCTCTCCTTTCATGCGCTAAATCTTGATTTGTCAAATTAGATGCGTCATTCAGCCCTAAAGCTGGATGGCGCATCTTTTATTTGTTGAAGCCTTTTCCTCGCTTGAGAAGTAAGACTTTCGAACACTCGGAGGTCTAACTTTTGTTGTGGGGAACTTCTTAGATCAGACCTTAAAGGTCTCCTTATAATCAAAAATGTGTTTCAAGCCTGCGTCTGTTGCGAATGCATCTCTATTTTGTACAATGGACGTTTAGGGTCTGCATTTGCTAAAATCTATTACTGGTCGAAAGGTCTTACTTTAGTATGAGTGTTGAAACTGTCCCTGGTAACCAGCCTGGCGGGCTGGAGCAAAAATGGAAAATCCTGATCTCGGTCATGTTTGGCATCTTCATGATCATCCTGGATGCGACCGTGATCAATGTTGCCTTCCCTACACTGCGACGCGAGTTCGGTGCCACCCTCGCAGATGCGCAGTGGGTGTTAAGTATCTATGTTTTATCGTTGGGCGTAACGACTCCGGTCTCCGGCTTTTTAGCGGATCGTTTTGGGATCAAGCGCGTCTACCTTTTTGGGCTGGCTGTCTTTGTGATCGGCTCATTCCTGTGTGGACTCGCTCCGTCGCTCGGATGGTTGATCGCGGCGCGCGCTTTGCAAGGATTTGGCGGTGGTGTGGCGCAACCGCTGGGACCCGCGCAACTCTATCGAGCGTTCCCGCCAAAAGAGCAGGGAACTGCGCTCGGGTATTTTGGCATCGTTTTGGTCTTCGCGCCCGCGCTCGGTCCGATTTTGGGCGGCTTATTAGTAGATGCCAATCTGTGGCGACTGATCTTCTTTATCAATATCCCTATTGGCATTGTTGGGGTGTTCCTGGGCTCACGTTTCCTGTTGGATTACCGGGTGGAACGCAAGCCCAAGTTTGATCCATTGGGGCTCATCACAGCGGTGATCGGCTTTGGTTCCGTCCTGTATGCAGCCAGCATCGCCGAAACCAATGGCTGGACCGGTTCAGCCACTTTGCTCGCTTTAGGAATCGGTATCGTTGCTTTAGTTGCCCATGTGATTATCGAGTTATATCTGGTCAAAGAGCCAATGACCAGCTTTCGTCTTTTCAGTAGTCCTGTTTTTCTCAATGCTGCCCTGGTGGGCTATGTTGCAACGATTGCCTTGTTCAGCGCGGAATTTCTAATGCCTGTCTACTTGCAGGCGTTTCGCGGCCGGACAGCTTTAGAAACGGGCTATATTCTTCTGGCTGTTGCGGCGACCTCAGGGGTCGCAACACCTCTCGCGGGGCGTCTCTATGACAAGATCGGTCCGCGCATGAATCTAGTCGTGGGCTTTCTCATTCTGTGCGTCAATACCTGGCAGCTCACAAAGCTCGAAGCCACCACGCCAATTTCGTATATTATCTTTCTGCTTGCCTTACGCGGGCTGGCTGTTGGCCTCACGCTTCAGACCTCCTTTGTAGCTGCATTGAGTAGTGTGCCGCTAAATAATCTGCCGCGGGGTTCGTCGTTATTGAACAGCACGCGTTTTGTGGTGCAGGCTGTCTCTGTGGCGGCACTGGCTACGGTCTTTAGTTCATCCATTTCGGCCGATATCAGAACACAGCAGGACAAGCTTCAGGACTCACAGACGACCGCTTCTGCATCTACACGCTTTGGCGTTTGCGAAACGCCCGGTGTGAGAGCCGAGGAGAACCTGCCGCCCGGTGTGGATGCTTCGCTTGCCTCTTTATCCGCATCGATGGCTGACGCGGCGAAAACCAAGATTTTAGCCACCCTCAAGGTTGCCTGCTCTCAAAGCATCAAGGGATTTGAGAATGCCTATCGCATCACGTTCTTTGCTGCGATTGGTGCCTTGCTCCTCGGAGCATTCCTGCCTGGCTGGCCCGGCAAATGGACTGGACGCGGTTCCCCTGCGCCAATGGCTGCAGATTAATGATTGAATCAACAGCGGAGACCAATTGGTCTCCGCTGTACATTTATAACGACTTATCCACAATAGATAATTTCATTTCCCCACTCGGCGATAAATTTCCCTTTGAAATGTTTACCAGTGTTTGTAACAAGATCAAATGTACCTTTAACAGGAACATCCTGGCTGACGCGTTGAAGATATACGTGCCCAGTCAATTGCTCGGGCGAGCCAACGGGCCAAATGAGCAACGCATTTCCAGTGCTCATTGGGTCATCCTGAAACGAGAAGCTGGTTGGAAGTTTGATGTCAGGCGATTGATAAACGGAAATATTGATGCCCCTGCCATCGAGAGGGACTGATATGGTAAAAGCGGAGCCATCCCACGGCGCGCAGTCGCGGTTGATTGTGGCGGAGATAATTTGCACAGGTCTTTGGTTTCGCGCTGCGAACGCATACCAGGCGATCGCTGTAATAATCAATATCAGGCCGATGAGGAAAATAGACAGGACGCGACGAGTCATCTTGGGGAGATGACGCCCCAACACCTGTGAAGGTTCCCTGTTTGGTTATTCAGCGGTGACGCAGTTGCGCCCCGCTACCTTGCTTTGATACATCAGCCTATCTGCGCGATCAATGATGGATTCCGGAGTGTCGTTTGAAGCCAGACAGGTGGCTCCAATTGAGATGGTTACACCCAAGCTTTGCTGCTCGTCATCGAGGTGTGAGGCCTCGATCATTTTGCGAACTTTTTCTGCGATTTCGAATAAGGTCAGTTTGTCGGAGATGCCGTACAGAATAGCAACGAATTCTTCACCGCCCCAGCGTCCGATGGTATCGGTTGAACGGAGGGTATAACGGAACGTGTTGGCAACCATGCAAAGCACCTTGTCTCCAACATTGTGACCATGAGTGTCATTGACGTTTTTGAAATGGTCAATGTCCATAAAGAGCAATCCAGCTTTGCTATGTATCTGTTTGAGGTCCGCAATCGCCGCATGCAGACGTACCTGAACATGCAGGCGGCTACCAAGGGTTGTCAGCGGGTCAGTCTGCGCGATGTGATGCATTTCGCTCAGTCTGCGCCGGGCATTCATCACAGTCGCATTATTGCTAAAGGATTCAATCGCACCGATAATCTCTCCTGTCCGGTTGCGCAGAGCGGATGCGCGGACCACCACTGGCAGGCGGTGTCCATCTGCATGATGGACGAAGACTTCTGCCTCGCGGGGAACCCCATCCTCCATGACGGCCGCCAGGGGACAATTATTCATACAGAGTTGTTCACCATCTGCAGTGACATGATTGAGCATGTTTTCGCGACAGGCAGCTCCAATGGCCTGTTGAGCAGAATAGCCTGTGATTCGTTCGGCCCCCTTGTTCCAGTAGGTGATGACGCGGTCGCGGTCTACAAAATAAACCCCGTCATAAAGGTTATCGATGATCTCTTTATAGAAATTTTGGTTCATCATACCTGCTTTCCCAGCAATTCTTTGACCGTTCTTGCAAGCAGCTTGAGGCTGACGGGTTTGCTCATATATTCGGTTGCACCTGCCAGAAGGCTGTGCGCGCGATCACCAGGCATTGCCAGGGCCGTCAGCGCGATGATGGGAGTATCTACGAAGCGAGCGTTTCCGCGTAAGCAAGCAATGGCTTCCAATCCGTTCATGACCGGCATTTGGATATCCATCAGGATGAGATCTGGGTGGACCGCCTCTGCCTTTTCAACCGCTTCCGAACCGTCATGGGCCACCACAACTTCATATCCACGCGACTCAAGATATTCACCAATGGTCAGGATGCTGGGCATGTTGTCATCCGCCAACAAAATGATGCCAAGATGTACAGGCGCTTCCACTGAAACTCCGGTGTCTTCCGTCCGTTCCCTGATGGAGGGGGTAGGTTCTGATTCGAGTTTCTCAAGTTTGCCCACCTCCTCCAGTAGACAGGGTAGGTTGATCGTAAAACGACTCCCTTTGCCAGCCTCACTTTCCACCTGCACACTTCCGCCGTGCAGATCGGTCAGTCGTTGGACCAGGGCCAGTCCCAGCCCTGTGCCTTCATGCTGACGGTTCAGACTGCTATCCACCTGCACAAATGGCCGGAATAGTCTCTTCAAATCCTGTGGTGAAATCCCAATGCCCGTATCGATCACGGCAAACCGAATGAGTTCCCGGGTGGGATCACAGGTGACCTGTAAAATTACGTTTCCGTTTTCGGGAGTAAATTTGACCGCATTGTTTAGCAGATTCACCAGGATCTGTTTCAGGCGCCTTGGGTCAGCATATATTTTCGAGACGGCCGCCTCGTTCGTATACGTGACCGTGATGGATTTCTTTACCGCCTGGGATTTGACAAAAGACAAGCTGGATCTCGAAACTTCATCCACCGAAATGGGCTGCGGGTAAAAGTCAAACTTGCCTGCCTCGATTTTCGAGAGGTCCAGGATATCATTGATCAACTCAAGCAGATGTCGTCCACTCGATTCAATGATTTGGAGTGATCTTTGCTGATGGTCATTCAATGAGCCTCGTCTTTCCTCTAGAAGAGATTCGGATAATCCCAGGATGCTGGTGAGGGGCGTCCGTAATTCATGGCTCATATTTGCCAGAAATTCATCCTTGATCTGGTTGGCATGTTCGAGTTCGACATTTGTCCGGTTGAGTTCTGTGGTGCGTTCAGCGACGCGATGTTCAAGATTGAGGTTTGACTGTTGCAGGCTTTCGAACAATTGAGCATTATCGATCGCGATGGCCGCCTGCCCTGCCAGGGCTTCCAGAAATTCCAGCCACTCAGAATCAGCCTTCAGATAGGAATGGTGATAGATTTCCAGCACCCCTTTGACCTCGCCTTTGACGATTAATGGCGTCCCGTAGTAATCCACAAATTCTTCATTTGCCATTTTCAGCGCTTTTGCAAGTTTCCCGCCGGTCTTCACCAACCCCGAAATGTGGATCGTTTTTCGTTTGAGCACTGCCTGACTTGCATACCCCTCTCCAAGCTTGAGGCGGGTGTGTAGGAAGGCATCCGAGTGAAACCCGCGGCTGGCAGCATACTCGATCGTCTGCATCTGGGTATTGAACAAAGTGATGGCGCTAGCATCCACCTCCAGCCGGGCAAGTACCTTTTGGAGCACAACATCCAGAATAATATTCAAGTCAAAACTGGAACTGATAGCGATGTCGATCATGCGCAAGGCATTCAGATTTTTGAGCTGGCGCTGGATGCGTTCTTCTGCCCGTTTGCGCTCAGCAATCTGGTCCTCCAGTTCTTTTACATACAGCGAGAGATTCTCGTACAACATAGCATTGGCGATCGCCAGTGCAGCCTGATTGGCGAGAGCACGCGCTACATCACTTTCATTCTTGGAAAACTCTCTGGGTTTCCCTATGGTTCCCAGAAGCAGGATACCAGCCGCATCCTGCCTCGCTACCAGCGGAATATACATGATGGTTCGCAGCCCTAACGCATCGCTCACGACTCGTTCGGCCGTGGTCAGCGTGGCCTCGGCGACATCTGGCAGGAGGACAGACTGTCTGGTCATCAAAGCCTCGGCAATACGAGGGTGATCTATCAATATCGCTCTTCGGAGTGTTTCTGGGAATTCAGGCGGCAATGGGGGGGTGGACGCGCCAAAATATAAGTGCTCGCCTTCCACCAGATAGATGGCGGAGGCCTCAACCTTCAAGACATCCGCTGCCTTGTCTGTAATTTTCTGCAAAACCTCTGCCCGATTTAAGGACTCTGTGAGAGACTGACTTGCATCCAGAAGAGCCGTAAGCTGTCGGGACCTGGACCGCATCTCCTCTTCTGCCTGCCCGCGCTCTATTTCGATCTCCATCTTGTCGAGCGCAAAGGAAATATCCAACCCCATTTCATCGAGCAGATGCACTTCCTGCTGCGCCTCAAAAAAATCTTTTTCATGCGAAATCAGGTTTAGAACACCCAGAGTCTTGCCTTTTAATCGAAATGGGACAGATGCCGCGGAGTGAAAATCATATTTTTGGTTCTGACCTTGCAGGTTCTGTATTCTTTCATCTGTTTGGAGATCATCACTCGTTGCGACTTTGGAAGTACGAATTGCTGTTGCGACCAACCCCTTTACCAGCGGACCGGAATTGAGATTGGTTAGCGGGAATGGCCATTGTTCTATAGTCATTCCATTAGCTGTCACTGGGTGCACATCTCCGGTAGTTTCGTCCAGAATGCCGACCCACGCCAGGGAAAACTCCCCAAATTTCACGGCCACGTCACAAATTGTTTGGTAGAGTTCTGCGCGGCTTTTTGCCCGCACAATCGCCTGGTTTACCTGACTCAGTGTAGCGTACAACCTTTTCATTTGAACGGTTTGCTGTTCCGCCAATTTGCGTTCGGTGATATCTGTCCCATATACGCGCAGCCGCGCTGTCTCGGGCACAAAGTAAAGAGGCTGCGAATACCAGGCATCGCCAATTTGGATTTCGCGTTGCAGTTCGCTAATGCCTTCATGCTGGCACCTGGGGATCACATCTCCAAGACCTGCCAGCCATGGATGTTTGAAGCCTTGAGCTTTCAGGTCCGGGAACTTGTGTTGCGCCGCCGGGTTCACATAAAAGATAGTGCCTGTGGAATCAATTTCAATGACAGGGTTGGGATTGCGCTCGGGGAATGAAGCGAGCCACGCAACTTCCTCTTCCGCCCGTTTGCGCTCCGTGATGTTATCAAATACAGTAACGAAAAAACCTTGTTTGAGGCTATACACTGAGATGGAGGCCCAGATACCCAGGGAAGGGATCTGGGTCTCAAACTTGTCAGACTGACCCGTCAAAACTACGCGCCCCAAGACCTCGAACAATTCAGGGCTTGACTGCTGAACACCTGGGATAACCTCACTTATCCTTTTTCCAGTAACATCCTTCAACCCGGTCAGCTTCTCGAACGCGTCGTTGACATCCAGGTAGACGAAATCCTGAGGCTTGCCATCCTTAAATAGCATCTGGCAATGTGCATAGCCAGAGAGCATATTTTCGAATAATGAACGGTAAAGTGCCTCGCTTTCTGCCAGCGCTTTTTGCGCCCGTTCAATCTCCCCGCCCGTGCGACGGGCGATCCACCCGATGATAATCACAGTCAGGACGCCGACCACCAACGCTTTTAACGAGTACCACACTGCCGGGTTCAGTTTCAGCATTGGCCCAAATGTAGGGCCCACCCAACTATCCAGGAGAATGAAAAACAACAGGAACGGCAGAAACGCGCGCAACAGAATGCCGCGCATAGAAGCGCCACTCCACTCGCGCAATGGTGGGACTCCAGGCGCAGCCAGATTAAGTTGCCCTATCCCTACCAATATGAAGGCGAGGGCAGTCGGCAGTGCAACTGGAATATTTGTTCCCCCATACAGCAAAGGAGCGCCAAAGGCATAGCCTATTAACACGACTGCATTGATGGCAGTTGCAGCGGCGGCGAGCAGCGCCACGACAGTGGAAACATTGCGCCATCTTTCCCCGATCAGCAAAATAAAGAACGCAGCGCCTTCCAGCAGAAAAGCGATGGCGGTCAGCGGCGACATTCGACCCAATGGCGTTGAACCCAGCCATTCGTTTGTGCGGGACAATACCTGTTCTATGCCCAAATTAGTACCAAATATAAACTGCACCAGAACGAATAGTCCTACCAAGAGGACGATGCTAACGGCAATCAGTGCAAAGCGCCGGCTCAGGCGCAACACGGGCAAGTGCGCGAAACGAAACAGCACACCACTGAGGAGAAGAAAGGCCAATGCGGTGCTGGGTGCCATGGGAATATAGGTGCCCAACTGTCCAGCCAGAAATCGCACCCCGCTTACCCAGCCAAGCAAAGCGAGTAATGCAATGCCTGCAGCTATACCGGCGCAAAATTGAGTTACGCGAGGGGATTTTTCAGGAACTTGCAAAAGGATCGTGCGCAGCGGCAACTTAAGTTTTGGAAATCTCAAAGATGTCTCCGTTGTCCTAAACAGAAAGCGCCTAATTTATACCTAGATAAATTGATGAAAGGGCTGATTACTATCTAATTCCAAGAGTGTAGTTATTAGACCTTTTATATACGGAATAGTATAATCATTGATTACTTCTGTATAAAGTTATGTTCATCCTGTTTCTTTTATGATCTTTAACGTTGCTCCGATGATTCATGTCTCTCAAATGCCGAAATCGATAGCGGAGACCAATCTGGTCTCCGCTATCGATTCTCCTGTTTCCAGCCTGGGAACTTGCTCCCTTTTTTATTACCTCTCGTTGCGCTGCAGCCCACAGGCAGTAAAGAATTCCGCTCGCAGTGACGGATCCTCGGCGTAATGGCCGCGCCAGACCGTTGTGCGGGTCATGGGTGCTGTTTCCCGTACCCCTCGCATTTCCATGCAGAGATGATGAGCTTCGAGAAAAACAGCCACGCCGTGTGGGTGCAGCATGGTCTCCAGCGTGTCGGCGATCTGCTGACCGATCCGCTCCTGTACCGAAAAGCGCTTCGAAAAGAGCCGCACCAGGCGTGTCAGCTTGGAGATGCCGATGATGTTTTCGTGAGCGATGTAACCCACATACGCCTTGCCATAAAAGGGAAGGGCGTGATGTTCACAGAGCGCAAAGAAGGGGATGGGTCCTTCCATTACTTGGCTGATACGACAGTCCGGTTCGCCATGACATTCGGTCTCAAATACTCTCAGCAGCTTTGGGTCGCCGTCATAGCCTTCCGTCGAATCAAAGAGTGCTTTGATAAATCGCCGAGGTGTATCTTTCGTGGCAGGGGTGTTCAAATCCAATCCAAATGCAGAAAATATCTCTGCGGCATAACCCTCGAACTTGTGAAGCTGCTCATCCGGAATTTTGCGCATCTGCAGTTCCATCGCTGAGTGATACTCAATGTCATCCGGGTCATCATGTAGGTTCATGATTCTCTCCTGTTTTCTTTATTATGCAGTATAAGACCATCGGGTGATAGAGTACCTTACTTGGATCATCAGCCCTGCCGGTCAGTTACCTTGAAGGGTTGCATCTTACCAATCAGCGCGCGGGCGTTATCTACCTGATCCCAGACATTCCATAGCAGAACGCCGCGCACACGCTGGTCCGAAGGATCGAGATAATAGATCACGCCTTTTTGGAAGGGCTCGTGCCAATCAGCCACGGTTTCCATTTTGCTGTTGATTTCGCCAACCGCCTCATAGCCCAGATCGAATAAATCTGAGTAGAACATTGGTATATGGATATAAGACTCGTTTGCACCTGCCATGTTACGGCCCGCAAGCCTGCCCATTTGGATCGAATTATCTTCATGCTCCACGCGCACGCGCTTTCCAAGCGCGGAATAGTAAAAGTTTGCCACATCGCCCGCCGCAAAAACATCTGGAGCAGATGTGAGGAGACGTTCATTGACAATGATCCCATTCTCCGCGTTCAAACCAGACCGGGCGGCGAGTTCGACATTTGGGCGGATGCCAATCCCAGCCACGACTCCATCCACTTCAAAGACGCGTCCGCTCCGGGTCCGGACCATAAAGCGGCTCCCGTTTTTATCAAGTCCGGTCACCGAATCATTTGCCAGGACCTCCACACCCTTCTGGCGATAATAATCATTCAGAAAATGCGACAGGTCGCTGGGATAAACATTTGCGCCAATGGCTGCATCGGGAAATACCATCGCGACTTTTTTACCGACCATGGTCAAGGCTGCCGCGATCTCCGAACCGATAAAGCCTCCTCCGATCACCAGAAACTGTTCACCGCGTTCGCTCAAGGCGCGCAGGCGTTGATAATCCTGCAGGTCACGAAAATAAATAATGTCGTCGCCTCCAAACGGCAGGTGGACCGGCTTGCCACCCGTGGCAAGTAGTAATTTATCGAACGTATAATCATTTCCCATTTCATCACTCACACATTTTTCCAGCGGGTCAAGGTGGATCACCTTGCGGCCCAAAAGCAACTCTGCGCCCAGATCTTTTGTGTTGCGCCAGATCTTTTCCAGAGGACGGCCCTTCCATAATCCCTTGGATAGATTGGGACGGGTGTAGGGTGGATTAAGTTCCGCGCTGAGCATGCCGATCGAACCTTCTGTATCCAATTCACGAATACCGCGGACCGCAGCATCACCTGCCAGCCCGCCGCCAATGATCAAGTATTGATAATGTTTCATTGAACTCTCTTTTCCCTTTTATTTCTTGTCAGGTGGATGGGCGACCCGCCCTGAGGCACTAAACTTCTTAATGTTCCTGAGGGGTCGCCCCTACCACGCATTTTTTACTGAAACTTCTTGGGGAATTGCCGGATAATGCCATCGCTGAGCATATCAGCCATGTCGAGCGCCTGGAGATGAATCTGATCATATGCAGCAATGGATGCCGGATAGTCGCCGTGCAGATAGGCTACTGCTTCCTGGAGAGTGAGATCAAGATGTTCCCGCATCATAGCCTTCATCTCATCGAGCGGCCAATTCTTTGGGTTGGCGCTGTTGAGGAACACAGCGATATCGTCGGCGTTGGCATACCAGCGCGCGATCGCATCATTCATCGCAGTTGTATCTCCAGCCTTTGCATCCTGGATGATTTCCGCCGCGATCAGGATGTGATCCCTGAGCAGGGTGGAGAACTGCTCGCCAGCTGCATCACCGTAAAAAGGCTTGATGGCGTCACCAATGTTGTCCTGGTTTTGAAGTAATCGCTGAACAGTTGGACCTGTATCCGGTAGGTCATTGGCTAGGCTGACAATCACAAGACGCGTCCATGTGATATGGTCCTCCCAAAGTTTGCGCATGGCATCGTGAAACGCCTGATTATCTGTTTTGGCTTTGGCTTCCGCTGTCCTGATGGGATAAATAACAGCCAGTATGCTAGCCACCAGCAGCACTGAGGCCATGACGAACCGAACAAACTTCTTACGATTGGAATTCATCTTTTCTCCTTGAAGAAACGATCGAGTAAATTTAGATACCCTGCAACCAGCATGCATTTCTGATTGAACATATTTTTATATGTTTAGAGCAAATGACCTCCTCGCAAAGGTTGTTTCAAGGTATTTCCTGCTTATTAGTTTCAGATAGGCAGCCTTTCTTACCAAATAAAAAAGCGCTTCCAATAGTTGGAAGCGCTTTTCGTAACAGTGCTAAAGCAGACTCTTCTAAAATGATCTTAATAATGTTTTACGGATTCATGCGCCTTTGTCACTTCTGCATTTCCTTCAATCATCGCCTTTTGGCGTTTGAAGTGGGACATCACCAAGCGATTTCAAATACTCGACCAGGTCCGATTTTTCCTGGTTGGTCAAGCCTAGCGAGAACAATGTATCATAGTGGTTGACCACATCCAACAGGGTGGCGAAGCGTCCGTCGTGAAAGAAGCCGCCTTTTGTATGTGTCCAGATTCCTTTGAGGGGGGATGTACGATACATGAGATCAGGCGATCGGTCGGCCTGGAAGGAATCGATTCCCATTTCTGCGGGAGTATGCAGATTCCAACCGGATTCCGTGTAAAGCGGTGGAACGTGACAGCTCGCGCACTTTGCTTTGCCTTCAAACAGCGCATCTCCGCGTGAGGCAGCCACCGGGTCAAAACTACCATCGGGCGGGAGGGGAGCCAATAGCGATAGCTGGTAGGCGTGCAGAGCAGGCAGTTTTGGGGTGATCAAATCTTCGTCTTCGGGAGTTTGGATATGACCAAAGCCGTTTGCCGCAGCGATCGGGAATTGAGCAGCGTTATCCAGTCGCGAATCAAAGAAGTTTCCCTTGCCGTGCATCTCAATATTGGCAACGAACGCATTCCAGTAGGGAATGGAACCCCAACCCGTCCAGGTATGCAGGTTGACGCCGGCCAGGCCGAATGCTGGCGGGATCAGGGTAGCACCTGGCACATTCGTGCCCGTGACAACGCCATCCGTGACCTGCTGCGGGTTAAAAGCTTTGCCATCCAAAACTAATTCAGCATCGAACTTTCCGGGACCCCAGCTGTTAAGCACAGCTACAACCGTATCACGATCTGCGCTCAGAAGAGTTTGAAGTGGACTAAGGTTAGGCGAGAGGGCAATGATAGCGCCCACGTTTAGGTCGCGGTTGGCCCAACCGTCCAGGCGTTTCCCGATGCCCGGCGCGAAC
>Ga0065705_10001937_pt1 | contig 19497 bp, 17 predicted proteins | sample SwibulcommuniRL2_FD_59092 | JGI IMG/M metagenome (GOLD analysis project Ga0065705, IMG submission 59092) | Bulk soil microbial communities from switchgrass field near Rose Lake, East Lansing, Michigan, USA - RL2 Bulk Soil v2 (version 2) | ecosystem: Environmental > Terrestrial > Soil >...
GCCGGGCGGTCGAAGCGGCGGCCAACGAGCTGGCGATTGCCCAACGGGCCCGCGAGCGCCGGCAGATTATTTCCCCAATGGAAGGCGTCGTCGTCGAGGTCCGCCGCCATGCCGGCGAGTGGCTCGAGCCGGGCAAAACGGTCCTGCGCCTGGTGCGCGACGACCGGCTGCGGGCCGCGGGCTTCGTCAAGGTCGAGCAACTTACCGCCCCCTTGGACGGCCAACCGGCCACGCTACTGGTGACGCTCGCCGACGGAAAGGAAACGGCGTTCACCGGACGCGTCGCCTTCGTATCGCCGGAGGCGAACCCCATCAACCGGCAGGTCAAGCTGATCGCCGAGTTCGACAATCATGGTGGCCGCCTGCGCGCCGGCCTGCCGGCGAAAATGACAATCCGACCCGGCGCGGCTGCCTCAGCTCACTGACGCCGCGTTCACTCGACCATCAAGACCACGCCCGCTGTGGAGCAGGGCTTGGCGGACAAGCCGTGGTCGATTGAGTAGCTTTTGACAGCGGCGTAGGCCAGCGAATGAAATTCACGACTCGCGACTTGATGGTGGTCATTATCGCGGTAGCAGTGCATTTTGGTTTTCGTTACTGGTTCAGTTGGAAGTTATGTATTCCGCCAACCGTCGCTCTTGTTGCAGCGATGGGCCTGTCGCGTCCCACAAGAGGTATCCTGTTTTCGTTTGGGGTTGGCGCTTGTGCCGGACTCGCTAGTTCCGCAGAAATGACGGTGGAAGCTTTTCAGGTGCCGGTTGAGCATGGCGGCTTGCCCTTAGCCCAATTCTGGGATGTTGCGCTTCAATTCATTGCTGTCTTCGGGCTGATCGGCGCAGCAATCGGTGTAATCGTCGGCTATCTAGTGCGACTCGCCGCACCAACAACAAAATCGTAGGACAGTGCCGACAGTTGAAGTCGCCCCAGTCATCAGTGGTCTTGCGCAGTGGCGATGCTATTGGCCGGCTGGAATCTGCGGCCGACGCGATAGCTCTTCGTTCAATCGACTCCTCGCCTCCGCCAGCAAGTCAATCCGAATCTGCAATTCTCGCATTTGCTCTTTTGCTCGGACCTGATCGTCCAAGTATTGGCTGTTCTGCATTCGCAGTTGTCGTTGATCCAGCCACCACCCCACACTCAGCGCGACCACGACCGTCAGCCATAGCACGTCCCGGATGGTGAAGTGAAACATCGGCTCAGTCCGAGGAGTGGACTTTATGACTTGACCCAAAGGTCGATGTACCAGACGAGGATGTTTTGGACCGGGGGTGACCTTTTGACAACCGCGATGAACGGCCCATAGATGGCATCGAACGTTGGCTCGCCGAGGTAGCCGTGATCCATGCACCAGTGTGCTGGCCCTATAGCGAGAACATAAAAGACGGGCAACAAGATGACGGTAGCGGCGATCAGGAATGCAACACTACGACGACTCTCTTCATTGCCCGCGTGCATCCCCACATTCTACCCGCGCGCGATTGCCGGCCCGCTCCGGCGCAGTTTTTTGGCGATTCGATCCGGGCGCCAAGTCACTTCTGCGTTTCATCGGCCTGGCGCGCATACGGATAGTCCGGAATTTCGACCGGGTCGTGGAAATAGACTCCAGTCGGCGGCCACGCCTCCAGCCGGGGAAAATCGGCGATTTGCTTGCCGTCGAGCATCGCGGCCACCGCAAATCGCGTGAAGCGGGCAACGGCATAGTGCCACGCCAGCCCGGCCTCGGTCCGCCGCGCCTCGATGAGCACGAGCGCCTCAGGGCTGTTCACCACGTAGCCGAACAGGGCGCCATCCACGGCCTCGTCCGCGACTTCGTAGCGATAGAGCGGCGCGGGCAACAGTCGCAGACGCCACTCGGTCGGATCCTTGAGTCCCCACTGATCGACCATCTCGAAGCGGCGGGCGATGTCGCGCATCTGGGTCAAGCGGCGGCGTGCATCGGCGGCAACCGGCGGGCCGTCCGGAAGCGGGGCGAATGACAGGCCCGCACCTTCTGGCGTCCAGAGACGCTTTCCGTCGCTATTCAGTTCGATTCGCTCGGTCGCCAGCGAGACAAACGTGCGGCCCCAGCGCTTGTTCAGCGAGTGATAGTAGCACTTGAGCGCCGCCGCCGGCCGTCCGCGGTCGGTCCAGACAAACATGTATCCGTCCCACATCTGGCTGACCGGATTCTCGAACGTGACGAGCGGCTCGGGGACAAACCGCAGCGGCTTATCCGGGCTGGCCGCCGTCACCAGCCGCAATGGCTCCAAGCGCTCGCGAAAGAAGGCGAGTTTTTCTTCCTTCTGCTTGTCGGCCGGCTGCTTGGCATCGGGCGGGGATGGAGAGGAGGGGCCAGCTTGGCTACCGTGCCGTGGCGGGTTTTCCTGCGCCCGAAGCGACCCAATCGCAACACCAATCGCCACGAGCACGCAGGCAAACCAGGGGCGTGAACGATCGGGCATGAGGCTCTCCGGTAATGAATTGCTTCAGCCGCTTCAGCGGTAGAAGTCCATTGAGATTAAGACGCTATGTCTATAATGTCAATGTCTGGCCGCCCACATCAGATTCGGCCCGTCCTTTGGCGGCGGCGAGGCGCTAATGTCGCCCCCTTCGGGGCTCTCGCTAGTTTTTCTTCGCGTTCTGTGGGCTTGCGCCCACGGCTACATCATGCCGCCGCTCTCGCGGCGATGAACCGCTTTACTTCTTGTCCAGATTCGCATTCAACTCGTCCGCGGTCACCTTCGACTCGACGCCGCCCGCGGGCACCTCGGCTTTCGTCAGCCAGACCAGGGCGTTGAGCACGACCTTGCGGAACTGGTCATTGCCCCAGTTGTCGTGGAAGTGGCCGCCCGTGAAGCCGAAGCCGCGGCCGCCATCCGGCCGCTCGACCGCCCACATCATGGCCTCGGCCCGTCCCCTGGCAGCCTGGATGTGCGGATACGGTCCCTTGGGATAGACGTAAGGCCCGTCGCGCACCTGATCGCTCGGCGAAGCGACGAGGATGGGCGTGAACTTGAGGCCGTCCTTCTCGGCGGACTTGTTCCCGGCCACGTCCCCGACGAATCGCATGTTGAAGTACCACTCGTCCTTGATCGCGAACGGCTTCACGCCGCGCGTGATGGGGTGATCGACGAAGTCACTAAACTTCGGTTCCCAGATCGGATTGCAGGAGTGCATGTGCTCGTAGTGGCCGCCGATCCAGCGTTTGAATTCGGCCCCGGCCTGATCGGCGACGACCTCGACACCATAGTGCATGCAGCCGATCCCCACGCCGCGCTTGGCCCAGCCGTCGATCAGGTCGAGGCGGCGGCGGCCTTCCTTGACCGCTTCGTGCCCGGCGCCGCCGTCCATGTAGAAGACGACTGCGGCGGCGTTATCGAAGACCTTTTCGTCCTTTGGCCAGCCGTTCAGAACGACCTCGGTCTTCACGCTATGCACATCGGCGAGCGACTTCGCCAAAAGCTGCACGCCGGCATTGAACTCGTGCATCCGCGGCGGATGCGACGGCTTGCCGGCGATAAGGACAAGTTTCTTAGGGGCCTCTTGAGCGGCGGCATTGCCGCACACGAGCAGAGCGATGAGCAATAGCGGCAGTGAAGCGAATGTTCTCATGGCAGCGTTCCCAGCGAAACGAGGTTCCCAGCGAAACAACGTTCCCAGCGAAACAAGGTTCCCAGCGAGACCAGGTTCCCAGCGAATTGCATCGTCACGTCTCGTCAGTTATCGGTATCCCCTTGTCCTTGGCGAACCCCAAGATCACCGGCGCGGCGCGCTTGGTGATTTTGTTCCCCAGGCCGAACTCGTTCTGCTTGCCGTCGCGGGTCTGATAGACGAGATAGATGGTGCTGGAACGGCGGCTGTGGCGCTCGACAAGCGACACCTGGGTGATGTTCTCGAATTTCCCTTCGTAGGTCTTGGAGCCAAAAAAGCCCATACGCCCTTTGAAGCCGCTGGGATCGACCTCGCAACGGTCCGTGAAGAGCGAAATCCCAGCCAGCATTCCAAGCGGACAGACGATCATGAGTCCAAAGGCCACGCGGGTCGAAAACCCGCGGAGGAAGAAGCCGGCCGGTCCGGCGATCAAGCTGCCGAGCATGATCGTGATCGGTACCCACCACTGCATGGTGAAGGTGGTCTTGTCGCCGTCATGCGATTCGCTCACGCAGCCGGTGAAGAGGACACAGCAGGCCGCGGCGAGCGACAGCCAACCCGCGGACCGCAGACGCGGCAATACACAAGACATGAGAAGCCTCCGACTGGAAAAGGGTCCCCAGGACGGAGGCTGATTGTAGCGATCAATCGGGAGCGATCAATGTTTTTCCCGTAGTGATTCCGTTTCCCCTCCTTCCCGCGCTTTGGGCATCCTTAGCTCACTCTGGCGGGGCTTTTTCGGGCGGAGGAGAATGGGCGGGATGAGAACGAATCGTTCACCTTGGCAGGCTTGGCTGTCGGCAGTGGTCGGGATTGGAATTGCAACAGGCGGAATGGCTGCCGCCTATGCAACCGGATCGGTTTGGCCGGTGATCCTAATTGGCGCTGGACTGGCAATCGCGATTTGTCTAACGACCACCCTGAATCGCTCGGCCAATTAGGAGCCTGCCCAATTTCCTAAGCACCGCGCTACCCCCACGCGCAGGCAAACGGTATCGCACCCGCTGGCCAAAAAAAAGCCCCGCCAGAGTGAGGGGCGCAGGCGGCTAGTCGTGAGATTGTCCGCTGGCCGCGCTTCGGAATTGCCGCCCTACGCCTTGTCCGCCGCCCGCTTGTAATCGACCACGTCCCACGCCAGCCCGCACCACTGCATCAGGCGGATGGTCATGAACGTGACGTCGATTTCCCACCATTTGTGGCCGTGCGGGGCCATGCGGGGATAGGCATGGTGGTTGTTGTGCCAGCCCTCGCCATAGGTCAGCAGAGCGACCCACCAATTGTTGCGGCTGTGGTCGGCGATGTCGTAGTTTTTATAGCCCCACATGTGACTGGCCGAATTCACAAACCAGGTGGAGTGGAGCACGAACACGAGGCGAACGAAGATGCCCCACACGACAAATGACGCGGCCATCGGCCAGCCGGCGTAGGCGTAGCCTGCCGCGGCCAGTACCGCGGCAAACACGAAATGCGACGGAAGGAACAGAGCGCCGATCCAGCGGAGCACGGGATCCTTGGCCAGGTCGGGCACCCAACGGGCGATGTGTTTGGCGTGGATCTCGGGGCCTTGCCAGAATCCGAGCCAAAACATGTGGCTCCACCAGGGGCCATCGTCCGGCGAGTGCGGGTCGCCTTCCTGATCGGAGTGGGCGTGGTGCTTGCGGTGGTTGGCGACCCAGTCGATGACCGAACCTTCGCCGGCCAGGCCGCCGATGAATGCGAGCAGCCAGCGGACCGGCTTATAGGTGCTGAAGCTGAGGTGCGTGAGGTGCCGGTGAAAGCCGAGGCAGATGCCAATGCCGCCGGTGATCCAGTGGAGGACGAGCGTCAGGACGACCGCTTCCCAAGTGAAGAAGAAAGGCGCGGCCAGGCAGCCGACGTGCAAAATCGCCAACCAAATGACGTTGGCCCAGTTGATCAGTTTCCGTGGCTCCGGGCCCTGGTCGGCGTGCCTCTTGGGATGCGGGACGCGGCGATTGGCCGTGTGCTGCGGGCGCTTGCGGGCTTTGGACCTGGCCTTGGAGTGTGCGGCTGCTGTTTCGATTGCAAGGTCAGATGTATCGATTGCAAGGCCAGTTGGAGATTCGTCGAGCTGCTGAAAGGGCGTCGCCGATGCCATTAGGAAATCCTGGGTGCGGGTCGTGAGTCCGCGGGGAAAGGGCCGCTGGGACCGGACGCATGGGAATCATAGAGAGCATCGGCCAGTCTGAAGTCTCCGGGCCGCGCGGGGTATGTAAAAGTTGTGTAAGCGCGGCGGCCCAACCCAGGACGTAGTCGCAAGAGATTGCTGCAACTGGATTTACGACAAGGCTGTCGCAGAAGGCGCCACCGGCACCAGCCCGCAAAATGGCCGGCGGGCAGCCGGTTGTAGGGATTGACCGCATCCTGCTGTCAGGCAGCTTTTTCGCGCAAAGCCGCGTCGATTACCTCGCGCATTTCTGTCGTCAATCCTTCCCGGTAACCGAACCACAGGGCCCGCACCTTTCCATCGCGGCCGAGAATCACCGTGGTTGGATACGGGACGCCACGCTCACCGGCCAGGCGGGCGATTTCCCCACGCGTCTCTTCCCGCGGATCGCAGTAGGTCGGGAAGTCGGCTTGCATCTCTTTCAGCAGGGCAGCGGTACTGGCCGCCAGGTCCGGATCATCTAGGCCAGGGGGACTACACGAAACCGAAACAAACTGAAAATCAGGCCTGGCGCGGTAATGCTCGGCCAGCTCCTTCAGATGTGGGAATTCGTTGAGGCACGGGCCGCACCAGGTCCCCCAGACATTGATCAGGACCACCTTGCCCGCCAGATCGTCGAGCGTCAGGGGCTGGTCGCCGCCGGTGAGCGGTTCCAGAGCGAGGCGGTCAAGCGCCAAGCCAACCGCCGGATGGTCGGCGCCCATGCCATCGCTCCGGTGACCGCCGAGCTGCCGTGAAACAATGAAGGCGATCGCCAGTCCAACGAGCACCGCGCCCAGAATCAGCGGGAAGATCCAGCGGCTCGCTTGAGGCGTCTCGAATTCTCGCTGTTCGGAGAGCATCTCGGCCCTGTTTCGGCGACGAAGTACCTTTTCCGGCAACGAAGCACACAGTTCCGGCGACGAAGCACGCTGTCGCTGCAAAAGTAGATGGTGCGCGGTGCAAGAGTGCCACCTGCTTGCTGTCGCTACCAGGCAATGTCGTTTCTACAGGCGGCTGTGCAGGCGGACAATCCCCAGCGGCTGGCCCGAGGCGCAATTGGCATGGCGCTTGCAATTTTAGCGCTTGTCCCGCGCCGTCCCTAGGGACGAGCAAGTAACCCTTCACGCATGAGGAGGTTGACTGATGACACTCAATTTATGGTCCCTGGGCTGTCGAGCTGTAGCCCTCGTTGCCCTGGGATTGGTCAGCGCGTCGCTGGCAGCGGCTCAAGGCATTCCGCCAGAACCGCCTGGAGCAAGCGCTGGAGAAAACGATAGGGCCGCGAGCGAGCCTGGCGAACCAGATCGGAACGAGGTCCCACGTGATAGCGACAGACGGGCCGACCGCGACAACCCGTCCCGCGGTGCGACAGAACCGGCCGCCGGCGACCGCGACAACGCGTCCAGCGAGCGCTCCCAGCCCGAACGCACCCAGCCCCGCTCGACATTTGACGATCCCGACGCCTTCCGCGATGCCACGCAGCGAACCGAAAGGGACGCTCACGACGCGTCGCGCGAATTCAGCCGCGACGCACCGAGCGGCCGCGATTATCGCTCGGCGCGCGAAAGCGACACGGTTCGCGATGGCGGCAGGCGTTTTGTTCCCGATCCGCGGCCCGGCGGGATGAGCGAACCGCAGTCCAGCGGCAATTTCGATGTCGAGCGCGTCCGCTCGGCCGACATTGGCCTCTGGTTCGATCGCTCGACAGCCGACGGCCTGGTGATCAATGACATCGGCAGCGGCGCGATCAGCCGTCTGGGCTTTCGCGAGGGGGACCAGATTTACTCTGTAAACGGTGTGCGGGTCGGCAGCGAGGCTGCATTCGTGCGCGCGCTCCTCGATCCGCGCTGGCGCGATCAGCGGGTGAATGTGATCATCTATCGCCACGGCCGCCCCTGGACCGTCTATGTTCAGCCCGCGGCGCTGGTTCAGGAATACAGCACTGTCGCGTACGATCCGCTCGACGACTGGGGCCTGGTCCTGGATGACCGTTACGACGACTACGTAGTCGTCTGGCGGGTGCGACCAAGGTCCCCGGCGTTCTATGCGGGACTGAGGCCGGGCGACGTGATCGTCAACTGGCAGGGACGGCGTCTGGTGGGACGTGACGAGTTCGTGCGACTGGCCGGGCAAGGAGGCCTGAACGATGTGGCCCTCGAGATCAATCGCAACCGGCAGATCCGGCGTGTCGATCTCGATCTGTCCGGCCTCGGGGCCCGGACATCATTACGGCCCGATTTTGAATCCGCGGCTGGAGCCAGCGCCAGCGTCAGGCCATCCGGCGCTGCCGCGGGAGCCGCCGCCGGCGGCCGCGTCGATGCCTCGCCAGGCGTCACCGTTCGCACCCCCGCCGGTGCCGAGGTGGAGGGCAACCTGCGCACCGGCAGCCGCTTCGAAAGCACGATCGACGGCCGGCTGGAGGGCTCGCCCAATGGGCGGCTTGATCGGACGAGCAATCGCAGTCTGTTCCCGAGCAATGCACCTTCCGGAACACCCACGCCTGGCACCGGAGTACGCGGAACCGTGGAAGTTCCCGGAGTGGAAGGCGGCGTCCGCGTGCAAGGCACCAACCGGGGTGGAATTTTTGGCCCCAGGAGGCCGTAGGAGTTGACGACCCAGTTGACAGCGCAGCGATTCACGGGCGTGGCGCGCGGCTTAATCCGCCGCCACGCCGCGATCGCGAAAATGGGCCTCGGCCAGCCAGGTAGCCGCCGCGGCTTGTTGCTTTCGGATGCTGGTGATCAGGCGAATGCCGTCGTCCTCGATCCGTTGCCGCTGCTCGGCCAGCTTGCCCTCGTTTTTCGGCACATGACCGGCGGCCTCCGCCAGGGCATGCAGATCCTCGTGAAACCGCGCCAACTGCTCGAGAAGCTGTTGGTCATTGCGGGTCAGTTTTTCGACCTGGGCCGACATCTCCGGATCGGTCCGGGCAATTTCTTCATACTCGACGTGCAGTATCGTTCGCAAAAAACTCGCAAGGTCAACGGCCAGGGTTGCGGCGGCTTCGCGTACCGTCGTGGTCCAGTCGGCGAGCTCGCCTGCTACCGGCGGTGAAAGCAACGCCGTTTCGAGCTTTGTCAGCGTACCAGCGAGATTCTGTTCTGTGGCTGTCGCGGTCATGGTATGGCCTCCTGGGGCGAAGGGCCAAAGCGGCCGATCGCCCGGTTGTCGGATTTTTCGATTCGGGCGCCTATAGCGCGACCTCCTAGCGGGACCTCGCAGCCCCGCTCGCGTGCTTCCGCGCCGCGGCACGCCCTCCCTTGCGGCCCCCCTTTTTCATCGGCGCCTTGTTGGTTGCTCGGCCGCGGCCTCCACCGGATTTCTTTCCTCCGCCGGAAATCTTGTTGACGGTGGCCCACGCACGGCTTTCGGCCGTTTTCTCGGAGACTCCCCGCCGCCGGTAACCCTCTTCGATGTGCTCCGCTTGCCGCTTTTGCTTGTCGCTATATTTGGACTTGTCGCCGCGTGGCATTGCTAACACTCCCGAAATACGGAATGAGAATTGATGGTCCTCGAAGAACCTACTTGCAAAATACGTACCACCCAGCGATGAATTCCCAGATGCATTCACCCCTAAGCTGCCGGCCTGTGGCCCAAGGCAAAAACGTGCAGTGGCGCGTCTGGGCGCCGCGGGCCAAAGCAGTCGATTTGATTCTGCTGACAGGTGAAGAGCACCGCACGCATCCGATGACTCCTGCTGCGTGGGGCTACTTCACGGTGGAATTAGGCCTGACCGAATTAGCCACAGCCGCGGAAGGACAGCGCTACGCTTATCGGCTCGACGGCGGGCCGCTTCGGCCGGACCCATGCTCTTTGTGGCAACCGGACGGGGTCCACGCCCCATCGGCCCTGTTCTTTACCGAATCGTTCGCTTGGACCGACCAGGCCTGGCGGGGAGTGCCGCGCGAAGACCTCGTGTTCTATGAGTTGCACGTCGGCACCTTCACGGCGGAAGGGACCTTTGACGCGGTCATTCCGCGCCTGGGGCAGCTCAAAGAATTGGGAGTGACCGCCCTCGAGATCATGCCCGTGGCCCAGTTTCCATGCGCACGCAACTGGGGTTACGACGGTGTGCACCTCTTCGCGCCGCAGAGCACTTACGGCGGACCCCGCGGGCTACAGCGCCTGGTCGATGCGGCGCACCAGCACGGTTTGGCGATCTTTCTGGACGTCGTCTATAACCACTTCGGCCCGGAGGGAAACTACGTCGGCGAGTTTGGCCCCTACTACTCCGATCGCTATCGCACTCCCTGGGGCCCCGCCTTCAATTTCGACAGCCGCCAGTCAGACGCCGTCCGTGAATTCGTGCTGGACAACGTCTGGCATTGGATCCGCGACTTTCATTTCGACGGACTGCGGCTCGATGCCGTCCATTCGATGTTCGACATGAGCCCGCGGCACATCCTCCGCGACATCAAGGCCACGGCAGACGCCGCGGCGAAAGCGCGGGATGCAAGTGCCATGATCGTTGTCGAGAGCCTGCTCAACGACGTGCGCATGGTGCAGCCCCCCGAGCGCGGCGGCTATGGCCTCGACGCCGAATGGAACGAGGATTTCCATCATGCGGTGGTGGCGTACCTCACGGGCGAGCGGCACGGCAAATATGTCGATTTCGGCAGTGCCGAGCAGTTGCCGCAGGTGCTGGAGCAGACATTTCTGCTCAGCGGGGGATACAGCCAGTTCCGCGGCCGGCGGTGGGGCGCTCCGGTCGGCGAGCTGCCAGGCGACCGCTTCATCGTCGGCATTCAGAACCACGATCACGTCGGCAATCGCGCCGGAGGCGAGCGCCTAGCCACGCTGGTCAGCCCGCCTCTCTTGCGCGGGATGGCCAGCTTGATGCTCCTGACGCCGCATCTGCCCTTTCTCTTCATGGGCGAAGAATACGGCGAGCGCAACCCGTTTCTGTTCTTTTGCTCGTTTGGCGATCCGCGCCTGATCGAATCGGTGCGCGTCGGCCGCCGCCGGGACTATGCCCTGCAAGGCGATATTCCCGATCCCCAGGCGGAATCGACGTTTCAGGCCTCGCGCCTGAGCTGGTCGTGGCCCCCCGATTCGGCCCAGGCGGGGCTGCGCACTCTTTATCGCGATTTGCTCGCGGCCCGACGCCAGTGGCCTCCACTCCGCGACTGGCAGAATCGTGCATCGCGGCTGTGGCCCGATGCATCGACGGGGGGCGTCTTGGAACTCATTCGCGGTGGGACAGCCTATCAGCCGGAGCGCACTTTGCGCTCGCTCCTCAACCTCACGAACGAGCCCCAGCCATTTCCACCGGCATCGCCGCAAGATCGCGTCCTATTCAGCTCGGAATCGTCCCGCTATCGAACGCCTGGAGAGACTTCGATTCCGCCAGCCGACGTGCTGTTGCCCTATGAATGTCGCGTCTGGGGCGCGGCGAGCCTGCCGGCATTTGGCATCATCGCGACTGCCGAAGCATCGACGCCCGGTCGAAAATAAACTGGCCGGCACAAGCGGCGGGACATCGATGTCGCCTGCTGCTTGCGCCGGCCGAGCGGTTGTTCGTGTTTTGGGTCCTTCGGGGATTGTGCCTCGAGGCCCGGCTAACGGGCCCCCGGGACGGTGGCCTCGCTGCTAGCCGTGATGTTCTCGGCCTTTTCTTCCTTGAAGACTTGGCGAATGCGCGAGGCCTCGTCGGAATCCTCGGCATGCACCGAGATCAAGATGTTCCCTTCGCGCAATCGTCCTTCGAATTGGCGGGCTTCGAATTCTGGCATGCCGGCGCCCACCAGGGCGCCGGTAAAGCCGCCCAGGGCCCCGCCGAGCGCCGCGCCGGAAAGCATGGCAAGGATGGGGCCCGCTGCAATCAGCGGACCGACGCCCGGCACGGCCAGCGCGCCAATCCCGGCCAGCCATCCGAGCGCTCCACCTAGGAGTGCGCCGGTTCCGCCGCCAGCCACCGTTCCTTCCGGCGCCTTGGTCGCAATCTGATGGCCGAAGTCCCGGGTGCCGCTCCGATCGGGGGCGAGCACGGAGATGTCGTTGGCCGAAAATCCACTCTGCCGGAGGCGGTTCGCGATGCGAACCGCCTGGGAGTCGTCATTGGCGATGCAATACACGCTGTAGGACACGGCGACTACCTCCGTTTAGACGGTCGGGTATTTGTCCAGCCCATTCCCGCTTAAGGGATCGGCCGGCGAACAGCCCCCGTAAGCAAGCTGACCAGAAACAGCACCAGGAACACTACAAACAGCACCTGAGCGATCCACGCCGACGTCCCTGCAATTCCACCGAATCCAAGCACTCCGGCGACCAGCGCCACAATCAAGAACATCAAAGCCCAATACAACATGATTTAGCTCCTTGTTTGCGAACTGCGCTCGCGACGTTGGTGGCACTCCAGTTCGTCGCTAGCGCCAACCAAACCGCATCGGACCGACACGGACCTGGCCGGCGCCACTAGGAAAGTCCCGATACCCAAAGTTGGGTGTGCCATAATAGTCACCACCGTAATACCGCGAGCGTCCATAAATATATGGATCGCCCGGATAAACCCCATACGACGGCCCGTAATAGGCGCCGGCATATGGATATCCCGAACTATAAGGGGCAGCGTAATAGCGCCTCGTATAGTACGGAGAGTACGTACCGTCATACCAGCTCCAGTAGCCGTCCCAGTATTCATCGGCACTCGCTGGTTTTGGGCTGGCGACTGCCAGGCAGGCAAATAGGCATCCGGCAGCCAGGAATGTGAGAATCCAGTGTCGCATTTTTATGTCCTCACAATGAGGGGAATTGTTGTGGATCCCAATACGGTTATCGCTTCTGAATTGCCTCGCGGAGCAGTCGCACTTCCTCTTGCAGCTTGCGCAATTCAGCCTCGATCCTTTCATGTTGCTCGGCGTTCCGACGATCGTGCTCTAACTGCATCGCATAGGCGGGCACATTGGCAAACGCGTCCTCCTCGCCCGATCGGTCTTCAAAGCCGGTCCGTTCGCGCTCATCACCATACCGGGCGTCGCCATAGCGAGAATCGCCATAACGGCTTTGATGCATCACGTACGTGTCGCGACTGGCCAGCACTGCTACGGCGTCCAGTTCACGCTCGCCGCGCATGATGTGCAGGTTGACTTTCGACTGCGGCTTGAGCTCATCCATCGTCGCAATCAGATCGGGAGTGCCTTGAATGGGCTTGTTGTTGACCTGGAGAATCACGTCCCCCGATCTCAACCCAGCACGAGCAGCAGGGGCCGCTGGATAGACGTGCGTGATCTTGGCCCCCTGTTGCCCGTCATCACCGTCTTCCAGATAGACCCCCAGCCAGCCGCCCTGGCTGTCTGTGTTTCCGGGCGCAAATTGGACCGTGTATTGCTGACCATCGCGCTCGATAATGAGCGGAACGCGGCGCCCCGTCATACCGCTCAGGAATGCCAGGAAGCGACGCTGACCCGTAATGGGCCGCCCGTCCACGGAGACGATCCGATCGCGCGCCCGGAGGCCCGCTTGGGCCGCCGTGCTGCCAGGCGCCACTTCGCCGACGACCAAATCGTCTTGGCCCTCAAACTGAATCCCGAAAGGGCGCGAGGTATTCGCTTGTAAATCGGTGCGCAGATCAGTCCGCTGGCCAGCCGCGTCAGGCTGCGTGGCGCGCCGCGGTTCCGTCGGATTTGCGGGCGGTTGTTCGGTAGCTGCTGGTGCCCCGGCGGCTGGCGCGCCAGCGGGCCGGCGAGGTTCGGTCGCACGCTGAGCCATGGCCAGGGACGCGCCCATGCACACGACGCTTGCGCAAACGATACACCATCCCACGGATGGGACACGACTTCGGCTGGTCATGGTTAAGCTCCTTTCGGGCGGGATTCGAGCATTTGCCGGTCAATAGCCTTGCAGTTCACGTGCCAAATCAGACTCGGCGGGCCAACCCGCAGAAGATTCCCGTCGGAACCCGCACTCCCGATTTCCACACTCGAACGAATGTCGGCCACGCGACAAGCTGTCGTTTGGCGCGTCGAATCAGTCAATGCGATCTTTGATAGCTAGCCGCTCATGGCCGCTTCTGCGTTTACATGCTCCATGGCAATCTGCGTCAGCTTTTCGTCGGCCGCTTTTTCCTCATCCAGCGTCTGCTGCAAGAGGTCAGCGACGTCGTCTTGCCCCAATCGCTGCGCAAACGTGCGCGCACAGCCGTAGCCCGCGATTTCATAGTGCTCCACGCGCTGAGCGGCGGCGATGATCGCGGCGTCGCGCACGTTGTCGTCCATTTCCTCTTCGAGGACCGTCTTCCCCTCCTCGATCAGCCCCTCCATGGCCTTGCATTTCATGCCCCGACCCGAGAATTCAAGTTGCTGGAAAATCTTTTCCAGGCGTTTGACGTGCTCTTCGGTTTCCGTCAGGTGGTTCTCGAACGCTTGCTTGAGGTCAGCGCTGTCGGCTGCCTTGATCATCTTGGGCAGGGCTTTGGTGAGCTGTTTCTCCGCGCTATAGAGATCCTTCAGCTCATGCATCAGCAGGTCATTCAAGCTCTTCATGGTCTTCATCCGTGCTTCTCCGTGACTCGAGAAAATCGGCTGGCGCGTGGTTTCGCGCCGTGGTATTCAATTCAAGAGAGGGGCAAACAATGTGCCGCTCGCGCTGAACCGTTTCCAACCGTTTCCGCTGCGCAGCCCTGCGGCAAGCGGGCAGTTGGCACGACAACTTGGCGGCGACCGCGTGGCCGATGCCGCACAATGCGCTCATTCCTCTTGGGGAGCGCCGGCATGCACCAGTGCCGGCTCGTGCTGGACCGGCGGGGCGTGCTCTTCCTGCTCAAGCGATGGCCGCTCCCGCTTGCCGCTCAGGTTCAAGCGGATGGGAGTGCCAGACTTGGCGGATCGATACAGGGCCTCGATAATCTGGACGTCGATCAATCCTTCGCGCCCATTGGGCTCGGGCTCGCGACGATCGCGAATACAGCGGGCAAAATACGTCAGCTCGGGCGCGAATTGGTCCCGTTTGGCAAACGACTTCTTGGTGGTCTTCCCCTCGATCGTCAGATAGTGCGTCAACTTGTTGAAGTAGTCATACGCGGGATCCACGCGCAGGTTGCCCTTCGTCCCGATAATCTGGTAAGACCCGACCACGGCGGCTCCGAAGCTCGACAGGAAAACGGCCAGGCGGTCCTGAGGAAATCGCAATAGCGCGCCGGTCATCTCATCGGTTTCGGCAAACCGGGGGTCGCCACCATTGGCTGACAGTGCGGCAACTTCCAGAGGCTCGTCGCGGAACAGGTAGCGGGCTGCATTGATGCAGTAAATGCCGATGTCGTACAGCGTGCCGCCCCCGAGTTCCTGCTCCAGGCGGATATTTCCTGGTTGCACGTTGATGGCAAACAGCGACTGAAATGCCCGCACATCGCCTAGCACTCCCGATTCGGCGATCTCGACCGCCCGCAGGTTGGTGGCCTCGAAATGCAGCCGGTACGCAATCATCAGCCGCACCCCGGCCGTTTCCACGGCGTGAATCATCTTCTCGCATTCGGCGGCGGTCACCGCCATCGGCTTCTCGCACAGGACATGAATGCCGGCTTCGGCGGCGCGGACGGTGTATTCACAGTGCAGGTTGTTAGGAAGGGCAATATAGATGGCGTCAAACGTGCCGCTGGCCAGTGCTTCGTCGTAGTCCATGAAGCGACCGGACACACCGTGTCGCTCGGCGAGCTCAGTCAGCTTCGCCTCGTCGTCCGAGATGAGTGCCGACAGCTCGCACCCCTTGGCATGGGCAAACGCCGGCAGCACGGCGGTTTGGGCAATATGTCCTAAACCGATCACCGCGAAGCGGATCTTGGACCGCCTGCGCTTTGGGGTGTTCGCCATGGGGGACTCCTCATCAGCCAGAAAGCGATGGCCAGCAGGACCGAGGCTGGAATCCGGTCGGACCCCGGCCCGAGATACATTCCACTTGCCAATCCACTTAGAGGCTGTTTCAGAACTCGTAGCCGCACTCGTGAGAGTGCGGAATGTCCGAATTCTCACGAATTCGGCTACGGCAAGAAGCGGTTGTGAAACAGCTTCTCAGCCGTTGGCCCGAGTGGCCGCGACGGACACGACGTTGCCTTCCATGTCGGTCGTGACTTTAACCCCATCCCCCTTCTTCAGATCCACGAGCTTGGCGTCCTTTCCGTCGAGCGTCACTTTCGTCGTGGCCGCAATGGTATGCGAGTGCTCGTTGTTCCCTTCCTTGTCGGACATGACCAACTTTCCTTCGGCGGCAGAAACGACGACTCCCTCGTGGGTCTTATCGGCGGCCAGCGCCGACCCCTGGACTGGCGACCAATGGACCAGCGCCAGCAAAGCAACCACAAGCGCGAGGCCCAGCGCGATTTTGTGAAACATGGCGTGTTGCTCCGTAAGTCGCGATGTAATTCGACGAGACTACACAGTCTCAAGTCACCGTCGCCAAGAAGGATTTGCACTTTTCATTCCCAATGATGCGCGGGCCAGCGCGCGATCAATCTGTCGCGATGCGGACATTCTGCCCATGTGCTGGCGACAGGTTGTCGCAACGTGCTGGCAATTTCAGTGCTGCGCGCGTCGTTGCACACGCCGCTTGCAGCCCAACTGCCAGTTTGGGGGTTTGGCATAAGAACTGCCAAATAAAGCTGGTGTGCGTCAAGGAACCCATCAAAAGGAATGCACCCATGCCCACTCTTGCCGATCTGCGAGTTCGATTCGCACCGACCGTCCGCACGCCGTCACTCCCGGCAGGTGTGGATGAAATACTCGTCGTTGATTCGCGCAGCACGATGTCGCCTGCCCAAGTTGTGGAGCAGAAACTGCGTCAAGTCTTGTGCACAAGCCGGAAAGTGGCGGGAGTCCTCGCTGGTCATCGGCGCAGAAAGGCGGGCAGATAGCGTCGTCTTCACCGACCGCCGGCTGCGCTCCCGCTCTCGGACCGATGCGCGGCAGTCGGCGCTGGGCATGAGCTGGAATCTTCTGCGATGAAATTCTGTTCTTCTACCGCATCCGATCTGCCGGTGGAGGAAGTGCTTCGCGGAGAGCCCTTCAGCGCCGAGCACCTGGAACAGCATGCTCGCCGGCTGGCGGTTGAGCTGGGACCGGTGCGCCGCGACCGGGGCGATCCGGCCCTCTTCAGCGACCTGGAAGCCAGCGGTCGCTTGCTGCGCGAAGTCCACCGGCAGCTTCTTGCCGCTGTGGAGCGGGGCGAGCCCGTCACGGCCGATGCCGAGTGGCTGCTCGACAATTTCAGCGTGGTGGAAGACCAGTTGCGGGAGATTTGCGAGGACCTTCCCCGCGGTTACTATCGCGACCTGCCCAAAGCCGGCGGAGGCCGGCCGCGCGTCTATTTCCTGTCGCTGGAATTGATCATCCATACCGACAGCGCGCTCGACGAAGAAACGCTCGTCCGGTTTCTCCAGGCGTTTCAGGAGTCGGCCCCCCTCTCGATCGGCGAGATCTGGGCGGTGCCGATCATGCTCCGTTTGGCGCTGGTCGAAAACCTCCGGCGGCTGGCATTGCAGCTCCGGGCGAATCGCGCCTGCCGGACCCGAGCTGCCCAGACGCTCGCGCATTGGCAGTCCGATCAAGCCTTCGACCTGGACCTGGCATCGCTCGACCAGTGCGCGCCAGTCATCCTGGAGCTGGTTGAATTGCTTCAGGAACAGGGCGCGGAAGGTGCGACGCGGCTCAAGGAGCTGGAGCGCGAGCTGACCCACCGCGGAGCGGACGCGGACCACGTCGTCCGTTTGGCCCATCAGCGGCAGGCGGCCAATCAGGTATCGATCGGCAACGTCATCACCAGCATGCGGCTCATTTCCGCGCTCGACTGGATGGCGTTCTTCGAACGGACCAGCCTGACGGAGCGGGCGCTGCGGCAAGACCCGGCCGGCGTCTACCCGCACATGGATTCGGCCACGCGCGACAGCTATCGCCACGTGATCGAGGTGCTCGCAAAAAACGGCCAGCGCTCGGAGCCGGCGACCGCGGAACAAGCGGTGTTTTTGGCGCGCAATGCAGCAGCCGAGCAGCGACCGCCGCACGAGCAGCACGTCGGCTACTATCTGGTCGATGCGGGGCGAAAAAGGCTCGAGCAATCGCTGGCAGTTCGCCTGGACAGCGCGAGATGGCTGCGGCGAATGGCCTGGCGACATGCAGCCGCGGTCTATCTCGGATCGATCGGAGCGGTGACGCTCGCGACGATCCTGGCGGTCCTGGCCATCACGCTGACGGCCGGGGGAAGCTGGACCGTCGCGACGCTCTTGACTCTCCTAAGCGTGCTGCCGGCCAGCGAATTGGCCGTCAGTCTGACCAACTTTGTAGTCGCCCAACTGTTTCCTCCTTGGCGGCTGCCGAAGCTCGAGTTTCGCGAAGGGGTTCCGCCAACGGCCGCAACGCTCGTGGTGATCCCGGCGCTGTTGACGAGCCGCCGCGAGGTCGAATCCCTCTGCGAGCGGTTGGAGCGACACTATCTCACGAGCCCCGAGCCGCACCTGCGATTTGCACTGCTGACGGATTTTGTCGATGCCCAGCAGCAATCGCTGCCCGAAGACCGGGAGCTATTGGACGCGGCGATCGAGTGGATCCACGCGCTCAACGAGCGCTACGGCGCCGAGGAGGACGGGCCTTTCTTGCTCCTGCATCGCGACAGACGGTGGAACGCCAGCCAGCGCTCTTGGATGGGCTGGGAGCGCAAACGAGGAAAGCTGATGGAATTGAACCGGCTGCTATGGACCGGGGATATATCCGGGTTTTCGACGACCGTCGGAAATCTTGCGGCCATCAGCGGCGATCACGGCCGCTCGCCGATTCGGTTCGTCATCACGCTCGATGCCGATACGCAATTGCCCCCCGGCACGGCCCGCAAGCTCATCGGCGCGCTGGCCCATCCGCTCAATGCTCCGCGGATCGATGCCGACGGACAAATCACCGCCGGCTACGCCATCCTCCAGCCGCGGGTGGGCGTTCACCTGCCGTCCGCCAGTCGTTCCTGGTACGCCAGAATCTTTGCCAACAGCCCCGGGCTCGATCCCTATTCAACGGCTGCGTCGGACGTCTATCAGGATTTGTTCGCCGAGGGGAGCTTCACCGGAAAAGGAATCTACGACGTGGAGGCGTTTGAACGGGCGCTTGCCGGCGTCTTTCCTGAAAACCACATTCTCAGTCACGACTTGATCGAAGGGTGCCACACGCGCGTGGGGCTGGTGAGCGATATCGAGATGATCGATAGTTTTCCGGCTCGCTACGATGCCGAAGCCCGCCGCCAACATCGCTGGATCCGGGGCGATTGGCAGCTCTTGCCCTGGCTCCTGCCGTGGGTGCCTGGCGAGCACGGTTGGCGCCCGAATCGCCTTTCGGTGCTCTCCTACTGGAAGATCATCGACAACCTGCGCCGGAGCCTGGTCGCGCCGCTATTGCTCGCACTGCTGATTGCCGGCTGCCTGCTGGCGCCGCAGCTCGCGCCGCTTTGGGTGGGCACGATCCTGCTGCTAATGGGGCTGCCGCTCTTGCTCCATATGCTGGCGACGGTGCGCAATTGGCCGCGAGGCACGTCATGGGGCGAATATCGCCGCGCCTGGATGGGCGACGCGCTACGACTCATTGCCCAGACGCTGATTTTGATCGCCCTCTTGCCGCACCGAGCCTGGTTCACGGCCGACGCCGTGCTGCGGACCCTCGTGCGACTCCTGGTGACGCGCCGCAACCTGCTTGAATGGGAGACGGCGGCGGCCACCGAGCGGCGTCTGGCGCAGAGTC